>Ga0082212_10001804_pt1 | contig 31620 bp, 28 predicted proteins | sample TergutNt197P3_FD_71548 | JGI IMG/M metagenome (GOLD analysis project Ga0082212, IMG submission 71548) | Neocapritermes taracua P3 segment gut microbial communities from Petit-Saut dam, French Guiana - Nt197 P3 | ecosystem: Host-associated > Arthropoda: Insects > Digestive system > Gut ...
CGGCAGATACTACATGGAAGCGGTCTCGTTGTCATACGATACCACTGTTGCCGTAAAACCCACTACCCGGATGAATCTCACCATGGGCGCCGACGGCAAGAAGCTCGCCCAAATAATTGAGATGGTCTTTCCTTTAACCGAGAAGATGAGGATCATCATGCCGGGGGACGGCTGGATCTATACTATTATGGATACCTACAGGAATTATATGAAGATGCCCGTGCCCCCTCCCGGCGGCTCCGGCCCCGGCAGCGCCAGCCCCGGCCGCGACGCCCGCGATGGCCCCGCCCAGCGGCAGCGCGCCGAGCAGGCTCAGCCCCGCCACGCCCAGCACCAGCGGGGCGATGATGCCGCGCATGCCGTGCGCGACGTCGCCCAGCTCGAGCACGAGCGTGCGGCAGCCGCCGCACGTGCGCAGGTGGTCGTCCACCCGCGCGACCTCGCGTGCCGCGAGCGAACCGCGCACGTACCCGCCGAGCAGCGAGTTCACGCCGCGGCAGCCGTCGGCGCTGACCCCGGAGAGGTGCTGCTGCAGGTAGCCGACCCGAAGTCCCTCGCGCGCGCGGTACGCGAGCGCGGCGACGCCGTTGGGCGTCAGGCCCAGGATCGGGGCGATCTGCGCGGGGGTGCAGCCCTCGACCTCGGTGTACCAGAGCACGGCCTGCCAGCGTTCCGGCAGCGACCGGTAGGCGCGCGCGACGACGGACCGCTCGAACCCGGCGAGCGCCGGGTCCTGTGCCGACACCTCGGCCACGAGCGCCGACTCGAACGTCTCCGGGTCGTCGACGAGCTGGGTGCGGCGCCGCCCCTTGGCGACCTCGGCGGCGGCGTGACGGACCACCGTGAAGAGGTAGGCGCGGAACATCTGGTCGGGACCCTGGCCCGCCTGCAGCAGCCGGAGCACGCGGGCGAAGGCGTCGGAGACGACGTCCTCGGCGTCGGCGGCGTTGCGGACGTAGGACTGGGCGAGGCGCCGTGCGGCCGAGGCGTGACGCTCGTAGAGCGCGCCGAAGGCATCGAGGTCTCCCCCGCGCACCTCGAGGATCAGCTCCGCGTCGCTCGGCGACGGGAGCTGGTCGTCCGAGTCGATGTAGAGGTCCGTCACGCCCCCGCCGCCCTGCTCAGCCCTGCTCGTCCTGGAGAGAACCGCCGGGCGTCGACACCGTGCGGCGCTCGTCACTATACGGCTGAATCACCCGCTGGCCGAGGGTGAATCCGGGCTCTGGAACGCCGGGCAGGGTGGTCCAGCCCCGATCTCTGAGCGAAGATTGTTGCCCGTGGAGGTGATTCGCCAGTGACCCGATCGCACGCAGACGTGCCTGGCGCCTCTGACCTGCGCGAACACTGGCGGTCCGCGAGCATCGCCGACGTCTGGCTGCGCCCGGGCGACTGGTACCACCCTGCCGTCGACGCGATCGTCGAGGCCGTCGAGGCAGGCCGTGGCCCCAGCGCTGCAGCCCAGCGACTCGGTGCCGCGCGGGCTGCCAGCGGCGTCGGGATGAGCGAGGCGCTGGACGACCTCATGTGCCTCTACCGGGCGTTCGACCGGCCGGTCGACCCGGAGGCGCTGCGCGCCCTCGCCGTCGGCTGGGCCGAGGGGCGCGAGGCGCTCCCCGCGCACGCCACCGTGCGCGACCCGGCGACGGGCCTGCCGACGTCCGAGTACCTCAGCGAGCGCCTGCGCGAGACGTACGGCCGCGCGGAGCGTGCGGGCACCACGGCGACCGCGACGTCGTGCCTCGTGGTGCTGGACGTCGCGCTGGACGACCTGTCCCCGTGGCGGCGCATGGCCCGCTCGGCGACCGTGGGCCGCACCCTCGACCAGGTCTTCGGCGAGGGCCACCCGATGGCGGTCATCACCGACGGCCTGTACGCGATCCTGTGCGAGCGCACGGACGACACGGCCCAGCTCGCCGCGACGCTGCGCCGCGTGATCGAGCGCAACGGCGAGATCCTGGGCCTCGCGACGGCGATCCGCCGCCCCACACGCGTGTGGGTGGAGACGCTGCCCGCCGCATACCCGGAGGCCGCCGAGCTGGTCGCCCAGCTCGGGCGGTAGGGCTCAGTCGCTCGCGCGGCCGGGGCGCCACAGCACGAGCGCGCCGGCGTCGATGCGGCTGCCGGAGACGGCGCGCGGCTCGACGCGGACGCGCCGCCCGCGCTGCACCACCACGACGTCGCCCTCGGTGCCCGCCGCGAACACGCGTCGCTCCGCCTGGTACTGCTCCGCCTGGTAGGCGAGCAGCTGGGCGAGCTGCCGCTCCAGCGACGTGACGTGCCGCTCGAGGTCGAGGATGCGCTTGATCCCGGCGAGGTTGATGCCCTCGACCTGCGCGAGCCGCTGCACCTCGAGCAGGTGCGCGACGTCGCGGCGGGAGTACCGGCGCCCACGGCCGAGCGTGCGGCGGGGCACGACGAGGCCCAGCCGGTCGTACTGCCGCAGCGTCTGCGGGTGCATGCCGGCGAGCTCGGCCGCCTGGGTGACGGTCAGCAGGGGGGCGTCGTCGTTCACCGCGCACCTCCGTTCATCAGGCGCTAGGCCTGGGCCGCGCGTGCGGCGAGGTCGGCGCGCACGTCCTCGTGGTCGCTCTCGGCGGCGAACGCCTCGAGCGCCTCCTTGGCCTTGCGGCTCAGCTTCTGCGGCACGGCCACCTGCACGGTGACCAGCAGGTCGCCCGTGCCCTTGGCGGTGGCGACGCCGCGGCCCTTGACGCGCAGCACGCGGCCGGACGGCGTGCCCGCCGGGACCTTGAGGCGCACGTGCTCGCCCCCGAGGGTCGGCACCTCGATCTGGGCGCCGAGCGCGGCCTCCGCGAAGGTGACCGGCACGGTGGCGCGCAGGTCGCGGCCGGCGAGCGTGAACAGGGGGTGCGGGCCCACGTGCACGGTGATGACCAGGTCCCCCGCATCGCCGCCGTCGGTGCCGGGACGGCCCTTGCCGCGGATGCGCAGCTTCTGGCCGTCGTTGACACCCGCGGGGATGCGGGTGGTGACCTTCTTGCCGTCCACGGTGAGCTCGACGGTCGAGCCCTCGACCGCCGTGCGGAACGGCAGCGTGGTCTCCGCGGCGAGGTCGGCGCCGCGCTCCGGAGCCCGGAAGCCGGCCCGGCGCCCGCCGAACCCGCCACCGCCGCCGAACATCGACCCGAGGATGTCCTCGAAGCCCCCGCCGCCGGCGCCCTGCGTCTGGAAGCGCACGCGCTGGCCGCCCCCGGCGCCGCCCGGGGCACCGCCGCCGAACATCGCGCCGAAGATGTCCTCGAACCCGCCGCCGCCCGCGCCCGGGCCGCCGGCCTGGAAGCGCGCGCCGCCGCCGGCCATCGTGCGGATGGCGTCGTACTGCTTGCGCTGCTCGCCGTCGGACAGGACGGCGTACGCCTCCCCGATCTCCTTGAACTTGGCCTCCGCCGCGGCGTCGCCCTGGTTCTGGTCGGGGTGGTACTGGCGTGCCAGCTTGCGGTACGCCTTCTTGATCGCGGCGTCGTCGGCGTCCTTGGGGACGCCGAGCGCGGCGTAGAAGTCCTTCTCGATCCAGTCCTGGCCTGTCACGACGCCTCCTTCCGACGACAGTGGTGGTCGAGCCTGTCGAGACCCCCGCGAGAGGTCTCGGCAGGCTCGACCACCGGGGTGGTCCTACTCCGGCCCGACGACGCCCACGCGGGCCGCGCGGACGATGCGCTCGCCGATCCGGTAGCCGGGCTCGATGACGAGCTCGACCGTGGTGGACGCGGCGTCCGCCGTCGTCCGGTGCATGAGCGCGTCGTGGATGGTGGGGTCGAACTCCTCGCCCACCACGCCGTAGCGCTCGATGCCGAACCGGCCGAGCGACGCGTCGAGCTTCTCCGCGATCGCGGCCATCGGCCCGCTGAGCTCGGCGTGCACCTTGGCGCGCTCGATGTCGTCGAGCACGGGGAGCAGCGCCGTCAGCACGTCCTCCAGGCCCCGGGTGCGCGCGGCCTCCTGGTCGCGCAGCGCCCGGTTGCGGTAGTTCGTGAACGACGCCCGCTCACGCTGGAGCTGGTCCAGGTGCTCGGCGGCCTCGGCCTTGGCCTTCTCGAGCTCGGCCGTCTCCGCCGAGGGCTCGAAGTCGAGCGCCGACAGCGGGTCCTGGCCCTCGGGGACCTCGGGCGTGCCCTGCGGCTCGTCCGTCACTTGTCGTCCTCGTCCACGATCTCGGCGTCGACGACGTCCTCGTCGGCCGAGGACGCGCCGGCGGAGGCGCCGTCACCCGCGGGGGCGTCGCCGGCCGGGGCGGCCTGCTCGGCCGAGTACAGCGCCTGGCCGATCTTCTGCGACGACTGGCCGAGCTTCTCGTAGGCGGACTTCACGGCCGCGGCGTCCTCGCCCTCCAGGGCGGACTTCACGGCGGCGATGTCGGCCTCGACCTCGGTCACGACCTCGGCGGGCAGCTTGTCGCGGTTGTCCGCGATCTGCTTCTCCATCGAGTAGGCGAACGACTCGGCCTGGTTGCGGGTCTCGGCCTCCTCGCGGCGCTTCTTGTCCTCCTCGGCGTGCGCCTCGGCGTCCTTGATCATGCGGTCGATGTCTTCCTTCGGGATCGCCGAGCCGCCGGTGATCTTCATCGACTGCTCGCGGCCCGTGCCGCGGTCCTTGGCGGACACGTGCACGATGCCGTTGGCGTCGATGTCGAAGGTGACCTCGATCTGCGGGATGCCGCGCGGGGCCGGCGCGATGCCGGTCAGCTCGAACGTGCCCAGCGGCTTGTTGTCGCGCGTGAACTCACGCTCGCCCTGGAACACCTGGATCGCGACCGACGGCTGGTTGTCCTCGGCCGTCGAGAAGATCTCCGAGCGCTTGGTCGGGATGGCGGTGTTGCGCTCGATGAGCTTGGTCATCACGCCGCCCTTGGTCTCGATGCCGAGCGACAGCGGGGTGACGTCGATGAGCAGGACGTCCTTGCGGTCGCCCTTGATGACGCCGGCCTGCAGCGCGGCGCCGACGGCCACGACCTCGTCCGGGTTGACGCCCTTGTTGGGCTCCTGGCCACCGGTCAGCTCGCGCACGACGTCGGCCACGGCGGGCATGCGCGTCGAGCCGCCGACGAGCACCACGTGGTCGATGTCGGCCACCGAGATGCCGGCGTCGCGGATCACGTTGTGGAACGGGGCCTTGGTGCGGTCGAGCAGGTCCTGCGTCATCTGCTGGAACTGGGCGCGCGTGAGCTTCTCGTCCAGGTGGACGGGACCGTTCTCCGACATCGACAGGTACTGCATCGAGATGTTGGTGCTCGTCGCGGACGAGAGCTCCTTCTTGGCCTGCTCCGAGGCCTCGCGGAGGCGCTGGAGCGCGATCTTGTCCTTCGACAGGTCGACGCCCGAGGAGTTCTTCACCTGCTTGATGAGGTGCTCGACGATGCGGTTGTCCCAGTCGTCGCCGCCGAGGCGGTTGTCGCCGGAGGTGGCGCGCACCTGGATGGTGGCGAAGCCGTCGGTCTCGTCCTTGCCGACCTCGAGGAGCGAGACGTCGAACGTGCCGCCGCCCAGGTCGAAGACGAGGATCAGCTCGTCCTCCTTGCCCTTGTCGAGGCCGTAGGCGAGGGCCGCCGCGGTGGGCTCGTTGACGATGCGCAGCACGTTGAGGCCGGCGATCTGCCCGGCGTCCTTGGTGGCCTGGCGCTCGGCGTCGTTGAAGTACGCCGGGACGGTGATGACGGCGTCGGTGACGGGCTCGCCCAGGTACTCCTCGGCGTCGCGCTTGAGCTTGCCGAGGATGCGGGCGCTGATCTCCTGCGCCGTGTACTTCTTGTCGTCGATCTCGACCGACCAGTCGGTGCCCATGTGGCGCTTGACCGACGAGATGGTGCGGTCGACGTTGGTGACGGCCTGGCGCTTGGCGACCTCGCCGACCAGTACCTCGCCGGTCTTCGAGAACGCGACGACGGACGGCGTCGTGCGCGAGCCCTCCGCGTTGGCGATGACGGTGGGCTCGCCGCCCTCCAGGACGGAGACGACGGAGTTGGTGGTGCCGAGGTCGATGCCGACTGCTCGTGCCATGGTGTGGTTCCTCCGGTACTGCGGGGTTGAGTCTGCTGCACTCAACTTAGGTGTCGAACCGCGCGGAGGCAAACTGCCGGCCGCCAAGTTGAGCCTCTTTCACTCAACTTTCACCGAGGGCAGAAGAGCGGGGCCGCCACCCGGGCACGCCCGCGGGGCCCGCGCCGCTACGGTGTGCTGATGCGCCGCCCCTCGCTCACCCGCGCGATCGCCGCCGTCTACTGGCGGTTCACCCGCTGGTCCGCAGTCGACACCCGCTTCCCCGACCGGCCCGGCATCGTCATCGGCGCCCCGCACACCTCCAACTGGGACTTCGTGCACATGCTCGCGCTGGCGTGGAAGCACCAGGCGCCCATCCGCTGGCTCGGCAAGCACACGCTGTTCACCGGCTGGAAGGGCCCGGTGATGCGCAGGCTGGGCGGCATCCCGGTCGACCGCGGCAACCCGTACCGCGTGGTCGAGGACGTGCTCGCCGAGGTCGCGGCGGGCCGGGTGTTCCACCTGGTCATCACCCCGGACGGCACGCGCTCGGCCAAGGGCCCGTGGAAGAGCGGCTTCTACCGCATCGCGCGCGACGCGAACCTGCCGGTCACGCTGGGGTTCATCGACCGCACCACGATGACGATCGGCATCGGCCCCACGCTCGACCTCACGGGCGACGTCGCCGCCGACATGGACGTGATCCGCGCCTTCTACGCCGACAAGTCCGGCCACGACCCGTCGAAGCGCCGCGAGCCGCGGCTCGCGAACGAGCGCCGCGCGGGCGGCCCTGCGTCGCCCGTAGGGTGACCGGCATGCGCGTCGCGTCCGCCCTGCCCGTCCGCCTCGCCGACGACGTCGTGCTGCGCCTGGCGCGTACGGGCGACGGGCGCGCGCTGGCGGCCGCCTACGAGCGCAACCGGGAGCACCTCGCCCCGTGGGAGCCGCTGCGCAGCCCGGAGTTCTTCCACGCGGCGACGCAGGAGTCGACCATCGCCGGCGGCCTCGCCGACCACGCGCAGGGGCGCGCCCTCCCGCTGCTGCTGGTGACCGACGACGGCGAGGTGGTCGGACGGCTCAACGTCAACGGGATCGTGCGCGGCGCGTTCGACTCGGCGAGCCTCGGCTACTGGGTGGACTGCACGCGCACCGGCCACGGCCTCGCGACCGCGGCGGTGGCGGCCGCCGTCAGCCTCGCGCGCGACGAGCTGGGCCTGCACCGCCTGGAGGCGTCGACCCTGCCGAACAACGCGGCGTCACAGGCCGTCCTCGCCCGGAACGGGTTCGTCCGGATCGGGTTCGCCGAGAAGTACCTCCGGATCGCCGGCCGGTGGCAGGACCACGTCCTGTTCCAGCGCATCCTGCTCGACTGACGGGCCGGCGGCCGCCGCGGCCGTCCGTCGGCGCCGCGACCCTGCCACGCTGAGGAGCACCACGCCCGCCACCAGCGCGAGCGCCAGCACGACGAGCCCCACGCCGACCCACAGGGCCATCCCCGCCCGGCTGGACGCCGTCGTTGCGGCCTCGGACGCCGCGCCCGGGTCGCCGGCCGCGAGCTCCGTCTGGGCCTGCTGGGCCGTCCGGCCGACGCCGAGCACCAGGCCGCCGAGCCGCGAGAACGGGTCGGTGCCGTCGGCCGCGTCGTCGCGAGCCCGGCCCACCGCGGGGATGGCCGCCGCCGTCCGGGTCAGCAGCGCGCCGGCGGCGGCGTACTGCTTCTCCGTGGTCGCGGCCTCGTAGGCCTGGCGCGCGGCCGCGGGGACGGGCAGGTCGGCGGCCTTGGCCGCGGACTGGACCGCGCCCGCCTCGGCCGGCGCCTTCGCGAGCGCCACGACGGCGGACCTCGCCGTGTCGAAGCGCCACCCGGTCATCGCCTCGCGCAGGCCCAGCGGCGGCAGCCACGCGCCGTCGGCCTTGTCGAGGGCGGCGTAGGCGGTGCGGGCGCCGGCGCGCGCGTCGAGCTGCTTGGCCTCGTCGGGCGAGACCACCCACGTCCGGTACGCCTTCTCCGCGGCCGCGGCGCTGCCGCCGCGCCCCTCGACCAGGTCGAGGAAGCGCCGCCAGTCGGTGACGTCGCGCTCCTGCTTCGAGCCGGCGGGCTCGTAACCGCTCTCGCCGGCGTAGGCGGCGGAGACGACGGCCGCGAACCCCTTCGCGTCGAGCCCGCTGAGCAGCTGGGTGACGGCGGTCGAGGACGCCGCGTAGGCGTAGTCCTCGACGTCGAAGCTCCCCTGGTCGGCGTCGGTCCACGTGGTGAGCGGGATGGCGACGGCGGCGGACCGGTCCGGCGCGGGGCGGGGCGACGCCTTGCCGTCGGTCTCGGCGACCACGCGCTGCGCCACCACCTCGGTGAGCCCCTCGGAGAGCCACCGGCCGTCGAACCGGCTGGGCCCGAACCACGTGTGCCCCATCTCGTGGAACAGCGTCGCGGCGTCGAGGTCCTCGGAGAGCACGATGTTCTTGGTCGCGCTGTCGAACCACTCGTACTGGAGGGCCTGCGGGGCGGTGTCCTCGCGGATGGAGTCCAGGCCGCCCGGCCACGTCATGCCCACGGTCCGTTCCAGCACCGGGAGGCCCTGGGTGACGTGCCCGGAGACGAAGTCGCTCCAGGCCTTGTCGCCCGGGAAGCTGTCGAGGGTGATGGTGGCGCCGTCGGCGCTGACCTTGGTCTCGTCCGCCTTCTGCGGGTCGCGGGCCGAGACCACGGCCCAGATGCCGTCGCCGTCGGTCGAGGTGGTGGACACGTAGTGGACGCCGTCGGCCCGCGCGTCGCGCTGGAACCCCGTGCCCGACGTGTCCACCTTCATGGCCGCAGGGGCGACGACGTCGGCCGACACGTGCCCGGGGTCGCCCGCCACCTGGACCGCGAAGGTGGCGTACCCGGGCCCCACGCGATTCTTGTTCGCCGACCGCACGGGTGCGCCCGGGATGTCGAAGCTCCACTCGAGCGTGCGCGTGCGGCCGTAGTACAGCGGGGCGAAGGAGACCTCGGCGACCTGCGTGGTCGGGTCGTCCGTGTCGGCGACGTGCGGCGTGAGGGCCTGGCCGCCGCTCGTCACGGTGAGCCCCGTCGCCCCGGCGGGCACGGGCATCGAGTACGCGTTGAAGTAGTAGATGCGCGTCGCGGTGCTCGGCGTCGTGTTGCGGAGCGTCATCGTCGCGGTCACGTGCACGGGGCCGCCCGCCCCGTCGATCACGTACGTCGCGTGCGAGTCGACGGCGATGCCGTCCTGCGCGGCGGCAGGGCCGGCGCCGGCGCAGAGGGCCGCCGCGACAGCCGCGACCACCAGCAGTGAGCGCACCGCAGAACGTGTGGGGTGCCGTCGCACCGTTGCCTCCAGAGAGTCCGCCGCCGACCGCGTACGCGCCGGGCAGGCGCACTGTAGCGCCAGGTGAGGGTGCGTGTCCGACGGCCTCCGCGTGCGTGGTGACACCGCGTGCGGTAACTCTGGACCATCAGGCGCGAGAGGGGTGGCCCCATGACTGACGCCGACGCAGGATCGTTGACGATCGCGCTGCTCACGGCCTGCTCCGAGCCGGACGGCCCGGGGATCCACTCGCACGTGGTCCAGGAGCTCCTGGACGAGGCGACGGCGGACCCCGCGCTCGCCCGGGCGGTGCTCACCACCATGCTCACGGCGTCGGTCGTGTCGCTGCGGGCCTTCACGGACGCGACCCATCGCGACCGCGAGGCCGTGCTGCACACGCTCGGCGTCGGGTGGGAGATGCGGCGCCTGACGCTGTAGCGCTACGCCGCGGCCGTGCCCTCGCGGGCGGCAGCCGGGTGCACCACCAGCACGGCGCAGGGCGCCGAGCGCAGCAGCCGGTCGGGCACCGCGCCCAGCAGCCGCCCGACGGAGCGCCGGTGCGTGCGGCCGCCCACCACCACGAGGTCGTCGGGGTGCAGGGTGCGCAGCAGCAGGTCGGCCGCCCGCCCGTCGTCGACGCGCGTGGTGCACGGCACCTCCGGGTGCTTCTGCGCCCAGCGGTCGACGTCGGCCCGCAGGCCCTCGGCCTGCGCCGCCCGCCAGGCGTCGCCCCAGGCGTCGTACGCCTCGAGCGCCGCGCCGAGCGGCCCCTGGTCGACGGCGTGCACCACCTCGACGCGCGCGCCGAGCAGCTCGGCCTCGTCGAACGCGGCCTCCAGCACCGGCCCCGGGTTCTCGTCCGACGCCAGCCCCACGACGACGCGCCGCGGCGCAGTCCCGGAGGCCGACGCCGGCACCACCACCACCTGCCCGTGCCCCATGGCCGCGACGGCCGACGACACCGACCCGGCGAGCACCCGGTCGACGGCGCCCAGCCCGCGCCGCCCGACCACCACGAGGTCCGCGATGCGGGAGCGCTGCACCAGCACGTGCGCCGCGGCGCCGGGCACGACGTCGCACGCCACGTCCCGCCCGCCCGGCCGCGACGGCCCGACCCGCTGGAGCGCGCGCGCCACGGCCCGGTCGGCGCCCGCGTGCAGCCCGCCGGGGTTCGTCAGCGCGCTCACGGGGGCCGGCGAGAGCGGCACCACGAACGTGCCCACCACGCTCAGCCGCGCCTCGTGGCGGTCCGCCGCGGCGGCGGCCCAGTCGAGCGCGCGATACCCCTCCTCGGACCCGTCGACGCCGACGACGACCCCACGGCACCACCTGACCATGACGACCTCCCGTGCCCTAGTCCACGGCCCGCGCCCCCTGCACGGCCAGTGCCCGGCGGCCCCGCCCCGTGTGCCGAAGGTCCCACCGGGGCACGCCTCCGCGCCCGTTAGGTTGGAGGCGTGCACACGCAGGAACCGGAGGCAGCGAACGACGTCGAGGTGCTGCTGGAGGCCGTGCTCGACGTCGGGCGCGGGCTCGAGCTCGGCAGCACGCTCCAGCGCCTGGTCCAGGCCGCCGCGGCGCTCACCGACGCCCAGTACGCGGCCCTCGGGATCCTCGACCCCGCCGGGCGGATCGGCCAGTTCCTCACGGTCGGGATGGACGCCGTCCAGGTGCGCGCCGTCGGGCACTACCCGACCGGGCGGGGCATCCTCGGCGAGCTCATCCGCGACCCGCGGCCGCTGCGCCTCTCCGACCTCCAGGCCGACCCGCGGGCCGTGGGCTTCCCCGCCAACCACCCGCCCATGCACTCGTTCCTCGGGGTGCCGCTGCGCGTGCACGGCAGCCCGTTCGGCAACCTGTACCTGACGGGCAAGCGCGGCGGCGGCGACTTCACCGACGCCGACCAGCGCCGCATCGAGGCGCTCGCCGCCGCGGCCAGCGTGGCCGTCGAGAACGCCCGCCTGTACGACGACGCCCGCCTGCGCGAGCGCTGGGCGCTGGCCAGCGACGAGATCTCGCGCCGCCTGCTGGCCGGCGACACCCCCGACGAGGTGCTCGACCTGGTCGCCGTGCACGCCGCCGAGGTCGCCGGCGCCGACCTCGCCGCCCTGACCGTCCCCGGCGACGAGGGGCTCGTGGTGCGCGCCGCCGTGGGGGCCGACGACGTGCGAGGCACCGTCGTGCCGCCCGAGGGCTCCTTCGCGGCGGAGGTCTACGACTCGGGCCTGCCGGTCGTGACGGTCGACGCCGCCGGCGACCCGCGCTCGGCGGTCGCGTTCGGGGAGTCCGCCGACCTGGTGGGCCCGTTCGTCGCGCTGCCGCTCGGCGGGCCGGGCCGCACCCGCGGCGTGCTGTCGGTGGGCCGCAAGCAGGGCAAGCTCGCCTTCCCCGACGCCGTCGTCGAGGCCCTGCAGGCCTTCGCGTCGCAGGCGGCCGTCGCGCTGGAGCTCGCCGAGCGCCGCAGCGACGCCGAGCGCCTCGCCGTGGTCCGCGACCGCGACCGCATCGCCCGCGACCTGCACGACCTCGCGATCCAGCGCCTCTACGCCACCGGCCTGGGCCTCCAGGGTGTCGCCCGCCGGCTCGAGCGCGCCGGCGACGACGACGACGCGGCCCGCGTCACCGCGGCGGTCGACGAGGTCGACGAGACCATCGGCCTGATCCGCACCACGATCCGCGGCCTCCAGCCGCCCGCTGACGACGCCCGCCGCGTGGGCGTCCGCTCCCGCATCATCGCGGAGGTCGAGGCGGCGTCGCGCTCCCTGGGCTTCGCCCCGGCGCTGCGCTTCGAGGGCCCGGTGGACTCCCTGGTCCCGCCGACGACGGCCGACCACCTGGTCGCCGTCGTGCGCGAGAGCCTGTCCAACGTGATCCGCCACGCCCACGCGCACCGCGTCGACGTGCTGCTCACGGCGTCGGACGCGGTGACCCTGACCGTCACGGACGACGGCGTCGGCATCCCCACGGACGCCCACCTGAGCGGGCTGGCGAACATGGGCACGCGCGCCCGGGAGGTCTCGGGGTCGCTGACGATCACTCGCTGCCCGGACGGCAGGGGCACCCACCTCACCTGGCGGGCACCCCTACCGACCGCCTGACGGGTCAGCTGCCCGACGGCGCGGAGCGGCCCAGCTTCGTTGCCAGCACCGCCACCTGGACCCGGCGTTCGAGGCCCAGCTTCGCCAGCAGGCTCGAGACGTAGTTCTTGACCGTCTTCTCGGCCAGGAACAGCTCCGCCCCGATCTGCCGGTTGGTCATCCCCTGGCCGATGAGCGCGAGGATCCGCTGCTCCTGCTGCGTGAGCGCGGCCAGCGGGTCCTCGTGGTGGGCCTGCTCGCGCATGCGAGCCATGACCCGTTCGGCGGCCCGCGGGTCGAGGGTCGACCCGCCGGCCGCGACGGTGCGGATGGCCTTGACCAGGTCGGTGCCCCGCACCTGCTTGAGCACGTAGCCGGCGGCCCCGGCGAGGATCGCGTCGAACAGCGCCTCGTCGTCGTCGAACGACGTGAGCATCAGGCACGCGACGTCCATCGTGGCCTTGAGGTCGCGGCAGACGGACACGCCGTCGCCGTCGGGCAGCCGCACGTCCAGGACGACGACGTCGGGGGTCAGCGCGGGCACACGGGCGAGCGCCTCGGCGGCGGTGCCGGCCTCGCCGACCACCTCGAGGTCGGGCTCGGCACCGAGCAGGTCGGCCACACCACGCCGCACGACCTCGTGGTCGTCGACCAGGAACACTCGCACCGGGTTCATGGCGCCCACGCTAGACCCCTCCGTCCTCGCTCAGGACCTCAGCGCAGCCAGCCGTACTTCTGGACGATCGGCTTGGAGGCCCACCACTTGCCCAGGCCCCAGATGCCCCCGACGTTGGCCCACGCGATCGCGAACGTCGCGATGCCCTCGGTCCAGTGCTCGTCGAAGATCGGGTTGGTGGCGATGGGGAGCGACGCGCCCCACATCATCAGGTAGAGCAGGCCGCCCAGGACGGCGACGACGCGCAGGCCGACGCCGAACGCGAGGGCCAGGCCGCAGCCCAGCAGGCCCACCATGAACAGGATGTCGATGAACGTGTTGCCGGACATCGGGTTGTAGAACCCCTTGAGCGGGCCCGAGACACCCTTGAGGAAGCCGCCGGACGGCGACCCGCCGTGGATCCACGCCTTCGCCGACGGCGTCGCCTTGCCCCAGCCGAACGTCTTGTCGAAGAACGCCCACAGGAAGTTGAAGGCGAGCACGAAGCGCAGGATGACGAGCGCGTACTTCGCGACGGGGTGCAGGGTGGCGGTGGCGGTGGTGAGCGCCCCTTCGCGGCGCTCGGTCACTGCACTCATGACGACCTCCATGGTCGATGGCCGGGTGGGTCCCAGCGCTACGACCAGCCTTGTCAGCGCGGTCCGACCACAACAGTGAGGCCCGTCCCGCCTGTGCGGGCCGTTCGGCCCGAGCCTGCCGGGACCCCCGGACTCAGCCCCGGTGGCCGCCGCGCAGGCGGTCGATCTCGCGCCGCTCGCGCTTGGTGGGGCGGCCCGCGCCGCGGTCGCGGACGCCGACGGCGAGCAGCGACTCGCGCGGCGGCACGGCGGGGCTGTGGTCGGTGTACGCCCTGACGGCGAGGGGAGCCCCGACGCGCTTCGGCAGCAGCTCCACGACCTCGACGTCGCGCTCCCGCAGCGGCTCGCGCCAGGTGACCCGGTCGCCGGCCTTCACGGCGGTGGACGCCTTGGCGGGATACCCGTTCACGCGGACACGCCCGGCGCGCAGCAGCGTGGCGGCAGCCGACCGCGACTTGAACAGCCGCACGGCCCAGAGCCACACATCGACGCGCACGCCTTCACCTTAGCCAAACGGTTGTGGGTCCCTGGGGCTCCGGCTATCTGTGGCGATAACCGGAGCCCCAGGGACCCACAACGTGCGACGCAGCGTGAACGCGTGTCAGGCGATCGTCGTCTTCACCCAGCGCTCGTCGGCCGTCGTGACCTCGTGCAGCGGGCCCGTGATCTCCATGCGGGCGCGCGCCGTGGCGGTGCCCGGGATCGAGACCTTGGCGGCCTTCTTCTCGTTGACGATGGCGCCGGCGGTCGTCTCCTCGACGTTGCTCGACTCGTCCGACGCCGACGCGTGCGAGGCCACCCACACCTCGACGTCGCCCGGCTCGACGATCTTGACCAGGCGGCGGTCGGTGAACGCGAAGCGCGTGGTCGGCACCTCGAACGTCACGGTCTTCGACTCGCCGGCGGCCAGCGCGACACGCTGGTAGCCGAGCAGCTGGACGGTCGGGCGCGTGATCGAGCCGAGCACGTCGTGGCCGTACAGCTGGACCGGCTCGACGCCGTCGACGTCGCCCGTGTTGGTCACGGTGACGGTCGCGGTGAAGGTGCCACCTGCGTTCACGGACGGCGACACCGCGAGGTCGGAGTACGCGAACGTCGTGTACGACAGGCCGAACCCGAACGGGCGCGTGGGCGTCGAGTCGGTGTTCGTCACGTCGGACGGGCCGCCCAGGATCGGGTGCAGGTACGAGTACGGCTGCGCACCGGTCGAGCGCGGCAGCGACAGCGGCAGGCGACCCGACGGGTTGACCGCACCGGACAGCACGTTGGCGATGGCCAGGCCGCCGCCCTCGCCCGGGAAGGCCGCGTGGATCACGGCCGCGGGCTTGGGCTGGTCGCCGTCGAGCATCCAGTCGATGACGTACGGGCGGCCGAGCGTGAGCACCACGACGACCGGCTTGCCGGTGGCCACGAGCGCCTCGACGAACTCGCGCTGCACGCCGGGCAGCTCGAGCGACTCGGCGTCGTTGCCCTCGCCGACGGTGCCACGGCCGAACAGGCCGGCACGGTCACCGATGACGGCGACGACGACGTCCGAGCCCTCGGCCGCGGCGACGGCCTCGGCGAAGCCGGACGTGTCGGTGCCCTCGACGTCGCACCCGTGGGCCGAGACGAGCTCGACGCCCGGGAACGCCTGGGTCAGGCCCTCGGTCACGGTCGGGATGGAGAACCCGATCTCGTGGTCCGGGTAGTGCGCGAGCACGTGGTTGGCGAACGAGTAGCAGCCCTGGAGGGCTTCGACGGCGTCGGCGTTGGGGCCCACGACGGCGATGCGCTGCGGTGCCTTGCCGCCGGCCAGCGGGAGCACGCCGTCGTTCGACAGGAGCACGATCGACTCCTCCGCGAGGCGGCGGGCGATCTCCTGGTGCTTCGGCGAGTCGAGGTCGATCTCGGTGGGCGGCTCGTCCTCGAAGGCGTCGGGCTCGAGCAGGCCGAGCTCCTCCTTCTGGCGCAGGTGGCGCGCGAGGGCACGGTCCACGAGGGCCTCGGGGAACTCGCCGTTGCGCACCTTCTCGGCGAGCAGCGGGAAGGCGTCCATGCCGGGCAGCTCGACGTCGAGGCCGGCCGCGAGGGCCTGGGCGGCGGCGTCGGCTCGGTCCTTGGCGACGCCGTGCATGACCTCGAGGAACGCGACGGCGAAGTAGTCGGCGACGACGACGCCCTCGAAGCCCCACTTGTCGCGCAGCACGCCGGTGAGGAGCTCCTCGTTGGCGACGCAGGGGACGCCGTCGACGTCCGTGTAGGAGTTCATGACCGACTTGACCTTGCCGTCGAGCACGGCCATCTCGAACGGCGGCAGGAACACGTCGTTGAGCTCGCGCGGGCCGGCGAGCACCGGGGCGTGGTTGCGGCCGGCCTTCGAGCCGGAGTAGCCGACGAAGTGCTTGAGCGTCGCGTGGACGCCGGAGTCCTGCAGGCCCTGCACGTACTTGGTGCCGATGGTGCCCACGACGTAGGGGTCCTCGGAGATGGCCTCCTCGGTGCGGCCCCAGCGCGGGTCGCGGATGACGTCGAGCACGGGCGCGAGGCCCAGGTTCACGCCGAGCTTCTTCATCGACTCGCCGATGACCTGGCCCATCTCGTAGACGAGCTCGTCGTCGAACGTGGCACCCCAGGCGAGCGGCGCCGGGAACGTCGCGGCCTTCCAGGCGGCGAGGCCGGTCAGGCACTCCTCGTGGACCAGCGCGGGGATGCCCAGGCGCGTCTCGCGCTTGAGGCGGCGCTGCTCGGCCCACAGCCACTCGGCGCGGGCGATCGGGTCGACGGGGCGCGTGCCGTACACGCGCGTGTACTGGCCGAGGCCGTGCTTGGTGATCTCGGCGAGCGACTTGCCGCCCGACTCGGCGGCCATCTCGCCCTGCATCGGGGCGACGACGTTGCCCCCCTGGTCCGGCCAGAAGCTGACGATCTGCGCCAGCTTCTCTTCGATGGTCATCTGCGCGATCAGCGCGCGCACGCGCTCGGACACCTCGGGCATGGCACGCGGGACACCCGTGGTGGGGGCAGCGTCGTTCACGAAGGATCTCCTTTGAAACAGGCTGGTGACGGGGGTGGCCCCGCAGCGGTTCAACGCTACGGGGCCACCCTTGGTGCACTCACGGTGTGGCGCAACCGACGGCGGTGTGGTGGCCGCGGTCGTCGTGCCGGGGGCTCAGCCCTTGACGGCGCCGGTGAGACCGCCGACGATGCGGCGCTCGAACAGGCTGAAGAACACGAGTGCGGGGAGCATCGCCAGCGACGTGCCGGCGAGGATCTTCGCGGTGTCCGCCGAGTACGGTCCGGACGCGAGCGTCTTGATCGTGAGCGGGAGCGTCGACGACGCCGGGTCGTTCAGCACGTACAGCGGCAGCATGTACGAGTTCCACGAGCCGATGAACGCGAGGATCGCGACCGTGATGACGCCGGGCATCGACAGCGGCAGCACCATCCGGAAGAAGAACCCCATGCGGCCGCAGCCGTCGATCTCGGCCGCCTCCTGGATCTCGTTCGGGATGGCCCGCAGGAACGGCACCAGGATGATGACCGTGGTGGGCAGCGCGAACGCGATCTGCGGCAGGATGACGCCGCCGAGGCTGTTCATCAGGTGCACGGACCGGATGAGGATGTACAGCGGGGTGATCGCGACCGTCATCGGGAACATGAGGCCCGAGGCGAACAGCGCGTACATCGCGCCGCTGCCGCGGAACCGGTAGCGGGCGAGCACGAAGCTGACCATGAGCCCGAGGGCGACGACGCCGACCGTCGTGGCAACACCCGCGATGAGCGAGTTCTTGAACGCGGTCCAGAAGGCCGTGTCGGACAGCACCGAGGCGTAGGAGCCGAACTCCCACGGGTGCGGCCAGCCGGCCGGGCTCAGCGAGATCTGGCTGTTGGAGCGGAAGCCGCCGATGACGATGTACAGCACGGGGCTGACCATCAGGGCGACGAACAGCAGCGCCACGAAGTAGACGGCAGGGTTGCCCCACTGGAGCGGCGCCTTCTCGTTGCGGCTGGGCTTGCGGGGCCGGGCCGTGCGGACCGGCTCGAGCGTTGCGGTGGCCATCAGCCCTCCCCGTCGGTGACGGCGCCGGCGGTGTCGCGGCGCAGCACGAAGCGCTGGTAGAAGAGCGCGATGATCAGCGAGATGATGAACATCACGACGGCGACGGCGGAGCCGTAGCCGAAGTTGCCCGACACGCGCCCGTTGGCGTTCATGTAGGTGGCCATCGTCGAGACGCCGGCGGTGCCGGTGACGTACTGGCCCCAGATGATGTAGACGATGTCGAACAGCTGCAGCGAGCCGATGATCGACAGGAACGCCCAGATGCGGATCGTCGGGCCGAGCAGCGGGAGCACGATGTGCCGCTGCGTCTGCCAGTACGAGGCGCCGTCGATCGAGGCGGCCTCGGTGAGCTCCTCGGGGATGCTCTGCAGGCCGGCGAGGAACAGGATCACCGCGTACCCGATGTACTTCCACGTCAGGATCGCCATGAGCGTCCAGATCGCGAGGCTCGGGTTGGCGAGCCAGCTCTGGCTCAGGCCGTGCAGGCCGACCTTGTCCATGAGCGCGTTGAACGCGCCGTTGTCGGCCAGCAGCATCGCCCAGCCGATGCCGGCGACGGCCTCGGAGATCACGTACGGCACGAAGATCAGCACGCGGATGATCGACTGGCCGCGCATCTTCTTGTTCAGCAGCAGGGCGAACGCGATCGCGACGGGGCCCTGGATCACCAGGGACAGCACGACGATCTGGAAGTTGTGCAGCAGGGCCTGGCGGAAGTCCGGGTCCTGGAAGATGACCACGTAGTTGTGGAAGCCGGCCCAGTCGGTGGGCGGGCCGAAGCCCTTCCACCGGAAGAAGCCGTAGTAGGCGGCCATGATGACCGGCAGGATGACGAACACCAGGAATACGACGACTGCCGGTGCTGACAGTGCTGTGATCTCAAGACCCGCCTTCCACCCGCCACGGCGCTGACGGCGCCGGACGGGCGGGAGCGAGGGCAGCGCCGCAGCGCTGCCCTCGCCCGTCGAGAGATCCACAGGCGAGCCCGCCGATGCGGGTGCGTTCTCGCGCAGGGAATCAGTCATGATGTAACTCGGATCAGCCCTTCGCGGCGGCGTCGTTGGCCGCCTTGATGACAGCGGCCGGGGTGCCCTGGCCGGCGAGGAGGTTGACGACGCCCTGGTTGAGCGCGTTGCCGATGTTCTGGCCCAGACGCGAGTCGAGCCACAGCGAGACGTACGGAGCCGCCTGGTAGGCCGCGAGGGCCGACTTGTTGTCGTCCGTCAGGGTGAGCGCCGAGGCGGCACCCGACGAGGCGGGCAGCGAGGAGTTGGCCGTGTTGTAGGCCTTCTGCTGGTCGGCCGAGCCGAGGAAGTTCAGGAAGTCGGTGCAAGCCGGCTCCGGAGCCTTGGCCGAGCAGGAGTAGCCGTCGACGCCGGCCATCATCGAGCCGGGGGTGCCCTGACCGCCCGAGACCTCCGGGAACGGGAAGTAGCCGAGGTCAGGCAGCGGCTTCTTGTCCGGGGTCAGCGAGCCGACGGTGCCGGACTCCCAGGCGCCGATGAGCTGCATGGCGGCCTTGTGGTTGGCGATGAGGCCGTCGGCCGAGTCCGGGGTCTGCTGCGCCGGCGTGGTGAGGAAGCCGTCCTGGAAGGGCTTCAGCGCGGCGAACGTCTGGAGGTCCGTGGCCGCCTTGGTGAAGCACGGGTCGGACAGGTTGGCGCTGCCCGCGGCCTTCTCGAGCGTGTCGGAGGAGCACTCGCGCAGCGACAGCCAGTAGAAGTAGTGCGCGGCCGGCCAGGCGTCCTTGCCACCGAGGGCGATCGGCGTGATCTTCGCGGCCTTGAGCTTCGCGATGTCAGCCGTGAAGTCGTCCCACGTCTTCGGCGTGTCGGTGATGCCGGCCTGCTGGAACAGCGTCTTCGAGTACCAGAAGCCACCAGGGGTGACGTCCATCGGCATCGCGTAGATCTTGCCGTTCAGCGTGTCCGCGCCGAACGCACCCTTGGGGATGTCGAGCGACGAGTCGATCGAGCTGGTGATGTCCTTGACCATGCTGGCCGAGACCATGTCGGCGAGCTTGCCGCCACCACGCTGGAGGAAGACGTCCGGCGGGTTGCCACCGTTCATCGCCGTCTGGAGCTTGCCGTCGAGGTCCTCGTTCTGGACGCCGACGATGTTCACCTTGACGTTCGGGTGAGCCTTCTGGAACGCCGCCGCGGCGTCCTTCCAGAACTGCGGGCCGGCGGTGCCGGACGTGTTGTTCTCCCACACGGTGAGCGTGGCGGGCTTGGTGCTGTCGGCGGAGCTGCCGGAGCTGGCGTTGCTCCCGGAGGAACAGGCGGAGATCGTGAGCGCGACAGTCGCGCCCAGCGCGAGCACTGCCGCGCCGCGAATCTTCCTCGTCATCGTGGTACCCCTTTGTCGTCTTCGACACATGGACAGGGAACTCTGTCAACCGGGACTGTCGCAGTTCGCTCGCTCCGGTGTCAATCGTTGTCGATAACGATTTACTAACGTCGGGTCACGCCGGGGTCACAGGGCTTCCGCGAAAGGTACGGTTCCCCCGTGAGCACCGACGCCCACCCTTCGCCCACCGTCCCGACGACGATCGGCCGGGTCACCATCACCGATGTCGCGCGCGCTGCGGGGGTCTCCGTGGCCACCGTCTCGAAGGTGATCAACGGCCGCTACGGCGTCGCGCCCGCGACCTCCGAGCGGGTGCTCGAGGTGGTCGAGCAGCTCGGGTACGAGACCTCGCTGGTCGCCAGCTCGCTGCGCCGCGGGCGCACCGACGTCATCGGGATCCTGCTCGCCGGGTTCGACCCGTTCGCCACGGAGCTCCTCAAGGGCATCTCCACGGCCGCGATCGGCAAGGGCTACGAGCTGCTCGCATACTCGGGCGCCATCAGCGACGACAACGCGGTCGGCTGGGAGCGCCGCTCGCTGTCCCGGCTGGGCGGCACCCTCTTCGACGGCGCCATCATCCTCACGCCCACCATCGCGGTGCCGCCGTCGAGCGTGCCGGTCGTCGCCGTCGACCCGCACACCGGGACCGGCAACGCCTCCACGATCGAGAGCGACAACGTGGGCGGTGCCCGCGCCGCGACCCGCCACCTCATCGAGCTCGGCCACACCCGGATCGCGCACGTGCGCGGCCGCACCGACCTGGAGTCGGCGGGCCTGCGCGAGCGCGGGTACCGCGACTCGTTGGCCGAGGCCGGCATCCCGTACGACCCCGAGCTGGTCCGTGACGGCGGGTACCGCGCCGCCTGGACGCTCGACGCCGCGCGCGAGCTGCTCACGCTCCCCGACCGCCCCACCGCCGTGTTCGCCGCCAACGACCTCTCGGCCTTCGGCGTGCTGGAGGTGGCGAACGAGCTCGGCCTGCGCGTGCCGCAGGACCTCTCGATCGTCGGCTTCGACGACATCCCCGAGGCCGCGAGCGCCACCCCCCGTCTCACCACCGTCGCGCAGCCGCTCCAGGAGATGGGCGCCCGCGCGGTCTCGATGCTGCTGGCCCTCCTCGAGGGCCGCCCGGCCGAGGCGCACGTCCGGCTCCCCTCGCGTCTCGTGGTCCGGAAGTCGACCGCGCCCGCTCCGACGGTGATCTCGCCGGCGACGCCGTCGTAGCCCGCGACGTGCGGCAGCAGACACCTCAGGCCACGCACCGCCGCACGCGCCTCGGTAGGTTGGGGGGCATGACGACGCCCTCCCCGGTCGACCCCACCACCACCAGCGCCTGGGCCGACCTGACCACGCACCACGAGACCCTCGACGCGGACCTGCGCGGCTGGTTCGCCGCCGACCCCGCGCGCGCCGAGCGCCTCTCCTTCGAGGCCGGCGAGCTGTTCGTCGACCTGTCGAAGAACCTCGTCACGGACGAGACCCTGGCGATCCTGGTCCGCCTGGCCCAGCAGGTGAACCTCACCGAGCGCATCGAGGCGATGTTCACGGGCGAGCACATCAACGTCACCGAGGACCGTGCCGTGCTGCACACGGCGCTGCGCCGGGCGCCGGGCACGCAGCCGCCGCTGGTGGTCGACGGGCAGCAGGTGGACGAGGACGTGCAGGCGGAGCTCGACAAGCTGAGCGCGTTCGCGCACCAGGTGCGCTCGGGCGACTGGACGGGCGTCACCGGCAAGCGCGTCGAGACCGTGGTCAACATCGGCATCGGCGGCTCGGACCTGGGTCCCGTCATGATCTACGAGGCGCTCGAGCCGTACCACCAGGCCGGCCTCACGGTCCGCTTCGTCTCGAACATCGACCCGACCGACGTCGCGCAGAAGACCGCCGACCTCGACCCCGAGACCACGCTGTTCATCGTCGCGTCGAAGACGTTCGGCACGCTGGAGACGCTGACCAACGCCCGCCTGGCGCGCGCCTGGCTGCTCGACGGGCTGGTCGCCCGCGGCGTCGTCGACGACACGCCCGAGGCCCGCCACGCGGCGGTCGGCAAGCACTTCGTCGCGGTGTCGACGGCGCTCGACAAGGTCGCGGCGTTCGGCATCGACCCGGCGAACGCGTTCGGGTTCTGGGACTGGGTGGGCGGCCGCTACTCGGTCGACTCGGCGATCGGCACCTCGGTCGCGATCGCCATCGGCCCGGAGCGCTTCCGCGACCTGCTCGACGGCTTCCGCCTGATCGACGAGCACTTCCGCACCACGCCGCTGGAGCGCAACGTGCCGGCGCTCATGGGCCTGCTCAACGTCTGGTACGTGAACTTCCTGGGCGCCCAGTCGCACGCGGTGCTCCCGTACGCCCAGCAGCTGCACCGCTTCGCCGCGTACCTGCAGCAGCTCACCATGGAGTCGAACGGCAAGTCGGTGCGCTGGGACGGCACGCCCGTCACCACGCAGACCGGCGAGGTGTTCTGGGGCGAGCCGGGCACCAACGGCCAGCACGCCTTCTACCAGCTCATCCACCAGGGCACCAAGCTCATCCCGGCGGACTTCATCGCCGTGGCGAAGCCGGCGTACGGCCTGGTCGACGCCGAGGGCGACGGCAAGGACGTCAAGCCCGGCGCCGACGTCCACGAGCTGTTCCTGGCGAACTTCTTCGCCCAGACCAAGGCGCTGGCCTTCGGCAAGACGGCCGACGAGGTGCGCGCCGAGGGCACGGCCGAGGCGATCGTCCCGGCCCGCGTGTTCAGCGGCAACCGCCCGACGACGTCGATCCTGGCGCACGCGCTGACGCCGTCGGTGGTGGGCCAGCTGGTGGCGCTCTACGAGCACATCACGTTCACGCAGGGCATCGTCTGGGGCATCGACTCGTTCGACCAGTGGGGCGTGGAGCTCGGCAAGAAGCTTGCGCTGGAGATCGCCCCCGCCGTCTCCGGCGACGAGGGCGCCCTGGCTGTTCAGGACCCGTCGACGCAGTCCCTGGTCCGCAAGTACCGCGAGCTGCGCCACTCCTGACGCCTGACCACGCGGAAGCCGGCGCCGTCGAACGTTCGACGGCGTCGGCCTTCGTCGTCGAACGTTCGACGATCGCGCAGGTCAGATGCACTTTTCGTCCGTTGCTTGCGCCCGCGCGGCTCCCCTAGTTTTCCCAGGGACCGGGACGCCTGTCCCGGCGTCCCGGGGCGACGACGCCCCCTGGCTCAAGGGAGAGCACCCGCATGGCAGGACGCCTGTGGACGAGCGCGACGACGCTCGTCGCTGCGGCAGCGCTGGGGGTGGGCCTCGTCGGCCCGGCCGCCGCGGCCCCCGCACCCGATCCCGTGCACGCCGCCGCCCCGCTGTCGGCCACCCAGGTGGTCGCGGCGATGCAGCCCGGCTGGAACCTCGGCAACAGCCTCGACGCCGTGGGCGCCGACGAGACCGCCTGGGGCAACCCGCGCATCACCCCGGCCCTGTTCCAGACGCTGCGCGCGCAGGGCTTCCGCTCCGTCCGCATCCCCGTCACCTGGGGTCAGCACCAGGGGCCCGCCCCCGACTACGCCGTCGACCCGGCGTTCATGGACCGCGTGCAGCAGGTGGTCGGTGAGGCGCTCGACGCCGGCCTGTACGTGCTGCTCGACGTCCACCACGACTCCTGGATGTGGGTCAACCAGGCCCCCACCCAGCACGACCAGGTCGTGGCCCAGCTGACGTCGCTCTGGCAGCAGATCGCGGTGCAGTTCCGCGACGCGCCGCGGCGGCTGCTGCTCGAGAGCCTCAACGAGCCGCAGTTCACCGTGAGCGACGACGCCTCGTACCCGATCCTCGACGAGCTCAACACCGACTTCGTCAACACCGTGCGCGCCACGGGCCGCGGCAACGCCGACCGGGTCCTCGTGCTCCCCATGCTGCACACCGACTCGGGGCAGGCGCGCCTCGACCCGCTGGTCGCGAGCATCGACGCCCTGGGCGACCCGAACATCGCAGCCACGTTCCACTACTACGGGTACTGGCCGTTCAGCACCAACATCGCCGGCGGCTACCGCTACGACGCCACCGCCCAGGCCGACACCGCTGGGGCCTTCGCGCGGGTGCACGACACCCTCGTGGCGCACGGCATCCCGGTGATCCTCGGCGAGTACGGCCTGCTCGGCTTCGACAAGGGCCCGAACGACGTCGAGCGCGGAGAGATGCTCAAGTTCTTCGAGAACGTCGGCGACCTCGCGCGTGCCGACGGCATCACCACGATGCTCTGGGACAACGGCGGCCACCTGGACCGCACCACGCTCCGGTGGAAGGACCCGGAGCTGTTCGCGCAGGCCTCCACGAGCTGGACGACGTCGTCGGGCACCGGCTCCACCGACCAGGTCTTCGTGCGGCCCGGCGCGGCTACGGCGCAGACCGTGACGCTCGACCCGAACGGGAACACCGTGACGGGCGTCTGGTTCGCGGGCAAGCGCCTGCACGGCGGCGACTACACGCTCGACGGCACCCGGCTGACGCTCTCGGCCGCGTTCCTGGCCCGCGTCACCGCCGACGGCGCGGAGGGCTCGCACGGCTGGGTCGAGGTGCGGTTCAGCCGCGGCCTGCCGTGGAAGGTCGAGGTCGTGGCCTCCACCACCCCGGCGCTGGCGGCAGCCTCCGGCACCCCGGACGGTCTCACCATCCCGACGGCGTTCCACGGCGACCGCCTGGCGACCATGGAGGCGGCGTACCCCGACGGGTCGGGCGCGGGCCCGAACTCGTGGACCACGTACAAGGAGTACGACGCGACGTTCACCCCGGACGCCGCCGCGGGCACGATCGCGCTCAAGGCGGCGTTCTTCGCCGAGGTCGCCGACGGCACCCCGGTGACCCTCACGTTCCACTTCTGGAGCGGCGAGACGGTCAGGTACGTCGTCGTGAAGTCGGGCGCCACGGTCACCGGCACGCCCGCATGACGCCCGCGTAGCATCGAGCGCGATCAACCGTCAGGGGAGGAACACCATGCAGACCCGCACCATCGGTAACCGTCAGGTGAGCGCGATCGGCCTCGGCGGCATGCCGATGTCGATCGAGGGCCGGCCGGCCACCGAGCGTTCCGTGGCCACGATCCACGCGGCGCTCGACGCCGGCGTCACCCTCATCGACACGGCCGACGCCTACCACCGCGACGCGAACGAGGTGGGCCACAACGAGTCGCTCATCGCCGAGGCGCTGCGCTCCTACGGCTCGGACGTCTCGGACGTGGTCGTGGCCACCAAGGGCGGCCACCTGCGCCCGGGCGACGGGTCCTGGACGGTGAACGGCGACCCGGCGTACCTCAAGGAGGCGGCGAAGGCCTCGGCCAAGCGCCTCGGCGTCGAGGCCATCGGTCTGTACCAGTTCCACCGCCCGGACCCGACGGTGCCGTACGGGGACTCGGTGGGCGCGGTCCGCGACCTGCTCGACGAGGGCGTGATCCGGATGGCCGGGATCTCGAACGCCAACCCGGACCAGATCCGGGAGGCGCAGTCGATCCTGGGCGGCCGGCTGGTGTCGGTGCAGAACCAGTTCTCGCCGCGGTTCCGGTCCTCGCTGCCGGAGCTGGAGCTGTGCGCCGAGCTGGGCATCGCGTTCCTGCCGTGGAGCCCGCTGGGCGGCATCTCGCTGGCCCGTTCGGGCGAGCTCGGCGCCGAGTACGCGCCGTTCCTCGAGGTCGCGCAGGAGCACGAGGTGTCGCCCTTCCAGGTGACGCTCGCGTGGGAGCTCGCGCTCGCGCCGGTCGTGATCCCGATCCCGGGCGCCTCGCGCCCGGAGTCGATCGAGGACTCGTCCCAGGCGACGGAGCTGGTGCTCACCCCGGAGGAGGTGGCCCGCCTCTCGGCGGCCTGAGCGCTGCCTGCCCCCAGGCGTTGTGGGTCCCTGGGGCTCCGGTGATCGCGCTGATGACCGGAGCCCCAGGGACCCACACGCGTGTGTCAGCCGCCCACCACCGCGCAGCTCGACTCGTCCAGCGTCACCTTGACCGCCGCGCCCGGCGCAGGAGCCGCTGCGTCCTCGACCTGGGCTACCAGGCGCTGGTCACCAGACCCGAGGTCGACGACGACGATCACCTGGGCGCGTCCCCGCCGGAACGCGCTCTCCACGACCCGCGCCTCCCACACCCGTCCCGAGTCGTCCGACCCGGGCTGCTGCGGGGTGCTCCGGGCGTCGGACAGCACGCGCAGCCCCGTCGGCCCGACGGCGAGCCACCCACCCGCGCGCGTCCCGAGCGGCACGAACGCCTGGTAGCCCAGGAACTGCGCCACCTCCCGCGAGGCCGGCGCCCGCCACAGCTCCTCGGGGGGCGCGACCTGAAGCAGCCGGCCGGCCTGCATCACCCCGGTGCGGTCAGCGACGGTGAAGGCCTCGTCGTGGTCGTGCGTCACGAAGACCGCCGTCGTGCCGGTCGCGCGCAGCACGTCGCGCACGTCGACGGCGAGGCGTTCGCGCAGCGCGCGGTCGAGGGCGCTGAACGGCTCGTCGAGCAGCAGCAGCCGCGGCCGCGGTGCGAGCGCCCGGGCGAGCGCGACGCGCTGCCGTTCGCCGCCCGAGAGCGTCGACACCGACCGCGCGCCGTACCCGGCGAGCCCGACGGCGTCGAGCAGCTCGTGCACCCGGGCGGCGCGCTCAGCGCGCGGCACCCGCGCGACCTCGAGCCCGTAGGCGACGTTCCGCGCGACGTCCCGGTGGGCGAACAGCTGCCCGTCCTGGAACAGAAGCCCGAACCCGCGCCGGTGCACGGGCACCCCGGCGAGGTCCTCGCCGTCGAACGCGATCGTCCCAGCCGTGAGCGGCTCGAGGCCCGCCACGGCGCGCAGCAGCGACGACTTGCCGCACCCGCTGGGCCCGAGCAGCGCCAGGATCTCGCCGTCGGCGACATCGAGGTCGACGCCGGCCACCGCCGTCGTGCCGCCCTCGCCGTCGTACCGCACGACGGCGTCGCGCACGCTGAGCCCGCCCATCAGAACTCCCCTCCGGCCGCACCGGACGCGCGGTCGCCGCGCAGCCGCTCGGCCACCATCATGACGGCGGCGGTGACCACCGCCAGCACCACCGACGCGGCCAGGGCCATGCCGTAGTTCTGCGCCCCGGGGCGGCTGATGAGCCGGAAGATCACCACGGGCAGGGTCGCCGAGTCGGGCCTGGCGAGGAACGCCGTCGCCCCGAACTCGCCGAGCGACACCGCGAACGCGAACCCGATCGCCAGCCCGAGCGACCGCAACCCGATCGGCAGGTCGACGTCGCGCAGCACCCGCCCCGCGGGCGCCCCGAGCACCGCGGCCGCCTCGCGGAGCCTCGGGTCGATGGCCCGCAGCACGGGCAGCACCGTGCGAACGACGAGCGGGACGGCGACGACCGCCTGCGCGATAGGCACCAGCAGCCCCGAGGTCCGCAGGTCGATCGACAGCCCCAGCGGCCGGTCCATCGTGATGAGGAACCCGAAGCCGACCGTCACCGCGGACACGCCGAGCGGCAGCATGACGACGGCGTCGAGCGCCCCGACCGCCCTGCGTGCCGCGCGCGCCCGAGGGCGCCGCGACACCACGAGCGCGACGAGCCCGCCCACGACGACGGCGATCACGGTTGCGATGAGCGCCGTCCGCAGCGACGTACCCAGCGCCTGCCACACGGTGACGACCAGGGCGTTGCGCCCGCCCGTCGTCCCGAGGGCGACGTAGTTGTCGAGCCCCCACCCCCCGTCCGCGGTGCGCAGCGACCGGAGCACGAGCACCGCCAGAGGCGTCAGGATCAGCCCGCCCACCACGACCAGCGACGCGAGCGCCGCCGCCACGTCGGCCGCGGAGCGGGGGTTCCAGCGGTGCGCGGCGACGTCCTCGGTCTCGAGGTGCAGCGCGCGCTCGCGCCGCGCCCGCGCCCGCCCGGCCACGAGCAGCGCCCCGCCGACGACGACGAGCTGGAGGATCGACAGCACGGCCGCGGTGCGCAGGTCGAGGAACTGCGTGGTGCGCCGGTAGATCTCGGTCTCGACGGTGCCGTACGCGGCCCCGCCGAGCACCAGCACGACGCCGAACGCCGTCGCGCAGAACAGGAACACCACGGCGCCGGCCGAGGCGATCGCCGGGGTCAGTGCTGGCAGCGTCACCGTGCCGAATGCGCGCGCGGGCGAGGCCCCCAGCGCCCGGGCGGCCTGCTCGGCGCGGGGGTCCAGCCGCTCCCACAGACCGCCCACGGTGCGCACCACCACGGACACGTTGAAGAACACGAGCGCCAGCACGACGGCGGCGAACGTCTCGTCGAGGTGCGCCCACCCGAGCAGGCCGCCCTGCTGGAACAGCGCCTTGAACGCCACGCCGACCACCACGGTGGGCAGCACGAACGGCAGCGTCACGGCCCCGCGCGCCAGCGCACGCCCGCGGAACCGCGTCCGGTACAGCAGATACGCGACCGGGAGCCCCAGCACCACGGACCCGGCCGCTCCGGCGGCCGCCTGCCCCAGCGTGGTGCCTACCAGACGCCACGTCCGGGGCGAGCCGAGCACGTCGCGCAGCCCCGTCAGGTCGACGCCCCCGGCGTCGGACACGAAGCCGCGCCCGACGAGCGCGACCACCGGCCACGCGAAGAACACGCCGAGGAACAGCAGCGGGAGGGCGACCGCGACCGCCCATCCCGCTGCCGTGCAGGCGGACGGCCTCAGCCGACGACGGTCTTGGTCCATGTGTCGATCCACGCGTCCCGGTGCGCCGTGACGTCCGCGGGCGCCACGGTGAACGGCTTGTCGGCGAGCGGCGCGAACTTCTTCCAGTCGGCGGGGAGCTCGACGGTCGAGTCGGCCGGATACATGTACATCTGGCCGGGGATGTCGGCCTGGAACGGGTGCGAGATCAGGAAGTCGATGAGCTTGCGTGCGCCCTCGGGGTTCTTGGCGCCCTTGAGGATGCCCGCGTACTCCACCTGCCGGAAGCACGTGTCGAGCAGGGCCCGCGTGGTGGTTGCGGAGCCGTCCTTGGTCACGCTGTCCGCCGGCGACGTCGAGTAGGAGACGACGATCGGGCGGGTGCCGCCCTGCCGGGCCCCGGAGAACTGCGAGTAGTACGCGTCCTCCCACGAGTCGGAGACCTTCACGCCGTTGGCCTTGAGCGCCGTCCAGTAGCCGGTCCAGCCGTGGCCGTCGAAGCCCGAGTCGCCGAATGCCCCGATGGTCGCCAGCAGGAAGGCCATGCCGGGCGACGACGACGCCGGGTTCAGCACGACCATGAGGTCCTTGTACTGCGGCTTGGTCACGTCCTCGAGCGTCTTCGGCTCCGGCAGGTTGTGCTGCTGGAACCAGGTGATGTCGGTGTTGAGGCACACGTCGCCGACGTCGATCGGGGTGAGCGCGCCATCGCCGACGGCGTACTGCTTCGCGGACTCGCTCAGGCCGGCGGGCGTGTACTTCTCGAGCACGCCGGCGTCCACGACGCGCGACGCGAACGTGTTGTCGATCCCGTAGACGACGTCGCCCAGCGGCGAGCCCTTGGTCAGCACCACCTGGTTGGCCAGCGTTCCGGCATCGCCCATGGGCACCTGCTTGACGGTGAGGCCGCTCTCCTTTTCGAACGCGGCCAGCACGTCCTTCGACACGGCCCACGAGTCGTGCGTGACGAGCGTGACGGTGCCGCCGGCACCCCCGCTCGAGCTCCCGCTCGCGGCGCTGCCCCCGGCCCCGCCGCCGCATGCGGCAAGCCCGGGCAGCAGCCCGGCGACGACGATGGCGGCGGCGACCCGGCCGCGACGGTTCCTGCTGGTCACAATGTCCTCCTCAGACGTCGAGAAGGGGCCCGACGCACCCACGCACGGATGGGCCGCGCGCAAGCACGCAGGGATCGAGAAGCCCGACTTCCTCCACCGGTTCTAGCCGGATCAGGTTCGAGGGTCTGCGGTTGTCCGCACTCTCAGCGCCCGGTGGCGCTCCCCTGTCGTTCCCCGCAACAGTACCGCGCCCCGGCCCGCGCGCGGTTCTCGGACTGTCACGGAGCGCCACCAGGCGAGCCATCGCGAGCCGGGGATACGGTGGATCAGCAGCGACGACGCGACGTTGTCGCCGAGACCTCGGAGGACGCAGGTGGCCAAGCGGGACGAGACCCTCGCCGTCAGGGTGGGCACCATGGTGCTGACCATCGCCGCGGGGTGGGTCGCGCAGAAGGTGGTCGGCATCATCTGGCAGAAGAGCACCGGGCACGCCGCCCCGAAGGACCTCGACGACGAGAACATCACGATCGTCCAGGCCGTCACCTTCGCAGCCGTGTCGGGTGGCGTCGCGGTCCTGGCCCGGCGGCTCACGCACCGAGGCGTCGCTCGCGCGGCCGCCCACCGCTCCGCGAAGCACGCGGACGCCGTCACCACTGACGCCGAGTAGAGCGCTACTGCCGGCAAGGCGGTTCGAGGTCAGGCGGGCGTGATCTCGCCGCTCCCGCGGGCCACGAGCCGGGTGGGCACGACGACGGAGTGCGTCGGTCGCGTCGGGTCCTCGATCCGAAGGCACGCCAGCATCGCAGCGTGCCTGCCGAGCTCGCCGGCGTCGTAGTCCACGACGGTGACGTTCAGCAGGTCGCCGGCAGCGAAGTCGTCGAACCCGACGAGAGCGACGTGGCGCGACCTGTGCTCGCGCAGAGACTGCAGGGTCCCGAGCGTGATGACGTTGTTCGCGGCCAGCAGCGCAGTCGGCGGCTCCTCGTCCTCGAGGATCTCGGACACGAACGCCCTGGCCAGCCCGGCGTCGTGCGCGCCAGGGCGGACGTACCGCTCAGGGTTCTCGACACCGTGCGCCACGAGGGTGTCGACGAACGCCTCACGGCGCTCCTGGAAGGTCCAGACGTCGGAGTCGTCGCCGATGAGCGCGATGCGCCGGTGGCCGTGCGCGAGCAGGTGCTCGACGGCGGCGGCGACCCCGCCGCGGTTGTCGATGACGACGGAGTCGACGTCCAGCCCCGCGACGGGCCGGTCCACGAGGACCACGGGAAGGCCGTCCTCGACCTCGCGCCCGAGAGCTTCGTGGTCCGCGCCCGCGGGCGTGACGATGAGGGCGCCGACTCGGCGCTCCATGAGCTCTGCCGTGAGGTCGCGCTCCCGCTCAGGGTCTTCGTCGGAGCTGGTGATCATGAGCTGGTGGCCGCGACGCCGCAGCTCCCGCTCCATCCCACCGGCGACGGCGGAGTAGAAGGGGTTCGCGAGGTCGCCGGCGATGAAGCCGACGACGGACGACGCGCCGCCGCGCGCGAGATCCGCGGCGACCGCGTTCCTCCGAAAGCCGAGCGACCGCGCGGCAGCGCGGACCTTCTCACGCGTGGCGGGGGCGACGTTGGGCTCCCCGTTGATCGCCCGCGACGCCGTCTTGAGACTCACGCCGGCGAGCTCCGCCACGGTGATCAACGTCGGGCGCCGGGCCCCCACTGCTGCGCGCGATTCCACCTTCGACCTCACTCGATTGTCATGAAGCAACAGCCGAACACTAGCCATGACTGCCGATGACCACCGATCGACGCGCGTCGCGGCGTCGGGTGGGTATGCGAAAGACCCCGCACCGTGGGTGCGGGGTCTTTCGTGAAGGGTGTCCGGCGGCGTCCTACTCTCCCACCCCGTCTCCAGGGCAGTACCATCGGCGCTGTAGGGCTGAGCTTCCGG
>Ga0082212_10001805_pt1 | contig 31613 bp, 23 predicted proteins | sample TergutNt197P3_FD_71548 | JGI IMG/M metagenome (GOLD analysis project Ga0082212, IMG submission 71548) | Neocapritermes taracua P3 segment gut microbial communities from Petit-Saut dam, French Guiana - Nt197 P3 | ecosystem: Host-associated > Arthropoda: Insects > Digestive system > Gut ...
TCCATCCGCTCGTATTCTTCGGATAATGCCCGCTCAAGTTTTTCACTCTCGCTTTTCTCGTAAAGATAAGTTTCCTGCTTGAGCTCCCCGATAAAAACCGACTGCTCTTTCCTGCGGCCGTTGACGTACTCCCCGGCGTCGCTCTCAGCGTCTTTCACGGCGCGAAAGTACTCTTCTTCTGATTCCAGAAGCAAAGAAAGGACGTCTTCTTTCAACACCGCTCAACTCCCTTCGGCGCGCCGCGAACTTTGCGGCAAAAACAAATAACATAATTATGTGTAACTGTTCAGGGGGTATCCAGCGCGCTGTGCGCAGCGCACTAAACTCGCAATGGTTACAGCCCGCACACAGATTTACAGCAACAATGCCGTTTTCACAGCAGTGCTCGTGCGTTGGCTGTAACCAACCTGTGTTTTTTGGATGCCCCCTGAATAGTTACAATTATGTTAATTAGTATACCAATAAGTTGAAAAAACGTCAACTTATATAGCACGTAACCGTCGTACCCTCGCCTTCGACGCTGCGCAGTTCGGCGCCGCCTCCGTGGTACTCCGCGATATGCTTGACGATCGAAAGGCCGAGCCCGGTCCCGCCCGTCTTCTTGGAACGCGACTTATCGACGCGGTAGAACCGCTCAAAAACATGTTCCTGATGCTGAGCCGGGATCCCTATGCCCGTGTCGGAAACGGAGATCCTGCACATCCCGTTATCCTGCTGCGCTATGTCGACGGTCACCCGCCCGCCTTCCCTGTTGTATTTTACGCCGTTGTCAATGAGATTGAACAAAAGCTCGTCGATCATCCGGCGGTTGGCGGAAACGTCAAAACGCTTGCAAACCAGATCGATTTCTATGCCGCCGGCGTTATCCTTCAAAGCGTTTATTACCGACTCGGCAAGATCCCGGATATCAAACACCGTATCGTCCCCGGCCGCGCCGCCTTCGTCAAACTCCGAAAGACGGATAATATCGTCGATCAGAACAAGAAGCCGCCCTGCCTGTTCCGTTATCCTTGCCGCGAAATTCTTAACGTCGGACTCTTTCGCTATGCCGTTGCCTATCATCTCCGACAGCGCGGAAATAGTCGTCAGCGGCGTTTTTAGCTCGTGCGATACGTTCGCCGAAAACTCGCGGCGCTGCTTCTCCGCCCGGTACCGCTCCGTCGCGTCCTGAAAAAGTATCACAGCCCCCCTGGCGGCCGCGCCCGAGTATACAGGGCTGAAAGATACGCTGAAAACCCTGCCCGCGCGTTCCATCGATATCTCAACGTTCTCGCCGGAAAGGCACCGGTTCACCGCTCGCTGAAAACCGGCTTCACGGTATATGTGCAAAATGCTCCTGTGCTCCATATTGTCGCCGAAAATATCGCGGGCGCTGTTGTTCGCGGAAAGGACCGTCGCCCCGGAATCTATCAGGATCAGCCCCTCGTTCATATTCCCCGTTATCGCTTCGATCGTGCCGGCGCGGTCTGACAGTTCGGCGATCTTCTCGTCGATCTCCCGCTTCTGCCCGTCCAGCCTGTTGACGTACGGCAGCAGCTCGTCATATACCGCGACGTTCTCGCCTTCAAAACTGATATCCTTCAGCGGCGTCATTATGCGGTCTGTCAGCCTGTGCGCGGCGAAGTTGGCGATTATAAGGATCAGTACCGTAAATGCGACGGCGACGGGCAGAGACGCGGCAAAAACCTCCGCGACCCCGCCGACGGGCCTGGACACGCGAAGGATGCTGCCGTCGTCCAGCCTGACCGCGTAATAATACGTTTCCGTGAACAGCGAGTCGGAATATCTGAGCGCCTCGCCAACGCCGTGCGTCATAGCCGAGACTACTTCCGGCCTGCCCGCGTGGTTATCCATCCTGTCCGCGGCGAGCCTGCTGTCCATAAGCACCGCCCCGCCGGGAGCGATGAGTGTCACGCGCGTCGCGTCCGGGTTCAGGCTGTCATAATCGGAAAAGAGAAAGCCGGCGGTGATCCCGTTGTTCAGCAGGCTTGACACGATCTTCGCGTAATTGCGAATCCCGGCAAGCTCCTGGTTTTTCGCGGCCTTGTGGAACTGGATGCTGAGCAGGACCGCCAGCAACAAAATACAGGGCAGGACCAGCCATATTATACTCGAATAAATACGTCTCTTCATTCCAGTTTGTACCCCACATTACGCACGGTTTTGATCAGCGCTCCCGATGCTCCAAGCTTTTGCCGCAGAGTCTTTATATGCATGTCGACCGTCCTGCTTTCGCCCTCAAAGTCGTAACCCCAAACGGACGACATTATCTTGTCGCGGCTGAGGACGAGCCCCGTATTGAGCATAAGATAATACAGCAGTTCATATTCCTTGAAAGTCAGTTTCACAGGTTCTCCGCCGGAGCAGACCTCCCGTCTGGCATGATCAAGCGACAACCCGGAAATGTTGAATCTCTCTCCCTCGTCCGCGCCGCTCCTGCGAAGGACGGCGTTGACGCGTGAAATGAGCTCCATTACGCCGAACGGCTTTGATACGTAGTCGTCGGCGCCCATATCAAGGCCCTTGACCTTGTCGTACTCGCTGTTCTTCGCCGTCAGCATTATTACCGGCGTCTTGCTTGTCCCGGGCGCTCCGCGAAGGCGCTTTAGGATCGAAAGCCCGTCGTCCCCGGGAAGCATGATGTCCAGAAGGACGAGCGCGGGAAGAGTTTCCTCGATCGCCAAAAAAAACTCGTCGCCGGTTTCAAATCCGCTGGCTTCGAACCCGGCTGACGCCAGCGCGTAGATCACTATCTCCCGTATATCTTCGTCGTCTTCAACAATAAAAATCTTCAGCGCCACGCTTACTCTCCCACATGCCTTCCGGTAATGGAAAACACGACCCATTCCGCTATGTTCGTTGCGTGGTCGCCTATCCGCTCAAAATATTTCGCGATCATAATAAGGTCGATAGCCTGCTCTCCGTTTGTCTTGTCGGCCTGGATCATTTCGATCAGGTCATGCTTGATGGTGTCGAAAAGATTGTCTACAACGTCGTCGTATTCTATGACCTGCCGCGCCAGCTCCAGATCCATTTTGACGTAGGCGTCGATGCTCTCGGTCACCATTTTCGACGTCGCCTCGGCCATCTGCGGTATGTGCTCAAGTTTCTTAATAAACGGCTCGCCTATGAGAAACAGCGTTATCTCCGATATATCCGCGGCCTGATCCCCTATCCGCTCCATGTCGGTTATCATCTTGAGCGCGGCCGATATGAGCCTGAGGTCCTTCGCCACCGGCTGCTGCTGAAGCAATAGCCTGAGGCACGCCGCTTCTATGTCCTTTTCCATCTGGTCGATCTCCAGATCGTAGTCCACGGCCTGTTTCGCCATCTTCTCGTCCTGGTTCACCAGCGCCTGAATCGCCAGGGTTATGGCTTTTTCGATCATTGTGCCCATCTCGATGAGCATGTCGTTCAGATTTGCCAGTTGCTGGTCGAACTTATTTCTCATTATCCGAACCTCCCCGTAATGTAGTCTTCACACCGTTTATCGCGCGGTATCGAGAATACCTGTTCCGTGTCGCCGTACTCGATCATCTCGCCCAACAGGAAAAACGCCGTCTTGTCAGAGATTCGCGTGGCTTGCTGCATGTTATGCGTCACAATTACGACAGTGTAGTCTTTCTTCAGGTCTGTTACCAGATCCTCGATCTTTGCGGTCGATATCGGGTCAAGGGCGCTCGTCGGCTCATCCATCAGCAGCACGTCGGGGGAAACCGAAAGCGCCCGCGCAATGCAAAGCCTCTGCTGCTGGCCTCCGGACAGTGACAGCGCGCTTTTTCTCAGGCGGTCCTTCGTCTCATCCCAAATCGCCGCGTCGCGGAGCGATTTTTCGACGATTTCGTCCAGTTTGCTTTTTGCCTTGACGCCGTGCGTACGAGGGCCGAACGCGATGTTGTCGTATATGCTCATCGGGAAAGGGTTCGGTTTTTGAAATACCATGCCGACTTTCTTTCGCAGCATATTTACGTCGATATCGCCGTAGATGTCCTCGCCGTCAAGTAATACCCCGCCGGTTATCTTACAGCCTTCGATCAGGTCGTTCATGCGGTTCAGGCTCTTGATCAGCGTCGATTTGCCGCAGCCCGACGGCCCGATGAACGCTGTGATCTCGCCGGCCCCGATATCCATTGTAATATTTTTCAATGCTTGAAAATCATTATACCACAAATTCACGTCAGATAGCACGAATTTCATAATTTTCCTCATTTTTGTAACAAAAGTGTTCATATTGTCGTCACAGCGCGCTGGACGCCGGGGCTGTACTATTCTTTATCCAATCGGAAGCGCCACGGCGCTTAACCTATATCTTTATCCAATCGGAAGCGCCGTTCTATGAACGACGACAGCGCGTTGATGCCAAGCACGACCACCAGTAAAACGACGGCGGTCGCGTAAGCCTCGTCACGGTAATGCCCCTGGCTCGCCAGCTGATACACGTGCAGCGCCAGCGTCCTGCCCTGAGAAAACAGGCTGTCGGGTATCTTTATGACGCTCCCTATCGTGAACACCAACGCCGCCGTCTCCCCTACGATCCTTCCGACAGCCAGTATTATGCCGGCGAAAATACCCGGTAAAGACGAAGGCAGAGTCACGCGCAAGACAGTCCGGAGCTTACCCGCCCCCAGACTGAACGAACCCTCCCTGTACGCGTCGGGAACAGACTTCAGGCTTTCCTCTGTAGTCCTCATGATAAGGGGCAGGATCATGATCGCGAGCGTGAAACATCCCGCCAGAATGGATTTGCCCCAACCGAGCCAATCGGCGAAGAAGATATATCCGAACAAGCCGAAAACGATCGACGGTATCCCAGCGAGAGTCTCCGCGGTCATCCGTATCACGCGTACCAGCCTGCTGCCCCGCGCCGCGTACTCTACAAGATAGATCGCCGTGAAAATCCCGAACGGCACGGCAATCAGCAGCGTCAGTCCGACCATGATGATCGTCGTGACAAGCGCCGGAAAAAGCGACTGGTTTTCAACTGTATATTTCAAAGAGAAAAGCGACGGTTTGATATGCGGTATTCCTCTGATCAGGATGAACGCTATCAGATACACTAAAACCGCGATCGTGATCAGGGCCGCTCCCCAGACCAGCAATAAACGCACACGGTCCATAGGCCGTTTGCGGCGTTTTGATCGAATAATACTGATGTGCCGTGAGTTACTCCCGGTCTTCATAGTAACCTCCATCTCAAAGGTTTTTGGAACAGATAGGAATGAAAGGATGGAGGTACGCGCAGACTGCGTACTTAGCTTGTAGTTCTCTCACGCTACTGCTCCCCCGTTTCCTCGCTGCCCGCCGCGCTCTTGGAGCGACCCGCGCTTTTGGAGCGCGACGCATCCCGGTTTAAAGTTGAAAACAACATATTAATTATCAATATGAACACGAACAGCACGACGCCCGTCGCGATCAGCGCGCCGTTGTGCAGGCTGCCGTTTTCCACATAACCCATTTCAATGATTATATTTGTCGTCAGCGTACGCACGCCCTTCAGTATTTCAAACGGCATTCGCAAAACAGGCTGATTGCCGGCGACCATTTTTACCGCCATGGTCTCGCCGATAGCGCGGCCGACGCCGAGGACGACCGCAGCCATAACTCCTGAACGCGCGGCGGGCAGCACGACCTTGAACACCGCCCGCTCATGGCTCGCGCCAAGGGCGACGGCGGCTTCGTACAGTTCCTGCGGCACAGCCCGAATGTTCGTTTCCGCGATGCTTATGACAGTCGGCAGTATCATGATCCCCAGCAAAACGGACGCGGACAGCATGGTATCGCCGCTCATCATATCAAACCTCTTTCCGAGGAGCTCAAAAATCGCGGGAACCAGCACCATCATCCCGAAAAACCCGAAGATCACCGACGGCACGCCCGCCATCAGGCTGATCGCCGGCTTGACAAAACGATAGACGCGCTTCGGGCACATTCTCGCCATGAATACGGCAGTCAAAACGCCGATCGGCACGCCGATGATTATCGCCCCCGCTGTGACATACAAACTGCCGAGTATCATCGGGAATATCCCGAACGAGGGGTTACTGTTTGTGGGCGCCCATTTCTTCCCAAGCAGAAACTCCGCGACGCCTACTCTGAGAATGGCCGGCAGCCCCTGCGCAAATAAGAAGAGGCATATCAGCGCGACGGAAAGTATCGCCGCAAACGCCGCGACGATAAATACCGCGCGCATTACTCTTTCTTTGTACTGTTTGATGCCGTTTGTGTCTTGCATTCGACTCCGCCCCGATCTGTTACCGACAGGCGGGAGCGGCGTCGCTCCGCCGGAGATTACCTCCTGCTTCAAACCGCCGCCCCCGTCTGCTATTATGATTCCCCTGCAACGACTCCCGCTCGCGCCTTTGGCGCGTTTCCATCTTCGCATCGTCTGATGACGCGAGTTGTTGCAGTGGAATCCATTATTTATTCTACTATTCTATGAGCGCTGTTTCCAACCTACCCGACCTGGTTCCACCTTGTCGTCTCGCCGGTGAATATATCCTTGATCTGCTCGATCGTGATGTTGGTTATCGGGTTTACCGGGTTTACGATGACCGCGACGCCGTCGAGGGCTATCTCGAAACCTGTGAGAGCTTCTCTCTCGGCGTCCCTGAGCGCGCGGCTCGACATTCCGATATCGAGGACGCCGCTTGTCGCTTCACTTATGCCCGTGCCTGATCCTCCGCCGGAAATCTCGATCTCGACGCCGGGGTTAAGCGCAATATACGCTTGTCTTAAAGACTGCATTAACGGTTCAACAGAAGTCGATCCACCGACCTTTAGCGTACCGGACATACCGCTTGCAGTGTAGGAAGGCGCGCTGCCTTCCGGTTTGGTCCATTTGGTCGCCACGATCTCCTGTCCTTCAGCCGATAGCATAAAATTAATAAAGTCCTGTACCAGCGCGTTTTGCGCGCTGTCCGCGTTGACGCAAACTATGAACGGACGCTGAAGCGCGTAGCTTCCGTCAAGTATAGTCGCGTCTGAGGGAAGCACGCCGTTGATACTGAGCGCCTTGACGCGTGGGTTCAGCGATCCGACGGAAACATAGCTTATCGCGTAGTCCGTCTCTTCGACTTTCGTCAGGATCTCGTTCGTCTCACTGATGACGACCGCCTCGACATACATATCTTCGCCGACTCCGGTGATGCTGACGAACGCGTCGCGCGTGCCGCTGCCCTCTTCGCGGGTGAACACCGCGATCACGCGGCTCGTATCAAAATCGCTCGCAGGGTTTTGCGCCGGCGAACTTTCGGGGGCGTTCGCGGATGAGTTAGCCGCCGGACTTGCCGGGGAGTTGCCCGCGGAGTTTGAAGACGCGTTCGCAGACGAACCTGCGGGGGAGTTCGTCGCCGCGTTCTGCACAGGGGTGTCGACCGCAGTCGTCGTTCCGCCTTTTCCGTCGCATGCCGTGAGCATGGACGCCGCCATGAGACAGACGAGTATGATTGCCATAATTTTCTTCATTTTACATTTCCTCCAAATTCGACCACTTATTCCGTGGCTGTAATTATCAGCGACATTATTATTGACCGCTTGCGACTCAAAGGATACAGAGCGTTTGTAAAAAACGAATGCAGCGCAGTGTAAAATCTAAGTAAAACTTCCGTTGCATTTGACCACGCTTCCATTTGCATATATAATATGGGGCATGATCAGACATATGAGTACCGGAACAAGGTACAAAGCAATAATGTGCGTCGCGGCGGCGGCGCTGGTTTTCGCGGCTTGCCTCAACATCCTGTTTGACCCGTTTGGCAGCTTCGCGATACCGAAACAGGGGCGGTTCGAGCACAGCGCCCGCGTCCCCATACTCATGTATCATCATTTCGGCGATGAAGGCAGCCCGGAAGTGACCATTTCCGCGGACGCGTTTGAAAGTCACATCAGATCGCTGCGCGACGCCGGATACACCGCGATCACGTTTGCGCAACTTCGCGATTATGCATCAAGCGGCGCCCCGCTGCCGGAGCGCCCGATCCTTATCACGATCGACGACGGATACATGAGCGTTTATGATATCGCGTATCCGATACTCCGGAAATACGGCATGACTGCCACAGTTTTCATCATCGGGACGTTTCACGGCAAAAGCCTCTACAGGGATAACCCGTACTGGCATATTATCCCGCATTTCGGCGACGCCGAGGCGCGGGAGATGTCGGTCTCCGGCGTTCTGTCGATACAGAGCCATTCATACGGCATGCACCAGTATGAACCGTACGAGGAAACGTACCGGGAGGGCGTCCTGCGGATAAACGGAGAAAGCAGGGCGGAATACGCCGAAGCGTTCATGTCGGATTTCGATCTGGCCGCTGAGCAAATAGAAAACGCGACCGGCGCGCGGCCGTTCGTTTACTCGTACCCGTTCGGGAAAAACAACCGCCTGACCGAGTCCCTGCTGAGAAGCATGGGCGTCAGTATTACTCTGACGACGGCAGCGGGCGTAAGCACGGTCGTCAGAAACGCGCCGCGGACGCTCTTCAGGCTCAACCGGCTCGCCGTCTCCGGCGACATGACTGCGGACGAACTGCTGGCGATGATGCAAAACGCTCTGTGACCGGTGAAGCGTCGAAAAAAAGCTTTACTTGACAGGCCTGCCTATGATAGAATATTTTATTGGCAATAGTCGGGAAAACGTCTGACGGGGCATGTTTTTTTTCCCGGATTTGCATATGTAAACATCACTTTGACGGAGGTATACTTATGGGAACACAAAGCATAAAAGGTTACGCAGGGAAGTACGCGATGATTGATCTTTCGTCGCAGAAGTACGAAGTACGCGAGTTCGACGAAGACGCTCTGAAGAAATTCGTCGGCGGCCCGTCGCTGGGCGCGAAGATACTCTATGATGAAATGCCTGCAAAAACCCCCTGGGACGCGCCCGAAAGCATAATCGGATTCGTCTCGGGGCCGACAAACGGCACGGGCCCGCTGCTCGCCGCCCGCTATACGGTGGTAAGCAAGTCCCCCGTGACGGGCATGTGGAACGACGCCAACAGCGGAGGCAACTTCGGGCCGGCGCTTCGCAAAGCCGGATACGACGCGGTATTTGTGAAGGGCATCTCGGAAAAACCCGTATATGTTTTCATCGACAACGGAAATATCACATTCCACGACGCGGCGGATCTCTGGGGCAAGACCATCGAACAAACGGAGGAAGCCATAAGGGCGCAGCTCGACGACGAAAAAGTATGCATGGCGTCTATCGGGCCCGCCGGCGAACGTAAATCAAACATGGCAGCCGTCATAAACGACAACCACCGCGCGGCGGGGCGCGGGGGATCCGGCGCGGTCATGGGCGCAAAAAACTTCAAGTCGATCGTCTGCCGCGGAGACGCGGCGATAGAAGTATTCAGTAAAGACGACGTAATAGCGCTTAACAAAGAGATCGCGGAATGGTGCAAAAACGGCCCGGTATCGCAAACGATGGTCCCGCTTTTCAGCAACTTCGGCACAGGCGGCATATATTCCGGGTCCGTACACAGCGGAGACGCCAGCGTTAAAAACTGGAGCGGTATCCCTTCTGACATTACCGAAGAAGAGATAAGCGCGTGCACCTCGCAGGAGATGGACAAGAGCTACAAGGTGAAAAAATACGCCTGCAACGCCTGTTCTCTGGGCTGCAGCGCGATCTATGAGGTCAAAGACGGCAAATACCCGATCAAACACTCCGGACGCCCCGAGTATGAGACAAACGGGATGTTCGGATCAGGTCTCGGCGCGGGCGACCCGGAAGTCGTCAACTGGTGCAACTTCCTTTGCAACGACTACGGTTTCGACACGATTTCATTCGGCGCGACGATAGCATGGGCGATGGAGTGCTACGTAAAGGGCCTGTTCACCCTCGAGGATATGGGCGGAGTCGACCTTACATGGGGCAACGGAGACGCGATAGTCCAAATGGCGGAGGCCATGTGCAAAGAAACAACGGAGATGGGCCGAGTACTCAACATGGGAGCGCTGGCAGCGGCTAAGCATTATGACCGCGGGCTGGAATATGTTATGCACGCAGGCGGGATCGAATGCCCGCAGCATGACCCGCGCCTCTCGCCCGGACTTTCGCGCACATACAAATATGACCCGACGCCCGGCAGGCACGTAAAAGGCGGGCAGGGTTTCACAATGGCGTCCGGCCTTCCGCCGGAAGTGAAATACAACTTTGACGATCCGGAAAACGCCGTCCGCGACGTCGCGGGCGTCATCGACGCCGAGATCACCAACCTGTCCGGCTTCTGCCAGTTCTCGGACGTCGCGATGCCGCCGGGGGTCAAGTCAAAGTTCCTGACGGCGCTGACCGGGACGGACTATTCCGGAGACGAGGAACGCAAGCTCGGCATAAGGTCGTACACGATGCGTCACGCGTTCAACCTTCGCGAAGGCTTGCAGCGCGCGGACACCTCGATCGCGGGGCGTCTCATCGGCAAACCGGCTATGACCGACGGGCCGCACACGGGAGTTTCCCTGGAGCCCGAGAAACTTGCTGATTTGTTCTTCAAGGCGCTGGATTGGGATACCGAAACTATGAAACCGTCCAAAGCGGCCCTTGAGGACCTCGGCGGGCTGGACGCAGTGATCGCGGATCTGTACGGATAGACACTGAGAGAAGCGCTGATCATCGTTGCATTGGCGTCATCCTGAGCGGAGCGCTGAATAATTGTCATTCTGAGCCGTAGGCGAAGAATCCTGCCCACATATTGCATGTAACTCAGCGAAAAGATTCTTCGCTTCGCTCAGAATGACAACGCCTTGTATTTTACTGAATGACAGGAGCTCTATGCTGAATATCGATGTAAAGTTTGTGGCGGATGAGCTTGTACCCGGACTCGTAAACGGCGAGTACGGCGTTGAAAGCGGCACGACGGTCAGGGAGCTTCTGGCTGTATGCGAGGCTCGATGCGGCGCGTCGATCCCGGAGATCAACTTCGACTTGATGTATCCGCTTTTCAAGAGCAGGCCGGTCACCCTTGACTCCCCGCTCACTGATAACGGCACGCTGCACCTCTGCCGCGTGATAATCGGCGGCTAAACCGAAAGCCTGTCGTCTATCGCGAAAAAGTATATCACCCGCTCTTTTACGCGTTTTCCCGTGATACGCCCGAGCGCGTCCGAATACGCCGCCAACTGCGGCGTATAATTTTTTGCCTTTTCCCCTGCTGTCTCCGCCGTCACGCGGTCCGTCTTGAAATCGACGACGATGAGTTCGCCGTCTTCCTCAAAGAAGCAGTCGACGACGCCCTGGAGCAGGATCTCTTCATCCCCCCCGCCGGGGTAAAACCGCTCCGCCGGGTACAACAGCGAAAACTTGAACTCACGCTTGATATACTCAGCCTTCATCATGCGTTTTCCGATATCGGATTCGAAGAAGCGCGTGATTTTTTTCGGCTCGATCGCGGCGCTCTGTTCCTCCGTCAGATTTCCCACGTCCGTAATACGCTTCAGTTCGCCGCTGACGCCGTCCGTCGAGCCGCATTTCTGAAAGTCGATATACTGCATCGCGGCGTGAAGGGCCGTGCCGCGTTCCGCAGCCGTCAAACCTTCTTTTCTTACTATGAAACCGGGCCTTCCAAACACAAATCCGCCCAACGCCGTTGCTGTCGTCTCCGGCGTTTGCGTCGTTGTCTCCGGCGTTTGCGTCGTTATCTCCGGCGTTTGCGCCGTTGTCTCCGGCGTTTGCGCCGTTGCTGTCGTCTCCGGCGTTTGCGTCGCTGTCTCCGCTTGCGGCTCGGCAGCTTCACGCGCCGTCCGCGGTTCCTCCGCGGCTTCAAACGCCGTTAACGCTTCCTCCGCGGCTTCAAACGCCGTTAACGCTTCCTCCGCGGCTTCCAGGTCGATCTGCCGCCCCTTTAGTCCCGTAACGGTGAGTTTCGATGGAAGCTCCTGCGCGGCAGTAAAGGGGTAGACGAAACTGAACCGTTCGCGCAGCGACTCTGCGCTGACGGGAACGTATGCGGACGCATTGACGCCGGGGAGCGGTCCGCCGGTGTGATCTTCGCCGGCGCCGCTTTCGGCGGCGACCACGCTGCAGGCTGAGCTTATGTTTTCGTCGCCGGCGCTGTTGTCTGCTCTTGCGCCCGCGCTTGCTATGCGCGCGGTTGCATCCTGCCCGCCGGCATATAGGCGAATACGAATATCCTGCGACGCCGACGGAATATCGGCCGCCGCGCCGTCGGCGCTTTGCGGCAGGGACGCGAGGGCGTCGGCGGAACTCCCGCCGTCTCCGGCGTCGAAGGCTGCCGGGACGGCGCCCCCGCGCAGCAGCGGAGTAAGTATCCATCCCGCCATACTTCCTGCGTTCTCGAGAATCTGCGGCTGTATCGCGCCGCCATATGTACCGTTATCCGTTATATCTTGTTTCGCTATATCGTTAGTCAGCTTTGACAGCCTCCCAATCTCCTTTACTGCGTCCCTGAACGCGGCGGTGATTATGAGCTTCTCGCGGGCGCGCGTCATCGCGACATACAGCACGCGCAGTTCCTCCGCCATCATTTCCGAAATCAGCCTGCTTTGTACGGCGGTCCTCGCGAGCGTCGGATATTCGATGCGACGCTCCCTGTCGATGCGCATAGCGCCGACGCCGAGCTTTGAATGGAATACGATCGGCTGCCTGGAATCAGTGTAGTTCATCTGTTTAGACGCGTCCGCGATTATGACGACCGGGAACTCCAGACCCTTTGATTTATGGATGCTCATTATCCGAACGCAGTTTTGCGCCGGTTCGTCCGCTTCCCGCGCCAGATCCAGGCCGCTTTCCCGCAAGCCCCGGATGTATGTCAAAAACCCGAAAAGCCCTCTGTAACCGTTACTTTCAAACCGTCGCGCGTACTCTGCAAGCATTATAAGATTGTTGCGGCGCCTGATTGCCGCGCCTGACCCTGCCGCTCCTGCTTCGCCTGCCGCTCCTGCCTCGCCTGCCGTTCCTGCTTCGCTTGCCTCGCCTGCCGTTCCTGCTTCACCTGCCGCTCCTGCCGCGCCCGCGTCGCTTGCGGCGCTTGCCCCGACCCTGCCGGGAAGCCCGGTCTTGTTGTACATATGCCATATAAACCTGTCGGCGGACATGTCCGGCATAACGGAACGAAGCGACTCCATATCTTCAAGAAACGCGGCGCATTTTTCAGAGAGGCCGTCCGGCACGCCGTGTTCCGCTTCGGCCGCCCTGACCAGCGCTTCATAATAGCCCGTGCCTCGCGATCCTGAGCGTATCTCCGCCAGCTCGTCGGCCGTAAACCCGTATACAGGCCCCCGCAGCGCCGCAGCGAGCGGTATATCCTGAATCGGATTGTCGATCACCGACAGAAGCGAAAGCGCCGCGGATATCTCAACGGTATCCAAAAAGCCTTCTCCCCCGGGCAAATCTACGGGGATCCCTCTTTCGATCAGCGCGGACGCGTAATGCCAGGCCTTACCGCGCGGCGAGCGCAGCAGTATCGCGATATCAGAAAACTCCGGCGGACGGCTCCCGCCGCGCCCGTCGGGAACTGTGAAGCTTCCGTCTTCCATCAGTCTCTGAATGCGCGACGCTATATGCCCCGCTTCGATCTGCGCCTTTACCGGGCTCTCGTCGTCGTCGGACTCTGAGCCGCTCATATCGACTATATCGATCTCCGCGTCAGGCGCGGAGCCCGCACGGTCAGGCGCGGAGCCCATTCGGTCAGGCGCGGAGCCCGCGTCACCGGCCGCAGGTTTCCCGCCGTCGGGGGACTCGCCTCCGTCTCCGGTCGCGGCGCCGCCGGCGTTGTCCCTGCCCGGCGTGAGAAACTCCCGTTCGGTATAATCCATCTCGCCAAACTCAACGGACATGATATTACTGAAAACATAATTCACGGCGTTGAGTATACCCGCCCTTGAACGAAAGTTCTTCGACAGCAGTATCTTCACAGGCCCGCGCTCACCGGGTTGTTCGGCCAAACTCTTGAAACGCCCGTATTTCTCAAGGAATATCGAAGGATCGGCAAGGCGAAAACGATATATCGACTGCTTGACGTCGCCGACCATGAAAATGTTTTCCCCGTTTTGCGACACGGCGTTGAGTATATACTCCTGAACGGCGTTCACATCCTGATACTCGTCCACCAATATTTCTTTGTAGCGCCGCGATATCGCGCGAGCGAGACCGGTCTGCGCCCCCGTTCCGCCGTCCGTCAGCAGTGGAAGGACCAAATGCTCCAAGTCGGGAAAGTCGACCAGACTCCGGCGGCGTTTGACTTCCGCATACGCGCCGTCAAACTCCAGCACGAGCCGCAGAAGCGCCGCCATCGCAGGCGCCATAGCGCGCATATCCTCTATGTAGATGTCCGAGTCATATTCAAACAGAGCCGCGATTTTCTTCATTGCCGCGCCGCATCGCGAGCGGACAGCCTTAAACTCGTCATATCCCGCCGCAGGGTTCGCTCGCGGGAAGCCGATGCCGCTGCGGCGCCTTGCCTCGTCCCAGGGGCCGCTTAACGCCGCCAGAAAAGCTTCTATATCCGAAACAGTGGCGTCTACGCTCTTGCCATACTTCGCGTCAAACTCCGGAAACGCCCTCATTTCCTCTCTGAGACGCGCCATCCTGCCGCTCCAAAACCGGACCGCGCGGCGGGCGCGGCTCATGATCTGGGCCCCCCAATCAGTTTCGGAAACATCCGCAATGCCTTCCATCGACAGATTCCGTATCTGCTCCGCGACCCACGCGCGGGGATCTGTGTGGCTTTGCAGCTTCTCATGAACGCTCAAAACGACGTCGGTGACGCGGCTGTCGTCGCGGCCTCCCGACAGAGTATCGATGAGCTCGCGAAAATCGTCGTTTGCGCCGATAGTCTCATACGCCTTATCCATGACGTCCTGCAGGACTTCATTTTTTATTATGGAGCTTTCACTCTCGTCGGCGACCCGGAAGTCAGGAGGCAAAAAAGCGAGATGGGCGTTCTCCCGAAGAACATTCGCGCAAAACCCGTGTATCGTGCTTATCGCGGCGCTGCGGCACAACAGCGCCTGGCGGCGTAAGTTCCTGTTTTCAGGCGCGCGCGACAGTCTCTTATATATCTCGTCGAGTATCTTCCCGCGCAGTTCGTCTGCCGCCGCGCGGGTGTACGTTATGATGAGAAACTCGTCGATACTGTCCCCGCTTTCGATACGGTCGAGCAATCGCTCGACAAGCACCTTGGTCTTGCCGGAGCCGGCCGCCGCCGATACGAGCAGAGCGCCGCCTCTGTATTTTATCGCCGCTTCCTGCTCCGGTGTAAAAACAACGCCGTTATCACTCATTTTCCGCACCCAATCCCATTTACATTTTACACTCAGCAATCGCTTCCCATACCGCGTCGCCGCTCATTGAGCGAACGAAGCGGCGCCTGTCTCCCGCGGCCTCGTCAAACGCGCAGACGGCGCCGTACTCGCAATAACGGCACGCGTTGTTGAACGTATCTTTGTAATACGGGGCGCATTCGACGCCGCCGTCCGCTATCTCCGACGCCGCGCGCCGGAGCATAGCGTCGACATGCCGCGACAACGCCGACATCTGTTCCATGCTGACGGTTTTATCCCCTGCGTCTGAGCCGTCCTTCATTATCCTGACAGGCAGATACTTCTTGACCCCGCCGTTTTCCATCGCTTCGATTATATGCGGGTCGTTCAAAATGATCCCGTCGCGCCGAAGCTCTTTATCTCGCAGCTTCTCTAATTTCTCATCGTCAATATCCCTCGGCGCTTTGACGACGACGTCCCTCGCCGGGACGTAAAGCACTCCCGCGGGCGCCGTCTCGCTTCCGTAAAACGCGGCGCCGTATTTCTGCAGCGCGAACAGATAAATAAGCATCTGCATGTCCCTGCCGCCCAGCACGTCCGTCAGGCTGAACATCTTTTGGCCCGTCTTGTAGTCGATAACGCGGAGCCAGAGTTTCCCGTCCGCGGCATACCCGTCTACCCTGTCGATTTTACCGCTGAGCGCCACGCCGTCGCCGCCGCGTACCTCCGCGCCCGCCAACTGCTTCAAGTCGACCTCGAAGCCCAGAGGCTCGAAATCGGAGCGCGCCAGTTCTCCCAGCATATCAAACGCGACGCGCGTAACGTCCTGCGCAAGCCGGTAAAAAAGATACTCGTACCGCGCTCCGGCGCCCTCGAAATCAAGCAAAACGTCGCGGGCGTACTTTTCGATGTACCGCCTGATCAGCTCATCGCAATACTCATCGCCGGCGTTTTTGAACCCTGTGGTTTCCTTTATCTCACGCGTAACGTTTTCAAGGACATAGTGCATGAACAGGCCCGCCTCCGGCGCGTCGAACTTCACCGGTTCGCGCTTGCTGAGCCTGAGCCCGTTTTTGAGATAGTGCGCGTAAGGGCACGAATAGTACGAATTCACACGCGTTGCGGACATAGCCGGCCGGGGCCCGTACAGCCGCGCGGCGGCGGCTTTTGACAATTTTCCCCTGCCGGCCTGTTGTATGGCGTCCGTCTCCTTCAGCCTTGCCGCGCCTTCCGTCGTTGAAGAAAAGTATTCGCGAACCGCTATGATCTGCGGGTTTTTACTGTTTGCGCCCGCCAGCGCGGCCAGCTCAAAACACGGCGCCTCCGCGGCGGTCATATACGCTTCCTCGCTGAGCGTGATCTCATCAGCGCCGAACATCTCCCTGATCCGCTTTATAATAAACGACGGGCGCTCGCCCGCGCCTCCGGGGTAAGAGACATGAAGCTCGCGCGAGGGCAGCGTGAACGCGGAATACAGCATGTTCATCTCGCGGTAAAGGCGCTCTTCCGGCCCTGCGGGCATACCGGCGCCCGCCCGCGACAGTTCTTCCCGTTCGCTGTCGGACAGTATCCCGCCGCCCGCCGCGATCATAGGCATGCTGTCGTCCGTCGCGCCGAGGATGAACAGGCACTTAAGGTCGCGGCGGCGGCTCATAGACATCGCGCCGAGCGCCGTTCTGTCAAGAGATACCGGTATGACGCCGACGTCGTACTGCGAAAGCGTAAGAGCGAGGAGCTTTCGAAACTCGCCGGCGCCGGGCCTTGAGCCGCCGCATATCTCCGCCATCTGCTCCATTGCGTTACATATGATATCCCATATCTGGGCGTACTCGCCCGCCAGCCGCTTCTCTCCGCGCCTTTCAAAATCTTCCGCCTTTTTTCGCAGCCGTTCCGGCAGCTTTATTTCCTCCAGGAACATAAAAAGCGCCCGAAGTTTCTCTTCAACCGTCGTATCGCCCTTTATCCCGTCTTTCAGCCGGAGGACCGGCTCCGTTATCCCCGCGCGCAAGTCGTTTAGGCGCTCCGGAGTTTCCGGGCGTTCGATTTCATCATATCCGCCGGGCGGCAGCGTCCAGTCCCGGGTCCACGCCGAACCGCGCAGTTTCCACTTGATCACGTAATTCTCAAGCGCGGCGCATTCGTCGGGCAGGACGCCTTGAAGGCCGGTTTTTAAGTACCTGAACACCGGCTTGTACTCCCAACCGGACGATGCTATTTCAAGCGCCGCGTCGATCAGCGCGACCGGCGGTTTGTCGAGGATATCGGCCCTGCCGCTTGAGAAGAACGGTATGCCGTACTTTTCAAAGACATTCTCGCATATACGGCCGTACGCGTCCCAATCGCGCGCCATTACGCCGATCTCCCGCCACCTGTACCCCGAACGCGCGAGTTCCAGCGTTTTGCCCGCCGCGTATTCGCATTCGGCGTACCGGGTCTGAGCCGAATATACCGCGACGGCTTCGCAGCGCTCCGCAAACACGGCCGGCGCGTGTTCAAAAAGGTGTTTCTCGAGAAAAATCAGCTCCGCCGCCTTATCCGCGGCGGGCCCGTAAGCCGTTACGGTATCGACCTGCGCGCCGCAGTCTTCCGCGAGCCGATAAAGCTGCGCAGCCGTCCTCCGCGGAAGCTCAAACGCTTCGCCGTCCGCGCCGCCGCTCAAATCGCCGCGCGTAGCGCTGTTCCGGTCTGCTCCCTCGCCGTCGTCCGCGCCATCGCCCGCGCCGTCCGCGCCGCCGTCCTCGCCGTCGGAGTCGCATGTCAGGCATATAGTCAACTGCGCGCCCTTTCGCAGCAGTTCGCCGATAACGCGCAGCTCCTGCGCTGTGAAATCATTGAACCCGTCGAAGTATATATGACCCGCGTCGCCTACGCTGCTTTCCCCTATCTTCTCCGCAAGCCTCGTCAGCCTGTCGGCCGAATCTCCTCCGTAAGCGCCTATAAGCGCGTCGTACGCGCTGAAAATAAGAGAAATATCCAAAAGCTTGTCCGAAAGCGGCGCCGATACGCGCGCAGACGCCTTTCGCAGCGCTTCCGGTGAAATGTTCAGGGTTTTCAGTTCCCTGACCGTATCAAGCAGTTTCTCAAGCAGATCCGTCCGCGCCGCGTTCGCGCCGAATACTTTCAGCCGCGAAGCAACAGACTCCAAAGCCCGGTGCAAAACGAGGATGGAGCCGCCGCCGTCAGGCGTTAACGCCGGGCCTCCCGTTTCCATAAAAACGCGCCTGCACAGGCGCGTAAAGCTCAGCGTCTCGCCATGCAGCGAGACCCTGTCGCCGCAAATGGCGCAAAGCTGCCTCTCCGCGTTGTGCGAGTATTGCTCAGGCACTATCAGCAGCAAGCCCGACTCGCCGGCTTCCATTCTGCGGCGGAAATCGCTGAGCGCCAGCTCCGTTTTACCGGCGCCGGCGCGCCCCAGCACAAGCGTCAGCAAACTGTATCACCTCTTTTCAGCGCGCCGCGAAGCCTCGCGTGTCTGCAGACACGCGAGGCTTCGCCCTGCGCGGCAAGCTCTCGCTATCTTCTTTGAACAGTAATCACAGACGTTCCGGTATACGCAGGTTCGCCGCGGTTGTCGTAGTACGCCACAAAGAAGTCATACGCCTGCCCTGCGGTGAGGCTTACGGTGCAAAGGAAATCATATCCGCCGCCGCTGTCGTCGTCATCCGCGATGCGGTTCCCGTTTGCGTCATAGATGTAGAACACAGGGTCGTAACTTCCGCTGTCCGACGAACGGAACTCCCATGTCCCGGACTGATCCGGCGTGAACCTGTACCCTGTAACGCCGACCACTTGCGCCTGCCCGCCGTCCCCCGGTACCATGATCGGCGGTTTAACGTTAAGTACGCAGTTCCCGTTTCCGTTGGCGTAATATGTGACGCTTATGTTGATCGTTTCATTCGCGTACAGATACACGACCATTCTCGCGTTGTACCCGTCTCCGCTGTCGTCGTTTTCAGTGGTGCTTCCGTCGTCGTATGTTACCGTGATAAACGGATCGGAGTCGCCGCAATCCGACGAATAAATTATCCACAAACCTTCTGTCCCCGAGGTAAATGTGAAGCTTTGCGCGCCGTTTACCTGAACGCTTCCGCCTTCGGATGAAAGCGCGCCTCCAACGGTCGTCGGCGGCGGCGTCGGCGCCACCGGGCCGCCTGAACCTCCCGGCGTAATCGTGAGCGTAGTGCCGCCGCTGTATGTCGGATCATAACCGTCCCAGAACCCAAGCCAGATATGGTACGTAGCTCCGGCGTTCAAGTTGGTACTCAGGTACACGTCGTAACCGCCGCCGCTGTCGTCGTCGTCCGCTATTTCGTTCCAGTTCTGGTCGTATATATTGATGAACGGATCGGAGTTTCCGCTGTTCGACGTACGAAACTCATACGAACCGGTCTGCGCCGGTACGAAAACCAGACCTGTCGTGCCGTCGATCCGCACATCACCGCCTGTTGCGGGGACATCGACCGGCGTTTTCGCCGTCAGCGTACATGTACCCGGGCCACCGCCGAAGAAGCTCACTTCGATCGTATATGTCGACCCGGCGTCTATTGACATTATAAGTTTGGCGTTGTACCCGTCTCCGCCGTCGTCGTTACTGCCGACACTGGAGCCGCTCGGGCCGTACATATCCAGCATCGGGTCGTCGCCGCCGCAGTCAGACGTATATATGATCCATAACGCCGACCGGCTCGGAGTAAATGTGACTTCAGTCAGGCCGTTTATCTGCACGCTGCCGCCGCTTCCGGGTATGCTGCCGCCCGTGGTCGGCCCTGTCGGAGACGGCGGGGTCGGGGTGTCGGGTGTACTTGTATCGGTAGGCGGAGCGCTGGTCTCTTCCGGCGAAGCCGTAGGAGGCCTCGGAGTCGGACGCGCGCTCTCGGTTTCCGTGGGGCTGGGGGTGTCACTGGGGGTGTCACTGGGCGAGCTGGTCGGGCGGTCGGTGTTGCGCGTCGACGAAACCTGCGGCTCGTTCCTGCCGCCGCCTCCGCCTATAACTCCTGTCAGCCAAAGGACAAGGAACACTATCCCCGCCAGGACGACTACGCCGACCGGGATAAGTATCTTCATGAGGTTGCTTTTTCCGGGCGGAGGAGTCGGCGCTCCTCCGTATGGAGGCTGTCCGCCGTACTGAGGCGGCGCTCCATATGGCGGCTGCTGCGGCGCCCCATATGGCTGCTGCGGCGCGCCGTACGGATCGGGCGCTCCGCCGTATGGAGACGGAGGAGGCGCGCCGTACGATGGCTGCTGCGGCGCTGCGTAAGGGTCGGGCGCTCCGCCATATTGCGGCGGCTGCGGCGCCCCGTACGATGGCGGCGCTGCGGGTGGGGCTCCATATGGATCCTGACCGCCGCCGTATTGCTGCTGCCCTCCATCATACGATGGCGGCGCGGGAGGCGCGCTCCCGGCGCCTATCGTTGTTCCGCAGCTCGGGCAGAACTGCGCGCCGTCGGCAAGCTGTGCGCTGCATACTGGACAAAACATCTTATGATCATCCCTTTCTTATATTCATATCGCTGATATCAGATCACTCAACTATAGCGCGATAATATCCGCCGCGCGCCGCCGGCTACCCTCTGGTCACGTTTAGAGTACAATGAGTCTCGCTTCTGTTGTAGAAATAGACCTGCAAACTGTAGGTCTCGCCCGCGTTAAGGGGCACGGCCATCAATGAGTTGTACCCTTCGCCGCCGTCGTCGTCGCTAAAGACAAAGCGTCCGTCGGCGTCGTACAGCTCTAAGTACGGATCGCTCTCGCCGCAGTTCGTTGTTTCAAAAACCCATGTCCCCGACTGGCCAGGCGTAAATGTGAACGTCGTCGCGCCATCTACGCGGACGCTTCCTCCCGCTGCCGGAAGTTCAGGCGGCTCTTCGACGTGCAGCACGTACATCCCTGAGGCGCCGCCATAACACTCGGCGCATATGACGTATGTTTCGCTCCTGTCGAGACCAATTACGATCAACGCGTTTGTGCCTACCCCGCCGTCGTCGTTATATGCGATCTCGGTTCCGCGCGAATCATAGAGCAGTAAATACGGGTCGCAATCAGGATTATCTGTTGTGTAAATCGTCCAGATACCGGTCCGGTTCGGTGTAAACGTGAACTCTGACGGAGCGTGCACGACAAACGACCCTCCGCCGTCCGGTAATTGCGAACCCGGCTGCTGAATCTGTATCTCGTTGAGCAGCGTCACAGACAGTGAACAGTCGCCGTCCGGATCGCTAAATAAGATCAGGATAATGTAAGTTGCGCCGGCGTTGACTATCGCAGTATCAACCACTCCCTGATCGTTGTAGTAACCGGCGAAAAGCCATCTGTATTCTTCCGTTATCAAATATAGCATCGGATAGACGCCGCCTGTATCGTTTACACTGAACTCCCATTCACCCGTCCTGTCAGGAGTAAACTCGAACGCCGAGCTTCTGGACATACTCGCGCTGCCTCCCGAGCGCGGGATCAACTCTGCTCGCGACACTGTAAGCGTGTATGCGCCGCTCCCGCTGCCGTAGAACTTGGCGCTGACGGCATAGCTCCGGCCCGCCTCGAGATAATATGAGATGAACGAGTTGCGATCGCCCATACCGTCGTCATTCTCCGCTAACGTGCTGCCGTTCGCGCCATACAGGTAAAGAACCGGGTCGCTGCTGCCGTTGTCCGACGTATAGAACTCCCATACGCCTGACTGGCCCGGTGAGAAAATAAATAATGTCTGATCATCAACACGCATGCTACCGCCACCGCCCGGAATCGTCTCCGCATCCATAGGCGATACCGTGAGCGTATAACTGCCGTCGCCCGAACCCCAAAATTCAGCGCTGATGATATATTCACTGCCCGCTTGAAGCATTGTGATTATCAGGGAATTGCTACCTGATCCGCCGTCATCGTCACCCGAAATGAAGTCTCCGAGCGAATCATAAAGCGTCAGAACCGGGTCGCTGTCACCGTTGTCGGACGTTTCGAAGCGCCACAGGCCGCTCCTGTCCGGCGTAAACCGGAATTGCGTCTCACCCTCAACGCGTACGGAACCGCCCCTGCCTGTCAGACTGCCCGCCGGAACAGGCGTCCCCTCCGGCGATGCGGGTTCCGGCGATGTTGTCGCCCCCGGGATCAGCCCTCCCGAATGGGTCGGCGACGCGGGCGCCGGCGCCGGGGCTGACGGAGTCGTCGCCCCCGTGACGGATGGTCCCGACGAAGACGGCGAACGCGTCGATTCTTCAGTACCCTCATCGTCTTCATCATTTCGGGATGTGTTGCGCGTCGACGTAGAAGCCGACGAACCGCCTCCGCCGCCGCTTCCACCTCTGTTGCCAATCACTCCGGTGAGCAACAGCACGAGTACAACTATCGCGGCAAGTACAACAATACCGACCGGTATCAATATCGCTAAAATATTCTTCTTCCCGCCGGGCTGCGCAGGCGGCGGCGGAGCGCCATACCCACCTTGTCCTATCGGAGGCGGCGGCGCGTATCCATATCCGCCCTGGTCCATCGGTGGCGGCGGCGACGCGTATCCGCCCTGGTCCGCCGGTGGCGGTGGCGGCGGTGCGTATCCGCCCTGATCCGCCGGTGGCGGAGGCGGCGCGTATCCGCCCTGATCTACAGGTGGAGGCGGCGGCGCATATCCGCCCTGGTCCGCAGGTGGCGGCGGTGGCGGCGGTGCGTATCCGCCCTGGTCCGCCGGTGGCGGCGGCGGCGGTGCGTACCCGCCCTGGTCCATCGGTGGCGGTGGCGGTGGCGGCGCGTATCCGCCCTGGTCCATCGGTGGCGGTGGCGGCGGTGGAGCCTGTGCCGCTCCGCATTCGGGGCAAAATCGAGCGTTATCCGCCAGATTCGCTCCGCATGTAGTACAAATCATGTTATCCCGGGTTAAAGTGTCCTCAAACCCGACGTTCACCTCCCGATCGTTTTGGTAATTAACGAAGATATACGCAGAAAGAATACCACAGTGTTGATACTAAAGCAAGCATAACGAGAGAAATCTATTGAATTTTCTGTTAAGTAATGTATAATAAATGAAAGATAGGAGGCTGACGATGTGAAAAATAGAAGAAATACTTCTGTGTTTGTCATAATTCTCACATGCCTGCTTTTTGTCGTCAATTTATCGTCCTGCGGCGTCCCCGGCGCGGAGACGGACGATGACCCCGGCTCATCACCCTCCGAAAGCGCCGGGACGAGTTCCCCGTCAGGAGCAAAGCCAACGGATTCATCTGAAAGCCCGCCGTCGACCGCGCAGACTCCGACCGCGACCCCGGCTCCAACCCCGCCGCCGACACTCGTAGAGTACGACGGCGTGGTCGAACACATATTCTTTCACGAGGTCATAGCTTATCCTGAACTGGCTTTCAACGGCAACAGCATGCAGCGCGGTTATGACGACAATATGGTCACGGTGTACGAATTCAACAGAATGCTGGAAAGCATCTATAATAACGGTTATATCCTTGTCAACCTCAACGACGTATGGTCGGAATACACCGACGAAAACGGCGTGGTCAGAATGCGGAAAAACACCCTGATGCTGCCGGAGGGAAAAAAGCCCCTTGTTATATCTTTCGACGACATAAGTTTCTACGAATACATGCGCAACGACGGTTTTATGGAAAGACTGATTGTCGGAGAAGACGGGGAGATCTGGGCCACCGGCTTTGATCCGCAAGGCAACGCAGTAGTGTCGCAGGATCTGACAGTTGTGACGATCCTCGACAGGTTCGTCAGGGATCATCCCGATTTCTCGCTCAACGGAGTAAAAGGCTGCATCGCCCTCACCGGATACGAAGGCATCCTGGGATACCGCACGCAAACAGACAGAGCCGACGACTCGGCCGAGTTCCGGCTGAACCGCATGCAGGAGGTCGCCCGCGTGCGCCCCGTCATCCAAAGACTTCACGAAACCGGCTGGTACTTCGCGACGCACAGCTACGGGCATATCAACATTGCCGGCGCGTCGCTCAACGGCGTCATGAACGACGCTTTGCGCTGGATGGATGAAGTCGGCTCTCTTGTCGGTGAAACGAGCATTTTCATTTACCCGTTCGGCTCGAGGCTGGACGGCGGCGACGTCTACGAAACAGGCCCCGCGTTCCGTTTTTATCACGAGCTCGGGTTTCGGATTTTCGCTTCCGTAGGCTACGAACCGTTCACGAGGATCAAGCCGGATATCGCCGCCGTAGTTCTCGACAGGATGAACGCCGACGGCATAACTCTCAGAAACTCGCGAGAGCGGTTTATGCGCTTTTACGACGCGGCGGAAGTGTTCGACCCGATGCGCCCCTCAGAATACAGCAGAAGCTGGTGACTCGATCAAAAAGCACTCCCTGTAATCCGCCTTCAGGCGTTCGCAAGCTTCACGCGCATCGTCCACGTTGTCAAAAAGGCCGAAAACCGCGGGCCCGGTGCCCGTCATAGTCGCTCCGAGCGCGCCGCTGTCCAGCATAACATACTTGATGTCGGATATGTCGCGCGCCCCGCGCGGCAGCGCGTCTTCAAAAACATTATACATCCTTCTTGCGACGCCGCTCAGATCCCCTTTGTCAATCGACGCGATTATCCCTTCCGTGTCGGGCCGCGCGCGTATTTTATCACAGTTGATCCTCCCGAACAGCTCCGGCGTCGAACATGAAAACGGCGGCTTGCAAATGACGACGCTGCAGTCCGGCAGCGGCCTCAAATCTGTCAGGATATCGCCGCGCCCTTCCGCGAGCCTCGTCCCGCCGGAAACGCAAAACGGGACGTCGGAGCCGACATTTTTGCCAATTTTTTCCAATTCGTCGCGCCCAAGCCCCGTTTCAAACATTTCATCAAGTATGCGAAGGACGCACGCCCCGTCAGCGCTTCCCCCGCCAAGCCCGGCGCAGACCGGGATATTTTTTTTGATCTTTATCCGCGCCCTGTAGTTCTCAATGCCCGTATGCGCAAAGAACGCCAGCGCCGCTTTTGCGGCTATATTTCTCTCGTCGCCGGGTATAAACGGCAGACCGGAGTTTACGCGTACTCCCTTGCCGGGGACGCATTCGACCGTTAACTCGTCGCAAAGGCCGACGCTTTGCATGACCATTCTCATGTTATGGTAACCGTCGTCCATCTTTGAAACGATATCGAGCGAAATGTTGATTTTTGCGCACGCGTGTCCCGTCCCTGTCATACTAACCTACCATCCTCAAATAATATGCCCATGAGTTCCGTCCCGTCGGCAATATACCGGCCCCGCGCGGCGACAGCCTCGCTGAAAGGCGCCCCGCTTTTTTTGTCGAAGCGGCTGTCGAAGATCGCATACGGCACAGGCGAGCCGTCATGCCCGCGCGTTGACGTCAGGGTCCTGTGATCCGAGATAATGAGCATCCTGTAGTCTTCACCGGCCGTCGAAAGGCGCTCCAGCAGAGGAGCGACCACGCGGCTGTCGACCCATTCGATCGCCTGCAGTTTGCCCTCTAAATCGCCGTCATGGGTGCATTCATCAGGCGCTTCAATGTGGACCGCCGCAAAATCCTTCGTTTCGAGCGCCTTGAGCGCCGCGGCGACCTTGCCTTCGTAGTTGGTGCGGATATCGCCGGTCGCGCCCTCCACCAGTATCATATCGAGCCCGATAAGCGTCCCGATTCCCCGGCACAACGGCACGGCGGAAATAACGGCGCCCGCTTTACCGTACTTTTCAGTGAAGTCCGGAAGTTTCACGGCGGTCCCTTCCGCCCAGAACCAGACTCCGTTTGCCGGCAGCTTTCCTTCGGCGCGGCGTTTCATGTTCACAGGATGACCGTCCAGCTCCTCGTGCGCGAGCCGCATGAGCCCCTCCAGCACGGCAGCGTTCGCGCAGCCGCGCGGCAGGATGCCTCCAAGTATCTCCCCCAGATGGTCGTGCGGCGGTATAAGCCTGATCCCGGCGTTATCCGGCGCATTCTGAACGGCGATATGACGAAACGACGAGCCCGGATAGACAGTCATCCCGGCGGCTTCGGCGGCGGCTTTGAACACAGGCGTCTCGAACAGCCAGGTAATCAGCGCGTCGGACTCTTCGCCCTCTATGGCGCCCGCCGAATGAGAGAGTAACCTCTTCTCTTCAAAAAGAACTCTCGCGTCTTCGAACGCGACCATGTTGCAGCGATAAGCTACGTCGCCCGGCGAGATAGATATCCCGCTGGCGGCGGCCTCGAGCGGCGCGCGCCCGGCGTAGCAAGTTCGGGGGTCGCAGCCGAAAATAGACAGGATCGCCGTATCGCTGCCGGCCGGCAGCCCTTCAGGTATTGTCAGCACGCTGCCCGACAGCCCTGCCGACGCGAGCCGGTCCATCGCCGGGGTTTTCGCGTATTGAAGCGGCGTCTTGCCGCCAAGCTCAGGAACCGGCTCATCTGCCATCCCGTCGCCTATGACTAATATGTATTTCAAAGCACTCCTCCAATGACCGCATGCTGCTCCCGGCTGCAGCAGAACAACCCGCGCTGTTCCGGCGCGTTTCGCTCCGGCAAATCGCGTTTCGCACTTGAACGCTAAACAGGCGCCATCATAACGTTAATAACAGCCGCTCTGCCGCCTTTAACGGCTTCCCTGCCCTCCGCCAGAGCCTGCCGAAGCTCGCCCGGTTCGGAAACGGTTTTCGCGAACGCTCCTCCGGCAGCCTGCGCGACCAGATCGAGCTGCGCCGACGGCGACAGGCTCGTCCTGAAGTTGCCGGTTTTCGCGGCAAAACCGTCCGGATGCTGCCTCATCGTTATCATCTTCGGCGCGTTCCACCCCTGATTATTATATATAACAGTCAAAAACGGCGCGTTGTACTTCGCCGCCATCCAGTGGACTGCGGTCGGACAGGAGAATATATACGTCCCGTCGCCGGCGAGGGCGACGATATCTTTCTCAGGGCAGGCAAGCTTCATGCCCACTGCCGCGCCGCCGTGCCACCCCAGCGAACTCCCCCCGTTGCCGAACAGCGTCCCCGGCTTGTTGCGCGGCAGCAGCTTCTGCGTCGCCGGATGGGATGTTATCGTCTCGTTGAGTATGACCGTGTCGTCGTCTATGACTTCGCCGACACACATCGTCAGGAATTCGGGCGTGATCGCCTGTTCACCGCCGCTCTCGTACTTCCAGCTTTCACGCATCTTATCGTGAATCCCGCGGACTTTCGTACGGCGCGATTCAATAAGGGTCTGATCCAGTATCGACGCGTTATGCCGGAACTCACCGTTGAGCTGGCGCAGCGCCGTACACGGATCGGCCCGCATGTAACGTTCCGCGCTGTAACACCACAGCGGTATGTTCTCCTTTAGCGGATCGGAATCTATACAAAACACCCGGCAGTTCGCTTTTGGCTTCGCGTGGACCGGGATCCACGGGACGTCGCAGTCTATGACCAGCGCAAGATCCGCATACTCGATGAACCCCTTCGTGTCGAATCCCGCGTGCAGCGGGTTGTCGCCGGGGAAGTTCATAGAAGAAAGCTCGTTCGCCTCGACGACCGGGATCGCAAGCTTTTCCGCCAGGTCAACCAGCTCCCCGACGCATTCGGGGTTTCTGCCGGAGGACGTCGTTATGATAAGCGGCTTTTTCGCTTTGCTGAGCGCGAGCGAAAGGGTCTTAACCGATTCGTCGTCAAGAGCCGAGGGCGATATCGCGCCCCACCCTTTTATATCGGCGCATATATCGACGCCGTCCTCCTCCAAAACCTCGCGCGCCGCGGTCAGGTATACCGGGCCTTTAGGCTCGCTTTGCGCGATCTGCAGCGCCCGGTACGTCATCTGCTGGATGTTCTGCCCGCTCCGGTACTCGTAGTTGAGTTTCGTATACCCCCGGACGATCCCCGCCTGATCCGCCGCGTTCTGGAGAAATTGGATATGGGCGTTGCGCCCGCCGTGAAACTCGCCTTCCATCGTATACGGAGACAAGCCCGCGAGCACAAAGACCGGCACGCGGCAGCGATACGCGTTATGCATGGCGCCGCCTATGTTCTGCGTTCCGACGTCTACGTGCACAAACACCGCCTGGGCCCGTCCCGTGATCTGCGCATATCCTTGCGCGGCGCTCATCGCCGCGTACTCATGCGGGCTGATAATAACACGCGGTATCTTGCGTCCTTCCGCTTCGTTTTTCGCCCAGCTTTCTATCACGGGCGGATAATCCGTGCCTGAGTTGATGAATACGCAGTCGACTCCCGCCGTGACCAGCGCGTCGTTGAGCGCGTCCGCGGCGGTATACGTCTGCCTTTTGCTGTCTTCTTTCACGCTAACCTCCAGTTAAAAGTTTTTTCGGTCCGCCCAAACCGGCGCAACATAACAAACAAGTCTGTACGCGGACCAGCCGCGCTTGCGCGGCTCGTGAGCAAGCTGATAACCGCCCTGTTCTGTATAGCTTCCGGCGCGGCTCGCGAGCAAGCTGTTGACCGCCCGGTTCAGTATAGCTTCTTGCGCGGCTCGCATTTCTATAATAACATGTTTGAAATGCTCTGTAAATAATATCAAAAAACGTCTGCAGCCCGCATTGACAAACGGTCTATTTTTTGCTAGAATCAACGAAGTCCGGGGGATTAGCTCAGCTGGGAGAGCGTCTGACTGGCAGTCAGAAGGTCAGGGGTTCGAGCCCCCTATTCTCCACCACGAAAGGGGTTTGCGAGCTTATCGCAAGCCCTTTTCGCATTACACCTCCTTGATATTTGACATCATGGAGGTCCACGATGAGACACTACTACTCGACCGTTGACAGTGTTGCGCTGACCCATTCTGAAATGACAGTAACCGATAATCAGCGCGTTGTATATACGCGGTTTGAACGGCCAAATGAAAACGGATTTGATTTTGCAGAAGGTACGTTACCATTCACCTCATTTAGTAAAACCTACGGTTTTCAGAGGACGAACTTTTCGAGTTGGCTGACTACCTTCTGCATAATTCCCTTTTGATTTGGGATTATTCGCAGAAGGGCGGCGGTCTGAATGCCTAAAGCCTTACGCGATTTTCTTGGCATGTCGTTTAAACCTTCCACCGCCCACTCAGGCGGTTTTTTCTTGCGTGCTATCAGCGCACTCGATGACCGCGTCGATCCCTAACTGCTCACAGCCAACCGTCAAATCGATTTCTATCTCGTAGTCGCGCCTGACGCGGACTGCGCTAAATAACCGCGACAGGATCATCTCTTTTTGAACAAGTATTTTCCAGGCGGTCACGTTCATAATAGTCCGCGTCTGAAAACTCCTTCAGTTCAAGGAAGTCCGCCTCCGTGCAGCCCGGGTTTTCAAGGAGATATTCAGCCAGCGTTACCTCCACGATGCTGTCGGCAAAGCGGTATACGATACCGACGCTGTGCTTATTTAATGCGTAATCACTGTCTCTATAGTTTTTCATTAGCCTTTCCTCCGTTTTGGATTAATGTGTTGCGGACCAAAACGGGAAAGGCGGGGAACGGCTGCGCCGCCGTGATATGATTCTGAGTGTAACCATGACGCGCCCCTCTCACCTGGCAGTGAAGCGGGGCGCTCATTAATCGGCAAAACGAAAAGCCGGAGTAAAGCGGCAACGACCATCGAGATCGCCACCCCGCTTCACTCCGGCCATTTGGTGGTACGTTGGCCGCTTTACAGAAGGCGGCACGACCCCGTTGCACGAAAGATAAAGTGTCTCACAATATTAACTTCACATCATATACTTACGCAGTGTTGGAAATTGGAATAATAATGATTTTGCGGCAGTGCGGGCATTTCAGCCGCACTTGAATTTCTATGCCTGTGAACCTGGAAATTCTCTACCTTGCTCCCCTGTCATCGTGGCGTCATAGCATTACGTTCCTCCTATTTCACTCCAGAACTCCGAGCTGACGTTCCAAATCTTCGGGTTTTTGTCATGCTGGATGAATGGCTCAAGAAATTTCTCAAGATATGCGTAGACGTTGTCAAAGTCAGGTTTTCCAAAAACGCCGCTGAGTTTGTTGTATGCGTGTTCGAGATCGGGACGCCGGTTTATAAATGCATCGAAGCTGTCCAGAACACGCCCTGATTTATCAAGTGCGACGTATATGTCGGCTGTGCATATCTCAAGGCAATTCGTCAAAGCGAAAACGTCTAGCACATCCTTTGCCCTCCGAAAAATCCGCTCGCCGGACAGGACTGAAATCTTGTCGCTCAGCATTGCCTCCGGCAGCACCCCGCGTATTGCGATCTCACCATACCGGTATATCTTGCTGCCGATGGTTGGCTTGATCTCAATGTCCATTGTGAGCAGTTGCTGGCCATTGATAAGGTCTACTATTCGCAGCCCCGCTGTTCTCCCTATCCCATACTCACGGTCTATTTCTGCGCGTATGCTGCAGCCCAGCGGGCCAAGCGACTGGTTAACTGCATCCGCAAGTTCCGCCATTGTCGGCGGCTCACCTGTCCAGTTCGCATCGATATCCCGTGTAGGCCTGTCTATTGACTCAAAGCTGCTATCAATCAATATAAGCTTTGCTATCAACGCCCCTTTGAATACCAGTGGGGCGTTGGCTGCCGATATCTTGCCTATGATCTGGTACATTAGCTGTTCTTGCTCAGTCAATTCCTCACCCCTCGTTGTGGTATTCAATCGCCCAGTCCCTTATGGACTCAAAAATCGGCTGGTTTTCCGGGGAGATTTCCAGCCTATCGAAGCTATCGCCGTTACGGAAGTAAAATGTGTTCAGTGCCTCAACAAGGGATTGCTCGTCAATATTGTCGAAATCACTCAGCATATCGTTGATGGTCTGATTGACTGATGTACACCGGATATCCCATATGTTAACAATGTCAAGGTCATCGAACGAGTCCACGATATTATAAGTTATGTTCTCGTACTCGCCTTGCTCTTTTGCGTATACGTCGATCTGCCCTTCGTTGAGGTACCCTACGAACAACTCCAAGCATTCCAAAGCAGAGGTGTGGCGCAGTACTAAATCACTGCCCCCGACTACCTCGCTAAACCATGCTCTGTTCCCAACAAAACTTCCGCTTGTCACTGATATCAATGTACTGCCACCTCCTTCTGTTTAACCTATTCTATCACTCGACCTAATAGTTGTAAATGCAAAATTACTCGATCTGGATTCCTCCGATCATCTTAAGGTACGCGTAGTTGTCGCTGTGCCCCCGGAAGTATATGAGCTTACCCTCCGTCTCCAAAGCGGCACAATGAACGATCAGGCGGGCATAAATGCGGTAATATCAAGTATTTATATAACACATGGAACTACATATAAGGAAGTGCGTCCAAAGACTTGAGGTGAGCTATTTGAAAAGAGATATAGTGTTTAGAATTGCTCTTGTGCTTCTACTCTTTTCGTGTGTTGGTTCTCTGTAACGATTAATCCATAACCCACGAAATCACTTCCTTTTTTTATTTTCATTATTTTTTACTGTTTACTTTCACGCCCTAATAAATTATAATAAGAGCGTAAAGGTAAGGTGG
>Ga0082212_10001806_pt1 | contig 31607 bp, 34 predicted proteins | sample TergutNt197P3_FD_71548 | JGI IMG/M metagenome (GOLD analysis project Ga0082212, IMG submission 71548) | Neocapritermes taracua P3 segment gut microbial communities from Petit-Saut dam, French Guiana - Nt197 P3 | ecosystem: Host-associated > Arthropoda: Insects > Digestive system > Gut ...
TACTAAAATTATAAAAAAATATACTAAAATTATAAAAAAAATATACTAAAATATAAAAAAAATATACAAAAAATTATAAAAAAAATATACAAAAAATTATAAAAAAAATATACAAAAAATTATAAAAAAAATATACTAAAATATAAAAAAATATACTAAAAATTATAAAAAATAATTAAAAATTAAACAAAAAAACTAAAAAATTAAAAAAATAACAACAATTAGCTAATCCCAAAAGTTTTGAAACTGATTTGGAATATCATATTCCGATTCTTCATCCTCATCATGGTGATTAAATCTTTTTTTACCATTCTTAATTAAATTATCATTATTCTGAGCATCATAATTTGATAATTCTTCTTTAAGCTCATCGGAATCATCTTCTAAAAAAATGAGAGCGGTTTTAACAATTTTAAGCCAATCCACAGCGTCTTTTCTAGAATGAGCTCCAATATATCCTTGACCCACCACAAGGTTTTCAGGTTGAAATTTATTGGTAGCTATAATAATTTTATCTATATCTTCATCATCTAAACTTTCATCAAAAATTTCCTTCCAAATACTGGAAAGTGAGAATATCTCCAGTAAATTTTTACTATGGATACTTGAAAATCTTGATTTAAAATCTGAAAATTCGAGCTTTACTTCATCAAGTTGATTTCTAAGTCTTTTAATTTTATCAGAAAATTCTTTATTTTCTTCTCTTAATTGTTCTGCTTCATTAATTAAAGTTTCATTTTCAAGAGCTATTTTTTCATTGTTATCAAGAGAATCACTATATTTATGATTTATTTTTTTCAAATCTGACATGATTTGATTGGAGTTAACTACATCAAATATAGAGCTAAGTCCTGCTCGAATTATAGAATCTTTAATTTCATTTTCCATATTTTTTAAATCTGGAATCCCTCCATCCCGGAATTTAGGGAATTTAAGAGGTTCAATATAATTATAATCATTTTTAAGAACCCTATAAAATGTAGAAAATTGTTTTCTGCCTTCTTCATTAGTGTTAGTAGCTATCAAAACAATGTCTGATCCTACAACTGCATTTTTAGCTATTTCTACATTGTCAGTAGTAACAATTGAAGAAACGATTATTGGAAAATCATCCCAAAAATCAATACCTCTAACAACTTTAGATAAGAATTCTGAATTTTGATGACCTTCTACAATAATTCTAACATCCACTGGTTTTTTAACAAGCTTTTCTTCAGATTCAGAATTATTATTATTATTATTATTATTATTATTATTATTGTTATTATTGTTATTATTAAATAAATCAGAATTTATATCTTCTTGTGAAATAGAATCATTATTAGATTTATAAGTTGAATTATCCTCAGAATTAGAAGAATTAATTTCATTCTTATTTTTACGATTTTCATAATCAATTTCAGGAATTAATTCATTTACAAAATCAAAATCATCATCATATTCTGAATCATAATCCTTTTCATCATTTTCAAAATCATTAAAAATCATTTAATCAACCTATTATAAACCTAATTATTATAAAACTTATTATTAAATTAATTTATAAATTATTGTTCTTAATTCTTATTATATCTATTTTATATTATATCTATTTCTTAATATATCTATTTCTATTATATATATTCTAATTAATAAATATATTGACAAATAATTAAAGATATAAATCAAAAATAAAAAGAATTAAATAAAAAATAAAAAAACTAAAAACAATCAAGAAAAAAGAATTAAATAAAAAATAAAAAAACTAAAAACAATCAAGAAAAAAGAATTAAATAAAAAAACACAAAAACACAATTAAAAATAAAAAATAAGAATTGGATTTAATAATCCAAATAAAAATAAAGAAAGAATTATAAAATCTAAACTAATCTTAAACCAGTAGTAGGTTTCTTATTTTGCCAGCTGTATCTTCTAATTCTTCTTGATTTTCCGAATCCACATGAAGCACAGACTTTTTTACGGACGTGGTAAGCATTTCTTCCGCATCTTCTACATCTTATATGGGTTTTTTTATTCATCTTACCCTTTGAAGGTGTTCCTTTCATTATTATCTCCTCCTTTTATTTGTTCAATAATTTTAGTAGTTTTAATTATATTAAATTATATATTCTTATTTTTATATATCTCTAATAGCTAAATTTAATGGATTTTGAATATTATTTAAATTATAAATTAAAATAAGGTATAATAAAACCATTTATAGAAATTAGCTAAAGTATTGATAGATAGCTATAGCTAAAAAGAATTCTAAAAATATAGAATAATAGAATATCTAATAATTTAATAATCTTTAATATATTTAATTTAGGTTATATATAAAAGTTGGTATTATAAATATTCTAATAAAAATTTCTAATAAAAATTAATATAAAAATACAAATTAATAAATTTATAATTAAATTAATTTAGTTTTTTCTAACAATATTAAGAATAACTTAATAAATAATGATTTATAACTAATAACAATCAAATCTAAGGTGAAATATAAACTATATTGTCCCCTCTGATTAGAACAATTCCAAGCTTCCTTTTAACTTCTCCTTTTTCTAATTCTTCAGCATCATTAAGAACTAAATTCATGTGTAAGTCGAAGCTCTTAAGTATTCCTCTGAATTCACGATCTCCTTTTAGTTTTATTAAAACTGGAGAATTAGTCGCTTTGCCTAATGCATCAAGGGGTCTTTGAACATAATTTTGTTGTCCACTCACGTTTATCACCTATTAATAATATATCATAAATTATAATTTAATTCATATTTAAATCTAACTATTAACTAGTTATAAAAATTACTTATTGTATAGCTATTTAGGTTTTAATTATTTTTTCAAGAATATTTCAAAATTCTTTAAAGATGATTAAAAGCTAATTTCTAAATTAAATATATAGTAATAATTAATTTTTATATTAAACTTATATATAAACATTATGATAAATTTATCTAAAATAGTTTTTTTTAAAATAGAAAAACCCTATTATATATTCAAAAATGATTAAAAAATAAGATTATAATAAGAAATATAAAAATTAAAATATAATAAATAAAAAAATCTATTAAAACATTGAAATTAAACATCTTATGTATAAAAATACCTTAATATCTAAAAATAAAATATAAAAAAATATTATAAAAAATATTATAATAATATTATAAAAAATATAAAAAAATACCTAAAATAAAATTAAAAATACCTAAAATAAAATTAAAAATATCTAAAATATAATAGCTAAATTTAATAATATGAAAACTCAATATAAAAATAATGAAAGACAATAGAGGATTACTTATTGGAAGAATGCAACCTGTTCACAATGGACATATTCAAGTGATTGAAAAGATTCTTGAAGAGGTTGATGAAATTATAATTGGAATTGGTAGTGCACAGCTAAGTCATACTACAAAAGACCCTTTTACTGCAGGAGAACGGGTTATGATGCTTACAAAAGCTTTGTCTGAAAATAATGTTGACTCAGCTAGATATTATATAATTCCTCTTCAGGATATTCAAATGAATGCTGTATGGGTATCTCACATAAAAATGCTGACACCACCTTTTGGAAAAGTTTTTAGTGGAAATTCATTAGTACAAAGATTATTTGAAGAAGAAGGATATTATGTATCAAAACCTCCACTATTTGAAAGAGAAAAACTATCTGGAACCGAAGTTAGAAGAAGAATGTTAGCATACAAAAACTGGAAAAAGTTAGTTCCAAATTCAACTGCAGAAATTATTAAAGAAATCGATGGTCTTGGAAGAATCCATCATTTAAATCAAAAAGAAGTTAGTGAACTAAATAAATAGAAAGATTATAAAAAAATTATATAAAAAACTGAGGAATATAATGCTTATTAAGATTGTTGAAAAAGACTATGAAATATATAAAATCCAAGATCTTGTTGATTATTTAAAAAAGAGTATTAAAGTTGATGAGGCAGGAGCTATCTTTACTTTTGAAGGATTTGTAAGAGGAAAAGAAAAAAGCTCTGGAGAATATAAAATAGTAGACAAGATGAATTTATCCACCCCTGATAAAGAAAAAGCTGAAGAAGAACTCAAAACCATAGCTGAAAGTGTGAAAATTAAGTATAATGTTTTCGAAGTAGCTATCATTCATTTCATTGGTGAATTTTATACTGGAGATTCATTATTTTTAACTGCTGTTTTAGGTCCTCATAGAAATGAAACATTAGATGCCTTAAAAGAAGTTATTGAAAGAACTAAATTTGAAATTGACTTTAAAAAAGAAGAAATATCCAATAGGGGCACAAACATTATCATGGCTGGTGGATAATAGCTATTTAATATAAAACTATAAATTTTATAAATTATATTAATCTAAAAAAAATAAAAACTATAAATTTTATAAATTATATTAATCTAAAAAAAAATAAAAACTATAAATTTTATAAATTATATTAATCTAAAAAAAACTATAAATTTTATAAATTATATTAATCTAAAAAAAATAAAAACTATAAATTTTATAAATTATATTAATCTAAAAAAAATAAAGTGTTAAAATGTCTAATTCAAGTAAATTCCTTCGAGATAGTATTCATGGAAACACAGCTTTGAATGAATTTGAGATTGAAGTTATGGATTCTCCTCAAATACAACGTTTAAGGAGAATAAAACAGTTAGGATTCATATCTTTAGTTTATCCTGGAGCTAACCATTCGAGGTTAGAACATTCAATAGGAACTATGTTTTTAGGATCAAAGTTAGCTGACCATCTTGAATTATCTGATTATGATAAAAGGTTAGTAAGAATTGCAGCTTTACTTCATGATGTTGGGCATGGTCCATTTTCACATGTTTCTGAAGCTGTTTTAGATGTTAAACATGAAGCTTTAACGGCTAAAGTAATTGAAGAAACGTCATTAAATGATATAATAAGCAAAGAATTTGATACAAAAAAAATCATTGATATCATTAATGGAAAAGGTTCTCTTGGACCAATTATTTCTGGAGAATTAGATGTAGATCGTATGGATTATCTAATTAGGGATTCCCACTACACAGGAGTTGCATATGGAATAATTGATGTTGACAGAATAATAGCTAATCTAAAACTTAAGAGATATCTTATTCTAGATATTAAAGGTGTTCAAGCTGCTGAAGAAGCACTTGTAGCTAGATATCAAATGTACCCAAGTGTTTATCAACACCATACAACACGTATATTAAATGCAATGTTTCGACGAGCTTTAAGAAAGCTATTTAATGAAAATGTTGTAAAAAGTGAAGAAATTTATAAGTATGATGATTCTGATATGATTTGCATTTGTCGAAATGTTGATGAAAATGAATCTGAAGGACTTAAATTTGTAAAAGATATTATAAATAGATTAGATAATAGAAATTTATTAAAAAATGTTTCTTCTACAAGTTTAAACCAGTTCGAAAAACCTCAAGAAGTGTTTGAAATAGATAAAAAAACCCTCAATAAATGTGAAAAAGAAATTGGTGAAGATAAAGGTATTGATAAAGATTATGTAATTCTAAATATTCCAGAATATCCTCGATTTGATGAAATGAAAACACAAGTAGCTGTAGGTGAAGAACTTTTCCATCTTAGTGAGATTTCAAGTATCGTCAAAGCACTTCAAACCGCAAGATTCAATTATCCGGATATCTGTTTATATGTACCTAAAGAAGATAGAGATAAGTTTAAAAACTTTAAATTAGAAGATTATTTAGACCTTCCTGAAAAGTCCAAAAATAAATTCGATACTATTCATGTTCAACAATCTAAATTATTTGAATAAATAAAAAGAAATTATTATTTTAAATATAAAAATTATATTCTTATTATATTATATATTAAAATTTATAAAATTATATAAAAAAATTATATAAAAAAAATATATAAAAAAAATATATAAAAAAAATATATAAAAAATATATAAAAAAATTATATAAAATATATAAAAAAATTATATAAAATATATAAAAAAATTATATAAAATATATAAAAAAATTATATAAAAAATGTATTAAAGATATATAAAAATTATATTATAACAAAAATAAAACTAAAAATTAAACAATAAACTATTATCAATAAAGGAAATTATGATTATTATAGCTATTACTGGTGCAAGTGGGGTTATTTACAGCTTAAAACTTCTTCAAGCACTTAAAGAATTAAATATTGAAACTGGTCTTGTGGTAAGTGAACCTGCTGAGATAGTAATTGACTTTGAATTAAAAACTAAATTAGAAGATATAAAAAAATTAGCTAATCATTACTACAAAGCAAATGATTTAAGTTCATCAATAAATAGTGGATCTTTTAACTTTGATTCTCTTGTTATCGTTCCATGTTCTATGAAAACGTTATCTGCAATAGCTAATGGATATGGAAACAATGCAATAACAAGAGTAGCTGATGTTGCACTTAAAGAAAATAGAAAAACTATTATCGTTCCTCGAGAGACTCCTCTGCGAGCCATACACCTTGAAAATATGTTAAAAATAGCTAAAGAAGGTGGAGTAATATTACCAGCTATGCCTGCATTTTACCATAATCCAAGTGATATTGATGATATGGTCAATTTTGTAGTTGGAAAAATCTTAGATTCATTAGATATTGACAATAACTTATTCAAAAGATGGCAGTAAAATAAAAAAAACCCTCGACAAAGTAAAATAAGAAAACAGGCAGTAAAATGATAGAAGATAGTGAATTTACAAGTTCTAAAGAAGTTCCAGGACCCACTAAAGAAGAAGTTAGATGTCTTCTATTATGTAAAAGTGAAGTTTCTAAAGAGGATGTTGTAGTTGATATTGGTTGTGGAACTGGTGGAATCACAACTGAGTTTGCAAAAAGAGCTAAAAAAGTAATAGCTATTGATAAAAATCCAAAAGCTATTGATTTAACAAAAAAGAATATTAAAAAACACAATATTGAAGATAAAGTTGATTTAATAGAAAATGATGGAATATCTGCCCTTAAATCTAAAACAATAGATAATATTGATATATGTATTGTTGGTGGAAGTGGAAATGATTTAGATGAAATTTTAGACATCATTTCTTCAAAATTAAGTCCTCGTGGAAGAATCATTATAACTGCTATTTTAATTGATACAAAACTTCAAGCTATTAATAAATTAAAAGAATTAGGTTTTACTCCAAAAATTATCGAAGTTAATATTTCAAGAGGAAAAGTCCTTGAAAGAGGAACCATGATGATGGCTGAAAATCCAATAGCTATCATATATGCAAAAAAAGAGTAATCATTACTTTTTATAAATTATATACTATATTTATTTTTAAAGAATATACCTAGATTCAATTAGAATTTTAAGAAAAAAAGATTGAATTAGAATTTTAAAGAAAAAAAGATTCAATTAAATTTTAAAGAATATAATTTTGATAAAATAGTCTATAAATCATAGAAAAAACTCTCTATGAATTTAAAATTAGTTAATAGCTTGTTTTTCAAGTAGCTTAACTTGTTATTATGGTAATTATAAAAAAGATATTATATTGTAAATTTGTTTATTTAATTGATTATTTAACTTCAATAGATTTAGGACAACGTCCCATTTCTAAAATAAACTTATTTACACGCTCAATCATGTTACAATAATCTTCACGAGGAATTTTTTGATTGCTTATTTGAGCATACTCTGGCATTTCACCAGTAGTACTTCTTATATCCATTATACTATCTACCATTTCTCTATATTCTTCGAGTGTTAAGTGCGTCATATAGAATCCCCATGATATTAAAAAATATCAATGGATTTTTTATTAATGTTAATAGTTATATATAATAGTATATAAGTTATTCGTTTTAATTTTGAATTTAAAGGTATAATATTATAGTAATATTATTTTCTAAAGCATTTATTAATAATTTATTTATTTTTAATATTAAAATTTTTATATATTTTATAATATTTTTTATATAAAATAAATATTTTTAATAAAGAATTATACTTTATAAATTTGTATTTTTTATATAAATTTAAAAAAGTAAATCTTTTTTAGAATTTATATTTTTAAAATTAATCTTTTCAATTTTTTCATCATCAATTATAATAAAATAGCTATTGATTAATTTTAAAAGAGATTTTGCTTGTTTTTCATCTGATTTTAAAAGTCTTTCTATAACAATATGATTATCTTTTTTATAAATGCTATGTAAAGGTTCAGAATTATTTATAATAATCTCTCTTAAGATATCATTTGTTATAGATTTATAAAAAAATCCATCATTTTCAGAAATAATATATTTAAGTTCATCATCATCACTTAAACGATTAACTACATTTTTATATGATTCTAAATCTTCAATATAGAAGGGGGTAATAGAATCAATATTATTATTCATTACTAAATTTTTATTTAAAATAGAAAAAATGTGTTTAGTAAATTTGCAAGTAATATATGGAGAATCACAGGGTAAAACAAGAGCATAATCAGTAGCTATTGTTTTAAGCCCAGTCATAATTCCTGATAAAGGACCTTTATCTTTAATTTCATCTTCTGCAAAAACAAGTGAAATATTAAATCCTCCAAAATCATATTCAGCCCTGTCTATTTTATATTTAGAAGATATATTATTTTTATCATTAGAAAATACATCCTTTTTATCTCTATAATTAGCACTCTCTTCTTTAAAAATATCATGCTTAGAAATAAGAAATTTTTGAAGTGATGATTTATATTTAGCTATTCTATCATTATCATTAAAAACTAAAACAATTTCATCAAATTGAGGAGCTATAATTTCAAGAATATTAACAATCATAGGTTTATTATCTATTTTCATTAATCCTTTATCTTCACCCATTCTTCTACTCATTCCTCCACAAAGAATAATAGCTGAATGGATATTCTTATTATACATAACTTCTCCCACAAAATTTTTAAAAAAAAATAATTTTTAATTGAAATTACCTAGAAATACTAAAATAAATAATAAAAAAAGATTATAAATAGAGTAACAAATAATTACTCTAAAGTAGGATAATTAGGACTTTCATTAGTGATTAAAAGATCATGAGGATGACTTTCTTTGATACCACTTGGAGTAATTTTAACAAATTTAGCTACTTCTTTCATAGTTTCAACATCTTTAGCACCGCAATAACCCATAGCTGCTTTTAAACCACCAACAAGTTGGAAAACTACTTCATTGACAGTTCCCTTATATGGTACTGCTCCTTCAACGCCTTCAGGAACAAGTTTTGAATGCTTCATATGTCCTTTTATTTCTTGGAAGTATCTATCAGCTCCACCACCAAAACCACCAGTCATCGCTCCCATTGAACCCATTCCTCGATATTGCTTGTATTTTTTACCATTCATTACAACAACATCTCCTGGAGATTCATAAGTTCCAGCAAGTAAGTTACCAAACATTACAAGGTCTGCTCCTGCAGCCATAGCTTTAGCTATATCTCCAGAATAACGAAGACCTCCATCAGCAATAACAGGAATATCATATTCAGATGCAACATTAGCTACATTAGCAATAGCTGTAAGTTGTGGAACACCAACACCTGCGATGATTCTTGTTGTGCACATTGAACCTGGACCAATACCTACTTTAAGTCCATCAACCCCCTGAGCTATTAAATCTTCTGCTGCTTGTGCTGTAGCTATATTACCCATGATTAAATCAGCATCTATATTGTCTTTCATAGTTTTTGCAAACTTAACTACATTTAAGTTATGAGCATGTGCACAGTCAACAGCGATAATATCTGCTCCTACTTGATCTAATGCCATAGCCCTTTCTAAATCAAATGGGCCGGTAGCTGCAGCTACTAAAAATCTTCCTTTTTTGTCCCTTACAGCATTAGGATATTTTTTATGATTAAGAATATCTCGAATAGTAACAATTCCCGCTAATTTACCTTCTCTAATTACTGGAAGTCTTTCAATTTTATTTTCATAAGCTAAATCTAAAGCTTCCGATGATGTAATTGGTTCTTCAATTGTAACCACATCAGAAGTCATTATTTCTTCAACTTTTTTATCAGACCTACTATTTAAAAATGGTTTAATATCTCTTTTACTTATGATACCTACAAGTTTTCCTTCATCAATAACTGGAAGTCCACTTATACCTTCCACATCCATTATACGTTTAACAGTAGCTATTGAAGAATTTGGAGAAATTGTTACAACGTCTTTAATAGTTAAATCTCCAGACATTTTAACTTTTTTAACCTCTACAACTTGTTGTTCTAAGGTCATATTTCTGTGAATAACTCCAAGCCCACCTTCTTGAGCTAAAGCTATTGCCATGTCTGATTCTGTTACAGTGTCCATAGCTGAACTAATGATAGGAATATTTAACTTAAAATTTCGAGATACCTGAGCAGTAGTATCAACATCTTTTGCTTCAACAGATGATGCATTAGGAACAAGTAAAACATCATCATATGTAAATCCTAATTCAGCTTCAATTAACTTTTTTGAAAACAATTCCCTCACCTTTATAATAATATAATAATTTTTTTTATATGAACTAATACCTATCAATCAAATGAATTAACTAATTCTTTTAATTCAGCAACTGCGGTTCTATGGATTTTACCACTGTTTCTATCTCCACCAGTACAAGCAGCACCTCTAACACCTACTACATCACAACCAATGTCATGTAAGTCTTTGAGTTGGTCCTTTTTAACAGAACCTGCCAATGCTGATTTTAAACCATAGCTATGTATTTCTTTCACAAATTTTTCTAACATTTCAATATCTAAATAATCAAATAAAGTTTTTCCATCTTTAACAGCTGTATCTAACATAGCTAAATCACTACCTGACTCTTTAGCTATTTTTGGAATTTCCCAAGGGCTAACTGCTCCAACTCTATGAGCATCAGCATATCCAGATGCAACTACAATGGCATTAGACTTTTCACTTTTAACAGTTTTAACAACATTTGTCATGACTTCTAATGCTTCATCAAAGTTAGATGTACCATATAATCCTACTTTAATGTAATCTGCACCAGAAACTAAAGCACCCATAGCTGCAAGAGAAACAGTTCCGGGTTTATAAGGAATATCTCCAAGAGTTGCACTAACTAACATATTATCAGGAGTCAATTCCCTAATTTCTTTAATTACCCATGGAAAATTAGCCCCTAAAGAACCTTCTTTAGGATTTTTAACATCCACGATATCTGCACCGCCTTCTATAGACTCAAGTGCCTCTTCATTATTTATTGGGCTTATAAGTAAGAGCAATAGATTTCCTCCATTAGTAGATTACAAATTTTAGTACTAATTTTCTATATTAAATGATAAAAATTGGATATCATTTAAAGAATACCATAAGAAATTAGCTTCGTTGGTTTTAATTTCTATAAATCCTGTTTTAGTATTGATATTAATATAATTTATAGGACTATCAACAGTTAGAAGTTCGAATTTTTCAGAACTCAGAGTTTGTCCAACTTTAAAAGTTAGTGATTCTTCTGTATTTTTTTTATGAATTATTAAAGTATTAACCTTCATTTAAATCATCCTTAGATAACTTATAAATAATTATAATATATTTTATATTTTATTTATAAAAATATTTTATATATATTTATTAATTATGAATATTTAATTGTTTTCATATTTATTAAAACTTACATATATATGATTTTGACTTTAGTTGGTTTTTTGTATATAATTTTTTAAAATTAGATTTTTTATTATTTTATAATATATAATTATAAAATTTATAAATTTAATAAAAATATAAGTTTAAAATATAAAATTAATAAAATATAAGGAATTTTATAAATTTAATAAAAATATAAGTTTAAAATATAAATTTAATAAAAATATAAGTTTAAAATATAAATTTAATAAAGATATATAATAAAAATATACTGCTAATCAATAAGGAGATCCTTTATTTTTAATATTTTCTTTGATTTTTTCGTGTGCTTTGGGATAAAACCCCTTATTTTGAGAATCTTCTCGAATTTTTTCAATAATGTTGTCAGTTTGAATAGCTACTGGACAGTTAACTGTGCAAAATCCACATAATGCACATTTATAAAGACCAGAATCAAAGCTAGTTTCAACATCTTTAATAAAGTTACTCATAGCTACTCCTCGACCACCAAAAGAATAATTAAAGCCAAATTCATTCCCAATTACATTATAAACAGGACAACTTATAATACAACTCCCACAACCAATACAAAGTAAACATTCATCTATAGATTCAAGAGCACGAGAACGACCATTATCCAAAAAGATTACAATGACTTTTTCTGCACCATACATATTTTTAATAAGTTTTTTTTCAATATCTGCTGTTTTAGAAGGTCCTGAAACGATATTTATATATGATGTTACCTTAGAACCAGTCGCATAACTAGTTTCAAGTTTAGCTATTGAGATTGCATCTTCTATGGTTCGAACAAATTTATCGATTCCAACCACAATAATGTGAGTTTTCATTAATGATATTAAAGAAATATTTCCTTCATTATGAACAAAAACAAGAGAACCATCTTCACTGGCTACAGCATTTGCACCACTTAAACCAATACTAGTATTAGCTATCTTTTCTAATACATCTTCTCTAACAACTTTCATAATAGCTTTAGCATCTGCAGAGACATTGGTATTTAATGTTGTGTTAATAATTTCAGCAATATCTTTAACATTTAGATGAACAGCAGGACCAGTTGGATGAACAGGTTTATTATTATCCCTTTTTAATTGTAAAATACGGTCTCCTAAATCAGTTTCAATAAGATTTATTCCTGAGGATTCTAAAAATTCTGATAAATTGATTTCACCAAGAGTGTTTGATTTTGATTTAGCTATTGTAATAGACTCAGAAAGATTAACAATATCTTTATTTTCTGTATTTTTATTAGAAACAAATTCGTTAATTTCATTTTCTGTATTTTTGTTAGAAGCAAATTCGTTAATTTCATTTTCTGTATTTTTATTAGACGCAAATTCGTTAATTTCATTTTCGCCAGATTCTTTAATAATGTTATAAATAATATCTCTAGCTTTTGAATCATCTTCTGCAAAATAATAATCAATATCATTTTCTTTGAAAGATTTTTTAGCTATTTCAAGAAGTTCTTTATTGTTGTTAATTGCTTCTTTTCTAATATCTATTACTTTCTCTTGAAGTTTTTTAGTTCGAGGATCATTTAATAATTCTTTTCTTTTATCATAGACAGTTTTAAAAGAATTTCTCATTGATTCTAATTCTTTTTTATTCATTAATATCCTCCACATTTGCTAATCTGTCTAAAACAAATTCTGTTAAATCTAAAACCTCTAAAGATGAATTTTCATCAAGATTCAATTTGCAAAATGGACATGAAGTAACTAATTTATTGCATCCGGTAGCTTCAGCTTCTTTCACTCTTTCAGTAGCTATTGATTTAGCTATATCTGGAAAAGCTGATTTAACTCCACCTCCAGAACCACAGCATTTAGAATTTTCTCTATTATAATCCATCTCTTGAATATGGGAAAAATAATTAATGACTTCACGAGGAGCATCATAAATATTACTGTGTCTACCTAAATGACAAGGATCATGATAGGTAACACTAAATTTATCCTTTTTTTGGTTTATATCATTAGCTATTTGTTGATTATTTAACAATTCCTTTAAAAGTTGAGATATATGAATTACATCTACTTCTATATCAAAAATTTCTTTATAATCATGTTTTAATGTTTTATAACATCCTGCACAGGATACTAAAATTTGTTCATCTTTAAAAGATTCTAAATTGTTTTTTATTAGCTCTTTTCCTTCTTCTGTAAACCCAGTTCTAAGAAGGATTGAACCACAACAATTTTCATTTTCTAATAAGTGGAAATCTATTTTTGCTAATTTCAAAATCTCTTCAGTAGAATCAGAAATACTATTTAATTTTTCACGAGCTGTGCATCCTCTAAAATACAACATATTTGTTTTCACCATAGGAATATAAGATTTTATAATTATAATTCCTCTTAAAAATTAGAATTTTTATCTTATATAATAATTTATAATAATTATATATTTATTTTAATAATAAATAATTCTTTCGTTTTTTTAAGAAAAAATTATAAAAAAATAAATAATAAAAAAATAATAAAAAAATAAATAATAAAAAAATTATAAAAAAGGGATTTCAAATATTAATTCAAATGAAAGATAGGACTTAATAATAGTTAATCTATTAATATTCCCCTAAATTAATTTTCATCATCAGAATCTTCTTCTAATTTAATTTCTTTATCAATAGCTATTTTTCTAACAAGTTCAGTGATATTTTGATCTAAAGCTTCAATTCTAAGATAAACTCTGAATATTAAATAATATGCACCAATGATACCAAAAATTAGTACTAAATTAACCCCACTGCCTATTCCAATAATATCTGCAAGAACAGAACTAGATTCAGGAATAATTGCAAATATAGCTAATACTATCCACAGTAATGTCCATAAAACAAAAGTATTTACAGAAGTTTTTTTCTTGTGAAACCTACTATATACAAATAATATAGCTAATACAGCTAATATTATAACTAAAACTTGATATAACATTATATTTTCAAAAATAATATCACCTTCTAATTTCAATATACTTAAATTTTAAATATTTAATTTTCTAATTATTATTCATCTAATAAATCTTTATGTAAATAAATCTCCATTCTGCCTCAAATTAAGAATCATCCAAATCTTTAGGTAAATAAATCTCCACTTTTCCTCAATTAAGAATCCTCTAAATCTTTATGTAAATAAATCTCCACTTTTCCTCAAATAAGAATCAGCTAAATAAATCGAGTATCATTTTAAATAATATTTTAATACCTACTAATGCATTTGTACCTTTAGCTTGAGTTTCGGGAGTATAAATTGTAGTTATTGTAACTTCTTCAAAAGTAAGATTATTTCTCCTAATTTCTCTAATAAACTCAGAAGAAACCGCATATCCTCTTGAAAAAAGAGATAATTTAGGAACAATTTCTGCTTTAAAAGCTCTAAGACCTGATTGAGAGTCTTTAACATTGACTCTATAAAAAATATGAGTTATAAAATTCATAACCGTATTTGCAAAGTTTTTAGAACCAGGCATATCTTCAAAAGGTCTCGCACCAATCACCACTTCAGCTTTTCCATCAATTAAAGGTTGACAAACCTTAAAAATATCTTCAATAGCATGTTGACCATCTGCGTCAAAAGTAACAATGTATTTAGCACCTAATAATAATGCAGCATTCATTCCAGTTTTTAAAGTAGCTCCAAGCCCTCTATTAATTATATGTTGAAAAATGAAAATATTATGAGGATATTTTAGTTGTGAAGCACTAGCTATCTCATAAGTATCATCATGAGAACCATCATCAATAAGAACAACATTGTAATTTAAAGAAGCTATTTCTTCAATAATAGGGCCAACAGTTTTTTCTTCATTAAATGCTGGTACAACTACAAATATTTCTTTATTGTTTTTAAAAAAGCTCTTTTCTTCTTGAAAGTTAGAGTCTTCATCTTTTTTAAATATTTCATTTGACATATTATCATAGAGTTTATTAGTCTAAATATTATATAATTTATATATAAAAGATTATATAATTAATATTATATTTAAATTATACTTTAAATATATTTAAATTAAGCTTTAAAAAAATTTTAAAACATATAAAAAAAAATTAAAATATAAAAAAAATTTCCAAACATACACAAAAAATTAAAATATATAAAAAATTAAAATATATAAAAAATTTCCAAACATAATAAACATTAGTATAGGTAGGATAAAAATGGAAAAAAATCGATTAGAATCATTTAGTGATGGAGTCATAGCGATAATTATTACAATAATGGTGTTACAGCTAGGAATTCCAAAAAGTGGTGATATTTCAGCATTGTATCCAGTTTTACCTGTATTTTTAGGTTATATACTTAGTTTTACCTATGTCGGAATCTACTGGAATAATCATCACCATCTTCTCAAAGCATTGCATAGTGTTTCAGGAAGTATTTTGTTGGTGAATCTAATGTTGTTATTTTGGATATCTTTAATGCCGTTTACCACAGCTTGGATGGCAGAAAACCATTTTTCAGTAGTCCCTACTATATTATATGGGATAGTGCTTCTGATGGCATCTTTTTCATTTTATTTACTACAACGAGAAATTATTAAGGTCGAAGGAGAAGATTCTGAATTAAAGAGAGCTATTGGTCAAAAAAGAAAAGAAAGAATATCTTTAATATTATATATTACTGCAATAGCTATTACATTTATTCAACCACATATTTCTCAAGCTATCTATTTATCAGTAGCTTTATTCTGGCTAATTCCAGATCGACGTATCGAAAGAATAGTTGATTGAAATTAAGATTTTAAAAAAATTAAAAGTTAATAAATGAACAAAATATAATAAAATAAAAATAATAAATGAACAAAATATAAAAAAATTAAAAGTTAATAAATGAACAAAATATAATAAAATAAAAATAATAAATGAACAAATTATAATGGACCTGCGTCATCTTTACCTTCACGCATTCCCATTCCCGCTTCTTTTTCCATTAATTTTGGAGAAAACATCATTTTAATTAAATTTTGAGCATGCTCTCGAGCTCTGTTTTCAGCTAATTCTTTTAGCAAATTATCTTCTTTTTCTTCATCTTCATGAACAAAGACTTCTAAAATATGAGTATTTGTCATTAATTGAGCTCTAATAAGACCAGTTGAAGCTTCATGAGCACACATTTTATCTTTTTCCATAGGTCCTGGCATTCCAAGAGCCATAACTATTTCACAATTTTCTTCTTCAATGAGTTTTTTACAAGCAACAGGAAGATCTTTTATTCCTGGAACAGTTCTCCGAATAATCTTTAAATCAGTAGCATTAGACTTTAATTCATCAATAGCTACTTTACCCATGTCAAAACGAGCAAATGTTGTATCACAAATACCAATTTTCATTTATTCACCATTTTTTACGAACATATTTATATCTTATTATATTAAACTTTTTTATATAATACTTTTTTTATTATAATATATATTATAAATATATAAAAAATTTATAAAATATATTATATGAATATATTAGTTTTATAACTAAAATTTATATAAATTTATATTATAACTTTAATCCTTAAAAATCATTTATCAATATAATCTAAAAAGTCACGGCGAGCTTCTCCAATTGTTAAAGGATAAGAATTAGCTAATTTTATATGATCTTGTTTATCTAAAATTTCTACAAGATGGGCTATTCGAGGTAACCTTAAATCCGCATCTCGAATTAAATCCGCATCATCAAATACTTCATGAGGAGTTCCTTCTTTAATAATCTTACCATCCCGAATTATATTTATCTTATTAGAATATATTGGAACCAAATCAACATCATGTGTAGCTATAATAATAGTCATACCTTCGTTGTTAAGTTCATAAAGAAGTTTAAGTATTTTAGAAGCCCCTTTAGGATCAAGACCAGAAGTAGGTTCATCTAAAACCATTATTTCAGGACCCATAGCTAATATTCCAGCTATAGCTACTCTCTTCTTTTGTCCACCACTAAGATGGTGAGGAGGTTTCTTTTCAAACCCATCCATCCCCACTCTTTTTAAAGCATCGGTAACTCTTTTTTTTGTTTCTTCTTGGGATAATCCTATGTTAAGCGGTCCAAAAGCTACATCTTCTTCAACAGTAGGGGCAAATAGCTGATCATCTGGATTTTGAAAAACTATTCCTACTTTCTGTCTGACTTTTAATAAACTCTTTTTATCATACTTTAACTTTTCATTGTCAACCAATATCTCTCCAGATTCTGGTTCAAATATTCCATTAAAATGAAGAAATAGAGTAGACTTTCCAGCTCCATTTTTACCTAAGAGTGAAACAATATTTCCTTTTTCAACAGAAAAATTTATCTTATCCAGTGCTTTTGTACCATCTGGATATAAGTAAGTTATATTTTTAGCTTCAATAATATTCATTAGTCCACCTTATATAGCATAATAATATTTATGTTTTATTGACTTATATAATTTTATTTTTAAATGAAATTTATAAGAGTTTTTATATAATTTTACTATTTTGATATAATTTATTTTACTAATTTGATATAATTTTTTTACTAATTTGATATAATTTATTTTACTAATTTGATATAATTTATTTTAAATAAAAAATTATTTATCTATCAATGCTCATGTTTATGATGTAAATCAGGAAAATGTTTATGATTATGTTCATTTTCCTCATGAATATGTTTATGAATATGTTTTTTACTTTTATCACCCTCATTTAATTCAACACCATCTAAAAGATTGTGACAGTGTTCATGATGACCATCATCATGGGAATGAACATGAATATGTTCTGTAGAGCTATGATGATGTTTATGTTTATGAACTAGGTTATTTGTAATAATTATTCCAACCACTAAAAATAAAGTAGCTATTGCTAAATTTAAGGTTAATGGTTCTCCAAGTAACAATATTGAAAATGAAATCCCCCAAAAAGGAGCTGTTGAAAATAAGATTTGACTTCTTGTAGCTCCAAGATTTTGAGCTGAACTAACAAAGAATACAATACTTAAACCATAAGAAATTATTCCAAGAACAATACCATATAAAAGAAGATTCCACGAGATGAATTGTCCAGCTATTAACATCCCTATAGTGAAGTTTACTCCTCCTCCAAAGATTCCTTTAATAAATGTAATGAATTCTGGAGAATAACCATCCAGAATAGATGTTAACTGATTGTCTACACCCCATGAGAAACAAGCCAAAATTATAAAAATAATTGAAAATAAATTTCCAAACCCTTCTCCCCAAGAAACTATCAAACCAGCTATAAATGTAAACAAAAGACCAACATATGAATATTTATCTAAATAATCTTTAAATAAAATAATTCCTAAAATAGCAGTAGCTACAAGTTCCATATTTAACCAAATAGCTGTTGAACTTGCAGTAGTGTGAGAAAGTCCTATCATTAAAAATAATGGACCTAATATACCTCCAAAAAGAACTATGAGAATAATTTTTAATAAATTTTTATTAAATCCAACAGAATTTTCAGTTCTTTTTGAAGTGAAAATCTCAGTTTTCTTAGAGATAAAACCCTTTTTATTAGGATTAATAGAATCATATATGATTTTTTTAATAATACTTGGAATAATAACTATTCCAGAACCTAAATAAAGTAATCCTGATAATTGAAATGAATTCAAATTAGATAAAAGAATTTTACTAAATGGAGTTGCTATTCCAAATAATAAACCAGATAAAAGCCCTAAAAAAACCCAGTAATTTTTAATTTCCATCATATCACTTCAAAATTTCTTTTAAATATCTTATTCAGTATTACTTTTTTTTAATTTTTTTATATATTGAGTATTACTAATAATTTATATAAATCTAAATTTTATTAAAAAAATATAGAAAATTAAAATATAAAAAATATTAATTTAAAATAAAATTAAAAAAATAAAAAAATTTAAGGAGTATATTTAGGCAATTCTCCAGTATACCCTCTCGAATCTAAAGCAAATTGTAATTGTTCACTTTTATCAAGAGACCTTAAAAAGAGATTTGCAATTAAAAGCCCTAAAGATCTATAAGAATTTTTTATACCATTGTATCCCATTCTTGTTTGCTGAGCATTGGTCATTATCCTAACTTGATCTAAAAAGACAAAAATTACAGTATACATCAAAAGTGCTATTTCAATAAATATTTTAGGGACTTTAATCTTATCTAAATCATTTAATACATCAGCTATTGGAGTAGTCATAGCTAAAAATCCAAGAGCAGAAAAACAAGCAAGTGTTCTGGAAAAAGTTAAAATAGCTAAAGCTAAAGCATCTTCTCTAACTACGATGCCTAAAATACCTGTATCAAAAATAACTGTACCTGTTCCAAAGAAAAAAGCCATGATAATACACGTAATCAATGTAAAAGTAAAAGGAATCGAAATAAATTTAAGATAATATTTAATTGGAATTTTAGCTACAATAATCAATGTTAAGGCAATTAAGATAGCAATTAAAAAGGAAAAAGATGGTATACTAACTATGAAAACTAAAATCATTATACCAATAGCTATAATAAATTTTATACTACTATCAATATCTTTTAATTCATTTGTATGAGCAATATAATCAATTTCCATTTTAATCAACAATTAATTTATAATATGATAATTATTTATTCTTCCTCTTTAGATTTTGCTTGTCCTTGCCATTTACCAATGAAATAACCTAAAATTACCCCACCAATAGCTGCTTGAACTGCAAAAAGAAGACTTTCTATTTCAGCACTTGGTGGTTCCCAAATTACAATTGGAGTTGGTTCATAACCTGAATCTTCAACAATTTGAGAAGCAACATCATCGGTACCAGTAAAGTACCCTTCTTCATCACCAAGACCAGAATACATTACCATCGGAGCCACAGCTATTACAACTACAAGAACAAGTAAGATTATATCTCTATATTTACTAATATTCATAATATCACCATTCATTAATAATAAGCTATTTGCTTAATTAGCTACCTCTTCTTCACTATTAGAAGATACTTTTACTTTTAAAACATTGAGTTTTTCAAGTAATTTTGGTTTGTATTTCATTAATTGATTCCAGATAACAATAGTTAAGAACCCTTCAGCAATAGCTAATGGAATTTGAGTTACTGCAAATATTCCTAAAAATGTTAAAAGTGCAGCTTCAAATGTAGGCTGTGGAAATGCCATAGCTAATTGGAATGATGTTGTAATATATGTAAAAAGATTTCCAAATACTGCTGCAAAGAATATAGATATTGAAGAAGCTACATTCCACTTATTCAAAAGTTTATAAATTCCCCAAGCTGCAAAAGGACCAACTATCCCCATCGAGAACACATTGGCTCCAAGAGTAGTAATCCCTCCATGCGCAAGAAGTAATGCCTGAAACACTAAAGTAATTGTAGCAAGAACTGAAACTGCAGCTGGACCAAATATAGCCGCTCCAAGCCCATTACCTGTAGGATGTGAACAACTTCCTGTAACAGACGGTATCTTTAAAGATGATAATATAAACATGAATGCTCCACTAACAGCCAAAAGTGCCTTTGATTCTGGAACTTCATCTGCAACTTTTTTAATTCTAATTATTCCATAAACCACAACTGGTATGGATAATACATACCAAAAAATGGGCCAAAAGCCCGGTAAAAACCCTTCCATAATATGCATTTAAAATTTCTCCTTATTCATAATACTTTTTTTAAAAATCATTAATTATTGTTTTTAAATAAAATAAATTTTGAGCTAGCTATAATTTATTTAAAATATACTTGATTATCAGTAAAGTTTACTTGATATTTTATATTTTATTAAAATCCTATATAAATGTTTCTATTTTTTTAAAGTTAAATTTAAAAAACTTAAATAAAGTTGAATAAATATTTAAAATAAAGAAATATTATAATAAATTAATTAAAAAACTAATAAACTAAAGCAAAAGAAACTAAAAAAAGCAAAAGAAAGAAAAAAATATAATTAAAAAACTAATAAAAGAATAAAAAGAAAAAATAACTATTTTAAAGAATTAATTACATCATTTATAGCTATCTCAGGATTATTAGCTTCATAGATTGAACGTCCAATAATCAAAGCATCAGCATACTTTAATGTATCTTTAGGATTTCCACCTTGAAGTCCAACACCGGGAGATATAATAAAACTATTCTCTCCAACAATATTTCGAATATCTGACAATCTATCAAGACGAGTTGAAGGAGCAACATAATTTTTGATTCCCATATCAACACCCATCTTAGCTATATCATCAGCAACTGGTTGAAGAAACATCTTAGCTCCAGGATGTGACATTTCTGTTAAAAGGAAAACTTCCCCACCATAGCTATTTGCAATATTGACACAAGCTTCAACACTATCTTTTCCAACAAAACCATGGGCAATTATAGCATCAGCACCACTAGCAAATGTTAAATCAGCTATTTTAGAGTTTGTTTCAGGAATATCTGCAACTTTATAATCACATATAACCTTAAAATCAAAGTTTTCTTTAAAAACTTTAATAACTTTCAGTCCTTCAGCTAATGTTAAGGGATATCCTATTTTTATAGTATCAATATATTTTGAAATTGATTCAACAACTTCATATGCGTCTAATATATCCATTAAATCCATTGCAAGAATAATATCGTTTTTAACTTTCATAAAACCACTAATAACAAATTATCAAATAATTATTTTCTATATTATATAATATATTATTTATTAAAATTATTTATATTTTTTTAAAAACTTATTATAAATTATTTATACTTTTTATATATTTTCTATAAATTATATATTTTTTAAAAAAAAACTATTATAATTATATATTCTTATTAAAAAACTTATTATAAAATTATTATAAATTTTCTATAAATTATATATTTTTTAAAAAAACTTTTATAAAATTATATATTTAAAAAATTTATCTATAAAATTCAAATATTTATTTATAAAAATATATGATATTATAATCAATCATTGGAAAAATACATTCCAAAAACTAATTCTCCTAAAATATAAAATATTTCAAAGAAGATAAAGTAAATAAATGTCCAAATATCCAAAAAACCAAATAAAGCTAAAACTAAAATTATGATTTTCATAGTAAATCTATAATCAAAGAAAACTCTTAAAAAATTACTAACTTCATAGACTTTAGGGTTATCATGTGCAATTTCATCAATAAAAGCAGCCATTATACAAATAGCTAAAGTGATTAAATTAAAGCTACCTAAAAAGGTTCCTCCAAATCCCCAAATAATAAAAAAGATTGTAAAAAAGAGAAATGTGATTGAATGATGAATCCCATCGATTTTTAAAGATAATGCACTTCCAATAAGTATCCCAAAAAAGATATATGCTGCATCTAGGTTATGACTAGCTAAGTAAGCAATAGCTATACCACAAAAAACACCTATGATTGAAGCTATTAATTTATTATGTTTTTCATCATAAACATCATCCGAAAGTTTCATTAAAAATCCTGATAATGAGTATAATATTAATATAATTGGATTCATACATAACCTCTAATATAATTCATTCATTAAAAATAATTTTTTTATAAAATAGATAGTATATTAACCATTATTTAGTTTATCTAAAGTTCCGGCATAGATTAATGGAAAAATAACAGTTACATCCCCAACAACAGAAACAAGGTTAGATCCACATTTAGCTTTAGACCAAGATTTAGCTTCTTCAAGAGGCGCTCCACTTAAACTACCTGTTTCTGATCTGTCCATTGTGATTTGAATTCCCGCATCCACACCACCTTTAAGAAGGTTTGATGCAAGAGTATAATGCTTTGGAAGTCCTCCACCAAGTAAAATAGCTCCAACTTTTTCTGCTTCAAACACAATATCTGAAAGATCATGCATATCCTTGACTGCATCTAAAATTAATTTATTATCCTGAGTAAACATCCATAGCTGTAAACCTAACATACTATCGATTAATCCTGGAGCAAATATTGGAACATTGTTATCATAAGCTAATTTTAAAATAGAGTTTTCCTCATCAATTCTTTTCCCAATTTCATATAAGAAATCTTTAATAGATATAATGGAATTTGAATCATCATCAGCATCATTTAAATTAGAAGAAATTTCCTCAAAGATAATTGAAATTTCTCTCTCAAAAACTTCAAAATCTTCAGACTTTGTATAAATATCACCTATTCTACCAATTCCTCCAGCATTCAACTCTTCATCATCAAAACCATAATCTCGATAATGAGATCCTCCAAATGATTCAAGTAAATCATGGGTGATATTAGCTCCACTTGTTATTAAAACATCAATTTCTTTATTTTTAATCATATTAGCTATGATATTTCGAAGTCCTCCAGGAACTAGTGGTCCAGCTACACTTAAAAAAACTTTCATATCTTTATCAGCTAAGATTTGACTTAAAAGTTCTGAAGCTTTTCCAACTTTACCAGCACCTAATACTCCAGAAGATGAAAATTCATCTATTAATTGCGAAATTTTCATATCTTTTTTGATATTCATCTGATTGACATTCATATTAACACAAATAGCTAAATAATTTTATTTAAATTTATATTTGAATTCTATATCTAATTTCCTCATATGATGGAGCACAACAAGAAGAAACATGAGAGGTAGTTATTGAATAAGATTTATATTTTTTAAAAAGAGATTCTAATTCTGAAATAGTTTCTTCTAATTTATATTCTTCATATATTCTAATTGTTCCAAGAAACCTTGGATTTCCAGATAAAATAGGTGTTATATTTTTATTTTCTAAAATTTTTATAATTTTATCTTCTATTTTTTCCATAGAATCACTTATATTAAAAAATAATTTATTAAAATTTATTTAAAATATATAATTTTAATATATAAAATATTATAATAATAAGGATAATAATAATAATAAGAGTATAAAGTTACAATTAATTCCTTAATGAAATATCGGATAGAGGATAATCTTTTAAATTTGTTATTGAATTGACAACATCTGTTTTAGTAACAATACCTACAGGAATATTATTTTTATCAATTAATATTAATCTTCCAACCTTTTCTTTATACATCATTTCAATTGCATTAGCTACTTTTAAATTTTGATTAATTGTAACTACATTTTTCTGCATTATATCTTTAACTTGTAAATCTTCTTTTGACTCCGCCAAGGCCCATACAATATCATTCAAAGTCAAAATCCCAAGAACTTCATCATTTTTAATAACTGGAGCACCATCTATAATTTTCTTAGATAAAACATTAGCTGCATCTTTAATAGTATCTTCAGGAGCCAAAAATACTAAATCAAGAGTAGCTATATCCTTAATACTTTTTTTAGGAATACTTCTAATAGTAGTAGTATCCAAAAGTAAAATGTTGTCCATGTCATCCCTACCAACAATTTCTCCAACAATGGTTAGATTATTTACAGGAGTTGGACCAATACGAACAATATCTCCTAAATCTAAAGTTTTTATATTACCTAAAACTTTAATAGCTGCTTCACACTCTCCAGGATGAGGAATACTTGTAAACTCAATCTTAGCTACTGAAACACCTTCGATATGATTTTCTCCTTTAAACATAGGAACCTCAGATTCATTATCAGAAACTGTAATATTTAAAGTGTGGTATGCCTCAATTGTAGGTTTATATCCTCCTCGAGGTCCTGGAACACCTTTAACTAAACTTAAACTTCTAAGTGCTTGCATTTGATTACGAATAGTTCCAGGATTCCTATTCATAACTTCAGCTATGTCTTCACCCTTAATTGACTTACCTTCTGAAGTCTGATACAAATTTATCAATGATTGAAGAATTTCTTTTTGAACAGATGTTAACATATTCTCACCTTAAGAATTCTAAGATTTCCTTAAGTTAATAAATATAATAAAGTTTAGATAATTGTTAATAAATTTATCATTAATAATTATTATAAATTACTATAATATTAATTATAAATTATTCTAATAATATAAATATTTCTATTATTCGATTGAAAAAGTTTTATAAAAGATTAATTTATAATAATAAAATTATAAAAATAAAATAAAAATTATAAAAAAATAAAAATAAAAATTATAAAAAAAGCTGAGAATAATCACTCCCTACCTATACTTGTATAAATTATATAATAATAAAAATTATAAAAATAAAAATTATAAAAATAAAAATTATAAAAAAATAAAAATTATAAAAATAAAAATTATAAAAAAATAAAAATAAAAATAAAAATTATAAAAAAATAAAAATAAAAATTATAAAAAAATAAAAATAAAAATTTTAAAAAAAGCTGAAAATAATCACTCACTACCTATACTTGTATAGATTATATAATAATAAAAATTATAAAAATAAAAATTATAAAAAAATAAAAATAAAAATAAAAATTATAAAAAAATAAAAAAAAGAAAATAGCTATTTAATGTACTGTTTAACATCATTTCGAACAATAGCTGATGCACCATATTCTTTAATTCCATTTAACATTTCAGGAAACTTATTTTTAGGAATTAAAACATTAATCTGTGAATATTTACTACCTACATTAATTGTAGGTTCATCAGAGCAATACTTATTATCTATTAAAAAATCACTTACAGTATCTGCCATATCATTGTTAACATTAAATTTAACATCAAAATATTTACGAGCTTTTGTAGCACCATACAACTGTTGATAAATCATTTCAGCTTTCTCTTTCTTTTCATCAACACAAGTTACTCCTGCATAGAGTCCTGCAGAAGAATGCATGATTGTTTCAAGTTCAGTAAGCCCTGCTTTTTTTAAGCTATTACCAGTTTGAGTATTGTCAACAATTAAATCTGCACCTTTAGCTATATAAACTTCAGTAGCACCATCGGAATTTATGATTTGGACCATATCATTGTCCCCATCCACTAATCCTCTCACTTGAACAAGAGGGACACTATCACCAAAGGATTCTTGATATCCTTCATTTTCCATTATAAATTTACGAGTAAGGTTAGGGTATTCTGTGAAACATAGTATTGGAGTTTTACGATCTTTGTTAAGTCTGAAAAATTCACTAAGAGAGTAGTATGGTGAATCTGCAGGGACAGCTACAATGAGACGAGTTTGGCCATAATCTAAATCTCCAATCTTTATTATTCCATTATCATTGGAAATAGATTCTTCTTTAACCCAATCTTCCCCAACAATAGCTATATCAACCATTCCCCGATTTAACTCAACGGGTGTACTTTGTGGACGAGTCAAAAATCCTTTAATTTCTTCATCATTTATTATATCCACTTCATAAGATTCTTTTCCAGGTTCATATCCACGAACCTCATATCCTGCATCTATAAACAGTTGATAAGTATTTCCTCTATTTACATTATTTAAACTTCCTTTAGGAAGTCCCATTACAATCTCCATATAATCTACCTTACTATTATTTTCTTGAACTTTAATTAATTTATTAAATTTATTTATTATATTATTATACTAAAATTTATAACATATAAATATATATTTTTTAAATTATTTAATTATTTCTAATAAGTAACATTATTAATTTATTGATATGAATAATTTATGAAAATAATTAATCTATAGAATATTTTAATTTATAGAATATAATATTACCTATAGATATAGTTAATAAAAAATAATTATTAAATTATATAAAATAATTAAAAATAATTTATTTAAATTATATAAAATAATTAAAAATAATTTATTTAAATTATATAAAATAATTAAAAATAATTTATTTAAATTATATAAATTATAAAAAACAAATTATATAACATGAAATTAGAACAAATATTAGCTAAGTGTCCAAAGTGTGGATCTCAAGATAAAACTGTTCAAAGAAAAATGTTAGACGAACATAAAGCTCATGCTAAAATGGGAGATGTTGTTTGTGATAACTGCGGTTATATCTTTGAAACTATGGAAGATAGAGAAAAAGAAGAATGATAAAAGGACATATATTAAAATATCCTCTAAAATTTAATAAAATAACATTAAATATTATAAGATAAAAAGTGAAAAAATGACTTTTCATGTAATGATTATTCCAACTCTGGATTGCCCATCTAATTGTGCATACTGTTGGGGTTCAAAAAAAGACTCTGGAATAATGGACATTAAAATAATCGAAGAAATTGTAAATTGGTTAGATGGATTTAGAGATGATTATGTTCATTTCACATTCCATGGTGGAGAACCTTTACTTGCAGGTTATGATTTCTACAAAAAAGCCCTTCCTATGTTAAAAAATGCAACAGGGCACAAAGAAGCAGGATTTTCCTTACAAAGCAATTTATGGTTAATGGATGAAAAGTTAGCTAAGCTATTTGCTGAATATGGAGTAGCTATAAGCACAAGTATCGACGGTCCTCGTGAACTAAATGACCATCAAAGAGGAAAAGGTTATTTTGATAAAACAATGAAAGGATACAATATAGCTACTGAAAATGGAGTTAGAGTAAGCTTTATCTGTACATTTACATCATATTCAAAGGATTTTGAAGAAGAAATTTATAATTTTTTCCTAGATAACGGATACAATATGAAGCTTCATGCAGCTCTTCCATCTTTAAGAGGAGATAATGCAGACCCATGGGCTTTATCACAAGAAGACCATGGACAATTACTTATAAATTTACTTGATCGCTATTTATATGATTTAGACAAAATAGAAATAAAAGATTTTGATCATATCTGCAAAAGTTCATTTACCAGAAGAGGTACTCTATGTACATTCGCAGATTGTATGGGTGATACCTTAGCTATTGGGTATGATGGAAGCATCTATCCTTGTTATCGTTTTAATGGAATGGGTGAGTGGGTAATGGGAAATGTTAAAGATAATCCATCTATGGAAGAGTTAATGAAAAGTAATCCCTGGAAAAAGCTAATGGACTTTAAAGACTTTGTAGACGAAGATTGTAATGATTGTACTTATATAAAGTTTTGCAGAGGAGGATGTCCTTATAATGCAATTGTTGCCACTGATACTGCAAAATCTGTTGATCCCCAATGTACTGCTTATAAAATGATTTTTAAAGAAGTTAGTGACCGAGCTAATAAAGAATTCTTAAAATCAGCTCTACCTCCTTTAATGAGTGGAAATACTCAAAAACAAAAAAATAAACCTTATTCTGTTATGGATTTAATGTTAAAACAATAATATAAAAGCTAAATTATATACAGTTAGCTATACTTGTATATATTTTTAAAAATTATAAAAATTATAAAAATATTATAAAAATATTATAAAAATATTATAAAAATATTATAAAAATATTATAAAAATTATAAAAATTATAAAAATTATAAAAATTATAAAACTTCAGTAATTAAAAGACCAATATCTAAAATAATAAAAAATAATATAAAAAAATAATGTAGAAAATATAAAAAAATCTTCAATAAAAACTCATAAATCAAAATGGAAGAGAAAAATATTTTCTTTTTAGAGAATAACTTTCTGCTTTCCAATTGTTAACAGTTCCAAAACCATTTAACTCAAAATTAGAAGCATCAGCAGCATACCACGTTTTACCAACTAAAACTTGAGTCCAGACATGCCCATACCATCTTCCACTTGTAAATTTACAATATCCATGAACATAACGAGCAGGAATTTTTGAAGCTCGGCATAAAGCTACAATTGCATGAGATTGATCAACACAATTTCCTAACCTATTTTTAATAGCTTTTTTAGCACCGTATTTACTATTATAATAAAACCCATATCTAACATTATTTCTAACCCAATAATAAATAGCTTTAGCTTTTTGTAATTTTGTCTTAGAACCTTTTGTTATTGTTTTTGCCAAAGTTTTGATATAGTCACTATTAGATTGACAATTCCTTGAAGAAAGTAAATAATATTTAGCTCCTCCAGTATATCTACTATTTAAAAGGTTTTTAGTTCCAGGACGTATATATTTAGGAATCTTTTTGTTGAGAGAATGTTGATTATTAATACTCAAGTTAACATTATCAGGAACTACCTTTTCAGTAACAATCTTAGAAAAAACAAATATAATCGATTGATACTGCATAGATCCTCCACTTGTAGATATTAAATTAGGAGCTACCTTATAATAATTCATATATCGAAGAACATCATTTACATATCTATAATAATCATTTTTAGAAAAAGATCCAAAAATACTTGACCCTCTAATATTTTCAGGCCCTTTAAGATTATATTTAGGAATTATAGTTTTGTTACACTTCAACACTTGATATTTAATAGTTTTTGAAATTAAATAAAGAAATTCTGCCATGGAATATTTATATTTTGCAATTTTTACAGAATTAGGGAGTTTCCCATAAGCATAAATATACCAGTTTACATACTTAGCCCCTAGTATAATACTGCTTTGAGATAATTCAGTCGGTTTAGATTTTCTAATTTTAGAAGAAATACTAATATATGCAGAAGAAGTAACTACTTTATTTTGATTAATTTCAAGATTTAATGTAGTATTATAGCTAATAGAACTATTAGAATTAATAGAACCATTAGGATTAGTAGAATTATTTGAATTGATTGGATTAGTAGAATTATTAGAATCAATGATGGGATTATCACCATCATTATTAAAATCATTATTATCCCCATTATTATCAAGATAATCCCCATTATCTTCAATTGAATAGCTAGCACTTATACAAATAAAGAATAATGAAACTAATAATAATGCAAAAAATGCTCTTTTTTTTATACTAATATTCACACCTCAATTACAAAAAAAATAAAACTTGAAATAATTAGATATTTTCCATTTTTTGATGCCAATTCCAAGCAGTTTCAACAATTTTCTCTAAATCATCGAAATTAGGCTTAAATTGCAATATATCTTTTGCTTTTTCACTATCAGCTACTAAAATAGCTGGATCTCCTTCACGTCTATCAACTATTTTTTTATCAATAACTTCAGCTGTAACTTTTTCACAAGTGCCAATAACTTCTTTTACAGAAAATCCATTTCCATTACCCAGGTTAAAAATATTGCTTTTGTTTTCAGAAATATCCAAATATTTATAAGCTTTTATGTGGGCCTGAGCAAGGTCACATACATGAATATAATCTCTAATACATGTTCCATCTGGAGTATCATAATCATCCCCAAAAATAGAAATATTTTCTCTTTTTCCAATAGCTACATCTAAAACAAGAGGAATTAAATGAGTTTCAGGATTATGATTTTCACCAATTTCACATTCAGGGTCAGCTCCAGAAGCATTGAAATATCTTAAAGCAGAATAGCTAAAATCTCTATCTTCTAATTGTGATTCACGTTTTAAAGCTTCTTCAACCATCACTTTTGATTTTCCATAAGGATTAATAGGATTTAACTTATGATTTTCAGTTATAGGAATTTCTTCTGGATTTCCATATACTGCTGCAGTTGAAGAGAAAATAAATTTTTTTACATCAGCATTCCTCATTGACTTGAGAAGATTTAAAGTATTTTTATAATTATTTTTATAATACAGAGCTGGAAACTCAACAGATTCCGCTACTGAAGTAAAAGCTGCAAAATGCATTACTCCGCCTATGTCAAATTTCTTAAATATTGAATCAAGTTCTGAAGAGTTAGCTAAATCACATTTAATAAATTCTCCCCATTTAACAGCTTCCTCATGCCCAAACTTAAGATTATCTAAAACTACTGTTTCATAACCTTCTTTATTAAGCTGTTTGTTAACATGAGACCCTATATATCCTGCCCCACCAGTTATTAAAATCATTTAAAAAAGCATACTCCTTATAGTTATATTTTATAATATATTAATATTTAATGTCTAATTATTTATATTTATCGTTATTTATATAAAATATCTTTTTATTTATAAAAATTTTCAAAAATAAGATTATTAAAAGAATTAAAATAAAAAAATAAATAAAAATAAAATTTATAAAAATAAAATTTATAAAAATAAAATAAAAATAAAAATAAAAAAATAAATAAAAATAAAATAAAAATAAAAAAATAAAATTATAAAATTTATAAAATTTATAAAAATAAAATAAAAATAAAAAAATAAAATTTATAAAAATAAAATAAAAATAAAAAAATAA
>Ga0082212_10001807_pt1 | contig 31600 bp, 23 predicted proteins | sample TergutNt197P3_FD_71548 | JGI IMG/M metagenome (GOLD analysis project Ga0082212, IMG submission 71548) | Neocapritermes taracua P3 segment gut microbial communities from Petit-Saut dam, French Guiana - Nt197 P3 | ecosystem: Host-associated > Arthropoda: Insects > Digestive system > Gut ...
TTCAAGGGGTAGCTAGCAATACTAATGCCCCTTCAGGGGCGGAGACGTGTCAAAGGCAATTCGCCGGAGTCTAGACAGCCTTTTTGGCAAAGCAAGTTCTAAGGGAGACTCCGGCAGCCCCTTGAGGGGCAGCCGGCAGCACGCCCTTATAGGGCGCTCCCCGAACCACCCGTTTTACGGGTGGTGGCGATTACAATCAGTTTACCGGCGATCTACAGAGCATGGCGAGTCTCACAGGGCGGCTTGTTTGCCTACCCTGTCTATCAGTGCAAGCTGATTCTAGATTTGGATGCCTCTCCATAGAGTCTTCTTGGCGCACTTCTCTTTGCCCTTGTTATGCTTTAGCTCAAATACCGTGGATTGCTTTTTCCAAAGGAGAGGAGCCCCGCCTCCTGTCCAGAACCAATAGCGTGTGTGCCTTTGGCGCTGCCGTACGCGTATTATCTATGAAAAATCGAGTAGTATTAGTGTAGGGTCTAAAGCGACCGAAGGAACTGCAACGCTTCTTCAAAAAGGGGTAGGCGACTATGTTATAATAATAAGAATAAACGCATTACGGTTAACACAGTATTGCTAAGGATGGTGAATGCCATTGAAAAAACTGCCTCTTGGTAATCAGAGTTTTAGGAAAATTATTGAAGGTGGATATGTTTATGTAGATAAAACAAAATATATCTACAAACTCGTCAATGAAGCAAGTTATTATTTCTTGTCCCGGCCAAGGCGGTTTGGCAAATCGTTGTTGCTTGATACTATAAGCGAGGTTTTCAATGGCGATAAAGAGCTGTTTGAAGACCTGTGGATTCATGATTCGGGTTACACTTTCCCAAAATATCCAGTTATTCGCCTTGATATGAGCAATGTATCTACTGAATCATCTGAAGACTTAAAGAAGTCTTTGCTTACAAGTTTGAGCATCATTTCAGAGAATGAAGCTCTACCAATAGTTGATGAAGTACCCTCTGACGTTTTTAAACGCCTTATTATCACCTTGCACAAAAAATATGGTCAAAAGGTAGTTGTGCTTGTAGACGAGTACGACAAGCCGATACTTGACCATATATTGGATGAGGAAGCTGCAGAGGCAAACAGGAAGGTTCTTAGAGGTTTTTTTGGCATTCTCAAGTCAATGGATCCCTATCTCAGGTTCTCCATGTTTACTGGTGTGTCAAAGTTCGCGAAAACGTCAATCTTCTCGGAGCTCAACAACCTCTCGGACATAACCCTCCACGAAGAGTATGCAGGCATCTGCGGCTTCGGGATTGATGAACTCGACGAGTATTTTGGGGACCATATCGAAAATGCCCCAATAGCCGGTTTGGAAGAAAAGGGCGCCAATCTGCGCAGCGAAATACTAAAGTGGTATGACGGCTATTCATGGGACGGCAAGACAAGGCTGGTCAACCCGTTCTCGCTGTTGAGCTTTTTTGACCAGAAGCGGTTTTCAAGTTTCTGGTATGCCAGCGGTTCCCCCAAATTCCTGATGGATTTGATAAAGGAAAACCCTGGCCCATATTCCGAGCTCGAAGACATGCGGATTCTAGATTTTTCCCTGGACACTATAAACTTGGGTAATATATCCCTTGAGCCATTGCTGCTGCAATCTGGATACCTGACAATCGGCAGTGTAGAATATGACGAGCATTTTGACGCCATTTACACGCTGCGTATGCCTAATTATGAGGTTGGCAGGGCGTTCCACTTGCAAGTCCTGTCGGGCTTGTCAAACAGCGGGGACTTGAAAGCCAGCCAGTTCCGGATAGGCATGGTTAATGCCCTTGGCAATGGAGACTTGGGTGCGGTGCTGGCTTTGATGAAAAGCATTTTCGCATCGATCCCATACCATATCCATGTTGCTTTGGAAGCTTATTACCATTCCGTTTTCTATGCAGCCCTAAATGTTTTGGGCTTTGACATCCAGGCGGAGGTTGCCACATCCAGGGGCAGGGTGGACGCTATTCTCGAGCTTGGCGAAAAAGTCTATATCTTTGAGTTCAAATACGAAGACTGCCCGGCAGGCGCAAGCGAGGAAGAAAAAACCAAGGCATACACCCCAAGCCTCGACAAAGCTATGGACCAGATCAAAGCCAAAGGTTATTATGAGAAATTCATTGGCCGTGGCAAGGAAATATATCTTGCCGCATTTGCATTCTTGGGCAGGGACAGCATCTACATGAAGGCAGAAGTGTTGTGAATAGCCAGCTGCAAGAAGTGGAAGGGCTGAATCCCAAAGATATCAAGGATTGGAATTCGGTTTGTGGATGCAGCCATCCAATGAGAGCCATAACATGGATGATGTGGCATCCCAGCCAAGTGACTCATCTTCTGACTCTAAATATAAAAAAACGCCCTTTGCCTATGCAGGTTTGAGGGCGTTTTTGTTTTTCCAGTGCTATGCTACCCAGTAGCCAAGTACTGCGTCTATGTTTCTTTTTTGGGCTTCAGTAGGCTCAGCGACAATTTCTGCGCCCACGTCTGTGCCAATGCCAGGCTACTTTTTGCGTTATAAAAATGTCCTAAAACTGATAGATAAAGGCTTTAAAGCACTTTTGTTCTCGAAGATGAGAAGTTAGCAAAGCAGCTGTGGGAGTTATGTGAAGCGCTGGGGTTGTAATAGCCACAATAAAATATGGCGGCAGCCAACAAAGCCAGATTTAGCTAAGAACCGTTGCTTTTTGCATTTCTATTGATATTATTAATAGAGAAAGTGAAAAAACTGAAAGAAATCAAACGCATTTGCCTGCAAGCAAAAACCTGGCAGATTTTCAAGTGGTTTATGCATATCGGCGCGTTTTGGATAAGGTACAGCTATGAACACAGAATTATTGATTTTCTTGGCGACTGCAATTACTTTCACATTGGCAATGGTGGCCTCAGGGCTTGTTTTTAGAGAAAAATCGGACAACCCCGGATTGTTTTACCATGGTGGAAGGTCTCTTGCCCCCTGGCCTGCGGGTTTTAGCGGCGCATCTTCTGCTTTAGGAATTTGGCTTTTGCTTCTCATCCCAGGGGAAACCTATTGGGGAGGCCTATCCAGAGGATTGTGGAAAGCTGTTGGCTTGTTTTTGGGGCTGTTTCTCAGTTGGCGCCTGGTGGCAAAACGATTGAGCTACTATTCTATAGTAGCAGGGGATGTGGCAACAATACCAGAGTTTTTGGACAAGCGGTTTAAAGACAAAACAGGCCAAGCATCATTCTTGGCTTGCGCGGCTATGGTTGCAGCCTTGCCAATCTTGGCAGGTTATTGCCTCGCCCTTGTGGGCCAAGCCGCAAGTTTTATACTGGGAATAAACTATTACATAATCTTGGCTGCTTTAGTTGTGCTGCTTGCAGGGTACTTGGTTTTGGGAGGATATAACGCTTTTGGCGTATCGTCGATTGTGCTGGCCGTTTTCACAGTGTTTATTCTCTTTTCAGTCGCTCTGGCAGGAGTCTCTTTCGCTGGCGGGTTTGGTGCTATAAGGCGCACAATTTCAGTCATACCGGATTATTTCTCCTTATTCAAAGAGCCAATGCCCCTCCTTGGAAGGGGCCACAAGCAGCTGCTCAACTCTTTTGGCAAGCCAATGTTTGCGAAATCAAATATAATTGGCGCCTTTAGTGTGCTTTCAAGCATGTCTTGGGGGCTTGGGTATATTGGAATGCCTTGTTTCACCCAAGGTTTTTTGGCAATACGGGATCCACATTACACTACCCGCTCTATCAATGCGCTTACACTGTATTCTGTGTTGGGATCTATTTTCTCGGTAGGGGCAGGGATAATCGGCAGGGGAGGGTATCGGGCACTTCTCTTGACACAAACCGAATCCAGGAGCATTCTGGTTTCCATGGCTGCTTCATACTTCCAGCCGCTGCTCTCAGGGGTTCTGCTGGCGGTTATTTTTGCAGCGGCGACCGGTGCAGCAAGCGCTTGCTTGATCTCGTCTGCATCCGCAGTGCTTAGGCTGTTCCAAACACTGTTGAAAGAAGCCAATAGAGACAGGGAAGCTGTGCTGGCGAGCCGGATTGCAATATGCTCAATGGCTTTGGTTTCCGGAGTGATTGCATGTTTCGGCAGCGATGCGATTTCAGCCTATGCAAACTTTTCTTGGGCCCTCCTAGCGGCAGCTTTTGGTCCAGTGACGATTCTATGCCTATTTTGGAAACGAATGACAAAGGTGGGCGCAATTGTTGGAATGGCATCCGGGATAGTATCAGCTTTTGTTTTCAACTTCCATGGCTTATGGGGTTTTTACGAGCTTGCCCCTGCCTTTGCTGTTGGGTTTGCCTTTACGGTGGTAGTCTCTATGGTCACCAAGAGGCCGTCAAAGGAAATTGAATCTGATTTTGACATGGCTAGGGACTTGGCAAAAGGCCGTTCGATGCAGCTCCAACGGATTTGAGGAAGCTGGCTGAAGCTGGTTTATCATAAAATCTAAGCCAAATAAGTTGACAAACCTTGCATGTTTTTATAGAATACTATTTAGCCTCTGATTTGTTTAGCCCGCAAGACAGAGGGTTTTTATCAGATGGAGGAGAAATGTTAACAAGAACTACGATGATCGCAAAGCCCGACCAAATCGAGCGCAAGTGGTATGTTGTAGATGCAGAGGGACAAACCCTAGGCCACTTGGCTGCCCAGGTCGCGGCTACCTTGAAAGGTAAAACCAAGCCATATTATACCCCGAACATTGACACAGGGGATTTCGTTATAGTTATCAACGCATCCAAGATTGTCTTGACAGGCAGAAAATTAGACCAGAAGATGTATATCCGCCACTCGGGATATCCAGGCGGTTTGAAGACAACCCAGTATAAGTTCCTTATGGAGTCAAAACCGGAATTTGTAATTGAAAAAGCAGTGAAAGGCATGCTGCCAAAGACAAAACTTGGTCGCAAGCAGTCTAAAAAGCTGTTCGTCTATGCTGGGAACGAGCATAAACACGCAGCCCAGAATCCAGAAGTTATGTATATTAATAAAGGTCAAAGGAAGGATAAAAATGCCTGAGCAATATCTTGCGACCGGTAGAAGAAAAAAAGCAATAGCCAGAGTGTTCCTCAGGCCAGGCACTGGCAAATTTACAATTAACGGCAGGGATATCGAAGAGTATTTCGGTTTAGATACGTTAAAGATAATTGCAAAGCAGCCTTTAACCCTCACATCATTAACAGAAAAATTTGATGTGGTTGTGAATGTGCGTGGCGGCGGCTATACAGGCCAAGCAGGCGCCATCAAGCACGGCCTCGCAAGAGCGCTCACAATGAGCGATCCCACACTGCGCCCGGAGATCAAGAAGGCAGGGTACCTGACCCGCGACTCCCGAATGATTGAGCGCAAAAAGTACGGTCTTAAGAAAGCTAGAAAAGCGCCACAGTTCTCAAAGAGGTAGCCATAAGCAGAATAAGTATCATCCAAAGTGTTTTTCCATTTTAGGAAAACACTTTTTTCATTTATCTATCCCCTTGTTGATAAATGAAAAAAAGCTTTCTTCTTTGATAGATAGGAAAGCAAACTTCATATGCCATAATTCTGGGGCAGCAAAAAACCGTAAAAGCCGCATTGACATTCCCCTATAGTTGTATTATTCTCGAAAATTCAAAAACACTAGAAGCACAAGGCGTAAAAATAACTGTACGACCAATCGCCTAAAAAAATCACATTGGCAAGCGTCAACACGTTTTTCACAACTTCTTTTGGCTAACTTCCAGCCATAGAGAGGTTAAAATATAGAAAAAATGCAAAATCAGTGAAACCGTTTCCATAAAAAACTTGAAGAAAAAAGTTAATTCCATTATAATATAGTTGGCATTAATAATTTAATTTTTTATTCAATTTTCGATCTTCAAATAATAAATAGATCGAAAAGGCCACTACCTGCGGCTATTGCTTTTAGCCGCTTCTAAAAACATAAAAGGACTTGAACATGGCAGATTTCACAGCAAACACTCATACACAAGACCAATTAATTCTGGCAAGCTCTCCGTCCCAATCGATAAGCCTCCAAGAAATATCCAGCGCTATTTGCGCATTGGTCCCTTTTTTCTCCGTGGTGGATGTCTATTCCGGAAACTGCATTGTTATTGCAGATGTTTTTGGTTTTGCCCATAAAGACAAAAATAGGATGTATAGCGCCCTGCTTGAATCCATCGCTAACAAAGCCCCAAAGGCAGACGCTTCCAAGCTGCAAAAGGATTTCTCCCTTGAATGCTTGGCAACAGCTGCCTCCCGGGGAGAGCAAGAGATAGAAATGGAGCTCACTTTGACTGACCAGAGCGGATACCTGCGGCAGTGCAGGCTGCTGCTGCAGTATGGATACGAGAGTTCAAAACCAGTCTACGCTATGTCAATCCAAGACATCACAGAAGAGAAGAAGCTGAAAGCCCAAGCTGTTAAACACGAAGGCATTGTCAACAAATCTATTGGGCATTTGTGCGAATATGTTTTTTTAATCGACCATAAAACAACCATAACAGAAGTCTGCTCCCGCAGCTCCACAGATTTTGCGAGCCTGCCTGATATCGGCGATTTTGCAATGATAGTCAATTCTGCCATAGCTGCCGCGATCTCATCAGCCCAAGATATCAGCTTGCCTTCAATTGTCAGGAAGCTAAAGTCATTAAAAACACCAACACCGACAGTCACTTCCCGCTTGAGGGGGATAGGCAAAGAGGCTAGGTTTGTCTTTACTTTTTTTGACGATTCGAAATCAACTATACTTGCTTTGTGCTTCCTTGAAGAGACTTACTAAAAAAGGTCAAAACTGCTTTATTTTAGATAGCTTGTAATCATAATCGCCATTTATACGCATATATCTTTATCAGGATTACTATATGGAGGATGCGTATGAGCGTGGATTTAATAAAAAACACGATAACAGCCAGCGGCGCGAAAGAAGAAATTGACGGGGAAGTAATTGTTAATGAAACTGTCCGCCTGCAGGACAATATGCCATCTGTGCAGAAAGTGCTTTTCACAAGCGAGTCAGTGCTGGTAAAAGGCACTGAATCCTATATGGGCGGAGTAGCAGTCAATGGCGAAGTCCACGCCACAGTAGTATATCAAGGTGAAAACGGAATGCTGGACAGTGTCAATGCTGTCTTGCCATTTGAATTTTTGTCAGACGCCCCGCTGAAATTTGGCGGATCAGTCTATGCTGTCTGCGAAGTTGCCCACTTGGAAGTTCAGCCAATGAAACAAAGGCGCATTGATTTATCAGCCAACGTAAAGATAAAAGGTTTTTGCGCAGATGAGATTGCGCTGAACACTCTCACAGAAATTGCTGGCATTGAAGGCATGAACTACAAACGAGACATTCAAAAGCTGACATTTATGAGAAACAAGCTCTCAGAGCGAGAACTCAACCAAAGTATACCAATCGGGTCTGAACGGCCGGGCAAGGTTTTCTACAGCGGCGCTTTCCTGCGGGATGTCTCAACAAATTCTTCGGCATCAGGAGTACTCGTCAACGCGTTAGTGGAGCTTTATGCGTTGTACACCACTTTCGATGAAGAGGACAATGTCCGTTACCATTCGTACAATGATACATTTGTGGTAAACCAGTTTACTGAAGTCGAGTTCGGAGCTGCTTTCGACTCATTCAGCGTCATTCCGACAGTTGCGATGGCGGCAGCCCAATTTGTCTATAACGATGCGAGCGAAGTAGAGCTCTCCATCAGTGGAACTTTGTCAACCCAGATTATTCTCTATAATGAGATTGAGTTTTATGCGATCAGTGATATGTATTCCACAAAAGGCGAACTAAAGGTTATTTCAGAATCAAAAGGCATAACCTATGTGGCTGGGGTATATGAGGGCAATACCACTGTTACTGAAACCCTTAAGTTAAAGAGCGGCGGTTTAAACAAGATTTCAGGGTGCTCACAAAACATTGAGTGTGAAATAGAAATCGAGGAAGACACTGCCAGGATCCAGGGCACAATTGATGCCAGCTTTTTGGTGCTAAGGAACGCGGAAGGCGACAGCGAAGTATTGGCTGTCAACAAACCATTCACAATAGAGCAAAAGATTGAAGGCGACCCTCAGCTGTTCGCATATGCAAGGCTTGAAGCTGCGGAGATTGATATTGTAGATGACGAGGCAAATATACAGTTTAAGATATCAGCTATTATGGTAGCCAGCGAGAATAGGCAATATGCGGATATCTTTGATGCGACACTCACCCATTTTGAAGATGTTGATGACAACTATGTTTCTATAAAAGTCAGATACGTAAAAGAAGGCGAGAGCCTCTGGAACTTGGCGAAAGAAAACAGAACCAGCATAGCAAACTTGTTGATTGCAAACAACATCGAAGCAGAAAGCTCTTTGAAGGCAAACCAGCCGATTATTATCAGGAATTACTAAAACCAGCCAGGAAAAGCGCAGTTTGAAAAGCTGCGCTTTTCTTGGCTTGACCAGTATAAAGATAAAATATTGTACATACAAATTTAAATTTGAATTTATATTGACATAGAAGCCAGATAAGGATATTATTAGTGTAGAACAAGGTCATCATAATCGAGCAATTTGACAGTGGCAGCTGATTGGCTCCACTGTTCCTCCAATATTTGAGGGCAAGCCTGATCCCTTGCCCTCAAAGGCGCACATAGAATAATTTGATAAAGAGGGCTTGCAGCCCTTACTTCCTCCAAAATAAAGGCATGGCGCTTTACTGGCAGGCAGAGAGCGCCATGCCTTTTATTTACCCCAACAGCTTTTTTCTTGCAGCATCGCTTATCTTCGGCTCATAATCCGCCTTTGACCTTGCAGAGAAGTAAACCCCGAATACTATCAATGCCGACCCTGCAAGGCCTTGCCACCCAATAGGCTCGCCTAAAACAAAACCGCTTGCCAGAGTAGAGACGAAAGTCAAGTTGTTGAGCATGCCGCTCATAGTGACGCTCAAATTGCCGAGCACAAAGTTGTTAAACCCATAAGCCAAAGCCAGGGAGCCCAAGCTCAAGTACCCGATTGCTGCAATATCCCAAATGCCTAGCGAGCGGAGCAACCGTGGGGCATCAAAGATCTCCCCAGCAAGGATGCTGGCAACCCCAAAAACCACAGCTCCCCAAAACATCTGGGATATAGTTATCTCAGCAGGGCTAAAAAAAGCCTGCCCTTTCTTTGCTTGGACAGAGTACAGCCCCCTAAAGACAAGAGAGGATATTATCCATAAAACACCGGCAATACTGATGCGCTCTACCTGGCCTTTTGCAGAGGCTGATAATATAGCTCCGGCAACTGAAACTGCCATGAAAATAAAAAACTGCGGCGGGGCAGTTTCCTTCATAAAGATCCTGCCTGCCAGATACATGGTGAGGGGGCACAGAGCTGTCAAGTAAGCTATCAAAGCAGCGTCTGCGGCGCTGGCAGCGTATGTTTGGGCTATAACGTTTGCTACAGGCTGCACAAGGCAAATTAGCAGTATCCGTTTATTAATGAGCACCTTAGCCTTAAACCCTTTTAGGAAAAAAAGCATAGGCAAAAGCGCGGCAATAAACCGGATAGCCAACAGTAGCATAAATGCCCCCTCGAATTTTTCCAAGGCGGGCTTTAAAAAAATATATTGCGCCCCTGTGATTATCGACATGGCGCATCCTGCCCCAAACGCCAAATAGGTCTCTTTGTTTTGTGTCATAACGCTAGTATGCCCTTGAACCTGGCTAAGCAACCGACAAATGGATCAGCTCCCCAACAAACCAGCAATTATGGGGAGAGATGCAAATGTAAAAGCCCCTGCCATTATATACAACGCAGCGCCAAAGCAAAGCTCAGTCTGGCTTTGGCAACGGTTGTGAAGAGGGGCAAGCAAACCTGTTCCATGTCCCGTTTTCAACAACAGAGGCAGCCAAACAATCGGCTGCCCCTGTTTATACCCGTCTGTTTTGCATTTCTATCGAAGCATCTGCAAAATGTTGTCAAGGGATTCTTTTTGGAGCCGCTTGAACAGTGGGGCTGAAGAATCAGGAACCAGCGGGTAGTTTGCGCTGAATGTATCCCAATCATACAGGTATGGGGATTTCGGCAGTGTCTCGATAGCAGTGTCAATGGTGTAGTTCTCCTCATTCAGCTTATGGCCAAATGTTTCTCCTGCATTGTCATATACAGCATAGTCGCGGATAAACTCGCCTAGCGCCTGGTAATTGTCAAGGTTGATGTCGGCAAGGGTCAATGGACCTTTGTCAAAGAAGAAGATGTATCCGCCCCCGGGCATGAGGACATCAAGCATTTCCTTGGCTTTGTCAAGCATTTCTTGCTTCGTCGAACGCCCAACCATGACCAATGGGAACATGCCAGAAAGCATGAACTTCTTTCCTGTCTTTTCTTTCATGTTCCTGTAGTCTCCGTACTCGAAACGCAAGTCAGTGCCTGCCGGCATGTCTTGGATCGCGTCAAGCAAATGTGTCCAGTCATGCTCGCAGAACAGGGAAGCCCTAACGCCCCTGGCAGCCCATTGCTCAAGCATTTTTTGGAAGGATGGCAGCCATAGCTCGCTGAAGTCTTTGGCGCGCATATAGGTCGGCATGTGGAGAGGCACGCCAACAGCCCCCCTTGGGTTTGGAGCAGCAGGCATTCCCCAGTTGAACATATAGGGGATAAGGGCGTCACACGCATCCTTTAGCAGTGCAGGATGGCGCCGGACATCTTTCGATATCTCGGAGAACGAGCGCAGCAAGTCGGCAAGGAAATCGAATGGCGCTACGCTTCCCGCGCTTGAGCCTCCTGGCGCCCCGGGGTAATAGCCATACTCGTCCATAAGCTCAGCTTGCATTGGCGCGCTGTCTGCAGAGTAGCTTCTTAGCAAGGATAAGGCCATCATGAAGAAATTCGTGGATGCCACAGAATTAAGGGCGAAGGTTTTATAGTGCCTGGGTATTATCCTTTCGAACATAACAGCAATTGGGTCCTTGATAAAATCTGGATAGTCTTCCGCAAGCATTCCAATCACTTCAGGATGTTGCATAAACCCTGTGTCAGCCATCACAAAGGCTTGGCTGTTGAGCAGCTCATATACGCCTGGGCTTCTGCCGATAATGGTGCCGCCCGCTCCAGAGAAAGGATTTGTGTCAGAGTAAAGCATTGCTGCCAGCTCGCGCTTGCCTGGGTCAAGCACCCTTTGGTCAAACCCGTACTTGACCAAGTCGAGCCCCATGCGCTCTGCGATGAGCCTGTTTGGCACTGTGAGCCTTACAGGTATCCTTTTGGGGATTATGTTGTTGTAGTAGTCCTCATAGATCTGGACACGTTCCTCTTGAAGCGCTTTGATCTCGTCTCTCATTTTTTGTCCTCCATTATTTTTTTCTATATGCTCAGTCGCCTGGATCTGGCAGGGATAGAAACCCAAGAAAACCTCACTTGGTATTATCTTAGTTGCCGGGAAGCGCCTGCTTTGGTTGGCAGCGCAATTGGCCGGGAATTTTCAAGTATCGCTATCCACTTTTGATTGGAAACGCCAAATCGTATTGGCAATTGCTTATAGGCCGGTCTTGTTTTGCAGCATGTGCCTCTGGCTTTTTTGGCTCCTTTGATATGTAAATTTAAATAATATTGAATAGTGGCTGGTGTTGCTTGCAGGCCGGCTGTTCCTGCCTCAAATACTCTCAAATACTGTAGAAGACCCTTTGTGTAGCTTGGTCTTGCTCGCCAAGCCCATTTTCCAATAATTCAAAAACGGCTTTAGCGTTGTTTGCCGGATTTTCTATCTATGCAAAACCAGGCGTGGCAAATTCTATAGCGGGCAATTTGGCTGGCAACAGGGATATATAGTTGCCATTCTAGAGATATTGTAGTGCGGTTTTATGCAAAATCTTTGTGTGCGAAGCAATGGTTTGGCTGCATTGCACAGCCAAATAGAGCCGGGGGCAAGAGATTTGCCATAGGATCAAGCTCATAACATACATAAAAGACACACAGCTTGTTGCGATGAAAGCTGCAAATCCCTGCTTGAGCCTCAAGCGTAAAAATAAGATGGATTTCATAAGTTTTATATGGCTTTGATTTCTGCCGGGAAAAAAGCCATGTTTGTCGGGAAGGAAAATGGGGATGCAGCCCTTCCATCAAATGCCACATAGATTGATGGGGCTACACGAGAGGAATTGCAGCTAGCACTAACCCAATTAAGCTAATTGCCTCTTGTTTGTGCAAGCAGCTGTAAAGCCATCGAAAACTGCAAGCTGCTGTATCCTTTAAACGGTTGCTAAATGCTTTACATTAGAGTTAAGGCTGCCGCTTAAATCGCAGGCAAACACTGGATAGCAGGCGGTTGGCCAAGCAAAGCATTTCTTGCTATGATTATCTCATAAAACGGGAAAGTTCATATCAAATCTGATAGGGGAGAAAATAAAAAAAATTGAGCAGTATTTGTAAATAGCAATATCGATATTGCATTCAACTTGACCAATTACAATTCTTGCACGAAAGGAGGATCAATCGATGCTTTAGCCCATTAAAAAAAGCAAGGCTCTATAAAACCTTGCTCAAATATATCTAGTCTAGCGTGTTCTCATCTGGAAAGGAGCGAGCGCACAGCTTGCGCAATTTCGGCTACAGTATCCCTAACACTTTCAACCGCGTTGCCTGCCAAATCCAATATGTCGCCGGCTGATCCCCTCCAGTTGTCGTAGCCGCCATAGGAGTGCATGGTGCATGGTGTGCTGCCTTGCATCACATACCCTTCCTCTGGCTCCGGCGTAAAATCAGGCTCGCGCAACTTGACACCAGGAGGATAAATCTTATCGGGGTCTTTATTTAAAACAACTCGGTAGCTGCTAGGGCATCCGGATCCGGCGCTCATTCCGGAGTATGCGCAGACCATCGCGTACTCATGGATGTCATCGGACTCGGCAGGGTATGTGCCATCGATAAAGTACTCGGCTGACACAAAGGAGCCTCTAGGGTCGGCGTAAGACAATTCAGTTGGCGCTTTGCCGGACACTTTGTCAACTGCCCTGCTGGAGATCCCAGAAGGCATGGCAGGGAGGGTGCCTCCATCCAAGCCCTTGGCTTCGTAAAACTCCTTGAAAACAGCTTGCCAAAACCTGGCAGGGCTCTTCTCCCTTCCGGAGGAAGTGTTTATTCTTAAAGGCTGCCTTCTATTGTTTGCATCATTATAGTATTGGACATCATATCCAAACCAAAAAGCTCCGGAATATTTCTCGGTGAACCCTGAGAACAATACGTTGATGTTGTCGCTGGTGGTGCCGGTTTTCCCTGCTATCTCTTGGCCAGCGATGCTCAAGGTTGTAGTCCCTCCGCGGACAACATCCTTAAGGGCGGTGGTGGTTATCCAAGCAGCCTGCTCGCTGATGACGTTGATGCGGTTCCCTAGCGCTGAGAGCACCACATTCCCGTTGGAGTCAAGGACTTCTTTGTAGAAATAAGGCTCGATCCTGACGCCGCCATTGGGAAACGTTGTGTAGGCGCTGGCAAGGGCTACCATTGTCTGGCCGTTAGTGTAGCTGCCCAAAGCCAAGGGGCTCATTGCATGGTCGTGGTTTTTGTTTGTATTCTCCGGATCTGGGTGGACTAAGGTGAACCCGAATCTCTCCGCATATTCGACAGAAGTCTCAATCCCCACCTTGTTGAGAGCCAAGAGGGCGACAACATTGATAGAGCTTCTTATGCCTTCCCTCACCGTCGTCATGCCTGTGTAGGTATTGGGGTAGTTGTTGGGCTTGTATCCTCCCGGGAATTCTAGCTTGTTGTTGTCAAAAGCGCTGGCAAGGGTCAAGGATCCCCTGTCAAAGCCCGGGGCATAGACAGTTATTGGTTTTGTTGTGGACCCGAGGGGCAACAAACTTGTCGATGCCCTGTTTAGGCCCAAATTGACTTTTTCGCCTCTTCCGCCCAAAATACCCACTACGTAACCAGTCTCGTTTTCGATTATCGCCCCTGCGACTTGGGGAATAAATTCAATTGGATCCTCACCCCGTGCTTCCCTTGCTGCGGATACGAGGGCGCTGGCTTTTTTCGCCTCAGAAGTCTGGGCAGGGAAGTTCGCGTCGATTGCCGCTTGATTGTCCAAAGCAGCTTGGATGTCAATGTCTATGGTGGATACAATTGTGTATCCGCCGTTTAGCAGATACCCTGAGGCATCCTCTACGCTCATGCCGAGGAGCTTCGCAAGGTCTCTTATAACTTGGCGGTAGCACTCGTCTGTGAAATATGTGTAGACATCAAGGGATGCGGGCACTTGCAAGCTGATATTGTTGCCCTCAAGCTCTGCGACAGCAATATCGTGCTCCCGTTTGGTGATATGGCCTAGCTCAAGCATTTTGTCAACAACCACACGGCTGCGTTTCATATTTTCTGGGTTTAAATTGATTTTGACCTCGTTGCCTAACTCGTCCCGGATTCTTTCTATGGACCTGTTGCCTTCCTCGTCAGTCTCAAAGGTATACGGGTTGTATTTGGTAGGCAGGTTGACAATTGAGGTCAACACTGCGGCTTGGGCCAAGGACAGCTCTTTTGTTGTTTTTCCGAAGAAAAAGTTGGCTGCGCTCTCAATCCCCCAAGTTTGGGACATATTTGACTGGTTCAAGTAATTTTCGATTATTCTGCGTTTGGAGAGCTTCTTTTCGAGCTGGTATGCCAGCTTCCACTCCTGCGCTTTTCTGGTGACCATTTTATCGCTAGTTAAATGTGTCATTTTTATCAGCTGCTGGGTCAGTGTAGAGCCGCCCGGACCGTCTGTCTGGCCGGATGTAAGCACGCCAATCACAGCTTTTGCAGTGCCCCTGATGTCAATCCCCTGGTGGCTATAGAATCGCTGGTCCTCTATGGACACAAAACAAAGCTGCACCATTTCTGGAATTTGTTCGATAGTCACCGGAACCCTCTTCTCTTTTGCGTCGAGTTCTTGGTAAAACTTCCCATTTGTGTCCAGGATGACTGTAGATGGGTTGGTTCTTAGGCTTGCCACATCCAAAGGCGGGGACTCAGACATCCAATTTGCCAACACCCCCATCACAACCCCGGCGCCGATAGCCACCAAGAGCAGCAAGGCAATCGTTATGCGGGCCCAAATGCGCACTGTTCTGCGGTGCTTTGGCACATCGCTTGCCGCTGCGTCTCTTCGCAGTGAGCGTTTTGGCTCAATGGTTCTTGGACGAGTTCGCATGTAAGGGCTTGTTGATCCTCTTCCAGTTTTAAAACTCATATATTTCCTCTTTAGTAAACAAAACAATATCCATACCACTTATTTTTTCGGCAAATACTAAGGGCAAGCAGTATCAGTAAACTCATTATAAGCCAACCATGCGCCGGTTAGTAAGCAATGGCAAAAATTGAGCCGCATTTTAATATTTTTTGGCTTTGCCAAACGAAATTCCGGCAAAAGGGCTAATTGAAAGAAAAGATGGTTTGACCAAGAAACCTGCCTGCCCGACAGCCTGTTCCAATGGCTTGAATAGCCAAATGGCACAGGTGCCCTGCGCCATTTTGCATCTGAAATCTACTCTTCTACGCCATCAGGCTCATATACCAAGATGTCGGCAGGGGAGCATCCAAGCGCTTCGCATATCTTGGAAAGGGTTGAAAAACGGATTGCCTTGGCCCGCCCGTTTTTCAATACCGAAAGGTTGGCAGGTGTTATTTCAATACGCTCGGCAAGCTCGGCAACACCAACTTTGCGACTGGCCATCACCTCGTCCAATTTCACCCTGATAGGCATCTCACACCGTCAAGTCGTTTTCGCTTTTTATTATCCACGCCTTGAGGACCAGGTGGGAAAGGGCAGCCGCGATGACAGAAATTGCAAAGGCAAAGAATATGACAATCGCAATTGTGATAATTATGGGCGCATAGAAAATATCGATAAACATAAGGGCAACCAAGCCGCCAAAATAGTAGACAACCTCCACAACCCCAAGAATGCTGATCGTCTTGAGCTTGTTGGCATTCTCTTCGCAAAAAGAATTGTCCTTCCCAATTTGGTCAAACACTTGCCATGCCAAGAAGAGCATTGCAAGGAAGGGTACGACGCTGGCCCATACGAAAATTTCAAAAGGCAGCTCCAGATGGGCATAATGCATCCTGTCTTCTTCCAATAATGTGCGGGCTACATTTGGCATAAGCACAAAGGCTAAAAACAACCCGATGACGGCAGTGAGCACAAGCAAGGCCTTAAGCCACCGTGAAAGCTCCTTATGCCCCATTTTTAAGCAAGCTTTCTTTTCTTTTTGGAAGAAGCGCCAAGGCTCTGTCGTGAAACTCAAGGCCGGCGCTGTAGCTTGAAGGTGCCGCTCCAAGAGCTAATGCAGCCAAGCTGCTCGGTCTGGGCACAATATAAGCCCCATCGGTGTCATCATCATTGAAATAAAAGTTTTCGTTGTAGTATGAGGCATGAATGCTGCATGTGCTGCCGCCTATGACATATCCTGCCTCAGGAGGCGGGACAAAACCAGGCTCCCTGACGCTGACACCCGGAGGATAGATCTTTGCGGGGCTTTTGTCCAGAAGCACCCTGCTGCCGGTGGCTGGGCAATATGGGCCAGCCCTTTGGCGCGAGACTGAGCATACAGTGGCATATACATGAATGTCGTCAGACTGGCTCGGGTATGTGCCGTCAATAAAATACTCATTTGAGACAAAAGAGCCTCTGGGGTCTGAATAGGAGGCGTTTGTCGGCCGCTTGCCAGACACCTTGTCCACAGAGCGGGAACTGATCCCTTGCGGCATAGACGGGAGTTTTGCCGACTGCATTTTTTTTGAAGCGTAAAACTCGGTAAACACCGCTTGCCAGAACCGGGCTGGGCTCCTCTCCCTGCCCGAGGATGTGTTTATTTTTAATGTGTAAAGCCTTCTGGTTGCCGGGTCCCTGTATTGGAGCTCGTCGTAGCCAAACCAGAACGCCCCTGTGTATCTTTCGGTAAACCCTGCAAAGAGGACATTATTATTGTCGCTGGTGGTGCCTGTTTTGCCGGCTATCTCTTGGCCGGGGATGCTCAGCGTTGTGGTCCCGCCCTTTACAACGTCTGAAAGCGCGTTAGTGGTGATCCATGCGGCTTGCTCGCTGATGACGCTGATATGTTCTTTGTTTGAGGATACTACGACTTTTCCAGAGGGGTCTATTACTTCGGTGTAGAACGCCGGCTCCACTCTGGTGCCGCGATTGGGGAATGTGGAGAACGCGCTGGCCAGGGCGAGCATCGACTGCCCTTGTGTGTATGCGCCAAGGGCCAATGGAGCAAGGGCATGGTCGTGGGCTTTGCCGCGGTTAACCGGGTCCGGGTGTTCTATCGAAAGGCCAAAGCGCTCAGCGTACTCGACAGATGTCTCGATCCCTATCCTTGAGAGGGAAAGGAGCGCCACTACATTTATTGAATTTTTGATAGCCTCCCTTGTCGTAGTCATGCCCGTGTAAGTATTCGGGTAGTTGTTGGGTTTGTAGCCTCCAGGGAAAACAAGCTTGTTGTTGTCAAATGTTGTTGCCAGTGTCAACGTTCCTCTGTCAAAGCCCGGGGCGTATACTGTAATTGGCTTTGTGGTCGAGCCGATGGAAAAGGGCCTTGCTGCACGGTTTAGCCCCAAGCTTACTTTGTCCCCCCTGCCTCCGACGATCCCCACAACATAGCCGGTGGAGTTCTCAATAATTACCCCTGCAACCTGGGGCACATAGTCAAAGTTGTCGTCTCCGGTCGCTTTGGCTTTGGCAGCCCCCGCCCTTCGGGCCTCTGAGGTCTGTTCAGGGAAGTTCGAGTCGATGCCCGCTTGGTGGTCTAGGGCGGCTTGGATATCCGGGTCAATCGTAGACTTTATCGTAAACCCGCCGTTTAGTATCCATCCGGCTGCGTCATCGATACTCATGCCGGTCTCTTCAGCCAGGTCCCTTATCACTTGCCTGTAGCACTCGTCAGTGAAGTATGAATACACATTTTCTGAATCAGGCACTTGCAAGCCGATGTCGTTTAGCATCAATTCCCTCTGCGCAATATCATGCTCCCGCTGGCTAATATGGCCAAGCTCGAGCATTTTGCCGATAACAAGAAGGCTGCGGCTTCTGTTTTCCGGGTTGTAACTGATCTTGGCCGGGTTGCCTGCCTCGTCCTTCTCTTTGGAGATTACCCTGTCCCCCTCCTCGTTTATTTCAAAAATATAAGGGTTGTATGCCGTAGGGAGGTTGACAATGGAAGTAAGAACAGCTGTTTGGGCAAGGGAAAGCTCCCTAGAGCTTACGCCAAAGAAAAAGTTTGAGGCGCTCTCAATGCCCCATGTCTGGGACATATTCGCCTTGTTCAAATATGCTTCAATAATCTGGCGTTTCCCGATCTTTCGTTCCAGCTCGTAGGCAAGCTTCCACTCTTGGGCTTTCCTTGTCACCATCTTGTCGCTTGTGAGATGGGTCATTTTAATCAGCTGCTGTGTGAGGGTCGAGCCCCCTGGCCCGTCAGTGCTGCCCGATGACAGCACTGTGATTACCGCCTTTGCTGTTCCCCTGATATCGATGCCCAAATGGCTGTAAAACCGTTGGTCCTCCATAGACACAAAAGCGATTTGGACCATTTCAGGCACCATGTCAATGCCAACTGGCACTCTTTTCTCTTTGACATCAAGCTCTTGGTAGTAGTTCCCGTTTACATCCAGGATGATAGATGAAGATTTGGACTGGAGCTGGTCCAGGTCCAACGGGGGCGCCTCTGACATCCATGCGGCTAAGATCCCTACACCTGTCGCCCCAATCAAGGCGGCCACAATCATAAAGACGAGCAGCACCTTGACCCAAAGGCGTATTGGTTTTTGTTGGGCCAACTGGTCGCTGGCCCCAAAGCTGATCTCAATGCGCTCAGGGCGTTTGAGCGATTTTTTTGGCACAATTGCCGGTGCGCCGGTGCGTGATGGCACGCTTGAATTATTCCCGCTTCTGTAGCTCATTTATTAATCCTCATTTAAAAAACAGAATGTCCAAGCCTTGCGGGCGATCAAACCCCAGGCTGGCAAGCATAAAAGGCATGTCTTCTTCTTGCCAACTATTATAGTCCAGCTCCACCATGCAATAAAGAAAATGGCTATGCAACTAAGTGGTTTTTAATGTAGAATGCCGCGACCCAGACAGTATTTGCCGCCGCTGGGGCAAATAAAAGGGCAGCCAAGGCAATGTCAAACCTGCCTTGGCTGCCTGCCCAGCTTGGCTTGTATTTCTTGCTTACACGGCTACTTTCCGTTTTTGAACAACATTTCGTCAAAGTAGGTGTCTTTGAAGTCTTTTTGGAAGTTGAGCTCTGTATGCTCGCTGTTCTTTTGCACCTTGCGGCATTTTGCGACAGATGAGCCGTCAAGCAGATACATCTGGACGCCTGTTCCTGCCCCGTTTCCTACGGAGCGGACATCCACCCCCTCAAAATTCGGCAATAGCCCTATAAACTGCGCATTGTGCACATCGAGGTAGTTCCCGAAAGCGCCGGATAGGCATATTTCATGCAAGTCGCCGGGCGCAATGCCATAAAGGTCCACAAGTATGCTGCATCCTGTGGCGATAGCTGCTTTGGCGAGCTGGATTTGCCTCACATCATGCTGGGATAGGTAAATTGCCAACCCGTTCCCGCTTTCTTCTGCGCTTGCCAATATAAACGCATTAGCCTCGTTAACAACTTCCAGGCGCGCAGACAGCAAATCCTCGCCAAACTTCCTCTCATATTCATCTTTCGAGAGCATTTTGCCACGCTTGTTGACAACATTGTTCTTAATCAGCTCGGCGAGGATATCGATGATACCCGATCCGCAAATGCCCGTTGGGGCGCTGTCTGTTATTGTTTTGAGAATAACCTGCTTGTCTATAATGTGGAAATGCTCAATAGCCCCTTCAGCAGCCCGCATGCCGCACGCAAGCCCGGCGCCTTCAAGGGCGGGCCCGCAGGCAGTTGATGCCACATAGTAGCGGTTTGCCACGCCACAGGCTATCTCCCCGTTTGTGCCAAGGTCGATAACGAGCCTTGGCTTGTTGTCGTCCGGCAGCGAGATTAAAACAGAAGTGGTGTCAGCGCCCACAAAACCGCCGAGCAGCGGCAAGAAAGTAGCTTTTGCTGATGGGTTGAGCCTCAGTCCTGTAAGTTGGGCGTCAATTTCGACAAAATCCCTGGTCAATGAGACAAATGGCGCCCTCCCGAGATTGGCAGGGTAGATCCCCAGGAACAAATGCTGCATTGTCGAGTTGCCGCAAAGGACCACGTGGTAAATTTTAGATGTGTCTATCCCGTCTTCCTCAGCTAGATCTAGAAGGCTGTTTATTGTGGACACAATCATACCCTGCAAGGTTTTGACGCCACCTTCGTTCTTTATGGTGTAGGCGATCCTGCTAATCACATCAGCGCCTATCGCTGTTTGTGAATTTAGGGCAGAGTACACGCCCACATTCTCGGCAGTCTCCATATCATATATGTAACAAGCCACAGTTGTGGTGCCGATGTCTATAGCCATGCCATAAATTTGGGGATTTGCGCCTGGTTGGACATCAATCACCCTTTGTTTGTGTATAATAAGTGACAGCCAACTTTCCGGCTCGAAGGAGTCGGCGTTCATTGATAAAGGCTCCATGGCGCTATAATCGGCCAGCAAATGGAATTTTTCCTTAATTGTGTCGGTGATCCCCCCGCAGTGGCTACCAGCAATATCAGCCACAGTCACTGACATAGCCCTTAGTTGCGGGTCGATATCGCAGTCGAGCGGAGTGTTTGAAGTCAAGACATTGACTTTGCGGTTTGCCAAATTGTGAATTCTGTGTACTGTGATGTCACCTATGATTTGGTAATGGCAAGCCATCACTGATCCGGAGCTGTTTGCATCTGTAATTTCACAAGCGCACTTGCCGCATTTGCCGTTTCCTCCACAGACTAAATCTTGGGGATAGCCTGCGGTTTCGCAAGCTTTTGAGAGCAGTGTGCCCTCCTCGATGAAGTGTTCTTCACCGTTGAAACTCAGTGTCATTTTGACTGTTCCCATATCAACCTCTCTGCTACATTCAAAAATTGTATAGACCTTTCATTTGTAAAAAAATAAGCGTCTATGGCCTAAGTTAAATTTTAAATCTTTTTCTATATTTAAAATGTATTACAGAAAAAGTATTGAATAACTTCATGCATATATCATTATAAGTTTTTTTTGCAAAAATGTAAAGATAAAGAATGATCATGCATTGATATCTTAAGTGGAATTTGGTATTATTGGGCTTGTGGGCAACAAGGTATTTGTCATATATTTTCACTAATGGAGGCAACGATGATTATAATCGGTGAAAAAATCAATGGCACTATTCCAAGTGTAAAAAAAGCCATTGCAAACCGAGACGAGAAATTCATCAGAAACAGGGCGATAGCCCAAGCCGAAGCCGGCGCGGACTTTATTGATGCGTGTGCCAGTGTAGAATCTGCACTAGAGTACGATGCACTTAAGTGGCTTATTGAAATAATCCAAGAGGCAGTTGACACACCCATTTGCGTGGACAGCCCAAATGAGAAGCTCTTAAAGCAGATTTTCGAGGAAGGTATTGTCAAAAGGCCAGGGATGCTCAATTCAGTCAACGAAGAGGGAGAGAAATGTGAAATTATCTTCCCATTGATCGCTGGAACAGAATGGGAAGTTGTTGGTCTCACATGCGATACAGACGGCATCCCAATGGATGTTGACAAAAAAGTCGATATCGCGAAGAAGATGATTGACAAAGCTGTAAAATACGGAGTTGATCTGAAAAAATTCCACATCGATCCATGCGTTATGGCTCTTTCGACTTCCGCTACAGCTATGCTTGATTTTGAGGATGCTATCACTAAAATCAAACATTATGCGCCAGATGTCAAAATCACAGGCGCGATAAGCAACATATCTTTTGATATGCCCGTAAGGAAACTTATCAACAACTCTTGCATGATCCTTTCAATCAGAGCCGGGCTGGACTCCGGAATCCTCGATCCACTTGACCGCGAGCTTATCGGCACAATCCATGCTGCAGAAGCTTTGGCAGGAATCGACAAGTCTGGCAGAAAGTACAACAGGGCTTACAGGGCAGGAAAAATCGGTCCTAAAAAATAATAATGGCAAGCAATTAGCTATTAATTAAATTTAAATTAAAACTAACTTGAATTGTTTGCAGTAACTATACTTTTGCAGTAACTATACTAAAGTATAGTGTATTGGATCATTGGATCAAGCATTTGCAGACAATAACAAATACCATAAATTACAAACAAATACCGAAACACACCACATTGCAAACGCCAAGGCAGATGCAAAACAACGTGCTAAATTATGACCATCATTTAGAATAACAGATAGAGTAGGCGGAATGCATTAAGTTTCAAAGATGGGATGTTGCTTTTGAGCGAAGAAAACTAATAAAAAATCGTTTATGATAATCTGCTGCTTCCGCTGTTATGTGTAGAGCCAGCTTGGTTCTAGCTGTTGCGGGGGTATTACTCTCCAAAGGAGCCAAGATAAAGAGTAATGAAATCTAGAACCCATACGATGAACCTTGTACTTGCTGCCCTATTCATAGGTGTAAGCGCAATTTTAAAATCATTTGAAACCAACGCTTCCCAAGACTTGCGTTTTAACCTATGTGATATACCATGGATCTTGTCGGGCATCGTTCTAGGCCCTGTTTGGGGCTTTGCGGTAGGAGCAATTTCCGATGTGGTTAACTACTTTATAAGGCCTATCGGCGCCTTTGTGATTGGTTTCACATTTGCAGCCGGCCTTGTAGGCGCAATACCTGGTTACGTGTTTATGAAACAACGCGAAACCAAAAACAGCAGATTAACATATGCAATTCTATCCTTTGTGGTATTGGCAACTTTTATCGTGGCAATACTAATTTTACTGTTTGGCACAGGCTTGCTGACCATAGTGGATAGGTTGTTGTATTTAAGAGGTCTCCACGTCAGCTGGTTGTTTATCGGCATACTTTTCTTTCTGTTTGCCGCTAGCATCGTGGTTGTTTTCTGGCAGATCAACAAAGAGCAACCAGACATGCATGTGCCGATTCAAAAAGTATTTTTTTCGGTGGCTTGCGCAGAGCTGTTTTGCTCGTTTTTGATAGATTCTGTTTTGCTCTACTTTATGTATGGCTCTGGAACGCTTGTGACAGCTTCCTGGCGAATGTTCAAAGTGCTCATTGTAATCCCGGTATACTCCGTGATTGTGTCTAATCTGGTAAATGCGCTGGTTCGCAACAAGCTCGTGGACTTAGACTTAGACTGAAGGCACAAGCACTACTTATTATTTGTCGGTAGCCAGCATGACAGCTGCTGCTAATGATATATAAAAAACAAGAGGTAAAGTATGGGTTATTCGCAACTTCAAGTCGACAAATTTGTCGACGCTTCATGGTCAAAGGATCCTGTCCCAGGCGGGGGCGGGTGCGCAGCGCTCTATGGCGCCATTGGTGCAGCCCTTGCAGGCATGGTAGGAAACCTGACCACAGGCAAGAAAAAATATGCCGAGTTTGAAGATGACATCCAAGTTATCATCAAAAAGACAGACGATCTAAGCAAACGGCTCGTTGCTATGATCGACCAAGACGCAGAGAACTTCCTTCCACTCTCAAAAGCTTACGGGCTTCCAACATCAACTCCAGAAGAAAAAGCAGCTAAAGCAGTACAGCTCGAAGAGTGCTTGAAACTGGCATGCTCTGTCCCTATCGATATAGTTAGGACATGCTGTGAAGCAGTAAGCATCCATGAAGAGCTTCTGACAAAAGGCTCATCCCTTGCAATGAGCGATGTCGGCGTAGGAATCCAAGGACTTCGCGCCGGAATGATCTGCGGCTGGCTCAACGTTCTAATCAACATCAACAGCATGAAAGACAAAGAGTATGCAGACAGTGTCCGCACAGAAATGACAGCCCTTCTCGAAGAATATGTTCCGAAATGTGATGAGATATACGCGGCTGTAGTTGAGAAGCTGTAGATTAAACTAAATTACAAGGAGTATCAATGAGCGCTAAATTATTATCAGGCAAAGAAGTATCCGATGCCATTTTGGCTGGAGTAAAAGCTGATAGCCAGGCACTGCAAGCTGAAGGTGTCACGCCAAGGCTGGCAGTTTTCCGTGTTGGCGATGATCCGGGATCTATCTCCTATGAGAAAAGCATAGTCACAAGAATGGCCAACTCAGAGATCGATACCGAAATAATCGCTTTCCCGATCGATGTAACCCAAGATGAATTCATCTCAAAGCTGGGAGAAGCAAATAGCAATAAAGACATCCATGGCATCCTCGTCTTTATGCCGCTGCCAGACCAGCTTGATGTGGAAGTAATAAAATATACACTAAGCCCGGAAAAAGACCCAGACGCAATGAATCCTACAAACCTCGGAAAACTCATGATCGGCGACACCCGTGGATTCTACCCATGCACTCCAGAAGGCGTCATGGAGCTTTTAAAGCACTATGAGATCGACGTTAAGGGAAAAGATGTTGTTATCATAAACAACTCAAACGTCTTCGGAAAACCTTTGGCAATGATGCTCACAGACCAATTTGCCACAGTCACAATCTGCCATGTCTTTACAAAAGATGTGAAAGCCTTGACGCTCAATGCCGACATCGTAGTGACAGCCGTTGGCATCTATGGCTTGGTGAAAGCGGACCAATTGAGGGAAGATGCCATCCTAATCGACGTAGCGATGGCGCAGATGAAAGAGAATGGCGAGTTTGTCCTTGATGACAAAGGCAAAAAGATAAGGACAGGCGATGCCCACCTCGATTGTTTGGACAAAGTAGCAGCTATAACATCAGCAACACCAGGATGCGGCGGAGGGACAGGCCCAATCACAACAGCCCTTCTCGGCTACAACGTAATCAAAGGCTGCAAACTGCAGACAGGAAGGCTCTAAACTTAATAAACTAACTAGACCATTGCCAATGCGCCAATCCCCGGAAATTAGGGGGATTAGGCTCACTAGATATTTGATACCTGCATATTGCAGAAATTCAAGGGGACAAAAATGATTATAACAACCAAAAAGCCAGTAGAAGAGTTGCTCAACGATCTTCGTGATGCTAAGAATGTGCTTTTGGTCGGCTGCGGAGAGTGTGCAACTGTCTGCAAAACCGGCGGCGAGGCAGATGTAGAGGAAATGAGAGCTATCTTGGAAGCTAACGGAAAGACAATAGCCGGATCTTTCGTTTCAGAAACATGCTGCAATGCCTTGCTTGTAAAAAAGGAGCTCAAGAACGCAAAAGACGCTCTTGGCGCGGCAGACGCGATAGTGTCCCTCTCATGCGGAGATGGCACTCAAACATTGGGCGACCAAGTTGAAATACCAGTATACCCAGCAAACAACACAATGTTCCTTGGGGAAGTGGTAAGGCAAGGGATATTCAAAGAAGCTTGCCGTTTTTGCGGAGACTGCGTGCTAGCCAACACTGGAGCGATATGCCCTGTTACACAATGCGCCAAATCCCTCGCCAATGGCCCTTGCGGCGGATCAAAAGAAGGCCATTGCGAAGTCAATCCAGAAACACCCTGCGCATGGATTGAGATTTATGAAAAAGTCAAAAAGTTAGGCCAAGTGGACAGGCTTGCAGCCTTGTCAACAAAAGCCCATGGTGAAAATGTGTTCCCAAGAACTATAAACCTTAAAGATGGGACGGCAAAAGTATGAGCAATCTGCAAAAAGCATTCGAATCTGGAAAATTTGCGGTTACAGCTGAAACCGCCCCAAGTAAAGGCATTGACCTTTCACACCAAGTGTCAATCGCAGTATCTCTCAAAGACCGGGTTGACGCCCTCAACGTAACTGACTTCCAGTCATCCAGCCTCAAGGCTTCCTCATATGGTTTGGTAATCAAGCTTATCCAAGCCGGTGTTGAGCCCGTTATGCAGATGACAGGCCGCGACCGCTCTAGAATGGCTATCCAAGGCGATTTTTTGGCAGCCGCTGCTTTCGGGGTTGAGAATCTCCTTGCCCTGACAGGCGACCATACATCAGTTGGCGACTGCCCGGATTCAATGCCGGTTTTCGACCTCGACTCAGTCGGGATCCTCAATGCAGCGACCCAGTTGATGAATGGCGTAGACAATGGCGGCAACGCCCTTGTTGGCGATGCTCCAAAATTCTACCTCGGCGCTTCACTCACACCGGAGTATGACCCAATCGAGCTTCACTTGATGAAGATGAAGAAAAAAATCGATGCTGGCGCCAAGTTCTTCCAGACCCAAGGCGTGTACTCGATCGAAAGCTATAAACGTTTTATGGATCTAGCCAGTAAATACGACTGCTATATAATGGCAGGCATTATTCCGCTTAAGAGCGCAGGCGCTGCCAGGTACATGAACAAGAATGTTCCTGGAATCAACGTGCCAGACGATTTAATTGACCGCCTGAAAAACTCCAAGAAGCCAGTCCAAGAAGGAATCTTGATTGCCGCTGAGACAATAGCTGCCCTCAAAGAGCAAGAATTATGCCACGGGGTGCACATTATGGCAATCGGCGCGGAAGAGAACGTAGCGCCAATCATGGACGCAGCCGGCATTTAGTGGGGGCAACCAATGAAAATTACTATTATCGGGGCAGGTCCCGGAGGTTATGAAGCAGCTATTTATGCTGCAAAAAAAGGCGCTGAAGTTGTCTTGATAGAAAAAGACAGTTTTGGCGGGACATGCTTGAACCGCGGATGCATCCCAACCAAAGCATTCCTGGCATCCAGCTCAGTGCTTGAGATGGCCCATGAGGCGAAAAGTTATGGCATAAAAATTGATGGCACAATAGAGCCTGAGTATTCAAAAATAGTTGACCGCAAGAACAAAGTGGTTGCAGGCCTTGTAAAGGGCATCGGGGCGCTTTTGACAGCGAACAACGTGACCCAAATCAAAGGTTTCGGCAAAATCGTAGACAAAAACACTATTGAAGTTACAAAAGACGACGGCACAATTGAAACTGTCACTACAGACTATATTGTCTTGGGTATGGGATCCGTGCCGACGACACCCGGCATGTTCAAGTATGACGGCAATAGGGTTATTACCAGCGACGAAATCCTTGATATGAAAGAAGCCCCGCAGTCAGTGATCCTAGTGGGCGGCGGCGTTATCGGCACTGAAATCGGCCAATTCCTGGCCGCTATGGGCACAAAGGTGACTATCGTCGAAATGATGGATAGGCTCCTGCCCACAATGGACGAGGATGTCTCAAAACAACTCGCCCGCCAGTTCAAAAAAGACAAGATCAATGTTATCACAAGCAACGGCATCGCAGAAGTGTTGCCGTCTAGCGGCTCTGTGGAAGTAGTCCTCCAAAGCGGGGACAAGCTGTCTGCCGACTACCTGCTCGTCGCCATTGGGAGGATGCCATTCACAAAAGACTGCGGTCTTGAGAATGTAGGCATTGAATTCACCGAATGGGGCGGAAGGGTAAAAGTCAATGAGTATCTCCAGACAAACGTAGACAACATCTACGCGATTGGCGATCTAATCGACACTGCAATGCTAGCACATGTGGCTACTTACGAAGGAATTTGCGCGATTGACAACATCATGGGCAAACAATGGTCTCCAAAATACCACGCTGTCCCAGGATGTGTCTATACTACACCGGCAATAGCCTCTGTAGGCGCAACTGAGCTTGAGTTGCAAAAAGAAGGCAAAACCTACAATACAGGCACATTTGATTTTCGCGGGCTGGGCAAAGCCCAAGCAAGCGGCCACATAGCCGGCTTTGTGAAAGTCATCGCCGACGAGAATGATGTCCTTATTGGCGCATCAATCGTAGGCGACACTGCAACCGATATGCTCCAAGTCCTAACCTTGGCTGTTCAACTTGGTTTGACTTCAGAGCAAATGTTGCAATCGATATTCCCGCATCCGACTATGTGCGAGGCAATACTCGAAGCGTTGCATGACCTCCACGGTCTTAGCATACACAAGTTATAATTATAATTGGGGGCAGTATATGAGCTATCCTTCAGATTTACGTTACACAAAAGACCATATCTGGTTTAAAGAGAACGGCGAAACATTTTTAATCGGTGTTACTGACTATGCCCAGGACCAATTAGGCGAAGTTTTGTATGTCGACCTGCCAGCAGCAGGAACTGTCGACGCCGAAGGCACCATTTTTGAGATCGAATCATCAAAGAGCGCGACAGTGATGCAAATCCCCTTTGCAGTCGAAGTCGTAGCTGCGAATGAAGAGTTAGATGACGATCCAGAGAATATCAACAACGCTCCATATGACACTTGGATCGCGGAAGTCAAAGCAGACGAGGCAGACGTTGCCGGCCTGTTAAGCGCAGCAGATTACGAAGCAACACTGTAAAGCTAAAGCAAGAGACAGTCAGCGCCAATTAAATTAGTTCGAACTGGATTGCAGTTGGCGGATGCCAGCCTTAGGAAGGCATCCGCCAGCCCCATGGTCCTCAAATTGTCATGATAAAACCAATTGCAGAAACCCATGCCCATTTGTCACTTGACAGTGTCAACTATAACACAGCAATTAGACGCCATCTAGCCAACCCTTGTGAGGAGCATATCAGAAGCGCGCTTGAATCCTACTCAAACGCTGGAGTAACCTATTTGCGCGACGGTGGCGACCATCTTGGGGTTGCTTTGCGTGCAAGGGAAATATCTGGCGAGTATGGCATCAAAATTGTATGCCCTGCTTTCCCTATACACAGAAAAGGATACTATGGAAGCATCCTGGGACGGGCCTATGATAGCTTGGCATCGTATAGGGTTTTAGTCGCTGAGGCAAAAAAACAAGGTGCGGACTTTATAAAACTGTTTGCATCCGGGCTCTTAGACTTTTCCGTTTATGGGCGCATTATGCAGCAAGGGCCAATGGAGGACGATGAAGCCAAAGAGATGGTCAAAATTGCCCATGGGGAAGGGCTAAGCGTTATGGCGCACGCCAATGGCGGCGAAAGGGCGGCAATGCTCATCCAAGCAGGCATTGACTCTATCGAGCATGGGTATTATCTAGGGAAAGACACGCTGGACCTGTTGGCAGGGTCAAATTGCTGTTGGGTACCAACCTTGGCCCCAGTTGGCAATATCATCGATTCAGGCGCGTTTGAAAAAAGCGTCTTGGAAAAGATTTATTACGGCCAGCTTGAGGCAGTTGCCTATGGGATAGAAGAGGGCGCTATTATCGCCCCAGGCAGCGACGCAGGCGCATATTTGGTAAGCCATGGAAGCGGGATAGCTGATGAGTGGGCGCATCTGTCAAACACAGGCGTGGATCACGCTGCTTTGGAAAACTGCCTGTGTGAAGGCGAGAAATTTATAATAGAGAATTTCAAGCGAAAATAAACTAATAAACAGCTAGTCTGCAATGGCATCAACAATTTTCGGGATAGATTCAAAACGCTCTTGTACATTGAGCGATTAGGGTGGATATACAAGAAAATTTTTCACTAGCCGAAGATGGCTCGTTTCCTTACACTTTTTGTGTATTTGGAATAGTCAAGGACTTTTCTGGTTTGTGAAAACCTAATATTCAAAATTTTCTTTGTGACTATTGTGAAAAGCTATCGTTTTTTGTACAATTAATTATTAAGTCATATTGAGTGCTTTAAGCAGGCACTTTATATAGAAATGTCCAAAATAAACACTTCATTGGAGGAAGAAAACTATGCTGGATCCAACCGTCTATAAAGACTGGCAAATCGCTGAAGCAGCGGAAGCAACAAACCCGCCTGTAGAACATTACATGGAGCAATTGGGGCTTCTGCCGGACGAAATTATTCCTTTTGGCAAAACTCCAAAACTAGATTTCATCAAAATCATGAACCGCCTAAAAGATAAGCCCGACGGCAAGTTCATCGAAGTTACAGCCATCACACCGACACCGCTTGGCGAAGGAAAATCGACAACTTCCCTCGGTCTTATCCAAGGCCTTGGATTGCTCGGTTACAATGTTGGCGGCGCCTTGCGCCAGCCTTCTGGAGGTCCGACTTTCAACGTCAAGGGCAGTGCTGCTGGCGGCGGCAACGCGCTTCTCATCCCGATGACTGAGTTCTCGCTTGGGCTTACAGGCGACATCAACGACATTATGAACGCGCACAACCTCGCTATGGTAGCTCTGAATGCGCGCATGCAGCATGAGCGCAACTATGGCGATAAAAAGCTTGCTGAAATCGGCCTAAAGCGCCTTGACATTGATCCTGAGCGCGTTGAACTTGGTTGGATCCTAGACTTTTGCGCCCAAGGCTTGCGCAATATCCGTATTGGCCTTGGTGGCGGCAAAGACAACGGCTTCGAGATGGACTCAAAGTTTGGCATTGCTGTCGGCAGTGAGTTAATGGCCATACTGGCTGTCTCGACCGACCTCAAAGACCTTCGCGAGCGCCTCGGCAAGATTATCGTTGCCTACAATAAGAAAGGCGAGCCAGTAACAACTGCAGACCTCGAAGTTGATGGCGCGATGGCGGCCTTCATGCGCAACACGATCAACCCGACACTTTGCTACACCGTAGAGCATCAGCCATGCCTCGTGCATGCTGGCCCATTTGCGAACATCGCCATTGGCCAGTCGTCAATCATCAGCGACCGTCTTGCTCTTAAATTATTCGACTACCACGTCACAGAGTCAGGCTTTGGCGCTGACATTGGCTTCGAGAAATTCTGGAACGTCAAAGCCCGCCTGTCTGGATTGAAGCCACACGTATCTGTCATAGTTGCTACCATTCGCGCCCTCAAGATGCATGGCGGCGGACCAGCTGTTGTGCCAGGACGCCCATTGCCACAAGCATACACTGAGCAAAACCTCGAGCTGCTTGAAGCTGGCGCTGGCAACTTGTTCCACCATGTCAGCACAGTCAAGAAGTCAGGTATCACGCCTGTCGTTTGCATCAACAAGTTCTACACCGACACTGACGAGGAAATTGCGCTTCTCAGAAAGCTTTGCGCTGAGAATGACGTGCGTTGCGCTATGTCAGAGCACTGGCAGTATGGCGGCGCTGGAGCTGAAGAGCTTGCAAAAGTCGTTGTCGAAGCATGTGAAGCCGAGCCACAGATCAACTACCTTTATGAACTCGCCACTCCTCTCCGCGAGCGTGTTGAGATAATCGCCAGGGAAGTCTATGGCGCAGATGGCGTTGACTGGGCACCACTAGCGCTTGAGAAAGCAGAACGCTTCGAAAGTGATCCGTACTATGCGGACTTCAGCACCATGATGGTCAAAACCCATTTGTCACTGTCAGCTGATCCTGCAGTAAAAGGCGTTCCAAAGGGCTGGCGCCTGCCAATCCGCGACATACTCGTATATGGCGGAGCGAAGTTCCTTTGCCCGATGGCTGGAGCTATCAGCATGATGCCTGGCACAGGTTCGAACCCAGCATACCGCAACATCGACATCGATGTCGAGACTGGAAGGGTTTCAGGAATATTCTAAAGGAAGCCAACACTTGCCCTTGATATTAAACGATGTAAAACAAAAAAAGCTGGAAAATAGGCTTATCAAGCCTATTCCAGCTTTTTTCAATGCCTGAGGTTTTCTGTCCGGCAATTCTTGCAAATTTCAATCGGCGTTTGCCCCAAATATACGATTTATTAAACTAATAATATATCATAAATATCGGTTTTAGATTTTTGTTGTTGCAATACTGCTCTAAAACCATAAATTATAAGCTGCCAACTGCTTCGCCTGCATGGATTCTGCCCTTGCTTGGCAACTGTTGCGCAGCAAACAA
>Ga0082212_10001808_pt1 | contig 31578 bp, 16 predicted proteins | sample TergutNt197P3_FD_71548 | JGI IMG/M metagenome (GOLD analysis project Ga0082212, IMG submission 71548) | Neocapritermes taracua P3 segment gut microbial communities from Petit-Saut dam, French Guiana - Nt197 P3 | ecosystem: Host-associated > Arthropoda: Insects > Digestive system > Gut ...
GGGGTGGCTCTGCTCGGGTTGGGCGGCGCGCCCCCCCCCCCGGGGGGGGGCCTCCATGCGGGGGGGGGGCCGCCAGTATATCCGCGAATTCTGGCCGATCATCGTATTTCCGTCGATGTGTATCATCTTGACGGTGTTTGGGTTCAACCTGTTTGGCGACGGGCTCAGGGACGCCCTGGATCCAAGGCTTAAGGATTAGGAGGGCGGCAATATGAGTTTATTGGACATCAAAGGGCTGACCATACACTACGTGACCAGAGACAACACGGTCAAGGCGGTAAACGGGATAAACCTATCCATCGGGGAGAGCAGTACGCTGGGCCTCGTGGGCGAGACCGGCGCCGGCAAGACCACTACGGCTCTGGGCATACTCCGGCTTGTGCCGGATCCCCCCGGAAAGATCATCAGCGGGGAAATCTTCTTTGAAGGCAAGGATATGTTAAAGGCCGGTGACAACGATCTCCGGAAGATCAGGGGCAATGAGATCTCCATGATATTTCAGGACCCTATGACGGCGCTCAACCCCATCATCCGGGTAGGCGACCAGATCGCCGAAGTCATCGAGCTGCATCAGAACTGCACGAAAGCGGAAGCGATGGTGAAGAGCCTCAAGATGCTGGAGACGGTAGGCATTCAGCCGGAGCGGAGCGTGGAGTACCCCCATCAGTTTTCCGGGGGCATGAAGCAGCGCGTGGTCATCGCCATGGCTCTGGCATGCAACCCCAAGCTCCTCATCGCCGACGAGCCCACAACTGCGTTGGACGTCACTATCCAGGCCCAGGTGCTGGAGATGATGAACGATCTGAAGAAGGAGTTCAAGACGTCCATGCTCCTGATCACCCATGACCTGGGGATCGTGGCGGAGACCTGCGACGAGGTGGCGATCATGTACGCCGGCGAGATCGTCGAATACGGGCTTCTGGAACACATCTTCCGCAACGCGAAGCATCCCTATACGATCGGGCTCTTTGGGTCGATCCCTTCACTGGACAAAGACGTGGACAGGCTGAGCCCCATCCAGGGCCTGATGCCCGACCCGGCGGATCTGCCTTCCGGGTGCAAGTTCCACGAGAGGTGCAACCATGTCTGCGACGACTGCAAGACGACGTTGCCGGACTATACGGAAATCGAGCCGGGGCATTTCGTAAGATGCCCGCGCGCCGTGAAGGGGGAGATATAGATGGGCGAGCTTGTCAGGGTCGAACACCTGAAGAAATACTTTAGTACGCCGGGCGGGATGCTCCATGCCGTGGACGACGTCACATTTACCATCAACGAAGGGGAGACCCTGGGCGTGGTGGGGGAAAGCGGATGCGGCAAGTCCACCCTGGGGCGCGTCGTACTCAAGCTCCTTGAGCCCACCGGCGGCAGGATCAGCTTCGAGGGCAAGGACATCACGGATATCAGCGAAAACGACAGCCTTGAGCTCCGCAAGCAGATGCAGATCATCTTCCAGGATCCGTATTCTTCCCTAAACCCCAGGCTTTGCGTCTCAGAGCTCATCGCCGACCCGCTGAAAGTGTTTAAACTGTATAATAAAGCGGACCGACAGAAAAAGGTTTATGAGCTGATGGATCTGGTGGGTCTTGCAAGGCGCTTCGCTTTCTCCTACCCCCATGAGCTGGACGGCGGGCGCAGGCAGCGCATCGGCGTAGCCAGGGCCTTGTCCCTTTCGCCGAAGTTCATCGTCTGCGACGAGCCCGTATCGGCATTAGACGTGTCCATCCAGGCCCAGATATTGAACCTGCTTCAGGATCTGCAGCAGCAGCAGGGGCTGACCTACATCTTCGTGACCCACGACCTGTCGGTGGTGAAGCATATCTCCACGGACATCCTGGTCATGTACATTGGGGTCATGGTGGAGAAGAGCCCTTCGAAGGAGCTTTTCAATAAGCCGCTGCATCCTTACACCAAAGGGCTCCTGTCCGCGATCCCGGTGCCGAGCATAGACCACGAGAAGCGGCAGGTGGAGCTGATGGGCGAGTTATCCTCCCCCATCGAGCCGAAGGACGAGTGCAGGTTCCTGGCCCGCTGCCAGTACGCTACAGATCAGTGCCGCAGCCAGGCGCCCACTTACGACGAAGTCATGCCCAACCACTTTGTATCATGTCATAATGTCAGGCAGATCAATGGTTTATAGAATTATTGCCAGATTTTTTATCGTTGGAATTACCAGATAAAGAGTTCTAAAGCGGGCTGTAGCCTTACGGCTATCGCTCGCTTTGTATCGTTTTGCTGACGATACTGTCCCGACTATACCGTTGAAAGAGGTCTCACCTTTGATTAAGTACATCATAAAGCGGATACTATGGGTCATCCCGGTGATGATCGGCGTGATCGTCATCGTATATACGATTTCCTATAATCTGCCCGGTTCCCCCATGACCACCAGGGCGAGGGTAGGGGATGTGGGCCTGGACGCCCCGTATATCGTCCAGCTTGGCAACTACATCTGGAGGATCATCACCAGGCTTGATCTGGGCAGGTCATACGCCTCCGGTTTCCGCGTGGCGGAAGAACTGGCCACCAGGCTCCCTGTCACGTTTAAGTTAAGCTTGCTGGGCATACTGCTCATGCTGTCGATCGGGCTCCCCTGCGGCATGGTATCCGCGCTGAAGCAGTATAGCGCCCTAGACATCACATTGACGTCGATATCGTTGATCCTGGCGGCTATCCCCAGCTTTGTCCTGGCGCTCCTTTGCGCTATACTCTTCTGCGTCGTGCTCCGATGGCTCCCCGTCAGAGGCCTGAACGAATGGCGGGCCTGGATCCTGCCGGTATTCTGCTCCTCCGTCGGCAGCCTCGCCGTGTATCTCCGGATGACCCGCACCACCATGCTGGAAGTGATCCGGCAGGACTATATCACTACCGCCAGGGCGAAAGGGCTCAAGGAAAATGTGGTCGTCCGCAAGCACGCTTTGAAGAATTGCCTCATCCCCCTCACCACCATCGCCGGCTTGTCCGTGGCGAATATCTTTGCCGGTTCTATTATTGTGGAGACTTTATTTTCCATCAACGGCATGGGGGTATATATCATGAGCGGGGTGCTGGCGAGGGATTACCCCGCCATCAACGGCGCGGTGATCGCCATGTCCCTGCTCATCTGCGTGGTCAACCTTGTCGTAGACGTCGCCTATGCTTTCATCGACCCGCGCATCCGTGTCCAGCTGGTATCCGGCAGCAAGAAGGAGAAAACCAGAAAGAATAAAGCGATCCAGTTCTAACGCGCAACGAAGAGGAAGGAGAAATCAATCATGACAAAGAAAATCAAATCCGGCAAACGCTCCGTGGCATTGTTTTTGTCTATCGTCATGGTATTTGGCTTTACTGCGCCGATATTCGCCGACGACCAGCTGGCGACCCCGGTGCAGATCCCTAAGGGCGAACCTTCCGAGATGCCCGACGGCACCCCCCTCAACCCGGCACAACACATACAGTTCCGCTCCCTGGTATTCAAGCCGGTACCCGGCGCCACGGGCTATAATGTATACGCCTATGCCAGTAAAGCCGACGCGGAAGCCGACGCCAACCGCCTTGCCGTGGCGGAAAATGTCGGGCCCACCCTGGGGTCGCAGACCACAGGCGGCACGCTGCGCACCCAAGCCGTGCAACTTGTGGACGATGAGATACTCATCGACGTCAGGTTGATCCAATTCAAAGATATCGCGCCCGGGGCGACGCGCAGCCTTCCGGCTGGCTACCAGCCGGCAGGGCTGGGGGACGCCTACTTCCCCGGCGACGCCAAGGGGGATACCACAAACCTTAAGCCCGGCCAGTATTGGTTCCGGATACAGGCGGTAGACGCCGGCAACCCGGAGATCAACTCCGGGCTGAGCGCCCTGCTCCCCGACGGTGAGACATACTCCATCGCTTACGGGCCACAAGAGGGCAGGGACGCCATCGAACCCCTGCTGGCGGCGGGCAAGCTGGGTACTACCCCGGACGCCGACCTCCGTATCGTGGATCTGCGCGGCCCCACGGAGTTTTCCGATGAAGGCTACATCCGGTTCAGCGAAGGCAACCGGATCACCGCCCAGGACTTCAATACCACGGAGAAAGCTGAAGCCCTGTTTGGCCACGTGGCCGACAAGGGCGCCGTCACCATCGTTGTATACTGCAGGGGGGGCGGAAGGTCTCTCACCGCGTCCCGGAACCTGACCAGCGCCGGTTATACGAATGTCATCAACATGCAGGGCGTGGAGCAGTGGACCCTAGGGCTGATGTATGACGACCCTACCTTCCGCTTCCGTCAGGTCGAGGCTGGGGAGGACGGCGACGTAGGGGATCCCACCAACGCGGATTCCCCCGCGGGGATTTGTTTTGACGCGGCTGCCGGCGTACTGCGCTGGTACAATGTGGTCAGGGCCAAGTACAATATCTTCGCCTTCGCTTCGGCGGAGGACACCGACCCGGCAAACGCCGCAGCTACCGGGACTCTGGCCGCTTTACCCCAGGATCTCACCGGCAACGGCGCCGATTGGAGATTTGTACGGAAGTACGACCCGGCCGCGTTGGGCCTTGCCGAGGGGACGTATTATATACGCGTCCAGGCCCTGCCGGAAGTGGACGTCCCGGTGGCGGGATTTGAGCCCGCGACCGTCTGGGGCGCGCCTTCCGTGCTCAGCGACGCCATAGAGTATGAAGCCAAAGCCACACCGGCCGCTCCGCCGCCGCTCACGGAAGAGCCGGCGGAAGAAGAGCCGGCTGCTGAGGAAGAGCCCGCGGCTGAGGCCCCGGCTCCGCCACCCGCCCCCTCCGGCGGCGTCTATGTGGTGAAGTCCGGCGACGTCCTCTGGAAGATAGCCGCCGCCCATGGCACTACCTGGCAGGAGCTTCAGCGGATCAACGATCTGAAGAACCCCCATCTCATCTTCCCGGGGCAGAGCATAGTGCTGCCCTGACCAAGGCTTCGGCTGCGGCGTCAGTTTAAGCGGCGGCGGTATAGCGCGCAAGCGAAAGCAAAAGCGGCGCGTTATATCGCCGCTTTTATGGTTGCAGTTCAGGGGGCTGGGGAATAGGGCTAAACCTGCTATAGCGGCATTGCGGCGCAGATAGCCCAGACACGATCATGGCATACAGGCGTAAACACAGTGAAATCATGGACGATTTTACAGGCGGAGGCCGACACGAAGTCGGCTCGACGCCGGTGTGTTGGAGCGAACCATGGCTGGAAGGTGTTTCTTCGATGCAGATAGCAGCCGCTGAGCAGGTATAGCCCCATTCCCCAGCCCCCTGAACTGCAACCATCTGTGTAAGCACATATCGCCGCTGCTTTTTCGATTATTCGGGCTTTCCGCCGACATTTATGATATAATTGTTTAAATCGAGTGCTCAAAATGAGCGGAAACATGGGGAAAATGTTTCGGCATGGGATAGCTTAGGAGGATGTATATGAGACGGTGGATTTGCCTATTGTCGTTCTTGATACTTGTTCTCTTTTTGCCGGGATGCGGCTCGGCCCCGAAAGCCGCTGCCGACGCGGCTTCCATCACTTCATTTCGCGACATACCCGGCGTCACCGAAGAGGAGATCGCGGAGATCGACAAGCTCCGAAGCGCCCGGGGAAGCTTTTCCTTCGGGCAGATGGAGGAGACGGAAGCGTTCATCCTCCCCGACGGGACGTACGCGGGCTTTACCGCTGAGTTCTGCGCTCTGCTCTCCCGGCTTTTTGAGATCGACTTCACTCTGAAGCTCTACGATTGGGATACGCTTAAAAGCGGCATCGACGAGCAGCGGATAGATTTTACCGGCGACCTGACCCCCACGCCTGAGCGTATGCAGGTCTACTCCATGACCCATCCCATCGCCGAGCGCACCCTGCGTATATTTGTCCACGAAGACAATCACAGCATAGTTACGGAAAAAGACGTAAACGGGCTGTACATAGGCTCCCTGGCGGGCACCGTCGATACAGACCAGGTGAAGCGCTACTACCCGGAGCTCACCTTCCATACCGTGGAAGTGGAGAGCTTCGACGCCGCGGCCCTCATGCTGAAGTCCGGGGAGATCGACGCCTTCATATCCGAAGGGGTCATCGACCCGTTCTTTGACGCTTACGGTTATGTCCATTCGAAAGAGTTTTTCCCCCTGGTCTATACGTCGGTTTCCCTGACAACGGCTGATCCGGGGCTTAAGCCCATCATCGAGGTGTTTAATAAGTACTTGACCGCGGGGGGCATAGACGTCCTCTTCGACTACTATAGGGAGTGTAATAAGGAATACGCCCGCAATAAATTAAACAAGTCCCTTACCGCCGAGGAGAAGGCGTACATCCAAGGGGTCATCGCCAGGGGCGGCGCCATCAAGGTGGCCCTTGAGCAGGATAATTACCCTGTATGCTTCTATGATAAAGAAGACAAGGATTTTCAGGGCATAGCCGTGGACGTCCTGGAGAGGGTAGGCGAGCTCATCGGGATCGGGTTTGAGGTGGCCAACGATGAGAAGACCCCCTGGTCGGAGATCCTGGAGATGCTCCGGTCCGGGGAGGCGTCCATGGTATCCCAGCTGCTGTACTCCGAGGAGCGCAAGGGGAACTTCCTTTGGACGGAGTCCCCCTACGCGTCGGCGTATTATGCCCTCCTGTCTCAGACGAAGTACCCCAGCATCGCCAGCTATCAGGTGGTGCGGGCTAAAGTCGGCGCCATCCGAAAGTCCGCCTTTGCGGATAAGTACAACGAATGGTTCCCGGAGAACGACAATCTCGTTTACTTCGACGACCAGATCGACGTGCTGGACGCCCTGGAGTCGGGGGATATCGACTTGCTCATGGGTTCGGATTATCTGCTCCTCATGCAGCAAAACTACCGGGAGAAGCCGGGGTTTAAAATCAATATCCGTTTCGGCTCGCCCATGTACTCGTACTTCGGCTTCAATGTCGATGAGACGCTTTTGTGCTCTATCGTTGACAAGGCTCAGGCTTTCGTGGACCTGGCCACCATTTCCAACGACTGGACCAGCCGGGGTTATGACTACGCGAAGAACCTTGCCCACCAGAGGTCGCTGTACTTCGGGGCCATCGCCATCGTACTTTCCCTGGCGTTGATACTCACGGGATACTTCCTGATCAGAAACCGTAAGCTCAACGCCGGCCTGGATCAGAAAGTCAAGGAGATCACTTTAGATATACAGGCTACCGTAGGCGACTTGCAGAAAGCCCAGGAGACGGTCTCCGCTATGTTTAGCGCCAACCCTCAGATCAACATCCTCTTCGACGGCGAGTTCCGGGTAGTGGACTGCAACCCGGCGGCAGTCGAATTCATGGGCTTTGAAAACAAGGAGGAAATGCTTGAGGGCTTCGTCACACGTATGGTCAGGAGCATACCGGAGTACCAGTCCGACGGCCGCGCTTCCATATCCATGCAGGAGAGGCTGGTCGCCGCCGCCCGGGACGGATATACGAAATTCGATACTGAGCTCAACATCATCAACGAGACGCGCATACTCAGCGTGGAGCTGATCAGGATACCCTATGGGGACAGCTTTGCCCTGGTAGGTTATATCTTTGACATGACGGAAATGCACGAGAGGGAAAACGAGCTCATCCGCCGGGACGAGCAGCTCAGCGAGGCCGTGGAGGAAGCCAGGGCTGCCAACCGGGCGAAGAGCGACTTCCTCAGCAATATGAGCCATGAGATAAGGACGCCGCTAAACGCCATACTGGGCATCACCGAGATACAGCTCCTCAATGAAAGCCTGGATCCCCAGGTCAAAGAGGGCCTGGGGAAGATATACAGCTCCGGCGACCTGCTCCTGGGCATCATCAACGACATATTGGACCTGTCGAAGATCGAAGCGGGCAAGATGGAGCTGATCATCGCCAGGTATGAGATCGCCAGCCTGCTCAGCGATACGGCGCAGCTTAACATGATGCGCATCGGGAGCAAGCCCATCGCCTTCGACCTGGACGTGGACGACAATACGCCTACGGTGCTCATCGGAGATGAGCTCCGCGTCAAGCAGATATTAAATAATCTCCTCTCCAACGCCTTCAAGTACACGGCGGAAGGCACGGTGAACCTCTCCGTCTCCGCCGAGGCCGGGCAAGGGGAAGGGGAGACGGAAGGCGCGATCCTCGTCTTCCGCGTGAGCGATACGGGGCAGGGGATGTCGAAGGAGCAGGTAGACCGCCTGTTTGACCAGTACTCCCGCTTCAACCAGCAGGCAAACCGCACCACCGAAGGCACAGGCCTGGGCATGAGCATCACCCAAAACCTCATCCGCATGATGAACGGCGAGATACTGGTGGACAGCGAGCCGGGTAAAGGCTCTGTGTTTACCATACGGCTGCCTCAGGGCGACGGGGGCGCAGGGCCCCTGGGCAAGGAGATGACGGATAATCTGCACCAGTTCCGGCAAAGCAGCAGGGCACAGATGAAGCGGGTACAAATCACCAGGGAGCCCATGCCTTATGGCAGCGTCCTCATCGTAGACGATGTGGAGACCAATATCTTTGTAGCCACGGGGCTGATGACGCCTTACGGGCTCAAGGTCGACTCGGCGGGGAGCGGCTTTGAGGCGGTGGAGATGATCAACAACGGCAATGTGTACGACATCGTATTTATGGATCATATGATGCCGAAGATGGACGGCATGGAGGCTACGAAGATCATCCGGGGCGGTGGTTATGACCAGCCCATCGTTGCCCTTACCGCCAACGCGGTAATCGGGCAGTCTGATTTGTTCCTGTCTAACGGCTTTGATGATTTCATCTCCAAACCCATCGACATAAGGCAGCTTAATACGGTATTAAACAAATTCATCCGGGACAAGCAGACGCCGGAGGTCATCGAAGAGGCGCGCCGCCAGGCGGAGGCGAAGCACAGCATGGCCCTTGAGGAGCCGGATCAGCCGGCCATCGACCCGCGCTTCGCCGAGGTCTTCGTCCGGGACGCGAAACGCGCCCTGGGCATACTGGAGGAGCTGATGGCCAGGCAAGGCGCCTACAGCGAGGAAGACGTCAGGGCTTATGTCATCAATGTCCACGGGATGAAGAGCGCCCTGGCGAATATCGGGGAGGCGGAGTTGTCCGCCGTAGCCCTGAAGCTGGAAGCCGCGGGCAGGGAAGGCAATACCACCGCCATGACTACGGAGACCCCGGCTTTCCTGGACGCCCTGCGGGTAGTGACGGAAAGGCTCGCGCCTCACGACGAGGGCGGAGGCGGAGAGGCTGCCGACGCGGATCTGCCCTATCTGCGTGAGACGCTGCTGAAAATCAAAGAAGCTTGCGGAAGCTTTGACAAGAAGACCGCGAGAAATCTTATCGGCGAGCTGAGGGACAAGCCCTGGCCGCAGCCCATAGGGGAATTCCTCAGCGATATCGCCGAGCATTTACTGCATAGTGATTTTGACGAACTGACCGCCGCCACGGAGCGGTTTCTGGAGACTTTATGACGTTGTTGGAAAGCTTTGTGATGAAGCGCCTATGCGCGGCTTTACTGACCCTGTGCCTCGTCCTGCCCATAGCGGGATGCGGCGCGGCGCCGGCGCCGGGCTTAAGCGCGGACGCCATCCGCACTTACCGGGATATACCCGGCGTCACCGGGGATGAGATACGGGATATAGAGGCGCTGAAGTCCGAGAGAGGATTCTTCACTTACGGCGCCTGCCTTGCCACGGAAGCCTTCCCCCTGCCGGACGGCTCGACGGCAGGTTTCGCGTCTATGCTCTGCGGCCTTCTGTCGGAGTTGTTTGACGCGGAGTTCAGGCTGAGCTTGTACGACTGGGACAGATTGATGGAAAGCCTCGAATCCGGGGAGCTGGACTTCACCGGCGAGCTCACCCCCACGGAGGAGCGGATGGGCGTCTTTACCATGACGAGCCCGATCGCGGTACGTATGCTGAGGGTGTTCACCACGGTCGATGCGAAGATAAAGACGGAAGCGGACGTGGGCGGGCTGAGGATAGGTTTCCTTACGGATTCCGTTACGGCGGATTCCGTCGCGGAAAAGTATCATTATGAGTTTCAGCGGGTAGACGTGGACAACTATGATATAGCCGCCGCCATGCTCCGGGACGGGGATATCGACGCCTTCATCGGCGAGGCGGTGGCGGATCCCGCCTTTGCCGGGTATCCCTTTATCCGCTCCCAGGTGCTTTTCCCCATGGTACACTCCCCTGTGTCTCTGACCACCTCGTCCCTCTCCCTTGCCCCGGTGATCTCGGTGGTGGACAAGTATATCGAAGCCGGAGGGCTGGATAAGCTCTACGCCTTCTATAAAGATGGCGAGCTCGATTACGCGAAACACAAGCTGAGGGCCTCCTTCACCGATGAAGAGAAGGCTTTCATCGAAGAGCTGGCCGGCCGCGGAGGCGCCATATCCGTGGCTTATGAGCACGACAACTACCCCGTCAACTTCTTCAACACGAAAGAAGACGCCTACGAGGGGATAGCTGTGGACGTCCTCGCGGAGATCGGCAGGCTCATCGATTTGGAATTCACGCCGGCGGTGGGGAAAGACGCCACCTGGGCGGAGATATACGAGGGCCTGAACACAGGGGAAATACATATGGTAGCCCAGCTTCTGCGGACGGAGGACAGGGGCGAACGGTTCATCTGGAGTGAAAAACCATACGCGGCTACTTACTACGCGCTGATCTCCAAGTCCGGCTACCCGAACCTGGAGATCTATCAGGTGGCCAGGACGTCGGTGGGCGCGGTGAAGAACTCGGGGAAGCTGGATAAATTCCGGGAGCTATTTCCCGACCATAAGACCCTGATCGAGTACGACACGCAAAACGACTGCCTGGACGCCCTGGAGCGGGGTGACGTGGAGCTGCTCATGGGGTCGGAGTACAACCTCCTGGCGGAGCAGAACTACAGGGAGAAATCCGGGCTGAAGATCAACATCAAGCTGGATTCTTCCCTGGACTCATACTTCGGTTTCAACAAGAGCGACCCGGTATTGTGTTCCATCATCAACAAGGCCCAGGAGTATGTGTTGACCGACGTCATCGAGATCGGCTGGACGGGGCGGTCCTATGATTACTCAAAGAGGATGTCGGAGCAGCGGACGATGTACCTCAGTATATTTATCGCCGCTCTTTTCCTGGTGCTGGGGGTCACCGTCGCCGTGCTGATCAAAAACGTGAGGCTCGGCAAGAAGCTGGAAGAAATCGCAAACTATGATTCCCTGACGGAGATATTCAACCGGCGTTACTTCCTCGACCTGGCGGACCTCCAGATCTCCAGATCCCTCCGGCTGCGCAACGACTGCTTCGTGGCGATATACGACCTGGACCACTTCAAGGCGGTGAACGACACCTACGGGCATCTGGCGGGGGACAAGGTACTCAAGGAGATCGCGCAAAGGGTGAAGAAGGCCATACGCCCTTATGACTTGCTTGGCCGCTACGGCGGGGAAGAATTCATCCTCCTGCTCTGCGATACGGACGAGGAAAACGTCATGAACGCCGTAGACCGTATCCGGCTGGAAATCAACGCCGCGCCCGTGGAGTATGAGGGCAGGATGATCCCCATATCCGCCAGCTTCGGCGTCGCCCGGGTATCCCGGGGGGACGACGTCATGACCGCGACGAGGTATGCCGATGAAGCTTTATACCAGGCGAAGGAGGCAGGGCGCAACCGCGTCGTTTTCTACAATCAGGAAGCGCGGGATACGGATCCCGTATCGGTCGGGGGGGCTGAAGCGTGAGGGAGATAATCAAGACAAACCTTGAGCTTTGCAAGGGCTGCAACCGCTGCGTGAGGGAATGCCCCATGGAGACCGCCAATATCACCTACCAGGACGAAGGGGGCAATATCAAGGTCACCACGGACTATACCAAGTGCATCACCTGCGGCAGGTGCATCTCCGCCTGCAAGCACGAAGCCCGGTACTATGTGGACGATACGGAGCGTTTCTTCACCGACCTTGCCGCGGGGGCGCCTATATCCCTCATTGCCGCGCCATCCATACGGACAAATATCATGGACTGGAAGCGCCTGTTCACCTGGCTTAAGGCTCTAGGCGTGAAGATGATCTATGACGTGTCCCTCGGGGCGGATATCAGCGTTTGGGGGCATGTGAGATATTTCCAGCGGGAAGGCTTCAGGCCCATCATCACCCAGCCCTGCCCCGCCATCGTGTCTTACTGCGAGATCTACCGGCACGACCTGCTGGAGTACATGTCCCCGGTACAGAGCCCCATGGCTTGCGCGGCGATCTATATGAAGGTATACGAGGGCAACGGAGACCGCATAGCCGCCCTGTCCCCATGCATAGCCAAGAAGGACGAATTCGACAGCACAGAGCTGACGGAGTACAACATAACCTTTGCGGGGCTCCGCGCTTATTTGGAAGAGAACAATGTCGCCCTCCCGGAGGAGGAGACGGAATTCGACCATGACGAAAGCGGGCTGGGCGCCTTGTTTCCCATGCCCGGCGGCATGAAGGAGAATATCGAGTATTTCACCGGAAAGACCATACGCATCGACAGGGCCGAAGGCTTTGGGGTCTACGACATCCTCAACATATACGGGGAGACGCCGGCGGAGACCCTCCCGGAGGTCTTCGACGTGCTGAGCTGCCCCGACGGATGCAACATCGGGCCGGCAAGCACCCACTGCGCCAATGTGTTTGAGATAAACCAAACCATGGACAAGCGCAGAAAAGCTGCCACGGAGGGCTATGACCGGGCTCATTTTGAGGCCCTGTACGAGACTTATGACCGGCGCTTTGAGCTGGATCGCTTCATGAGGGCGTATCATCCGGTGGATACCTTCATCCCCGAGATCACGGAAGACGATATAGAGGAAGCCTTCGCCGCCCTGGGCAAGGACGACGACGAAAAGAAAAACGTGGACTGCGGCGCCTGCGGCAACGATACCTGCCGGGGCATGGCAAGGAAGATAGCCCTCAAGGTAAATATCTCCATCAACTGCATCGTGAAAAATATGGATCTGGCCAAAGAGGAGCATGAGGCCAACATCCTCGCCCTGAAGGAAGCGGAAGAACGCAAGCGCATGCTGGAGGTGGCCGAGCAGGCAAACAAGACGAAATCCGCCTTCCTGGCGAATATGAGCCATGAGATACGCACGCCGATGAACGCCATCATCGGCATGACTTCCATCGCGGAGTCCACGGGCAGCATCGACAGGAAGGATTACGCCATCGGCAAGATAAAGGACGCGTCAAACCACTTGCTGGGGGTGATCAACGACATCCTCGACGTATCGAAAATCGAAGCGGGTAAGTTTGAGTTGTCCCCCACCGAGTTCGTTTTCGAGAATATGCTCCAACGGGTGGTGACGGTGAATAAGTACCGCATCGACGAGAAGGGCCAGAGCTTCACCATACGCGTGGACAACGCCATCCCGAAGTATATGTTCGGGGATGAGCAGCGGCTGGCTCAGGTCATCACCAATCTGCTAAGCAACGCGGTGAAGTTCACCCCGGAGAACGGTTCGATCAATATCGACACCCGGCTGCTGAGCCTGGAGGGCGACGCCTGCACCGTGGAGATCAGCGTCACCGACACAGGGATAGGCATAAGCCCCGAGCAGCAGGAGCGCTTATTTCAGTCCTTCCAGCAGGCGGAGAGCGACACTTCCCGCAAGTATGGCGGCACCGGGCTGGGGCTGGCGATCTCCAGAAATATCGTGGAGATGATGGGCGGGAATATATGGATAACATCGGAGCTGGGTAAAGGGGCCACGTTTGCTTTCACCATCAAGCTGATACAGATACCGGACAAAGAGCCCAGGATACCCGACTGGAGCAATATCCGCGTCCTGGCGGTGGACGGCGACCCGGTAGCCCTCGAGTACATCAAGGAAGTGGTGGACGAGTTCGGCGCCATATGCGACGTCGCCCAGAAAGGAGACGACGCCCTGAGGCTCATGGACAGGAACGGCGGTTATCACATCTACTTCGTGGATACCAATGTGCCGGATCTGGACGGGGTAGAGCTTTCGCGGATCATCAAGGCCAAGGGGAAGGAGAAAAACTGCGTCGTGATGATTTCCGCCCACGAATGGGGCATCATCGAGGAGGAGGCAAAGCAGGCGGGGGTGGATGTGTTCTTATCCAAGCCGGTCTTCCCCTCCGATGTGGTGGATGTGGTCAATCTCTTCCGCGGCTTTGACCAAAGCGAGATCGGCGCGGCCCACGCCGGGGCGACGGACAAGTTCCCGGGGCGCCGCATCCTGCTGGCGGAAGATGTGGACATCAACCGGGAGATCGTACTGGCCTTGCTGGAGCCGGCTTTAGTGGTCATCGACTGCGCGGAAGACGGCGCGCAAGCCCTCCGTATGTTCAATGAAGCGCCGGATAAGTACGATATGATCTTCATGGACGTACAGATGCCGAATATGGACGGATACGAGGCGACCCGGGCGATCCGCACTTCCATACATCCCCGGGGCATGACCATCCCCATCATCGCCATGACCGCCAACGTCTTCCGGGAAGATGTGGAGAAATGCCTCGAGGCGGGGATGAACAATCATGTAGGCAAGCCCCTGGATTTCAGCGAGGTCTTGGACAAGCTGAGGATTTATTTAACGGATGAATAAATAACATTGCCCCCTACGAATATTCGTATATACGGAGGGACGTAGATGAAAGAAGCAAAAACATACAATTCCCGAGGTTTGGGCCGTATACTGAACCGGGTGAACCTTAAGCTGCGGCCGAAGCTGATCATTATATTCCTGGTGGTCATGGTCATCCCCATCATGCTATTCAGCGCCTTCGCCTGGAGCCAGTTCTCCTCGCTGGGCCGGCTGCTGAGGGACATAGCCGTCAGCGATTCATCCAAAGCATTGAACGACATGGCCATCGAGAGCATAGAGAGGGTGACTACCGATACGGCGAAAGCCGTGGCGGAGTTCCTGTACCAGCGGGACGAGGATATACAACTATTGGCCGGGATGGCGCTTTCCGACGAGGCCTTCCGCGTCTTCTCCGAGAGCAGGCGCAGCCGGCTGACCAGGACGGGTGACTGGAGGGTCGCCCAGGACGGCAAGTCGTGGTACTGCGCGAATATCCATGACTTCGGCGGTATGGACGGCGTGTCCACCAATGCGGAAAACGACCTGAACGACGGCTTCCACTACCGGCGGCCGACGGTCTTTGACTCCGACTTGACGCCTCTCTACGACGAGGTCGCCTTTATCGACGTCAGCGGCAACGAGATATATAAATACGTATCGCCGGATTCGCCGAAGACGAATTATCCCATGGATCCGAAGAAACGAAACGTATCCGTGCGCGCGAACACCTACGTAAAGGCGGAGAGCTACTTTGATGAGCTGAAGGACCTGAAGCCCGGCGAGATCTACGTGTCCGACGTGATTGGCGCTTATGTGGGAACCAACTACATCGGCATGTACGCGCCTGAGATATTGAAGACAGGAGTGCCCGCCACCCATCCCAACGCCGGGCAGCTGGGTCGCATCGGCGCCCTTCCCCCGGACGTATTCATGGAGGAAGCGAGGAAGCAGGCCTTCGCCGGGGAGGAGAACCCGTACGGGCAGCGCTTTGAGGGCATCATCCGCTGGGCGACCCCGGTAACCGGGGAAAACGGCGCCATCGTCGGATACGTGACTTTCGCTTTAAACCACGACCATATCATGGAGTTCGTGGACTATATCACGCCCATGAACGAGCGCTATACCGGGCTGCCCAGCGCTTATGAGGGCAACTATGCTTTCATCTGGGATTATCAGTGCCGCAACATATGCCATCCCAGGCATCATTCCATCGTGGGATACAACCCGCAGACAGGGGAGCCCCAGGTGCCCTGGCTGGAAGGCACGGTGGATGAAAGCGGCGCGCTGAAGGAAGGCACGGCATATAAACTCTGGTACGACGCCGGAGGCAGAGAGTGGCTGGAGGCCAACCCGGCGTGGAACGACCTGAGCGGGAGCTCCCCGGGGCTTAGCTGGGGCCGGTTTTGGGCGGATAACTACGACGCCCTGCCCCGGTTCACCGGGCAGTCCCGGCTGAAGACCCCGGCGGTGGAGCTCACCAAGCGCGGGTACGTGGGGCTGGACGGCCGCTATCTGAATAACGCCCCTCAGTGTACAGGCTGGATGGACCTTACGGAAGGCGGCGGCTCAGGATCCTTCTATATCCGCTGGAGCGGTATCGACAAGCTTACCACAGCGGGGGCGATCCCGTACTATACCGGGCGCTACGCCCCGTCGGAAGCCAACGGCTGGTCGCGGAGGGGCTTCGGCATCGTGACCATAGGCGCCGGCCTGGACGACTTCAACAACCCGGCCCTCCACACGGAGCAGAAGCTCACCGCCGCCATCAATGATACGTTACTTTCCAATCTATTCCGGCTCATCTTTACCGTGGTGTTTTTATTCGCCATCGTGGTGCTCATCGCCATACTACTGGCCTCTTACCTCACGGACAACATCGGCCTGCTCATCAATAGCCTCTCCCGTTTCCGCTCCGGGGAAAGGCATTTCCGGCTCCATTCCACCATACGGGACGAGTTCGGCACCCTTGCGGATTCCTTCGACGAGATGGCGGACAGCATAGTAGACAGCGTAAACGAACCCCTCTCCATCATCGACATCGATCACAACATCGTCTATATGAACGACTCCGCCCTGAAGGTCATCGACAAGACCCTGGAAGAAGCCATCGGCACATCCTACGACGCCATCAGCCTGTACCCCAGCGGCTCCCAGTACTGCCCCATCACCGCCCTTCATGAAAACCGGGAGACCGAAGTGATGTACCAGGCGGAGAGCGGGCATTACTATAAGGGTTTTGCCCACTATCTCTTGGATACGGACGGCAGCAGCATCGGGTACATCGTAGTGAGCAACGACGTGACGGAGATCGAAAACGCCAGGCAGAAGGCGGAGGAGGCAAGCCGGGCCAAGAGCGACTTTTTGTCCAATATGAGCCACGAAATGCGCACGCCTATGAACGCCATCATTGGCATGACCGCCATCGGTAAGACAGCCCCCGATAATGAGAAGAAGGACTACGCTTTCCAGAAGATAGAGGACGCGTCTACCCATCTCCTGGGGGTCATCAACGACATACTGGATATGTCCAAGATCGAGGCCAACCGCTTTACTCTGTCCTTCACGGAGTTTGTCTTTGAGAGGATGATCCGCCGGGTGGTGGACGTCGTCAACTTCCGCGTGGAGGAAAGGCGCCAGAAGCTCACGGTGCGCATAGACCCGGCTATACCCCTCACTATCGTAGGGGACGAGCAGCATCTCGCCCAGGTGCTCACAAACCTGTTGACCAACGCGGTGAAGTTCACGCCTGAGGAAGGGACCATCCATCTGGACGTGAAGCTGATCTCGGAGGAAAGCAATATATGCAAAGTCCAGGTATCCGTAGAGGACACGGGCATAGGGATCAGCCGCGAGCAGCTGAACCGTCTGTTCAGCCCCTTCGTGCAGGCGGAGTCCAGTACGTCCCGGAAGTTTGGCGGCACGGGCCTTGGCTTGGTGATATCGAAGAATATCATCGAGATGATGGGGGGCGGCATATGGGTAGAGTCGGAGCTGGGCAAAGGCTCGCGCTTCTCCTTCGATGTGCTGCTTACCTGCGGCAGTGATAGCCACAACGGGCTCCTGAGCCCTGCCCTTGACTTGGCGCACATCCGCATACTGGCCGTGGACGACGACCCGGACGTGCTATTATTCTTCGAGGAGACGGGCAGGCAGATGGGCGTGGTCATCGACGGGGCTTCCGGCGGGCATGAAGCCGTATCCCTCATCGAGGAGAAGGGCATGTACAACATCTACTTCATCGACTGGGCGATGCCCCATATGGACGGCGTAGAGCTCGCCCGCGCCATCCGGGAGCGGGGCAGCGGGGACTCGGTGGTGATCATGATATCCGCCCTGGACTGGAATCTCATCGAAGACGACGCCAGAGGGGCGGGGGTACATAAATTCCTGTCAAAGCCCCTCTTTATGACAGCCATCGCGGACTGCATAAACGATTGCCTGTATGAGCCTTCCCCGGGGGAGGCCCGCGCCCAGGAGGACGACGAGCCGGACTTCTCGGGGTACCATGTGCTGGTCGCCGAGGATGTGGAGATCAACCGGGAGATCGTCATCGCCCTGCTTGAGCCCACGAACCTCAGCATCGACTGCGCGGAAAATGGCAGCGAAGCCGTAAGGATGTTTGGCGAGGCGCCGGATAAGTACAATATGATATTTATGGATATGCAGATGCCTGAGATGGACGGCCTGGAAGCGACGCGGAAGATCAGGGCTATGGACGCGCCAAACGCCGCGGTGATCCCCATCGTGGCCATGACCGCCAATGTGTTTAAAGAAGACGTGGACAAGTGCCTCGAAGCCGGGATGAACAGCCATGTGGGCAAACCCCTGGACTTCGACGAGGTGAAACGGAAGCTGAAGCTGTATCTGCTGGGGCAGAAGCCGGTAGGTTAAGCGGAAGCCTCGCTATGCCGGAGGGCGCCGCCACGCCGACGGCGCAGGCAGGCTTTGGGGACGGCGCTGTCTCCGGCTCCTGGGCAACCTCGCATAGAACATCGAGATAAGCAAGTACTTACACCTAACGGCTACGGACACGACATCCTGTCGTGCTCCGCCTGAACCGGCGTCCTGCCGGTTCTACGGTGTACTTAGTTGCTTATCTCGTGTTCTATTGGCGAGTCCGCCCAATGTCGCCGGAAACAGCGCCGTCCCCAAAGCCTGCCTGCTTCCGCTTAGCCTACTCCAGCTTGAAGCCGGTCTGCTCGGACTCGTCCATGATCATCATGGTCTTGTATAAACGGTAGTACTTGCCTTCCTGGGCCATGAGCTCTTCGTGGCTGCCCGCTTCCGTGATGGAGTGGCCTTCCACCAGCAGGATCAGGTCGGCGTTGCGTATAGTAGAAAGCCGGTGGGCGATGATAAACGAAGTGCGCCCGGCGAGTACGTTGGATATAGTATCCTGGATCAGGCGCTCCGTCTCCGTATCGATGGAAGAGGTCGCCTCGTCCAGCACGAAGATAGGCGGATCCGCGATGATAGCCCTGGCGAATGATACAAGCTGCTTCTCCCCGGTGGAAAGCCTGTCGCCCCCTTCGCCCACATCTGTGTCGAAGCCGTTTTCCAGCTTCTCGGCGAGGACGTCCACATAGGATAAGCGCGCGGCTTTATGTATCTCCTCCTCGGTGGCGTCCAGCTTGCCGTAGAGGAGGTTGTCCCGCAGTGTGCCGGAGAAGAGATGCGGGGATTGCTGCACATACCCGAGGTTGCGGTGCAGCCAAAGCTGGCTCCGCTCCTTATAATCCGTGCCGTCGATGAGGATCTTGCCTGCCGTGGGCTCAAAGAACCTGCACGCCAGGTTGACGAATGTGCTTTTCCCCGCCCCGGTCTCCCCAACCAGGGCGACGGTAGAGCCGGCGGGGATATTCACGCTGATATCTTTCAGGACATAATCGTCTTCCGGGGCGTCAGGATACCGGAACCATACATGCTGAAACTCAATGGCCCCCGTGATCTTTGGCCAGTTTTCCTCCTTAGGCTGGAAGACGTCGCCGTAGACCGCCTCGATCTCCGGGGGGTCGGACAGGTCGCAAGGCTGCTCCAGCAGGCTGGTGACCCGCTCGATATTTACCTGGGCGGACATGACCTCCGACACAAATCGCCCGATATGGGACAAGGGGTCGAGGATGGCGATGGCGTAGGCGATGAAGGCGGAGAGCATACCGAAGTCCAGTATGCCGGCCATGACGTTGACCCCGCTGTAGTACAGGACCAGGGCCACGGCCATGGAGCCGACGAAGGTGATGATGGGTAGAAAGACGGCGTTCAGCCGGATCTCCATGAGGGAAGACTTATACATTTCCACCGTGATGCGGTCGAACTCAGCGCAGTTTTTGTCCTCGATGGCAAGGGTCTTGGAGGTCTTGGCCCCGGTGATGTTTTCATTGTAGGAGCTGATGATCCTGGAGTTAGCCAGGCGCATGGCGTGGTTCGCCTTCAGGAGCCGGGGCTGGAAGAAAGCGGTCACCAGGAAGAACGCGGGGATGATGGCCAGCACGATGAGGGCCATCCGGACATTGATGTAGAACATAGCGATGAGCATACCGATCAGATAGAAGAACTGGAAGCAGAACATGGAGCCCACCCACGCGATGACGCCGCCTATCCTGTTTGTGTCGCTCATGATCCGGGCGAGGATATAACCCACCGAGGTGGAGTTGTAGAAGGAGACGGGGAGCTTCTGCAGATGGGTGAAGCAGAGCTCCTTCATGTGCTTGCCCAGGTTCATCTCGATGACCATGGACTGGCGGGAGTAAAGCACCGTAGTCACCGCTTGGAAAAGGATGACCGCGATATAGAACACAGTGAAAGCGGGGAGCCCTTCCGTGGTCTGAGGGACCACAAAGCTGTTTACCGCGTAACGGGTAAACATGGGGATCAAAGCGTCCACCGCGGCGGACAATACCATCAGCAAGGCGACTGCTACCAGCCGCCCGGTCAGGGGCTTTAAAAAGGGCAATAACTTGGCCCAGGTACTCAGGCTGATTCGTTTCGCGGTTTCTTCGTCCAGAAGGTCGCCGTAGGGTGGCATGGGATTCTCCTTACTCTGCGTATTCGGCGGCGCCTTTAAGCAGTAAGGCGTCGCTTTGCATCTGGTAGACGCGCCGGTAGACGCCGTCCTTCGCGATGAGCTCCTCATGGGCGCCCGTCTGGGCGACGCGGCCGTTGTCCAGTACGAGGATATTGTCGGCGTGCATCAAGGTGCTGATACGGTGGGATATGAGGATGACGGTCTTCTGGGAGGTGTTCTCCCGTATAGCCTGCCATATCTTCGCGTCGGTCTCCATGTCCACCGAGGATGTGGAATCGTCGAAGACCATGATGGGGGGATCCATGATGAGCGTACGGGCGATGGCTATGCGCTGCTTCTGCCCGCCGGAGAGGGTCACGCCCCGTTCGCCCACCCTGGTGTCATAGCCGTCTTTAAACTCCATGATATTGTCGTCCACGGCGGCGACGCCGGCAAACTTGCGGATGAGCTCCAGGGGCGGCTTGTCCAGGGAGACGCCGATATTGCGCCTCACGGACTTCGAGAAGAGGAAGGGCTCCTGGAGCACAAGGCCTATGCCCCTGCGCAGATGGGTGCGGTCGATGTCCCGGATGTCGGCGTCGCCGATCCGTATAGCGCCCCCGCCCTCGGGCAGCTCATATAACCTGTTCAGAAGATAGGTTATGGTGGACTTGCCGGAGCCGGTGGCGCCCAGTATGCCGAAGGTCGACCCCTTCGGTATATGGAAGCTGAGGTCCTCCAGCACCCCGGCCTCGCCGTACTTGAAGCCGACATGGTCGAAGACGATGTCGTCGTACAGGTCGGGGGTCATGGCGCCGGGCTTGTCCTGCTCGGCGGGGGCTTCAAGGATGTCTCTCAGCCTGTGGATGGAGACCCCGGCCTTGCTCAGCTCGGATAGGGTGCGCCCCAGGGACCTCACCGGCCAGGATATCGTCGTGGTGTAGCTGATAAAGGCGACCAGCTCCCCGAGGGTGGCCCTGTTCGTAGCCGCCAGCCAGGCGCCGGCGCATACGACGGCCAGTATCTGGGAGGCTGTAGCCAAGTCTCCCACGCCCCAGTAGAAGCCAAGGGTGTAGCCCATATCTATCCATTTGTCGGTGAAAAAATTCAACTTCAGGTCGAAGCGGTCCTTCTCGTGCTTCTCCCGGCCAAAAGCCCTGACTACCCGTACGCCGGTGAGGTTTTCCTGTATGCCCGCCAGGAGCTCGCCTTCGGCTTCGTCCGCCTCGCGAAACTGCCTGGATATCCTTCCATAGAAGAAGAGGGAGTAGCATACGATGACGGGGATAAAAGCCATGCAGACCAGAGATAAGGTGATATTCATGGAAAACATCATGACCAGGGCGGTGCTCACCAGGATCACGGTCTGGAGGACTTCGATCAGCTGTGCCGCCACAAAGTTTCTCACAGTCTCTACGTCAAAAGTGCAGCGCTGGATGATGTCCCCCGTCTGATTGTCCGTGTGCCACTGGAAGGGCAGGCGCTGGATATGGGCAAAAAGCTTGTCCCGGAGCTTCTTGGTGAAGCCTTCCGAGCCTTTCGCGATGTTGATGCGCGAGATATAGTTAAGCAAACCGGATATCAGGGAGCAGGCGACGATGCCCAGGGCGCAGAAAATGAGGTTGGCGCGTAAAAATGCCCTGCCGCCCAAAGCCTCCACGATAGCGGCCGCGATCCCCGCGGCGGCGTCCATGGGCTCTTCGCCGATGATGAAGTCCAGGGTATAGCGTATGATCTGAGGCGTCAGGAAACGGAACAGGATAGCCACGGCTGAGGTGAGTATAGCGACGATAAAGCGCCAGCGCAGGCCTTTGGCAAAGCTGTTCAACATGGATAGGGATGATCCGCCCTGTTTCTTCAAGTTTGACCTCCTGAAAACAACTGTATACCAGTATATACTGTTTTGGCGAAAGTTGCAAAAGAAAAGGAAGCTGAGTGATGAGCCTTACAGCTTTGCTATGTCGTCCGTGAGCTGCCGGATGTGCTCCTCCCGGGTAGCCCAACTGGTGCAGAGCCTCACTGTCGCCCACCGCTTGCCGCTCTTCTCCCCGGCGCCCTCCCATTCGAAAAAGGCATATTTCTCAGCGAGGGCATGGATCGCGTCTTCCGGTAGTATTGGGAATACTTGGTTGGTAGGGGAATCGTAGCGGAATTCGTAGCCCTTGAGGGCAAAGGCGTTTCGGAGCAGATCCGCCATCTTCACCGCGTGTTCGGAGATTTCCATGTACAATCCGTCTTCGAATAGTACCTCGAACTGTATCCCCAGCATCCTGCCTTTTGCCAGCATGGCTCCCCGCTGCTTGATGTGGTAGCGGAAGTCCTTCTTCAGCCCTTCGCTTGCGATGACCAGGGCTTCGCCGCATAGGGCGCCCACCTTGGTGCCGCCGATATAAAACGCATCGCAAAGGGCGGCGATATCCGGCAAAGCCAGCTCTTCCCCAGCGCTCTGCCCAGACGCCGCCCGGCTCTTCGCCGCAGCCAGGCCGTAACCCATCCTCGCGCCGTCCATGTATAGCGGTATGCCCCAGTTATCGCAGGCCTCCCGCAGAGCTACTAATTCCTGCTTGGTATAAACCGTGCCGTTTTCCGAGGGGTGGGAGATGTACACCATCCCCGGCTGTACCCTGTGCTCATGGTTTGGGTCGCCGTGGTGGGCGCGGCAAAGCCGGTCTACCTGGCTGCCGGTGATTTTTCCATCCGGGCTCTCTAAAGCCAGCACCTTATGCCCGACGGCTTCGATGGCGCCGGTCTCATGCTCCTCGATGTGGCCGCTGGCCGCGGTTATCACGCCCTGGTGGGGCTTGAGCGCCGCGCCGATCACCGTGAGGTTCGTTTGGGTCCCGCCCACGAGAAAATGGACGTCGGCGCCCTCGGCGGCACAGGCGCCCTTGATCAACGCCGCCGCCCGCGCGCAAAACACATCCTCGCCGTATCCCGGCGTCTGCTCGTCGTTAGTCGAGGCCAGGCGCTCGAGTATCCTGGGATGGGCGCCTTCCCCATAGTCACATTCAAACCGTATCATAACAATACCTCTTTTCCATCAGTCATCGAAAACGCCTATCCTGGTGTTTAGATAGGCGCTTTCCCATGCGGGGTTTTATGGATCATTGAAATGTCGCGACCTTGTTTTTATTTCAGTTTATCGCTTTCATATTGTTCAGCAAGATGTCCGCCGTCTCGCTTTCGGACAGGGGGTAGTGCATCGCCACCTCCACCAGGTTGCCCCCCGCTTTATGGAAGTAGACCTGGTAATCCACGCCGGCGCTGGAGTAAGCCAAGCCCAGATAATCCTTGCCCGCGATGGTCTGGTGGAAGGGGTCGCTGATGACAAAGTCACCGACCGCCCTTGATAGTAGATCCTTGAAAAAGGCGAGTTGGCCTTCTTCGTCCATGCTGCCGATCTGCTTGTCTACCGTAAGCTGGAGGGTCGCTTTGCCGTCGTTTCTCACGGCGGTGCCTTCAAGGGATTTGTTCCCGCTGCTCTCCCTAGAGGACTCCAGCTGGGGCCTCCAGTCCTCCGGCAGGGTGATCTGCATGTCCAGCTGGGCGCTGGTGTAAGTATTCCCGTTCCAGTTGCCGAACTCCGTATCCAGGTTCTGCACCACCGGCGCGCTGCCGCCGCCGCCCCTGCCGCTCTCCCGGGGGGGAGGGGGAGGGGGCGGGCCTACGCCCACGTCGCATACGCCGTCGGCCTTTTTCTTCTTATCGTTCCAGGTGGACGTATAGACGGAGAGGGAGACCTTCTCGTCTTTCACCGCGGAATCGCCGGGCAGCCTGAAGATCAACGTCTGGCTGTCTACAAGCCCTTTGTCAAGGAGTTCGTCGTCGTAAATCGCTTTGATTTCATCAAGCCAGTTGCCTTTGGCGTCGGCGACTCTGCGGTTGTACAGGTTCCAGTCGTAGGAGGGGTCGATGAGGCGGACGTCTAGCTCGATCTGACCCAGCCGGCCCGTCTCCTTGGATAGGCCGTACTGGGACTTATCTTCGGCGGAAAGCTGCCTCACGCTGTGGACGGTGACCTCATAGCGGGGATCCCCGTCTTTGTCGTCCACGCTATAGATCGTCTTTGTATCGCCGGGGTCGAAGTTTACGACGTATTTTTCTTTTTTCGGCGCTTTCTCCTTCTTCTCCTTCGGGGCTTTGCCTTTGCCGCCTTCTTCATCCCCGGCGGGGTCGGCAGCCTCGGCGTTTTCGCCTGCTTCACCGACTTCACCGGCTACCACCGACCCGTCGGCTTCCGCCAGCTCGGCGTCTTTCGGCTTGCGGCTATCGATCAACTTGAGCGCGCTGAATACGATGGCGCCAAACAACACGACGCACACGGCGCCGATGGCGATGATCTTGACGCGGCCGCCTTTCTTCGCTTCCTTCGGCTCCTTCTCGCCCTTAGCGCCCTTAGCCTTTTTTGGCGCCTTCTCTTTTTTCTCTTTCGGCGCCTTTTCCTTCTTTGGCTTTTTCTCTTTCTTGACTTTTTCTTTTTTGACTTTCGCTTCTTTCGCCATGTCAACCTGCTCCAATCAAGGAAAGTATTATAATTCTATCATATAAATGGGAAAAGCGCAATCGGCGCTGTATTAGCTGCTTAAGCCCATGCTTCTCAGCAGGCCGGCTATGCCGTCTCTCTCCAGTATGCCCTGATAGTACCGGAGGTTCCCGGCGATAAGCTCGTCGATGACCTTCATGCCGAGCAGCTCTACGGGGGCTTTGTCGTCCGTCAGGAGAAGCGGCCCGGGTTCGCGCCTCTTGAGGCCCGACAGGAGGTCCAGCATCAGCCGCTGCAGCGCGCCCCACTCCCCCAGGGCGTCCGTCCGGGCGCGGAGCCGCTCGATCATATCGGGCTCATGGGAAGCGAAAAGTATGGCGTTGGTGGAATTCGGCGTAGGCATAGTATAGACGTAAGGGAAGCAGCCGGCTATGGTATCGCAGAGGTATTCGTTGATGGAGCCTTCCTTGTCGGAGTGCATGTTCATATTGACGACCATGACGCCGCCTTCTTTCAGATGCCCGTCCACCATGGTGAAGAATTCTCTGCTGGACATCTGAAAGGGTATGGTGATGTCCTGGTAGGCGTCCACCAGTATCACATCATATACGCCGCTATTTTGTAGATAAGCCCTGCCGTCGCCCACGCTTACGGCCGCTTCCGCCGGCAGGCGGAAGTACTCCTCCGCCAGCCAGACGATTTTTTCGTCGATCTCCACCCCTTCAAAAGAGATACCGGGGAAGTATTTCAATACCTGCGTGGCGTAGGTGCCCGTACCCAAGCCCAGCATCAGCACGTCATAGTCGCCCGCGCCCCTCCCCGTGGGGCCTGCAGCCTCCCCGGCCATAGGCGCGCCCGCCATGAGCGGCGCCGCCAGGGCATACTCAAAGTACATCCCCGTCAGCTCGTCGGTCTTCATCATGATGGATTGTATCCCCTCAAGCACATTTGTGGATAGGATAATGCTGTTTGGGGTATCCTTCACTTGAAGATAGTTGTATACCGACTCCCCTTCATAGAGGAGGCTGGATTCCCAAAAGGCGAAGCTGTTCTTCACCGGGAAGATGAGCAGCAGGACGATGGCCCCCAGGAGGACCAGGCTACGGGCAACATAGCGGCGGGCGGAGAGGAAGTAGACCAGGCAGATCGCGGTCAGTATGCCGGCGAAGATCAGAAAGGTCGCGGCTGTGCCCACCGTGGGTATGGTGACGAAGGTGGGGAGGAAAGTGCCGAGTATGCTTCCGATGGTGCTGATGGCGCTGAGCTCGCCTACAACCTTACCGTTTTCTTCCAGATTGAGCACGCAAAACTTGATGAGTGAGGGGGATACGGTGCCCAGAAGGATGAGGGGGAAGACAAACACCAGAAAACACGAAGCGAAGGAAGCCCAGATGAGAAAGTTGCTCTTGATCAGCATCGCCAGCGCCAGGGAGACCCCGGCGATCACATACTTGCCGGCAAAGGGGATGGCTGCCGTCCATAAGGCTGCGATGAGGAGGCGCCGGTACAGCCGCATGGGGTCGGGGTTGCGGTCCGCCAGCCGGCCGCCGATCACATTACCCAGGGCCAGGGCGATCATAATGACGCCGATGATGACCGTCCAGACGATCATGGATGAGCTGAAGTAAGGCGCCAGAAGCCGGCTCGCCCCCAGCTCGATGGCCATCACCGACATGCCTGAGAAGAAAGACGTGATATATAAAAAATACCGGTTCGCAATCAGCGTGCCGCCGTTAAGGCGCTTTGTGCCCTTTGTCGCGTTCATGGGACGCCCCCTGCCTGGTAGTTTATGCCGCCTGCAAAATATGCCGCAAGACCGCGCTATAGTACCCCGTCGCGCCTGAAGCATGCAAATCCGCAGCCCCCTAAGTATACCATAGAATTGAGGCGGCAAGGCGTATTCCATCGACTTCATGCAGAATTCACACGATCGATGAAAATCTCCCCCGCTGCTGGTCAATCTATGATATAATTATTTTACAGAGGCTTTACGGATATTTTACACCGCTTTACCATATCGTTCGGAAGAATAGATTAGCAGAGTGGAGGAATCGCCATGGATGTTCAGAGCAACATATTGTTTTTCCTGACGCCGAAGGAAGAAGTGGCTTATGTCTACGCGGACAGCAGCCTGGGGGAGACCATGGAGAAGATGGAAGTCTTCCGCTACACGTCCATACCGGTCCTGCGGCGGTCCGGGGAGTATCTGGGGACGCTGACAGAAGGCGACCTGCTTTGGAATATCAAGAACCACTACCATTTCGACTATGAGAACGCGAAGCGCGTCAAGATATCCAAGCTGCCCAGGTATTCGGACAATATGGCTGTCACCATATCCACCGACATGGATGAGGTCATCACGAAGGCGATGGAGCAGAACTTTGTGCCGGTGGAAGACGACCGGGGCATGTTTATCGGCATCGTCACCAGGCGCAATATCCTCCAGTACTTCAAAGAAAAACTCGAACGCTCCCTGCGGGATTTCCATATCGCCTGATGGCTTGATTTGTAGAACCACCAGATAAATCTTTACAACTTACAAGCTTTATGGGATAATTACCGTGAAATCGAATAGGATTCGCAAAGACTGAACCCGCCGGAAGCATTGCGGGTTCTTTATCCGAATACGGGGAGGGCGCGTATGAGAATGAAGTTCACAAAATTCATAAACATAACATTGATCGTCGTACTTATAGCCGGGTCATTGGCGGGCTGCGGCTCCGGCAGCGGCGCGGAAGCGGGCGGCAAGCCGGGGGAGACTGAGGCGTCCCGGCCGGCGCCCGCGGAAACGGCGAAACCCACGGATACGCAGCCGCCTCCCGCCGCCGAGGTACAGCCGGCGACCATCCGCCTTGGGGGCATGACCGGCCCGACAGCCATAGGCATGGTCAAGCTGCTCACGGACGCCGAGGAAGGCAAGACCTTCAACCGCTATGAGTTCACCATCGCCGGCTCCGCCGACGAGCTGACGCCCAAGCTCATCCAGGGCGAGCTTGACATAGCGGCTGTGCCGGCGAACCTGGCCGCCATCTTGCATAAGAACACGCAGGGCGCCATCCGGCTGCTGGCGGTCAACACGCTGGGCGTACTCTACATCGTAGATACCGCGGAAGAGGTTAGCAGCTTCGCCGACCTGAAAGGCCGCACGGTATACTGCACGGGTAAAGGCTCCACACCTGAGTATACGCTACGCTACCTCCTTGAGGAAAACGGCTTAGACCCGGACAAGGACGTGGATCTGGAGTGGAAGTCGGAGCCGGCGGAGTCTGTGGCTTTGCTGGGCCAGCGGGGGGGCGTAGCCATGCTGCCCCAGCCTTACGTGACCGTGGCGCAAAACACTTTGCCTGACTTGCGTATCGCCCTTGATCTGACGGGGGAGTGGGACAAGCTGGGCAACGGCAGCATGCTCATCACCGGGGTCCTGGTGGTGCGGCGGGATTTCGCCGAGGAGTACCCGGAGCAGATCGCGCTTTTTCTGGAGGAGTACAAGGCTTCCACAGAGTACATCAACGCCAATGTCAGCGAAGCGGCCCAGATGGTAGAGAAGTACGGTATAGTCAAAGCGCCCATAGCGCAGAAAGCTATCCCCTACTGCAATATCACCTACCTCGCCGGGGCGGATATGCAGAAAGCCGTCTCGGGGTACCTGGCGGTGTTGTTCGCCCAGAACCCCAACTCCATCGGCGGCGCCCTGCCCGGAGATGATTTCTACTATCGGTGATTGCGGATGAGAGGTAGACGAAGCGCCCAGCTGGCATTATCCATCTTGCTTGCCCTTGCCCTGTGGCAGGCTGGGACTATGCTTTTCCGGCTGTACATGCCGCTGGGCGGCTTCCTGGTCGCTACTCCGGTAGCCGTAGCGCGCAAGCTGATAGCCTTATTGTTTACAAGCGGATTCTGGCTCAGGGTCTGGTTTTCCTTCGCGCGCATCGCTGCGGGCTTCTTTGCCGCGCTCATCCTGGGCTCGCTGCTGGCTGTGGCCGCCGGGAGATTCGCCCCTCTCGAGGTCTTGTTCTGGCCATATGTCACGGTGATCAAGGCGACGCCGGTGGCGTCCTTCATCATCCTTTGCCTGATTTGGATGGGGTCGGCGAATCTATCCGCCGCCATATCCTTTCTCATGGTCCTTCCCATTATCTACAGCAACATGCTGCAAGGCATACGGAGTACCGACCCCCAGCTGCTGGAGATGGCGGAGATATTCCGCGTAGGGTGGGGCCGCCGCCTGCTGTTCGTCTACCTCCCTCAGCTAAAGCCTTATCTGATATCCGCATGCAGCGTGGCGCTGGGCATGACCTGGAAGTCAGGTATAGCCGCGGAAGTCATCGGCATACCCCGGGGCTCCATCGGCGAGACGCTATATGAAGCGAAAGTGTATCTGAATGCCCAGGATCTTTTTGCCTGGACCGCGGTGATCATCCTGGTCAGCGTTGTTTTTGAAAAAGTGTTTATGGCCCTGCTGAGGTTTGCCTACCGAAAGCTGGAAAGTATAGGGGTGCAGAAGAACAGGGAGGGCGGCGCATTCGGGGCGCCTCGCCCGACGCCGGGGAGCGCTGCCGGCGGCGCCGTGGCGCGTGCGCTGCCGGAAGGCGGCGGCGCGGCTTATCAGCCGCCCCGGGCGGACATACAGATACTCCATTTAAACAAGGCATACGACGACAAGAAGGTGCTGAGGGACTTCTCCGCCGTGCTTCCGGCGGGCCAATGCACCTGCATCATGGGCGATTCGGGTATCGGAAAGACGACCTTGCTCAATATACTGATGGGGCTTACGCAGGCGGACTCCGGCAGCGTCACCGGCCTGGAAGGGCTGAAGCCCAGCGCCGTCTTTCAGGAAGACCGGCTTTGCGACAGCTTCAATGCCATATCCAACATCAGCCTGGCTTGCGGAAAGAAACTAAAGCCGGATGAGATCGCCGCGCACCTCGCCGCCCTGGGCCTGGGGGAGAGCATGAGCCAGCCGGTGCGGGAGCTTTCCGGCGGCATGCGGCGGCGGGTAGCTATCCTCCGCGCCTTACTTGCGGGTGGGCAGGTCCTCTTCATGGACGAACCGCTGAAGGGGCTGGACGAACGCAACCGGGAGCTTGTGGCAGGCTATATCCGGGACCATACGAGGGGCGTCACCACGCTGATGGTGACCCACAGCCATGAAGAGGTAGGGCTGATGGGGGGCGTGCTGCTGTCCCTGGATCATCCCATGAGCCAGCTCCACAAGCTGAGCCAGATCAGCCACCCCACCGGCTGAGTACGGCTAACCGGTAATACTTATAGTTCATGGGGTCAGGGTCCCAAAGCGCGCCTATTTACCGCGATGGATTGAACGGCTTCGTCTGCCAGATAAGCAATCGCGAACCTGGCAAATCCGTGGGTGCGACATGGACGTCGCGCCAGACGGAACGCGACACGAAGTCGCGTTGGAGTCGCTAGGGTTTGCATCAAACGATTGCTATATCTGGCCGAAGCGGTGAACCATCGCGGTAAATAGGCGCGCTTTGGGACCCTGACCCCATGAACTGTAACCGGTAGTATTTCGTGTTGGAAGCATTTACCCGTGCCCGTCTTGCAAGGCCGCGGCATTTATGCTTTAATAGAGCATACCCGGCCGCGCCGCGGCATAAGGCGCGGCTCATCTCATCAACATGGAGAAAGAGTGATGGACATGAATTTGGACATATTGTCTACCCTTAACGACAGGGGTTACGTGCACCAGTGCACCAATCTGGATAGGCTCGCCGAACTGCTCAAGTCCGGGCGCAAGCTCTCTTTCTATCTCGGCATCGACCCTACCGCCGACAGCCTCCACATCGGGCATTTTTGCGCCCTGATGATGTTCCGTTATCTGCAGGACGCGGGCCATCGGGGCATACTTCTCATCGGAGGCGCGACCGCTATGGTAGGCGACCCCACCGGGAAAAGCGACATGAGGCAGATGATGTCCAGGGAGAAGATCGAGTACAATCTTGAGGAAGTGAAAGAAGTCGCGAAGCGCTTCGTCCGTACGGACGGCGACAACCCCGCTATCATCGTTAACAACGCAGACTGGATCAACCGGTACAGCTATGTGGACTTCATGCGCCTGGTGGGCGTGCACTTCAACATCCATACTATGCTTACCGCCGACGCATACGCCAACCGTCTGAAGGAAGGCGGGCTGACCTTCCTGGAGATGGGGTATATGCCAATGCAGGCTTTTGATTTCGTCCACCTGTATGAAGAGTATGGCTGCACGCTGCAGATAGGCGGCAGCGACCAATGGGGCAATATCGTCGCGGGGACGGCGCTCCAGAGGAAAATGCGGTTCCAGGAGATGGAAGGCCCCGGCAACAATGACGCGGAAGAGATATTTGGCCTGACATGCCCGTTATTGCTAACGAAAGACGGGAAAAAGATGGGCAAGACGGAGACCGGCACATTGTGGGTAGCCCGGGAGAAGACCGCCGCCTACGATTTCTACCAATACTTCTACAACGTGGACGACGCGGATGTGGAGATGCTGTTGAAACTGTTTACCCGCGTGCCCCTGGACGAAGCCGCCGGCTTGTGCAGGGACGATATCATACAGGCGAAGCGGATGATGGCATACGAAATCACCAAGCTGGT
>Ga0082212_10001809_pt1 | contig 31556 bp, 30 predicted proteins | sample TergutNt197P3_FD_71548 | JGI IMG/M metagenome (GOLD analysis project Ga0082212, IMG submission 71548) | Neocapritermes taracua P3 segment gut microbial communities from Petit-Saut dam, French Guiana - Nt197 P3 | ecosystem: Host-associated > Arthropoda: Insects > Digestive system > Gut ...
AATTCTTATTTTTATAATTTTTATTTTTATATAATTTATACAAGTATAGCTAGCGTCTGATTAATTTCAGCTTTTTTTTAAAAAAATTAGCTAATTTTGATATTTTTATAGGTTAATTATATAAATAACTTAAAATAATAGTTAAATATTATATTTAATTATAAATTAATTGGATAGTGAGTGAATATAATGGCGGAATATTCTGAACTTGATCAAATTAGAACTTCTAGAAAATGGTTTGATCCTCCTAATACTGGTTTACCAGTTTATGATGAAAATGGAAATATTAAAAGTATTTTAGAAGTGTATGACTTTCTTGATATGATTGAAGAGTATTTAATCGAATTAGACATTCGAAATTATTCTCAAAATACTATTAAAACATATAAATCAATTATCAAGAATTTTCACGAATTTTTACAAAAAGAAAAAGACTTATATGATGAACGGCGATTTTTAAGAAGTTTTAAAAAGTATATCCAACATTTAAAACGTGATAAAAATGTCTCTCAAAATTATATTTATCTTGTAACTGTTGTTTCTAAGAAGTTTCTTGAGTTCAATAGACTATACTTTTTAGATGAAGTAAAAGCTCCAAAACGTACTAAATCTCTTCCAAAATCTCTTAATGAAATGGAAGTTCAAGATTTAATCAATGCCTATGATGCTAGTTTAGAAGAAGATATTTTATCCAAAAGAAAAACAAAATTAAGAAATAAACTTCTTTTAACATTACTTTATTCCTCAGGACTTAGGGTTTCTGAGCTTGTTTCATTAATAATAGAAGATATTGATTTAAATGAACGTACTATGAGAATACGTGGTAAGGGAGAAAAAGATAGAGTAGTACTTTTTGATATAAATGCAAAAGAATTACTTGAAGAATATTTAGCTATTAGAGATACTGATAGTGATTATTTATTTACAAATAGACTTGAAAATCCATTAACTACAAGATACATTCAATTTATGATAAAAGATTATGCAAAAGAAGCTGGAATCAATAAGAAAGTCACTCCTCATATTTTAAGACATTCTTTTGCAACACACCTTCTTAAAAATGGTGTTGATATTAGAGCTATTCAACAGCTATTAGGCCATGCTAGTCTTTCTACAACTCAAATTTATACTAGTGTGGATATGGAAACTTTAAAAACAGTTTATGACAAAGCTAGAATGTGATTTTTTATATTTATTTGTAATATCTAAAAATTTTTATTAAATATATAAATTCTAAATTAACATTTATATTTAAAATTAAATATATAAATTCTAAATTAACATTTATATTTAAAATTGAATATATAAATTCTTAATTAACATTTATATTTAAAATTGAATATATAAATTCTTAATTAACATTTATATTTAAAATTGAATATATAAATTCTTAATTAACATTTATATTTAAAATTAAATATATAAATTCTAAATTAAAATATATAATCTCTATTTATAATATATAAAATTAAAATAATATAAAATCAATTTATATTTATAACATCTAAAAAAATCATATTAATATCTAAAAAATATTTAAGTTAATAAAATAAAACCCCCAAATGATTGATTATGAGTAATAAAATAATATTAAATATGGCAATATTGATAGGAAAGTTCGTATACTTTGTTTTACAAATCACAGGTAGGCAAGGAACTGCACTTCCTGGAAAAGTAGCTTTAACAATTTGTCCAGATATATTAATGGATTTAGCTAAAAGATGTAATAGAACTGTAGTCATTACAGGTACAAATGGTAAAACAACCACCAACAACCTAATAAATCATATTCTTAGTGGAAAATATAATAGCTTAGTTTCAAATCTTAAGGGAGCTAATATGATTCAGGGAGTTGTTACTTCATTTGTTGTAAACACTAAAAGTAGCTATGATTGGGGAATATTTGAAGTTGATGAAGGTTCTATTCCAAATGTTACTCAATATTTTTCTCCAGATTATATGATTTTAACAAACTTCTTTAGAGATCAACTTGATAGATATGGTGAAGTTGATAACACCATTAAAATTGTTTTTGATGCTTTAAAGACAGTAGATTCAACACTTATCCTTAATGGAGATGACCCTTCCACAGTACAATTTAATAAATTAGCTAATAGGAAAGTTTATTATGGCTTTAACAAAAACCAATTTTCCAAAACTGATCACACTGTAGCTGAAGCTATCTTTTGTAAAGAGTGTGGTAAACGTTTAAGCTATGAATTTATTAGCTATGGCAATATAGGGGATTATTATTGTAAAAACTGTGGAACTAAACGTCCGAAACTTGATTACTCTGCAGAATCTATTGATATTAAAAATAATGCTTATGAATTTAATTTAAAACTTTCTGATAAAGCTAATAAAAACAATATAAAAAATAATGAAATGTTCATTTTTAAATACATGGGTATCTACAATATTTACAATTGTTTGGCAGCTATTTCACTTTGTTTATTAGAAGATTTAGATATTTCTTTCATAAAGAATCAAATTGAAAATTTTGATTATAAATTAGGACGAATGGAAACTATTAAGTTCCCTAAAAAGGACGTTGTATTGGTTCTTTCAAAAAACCCTGTTGGATTAAGTGAAGTTTTAAATAGCTTTTCTTATGATGAAGGACCTAAATCAGTTATGTTTTTAATGAATGATACTCCTGCTGATGGAAAAGATGTTTCTTGGATTTGGGATGCTGATTTTGAACAAATAGCTAATATTAAAAATATTAAACATTTTTATTGTTCAGGAACAAGAGCTGAGGAAGCTGTTTTAAGATTAAAATACACAGACTTTGATTTAGACAAGGTTAAAATATATGTTTCTAAAGATGAACTTGATGTTGAAAAACCAATAAAAGAAATTTTAGCCGAAGAAGAAAAATCTTATATTATAGGAACTTTTACAGCTACTCCTGAAGTTAGAAAAGTCTTATTAAAAGAAAAAGAAAGGTTAGAAAAATAACAATTTATATTATAAAAAATTTATATTTTTAAAATTATTTATATTCACTAAAACTCATAAAAAGGAATTAACATGAAACTTGAAATTATCAATATGTATCCAGATATTTTAAATCTATATGGAGATATAGGAAATCTTATTTGTATTCAAAAAAGATGTTTATGGAGAGGAATAGAAGTTAATATAGAAAATTTTACAATTGATAGTGAAACTGATGTTAATAATGCAGATATTATTCTAATTGGTGGAGGATCTGATAGTGGACAAGATATTATTTCTGAGCATATTTTTAATCAGAGAAATAATTTAGAAAAGTTTATTGAGGATGAAAAACCACTTTTAGCTATTTGTGGTAGCTATCAACTCTTTGGTAACTCTTATATTAATCCTTATAATGAGAAAATTCCTTGTTTAGAAATCTTTGATATTGAAACTAAAAGTAGGGAAGATAGATTAACAGGAAATATATTGATATCTAGTAATTTAAAATTAGAGGATGATTTTAAATCACAAACAAACACCCAACTTACTGATATCGTTGGGTTTGAAAATCATGGCGGCAGGTCTTACCATAACTATAATACTTTAGGAAGTGTTAAAGTAGGGTTTGGTAACAATGGAGAAGATGGAAAAGAAGGTTTGGTCTATAAAAACTTCATTGGAACCTATATTCATGGGCCTTTCCTGCCAAAAAATCCGTATATTGCTGATTATATAATTTTCAATGCTTTGAAAAATAAGTATGGTACTGAATTATTAAAAGAAAATATTTTAAATTTAAATAATATTGATGATGCTGTTGAAGTTGATGCTCATAATGCTATGAGAGAAAGATTGTTAAAAGCAATTTAAATGGAATATGATATAAAGTTTACAGTTTATTTAATTAATCTATCTATTTAAATGGAATCTTTGAGTTTAGTATATTAATTTTCTATTAGAATTAAATAGGAAATTATTTAAATAATCAAAAGTTTTTATATATAATACTATCGTAACATTTATATATTAGAAGCTACATAATAATATTGTTAATTATTATAATTTTATATTTTTTGATTTAAGTCTGATTTTATGAAGTTTTTAGGAAACATTTCCCACTTGTCTAGTTCTGGGAGATTAATAGCTAGATCATCTCAAAGTCCTCCTTCAGGGGTACCTGTTTTCACTAAAGATAAGAAGAAAATTGGTAAAGTTGTAGATGTGTTTGGACCAACAAAAGAACCATATATTTCTGTAGGAGTTTTCAAATCCATCGAAATTGAAGATTTTGAAAATTCAATTGGTGAAGAATTGTTCATGTCTGAAAACTTTAAAAAAAATAGAAAAGGTTCTGAAAGTAGGGGACATTCTAATAATAGAAAAGGTTCTGAAAGTAGGGGACGTTCTAAAAATAGAAAAAATCCTAAAAATAAAAGAAGTTCTAAAAATTATGGTGGAAGAGATTCTAAGAATAAGAATAGAAGATACTCTAAAAATAAAGGTGGGAGAGATTCTAAAAATAGAAGAAACTCTTGAATAATGTGGAAGAGATTCTAAAAATAAGGATTAAGAAACTCTGAATAAAAATAGGAATATTCTAAGAACGATATTAAGACTATAATAAGAACTATAATAAGAACGATATTAAGACTATAATAAGAACTATAATAAGAACAATATTAATAACTTAATAAAAAAAAATATTCGAAATATAATTGTGAAAAATATAATATTAATTAAAATTATAAAGGGGAGATTAGCACGAACGAAGAAATAAAAACTAAAAGCTCTACAAGAGGAAAACCTATTCCAAGAGCTACTACAAAAGAAAGAATGCAGAACGATGTTTTGGATACTGAAAAACAAAATAAATGTCCAGAATGTGGATCTGAAGATTTAATTGGTGATTATGAACGTGCTGAAGTTGTTTGTGCTAGCTGTGGTCTTGTTATTGATGAAAATTTAGTTGATATGGGTCCTGAATGGAGAGCATTTGATCACGAACAAAGAGACAAACGTACAAGAGTAGGTGCTCCAATTACTTATACTATTCACGATAAAGGTTTAAGTACTATGATTGATTGGAGGAATAAAGATATTTATGGTAGAGATATTCCTGCAAGAAATCGTGCTCAATGGTATAGATTAAGGAAATGGCAAAGAAAAATTAGGATTTCTGGAGCTACTGAACGTAACCTTGCATTTGCTTTAAGTGAACTTGACAGAGATTCTTCAAGATTAGGTCTTCCAAGAAGTGTTAGGGAAGCAGCATCTGTTGTTTACAGAAGTGCGGTTGAAAATAAACTTATTAGAGGACGTAGTATTGAAGGTGTTGTAGCTGCTTCACTGTATGCTGCATGTAGACGTTGTAATGTTCCACGTACACTTGATGAGATAGCTGAAGTTTCAAGAGTAAGTAAAAAAGAAGTTGGAAGAACTTACAGGTTTTTAACTCGTGAATTAAATATTAAACTTCCACCAACATCTCCTGTAGATTATGTTCCAAGATTTGCAAGTGAATTAGGTCTCTCAGGAGAAGTCCAATCTAAAGCTATTGAAATAATTAAAAAAGCTATGGAAAAAGGATTAACTTCTGGTAGAGGTCCAACTGGTGTAGCGGCAGCTGCTTTGTATATTGCATCAGTTCTTCTTGGAGAAAGAAAAACTCAAAGAGATGTTGCAGATATTGCTGGAGTTACTGAAGTTACAATAAGAAATAGATATAAAGAGCTTACAGAACAGCTTCAAATGGGCGACTCTTTAATATAATTTATTTCTTTTTATTATTTTTTTATAATTTTTATTTTTAATAATTTATTTTTAATATTTTTTTTTAATTTATTTTTAAATTTTAATTTTTTTAATTATATAATTTTTTTGAAGTAATTTTTTTAATAGTAATTAATTTTTTTATAAAGTTTTTTTTATTAAATTATTGAAAAATAAAATGCTCTGTTTTTCTTTTATAACCATATAAAATCTTTATCAATCTGGTTTTTTAATTTAAAATGTACTATATGGTTTATATAAGATTAAAATAAAGTATATTTATGAAATATCTAAAATATGGATTTTTACTATTTCTTCAAAAATCTGATAATTCTTGGAATAATCTTGACTATAGTTTTGTTTTTGACAAATCAACTTTAAAAAATCTTATAGATAAAATTTTCAGTTTTGATGATTTTATTAGGGATGAAACTGGTGAGTTAATAAACAGTACTGATGAAAATACACTAAATAAAGAAATTTCTAAAGATTTTTCAATATATCAAAATACCGATGTATTCACTTGTAAAAATATAGATTTTGAAGATTTAAAAGAAAACTTAAATAAGAATGTTTATGATGATAAAAAATTAACAACTAATGCTATTAACCATATAAAAGCAACGCATGGTTTTTTAGTAGAATCTCAATGGGAAACTGGAACAAAAAATAGAATAATTGAAAAGATAAAGGGAAATGCAAAATATGTAGATATTAGTAAGACTCTACAACAAAGAGCCAGTAGTGGCGAAAAAACATTGCAGGTTATACATAATCATACTTCTGGAACACCCCTGCCAAACCCTAAAGATTTAACTAATATCATAGATTACATGATTAGAAATAGTGGGATTGATGGAAATTATGGTTATTTAAATATTCAAAATTCATTTAAAGATTTAAACAAATCAGATATAACTAATATTAATATAAAAGCAAGTCAAATTTATGATGAACTAAAAAACAATGCTTTTAAAGATAATCGCTATCTGAAATGTGCTCCTAAAGAAGTGAGAAATGCAATAATATATAAATATAATAAAGAAAATATAAATGATATAGTTAAAAAATATAATAATGAATTCATGGAATATGGTATTGAATTTAAGTATACTCATTATAAACTCCAAAAGAGGTGACTTACTCGTGACAACTAAAATAAAAGAAGATATAATTATAACTACACCTATAGGTACAAAGCTTAATATACAAAAAGATATGATTATAAATAACTCTATGTATATTGATCATTATGAGCCACTTTATGAAGAATCTCACATCAAAGATTATTTAGATTGGTTGGAAGGTGAAGATAGGGAGAATTATATTAGATTGGAAGAGGAACAGAACCCTGTTCAATTCAAAGTTTTCAGAGAAGAATATCCAGAATATTTCGAATAAATTCTTTATGTTTCATATTGTTATTCTTAATTAAATTAAATATTATTTTTTTTATATTTTTTTTATATTTATAATATAAAATATATGAATAATTATATTTTGACTCTTTTTAGAGCCAATAATATTTCAACTTTTATTTAAAATCAATATTTTTTAGAATACAATGCAATAGATTTTTCGAGTTCTTCGATTATTTCATTATTATCTGTATTTTCTAATTTTTCTAGATTTTTTTGGTATTTGCTGACATTAGCTAAGAATTTATCAAAGAGTTTTTTTGTGATTTCTGTATGGACTTCCCCATAACCTAACTTTTCTACATAAAAACCATTAAGGATTTGCTCAAAGTTACCTACTGCTGGAATACTGTAAATAGGTTTTTTTAGATAAATAGCTTCGGTGATTAATGAAAATCCACCGTTTGTTATGACTGCTTTTGCATTTCTCATATCGTCATATATTTGGTTTTCATTGAAAGTTCTTAATGTTAGATTTTTATCTTTTTTCTCTTCATTGTAACCATAGACAATGAATTTTTCATCAAATTGTTTTAATGTTTCTAAAAGTTCTGTGTTAGAGGAACTTGTTTGATAAACTAAAATATAATCTCCATAGCTAGTTTCGAGATTTTTTATCTTTTCTCTTATAACTGGAGGATAAATAACTGCCTTTTCTGGATGTTTTACTTCAGGATTAAAGAAACTTGTTAAGATATATCTTTTTGGTCTTACAATGTATGATTTTATAACTCCTTTGGCCTTTATCAAATCTCTTCTATGGAAAGGAGGATAGTCAATTTTGGTTTGTGTTATCATTTGAATATTATCAAGACAAATTAAGGGTATATTTCGAATATTACTTATAACACTTGAATAATTCTCAAAATCAGATATAATTATATTTGGTTTAAGTTCTCTAGTTTTTTTGTATAAAATATCGTAATTTTCTTTTAGGTTTGTTGGAGTAGCTTTAATAGCATTGAGTAATGTTTTTTTATTTTTAACTACATTGTCTTCATAAACAGTATTTAACCCACCAATTTCAAAAACATTATCAAATTTATCATTTAAATAATTATAAGCTCTTTCACTTGAGAATATATAAACTTCATATTTATCTTTATTTTTAGGATTCGTTAATTCATCTAATATAACTCCACTTCGAACAGCATGCCCCATTCCTTCTCCACAAACGGCATAAAATATTTTTATTTTATCTTGGGTAGCTTTATTAATGAGAGCTGTGGATTCTTCCATAGATTCATTAATAAGTTGTTTTGATTCTTCCATAGATTCATTAATAAGTTGTTTTGAATCTTTTAATTGGATTTTAGACCATTCTTCCTCTTTAGTTTTTTCAAGAAAACTTTCTTTTTCAGATAAATCATTTTCATGAATACTTTCTTTTTCAGATAAATGATTATCAAGAACTTCTTTAGTTTCATGATTAAAACCATATTCTAACTCTTCTGCTGTGGTTCTGACTCCTCTAAAATCGTTGAAAGTGCTTTTTCCATATTGTTTTAGAAGTTTACGTACTCCTTCTTCTTCTAATCTTCTAACAGATACATTGATTACAGGATTTCTAAGAACTTTAAACTTTTCCTCTTTTCCTATTCTTTCAATATAATCAGTATCTTCTCCAAAAGTAAGTGTTTCATCAAAACCAGAATACTCATCATGAAGTTCTTTTTTAGTTACTATTCCATAACACCCTGCTCCATGAGGTTTGATTTTCTCAGAAGCTATCATAAATAAATTAGCTAAATCATGAAGAATTTTATGTCTTTTTCTATCAGATATAGGATTCATTTTAGTAATTCCAATACCTATATTTTCATCTTCAAATTCAGTAACTAGTTCTTCTAAATAGTTTGGACTAAGTTCTAAATCAGAATCTAAAAATAGTAATATTTCGCCTTTAGCTACTTCCGCCCCTTTATTCCTTCCAACTCCAGGCATTCCCCCTTCCACAACTTTACAATTGTAATTTTCAGCTATTAAAACAGTATCATCATTGGAGTTGGCATCAGCTACAATTACCTCATAGTCATCAAATCCTTGAGATTCAATACTTTCCAGTAGTATAGGGAGATAATTTTCTTCATTATATGTTGGAATAATGATACTTAATTTCATTTTAATCATTAATAGTTATGGGTTTAATTATATAAATTAATTTCTTTATTAGGTTTATTTTTACTAGATTATTAAAATTTTTATTTAAAAATATTGTATAAAATATTATAAAAATTATTTAAAATATTATAAAAATTATTTAAAATTATATTTAAATTTATAAAAATTATTTAAATTTATAAAAATTATTTAAAATATTATAAAAATTATATAAAATAATATAAAATTATAATTTAAATTTATAAAAATTATATAAAATAATATAAAATTTATATAAAAATATATAAAATTCTAATTAAATTTATAAAAATTATATAAAATATTATAAAAATTCTTAAATTTAAAAAATAATTAAAATTCATTTTCTAAAAAAATACAACGAAACCATAGCTATCCACAAAAAACCAATGGTAAGTGTAATCCTCTGGAATAATCCAGCATAGATTTCAAATCCAGGAGGTTGGTAAAATCCTATAGCTGTAAAAAATGCAAATATTAAAAACATAAATCCTGAAAAAGAGGAATATAATAACCATTTAAGTTCTCTTTTATATGCAAAATAGTTGCCGATTATAAAACATCCTCCAGGAGTTGCAAAAAATAAAAGTGATACCCATGCTTGATGCATAATGCCACTAAATGTAGGGTTTGTAATAACAACAGGAGTCCCTGCAGGATAACCATTTGCAAAATCTGAAGTAAATATTGCACAACCAATAAACGCAATTCCACAAAGTGTTACAATAATAGGTATCCATTGTGAAAGTGCTACTTCTTTCTTCCAAGTTTCCCATACTCCATAAGCAAATAAAAGGATTAATACTCCAGTAATAAAGAAAGTAGCGACCTGTATCCATCCCAAAGATCCATATGATAAAGAACTAATTGGATGCATTAGTGGATTATACATAGGTCTAAAAGCTTCTTGAATAATCCAGGATAGTGTAAAAAACAAGCTTGCTATTAGTCCACACAGTATAAACCATTTATTATCAATATTTGAAATAGTGTTCTTATTAGTCATAGCTATTCCTCTCATTTTGGGGTGAATTTAGATAAGAATAAAAATTCCAACTTAATGAAAAACTTTGAGTCTTTCCTTCTAAAGAATTAATCAAGCTATTTAATAGATTCATTTCATTATAATCTGGAGATATATGGACAGTAACTCTACTGTTATTCTTATTATTATTATTATTATTATTATTATTCACATTATTATTCGCATTATTATTCTCATTATTATTATTCACATTATTATTCTCTTGAATTGAAATAACTGAATAATCATTTAAGCTATTATTTATCTGTTCTAATGTAGCTTCGGGATTTAATATATTTACCTCATAATAGTCAGGGGTAGATCCTAAAAGTGAAACTGATATTCTAAGTATTATAATTAAAATTAAAAATAAATGTGGGATAAATCGTTTAAATGTTCCATATGAAAACATTGGGTCTTCTTTCATTTGAATCCTTTTTTTCTTACATTTTTCCACAATAGCTTTTTGGAAAAATAGCTTTCCAAAGTAGTAGTTAAATCCAACTTCATCAAAGTACAGGAACAATATTCCATATATCCCTCCGATACAAGCAGTTGTAAATAATCCTCCATCAAATATTCCAATTAATCCACAAGCTATTGTAAAGGTAAAAAATAATCTTACAGGAGCTAAACGATTTTTAAGAGCAGCTAATTGAGTTAAAAATAATATTGGTAAGATGATTATTATGATATTAGCTAAACTTGGAACATATTTAAGTAATGCATCTGCTGTATTTATTCCACTTGGAACAGATAAAGAAAGACTGTTAAGTGAATTATTAATTATGTTTCCAATTACTGCTTTATAAACATGAGAATGTAGGATACTTGTTGTGGAAGCTCCATTATCCATAGCTACAAATATTGTAAATGCTGAAAGTCCTAGTTGATATCTTAGTATTAGCTCTAAAATAATTCCAAAGATAGCTGTAGCTACAAATATAATGAGAGAGATTTTAAGATAAGTATTATTGTTTAATTTAAAGATAGATGAAATTTTAAGAGAGTATAACTTTTTAAATAACTTATTTTCTTTAAAACAGTTATCATATTCAAATAACTGACTTATGATTAAGACAATCCCAAGTATTGCAAAAAAGAGAATATCTTTACCCTTTGAGGAACCCATTAATATTAAGTGGGTTAGTGGCCTTATAAACGGAGTTAAAACATCTGTGAAAAAGATGATTATTGCCAATATTATAAAGAATACTCCAAGTCCAATATATTTATCAATTTTCATGTTATTCGCTTTAAAAATTAGTTTATTAAAATAGTATATTTTGTCATTAAGTTGATATTGAATCTATTAATTTTTTATTTAACTTTTTATTTATATTTTTTTAATATACATGAATTTTTATATATAATAGTTATATAATAATATTTTTTTATAGAGAGTTTTTTTAGTTAGAATAGTAAATATTATTCTTTATAAAAAATTTTTATATAAATAAATTATAATAAATAGTATAATAATATAAGAATATAAGAATTATAATAATTTAATGAAATGTAAGGATTTAAAGAATTATATATAATTTAATGAAATGTAAGAATTTAAAGAAATATAAGAATTTAAAGAATTATATATAATTAAAGAAATGTAAGAATTTAAAGAATTATAATCATTTAATGAAATATAAGAATTTAAAGAATTATGATAATTTAAAGAAATGTAAGAATTATTGAGGTGTTTTTATTTTTTCTATAGAATATATTATATTTTTAATAATTATCGGAATATTAGCTGGAATGGCATCAGGTTTATTAGGAGTTGGTGGAGGATTCTTAATGGTTCCTTTACAATATTTCTTACTAAGTTCTGTTGGTGTAGGGTCTGATTTAGCTTTAATGATATCTTTTGGAACAAGTTTAGCTATTATCATTCCAACTGCCTTATCTGGAGCTTATATTCATAGTAAAAAATTAAAAAATATCCTTGAACCAGGAATAACATTAGGTATCTTTGGAATGATAGGTGGGGTATTTGGAGCTATTGTTTCTTCTTACCTTCCAGGATCTATTTTAACAAAGATTTTTGGAGTATTTCTTATTTTTATAGCTTTCTTTATATTGTTTGAAGATGATTATTCTGGAAGGTTTAAAAGAATAAAAATATCCACTAAGATTGGAGCTATTATTGGAGTTCTCATTGGGTTTTCATCAGGACTTCTTGGTCTTGGTGGGGGAATATTTGTAATCCCAGTTCTTGTTTTCTTATTAGATTATTCAATGAGGGAAGCTATTGGAATTTCTACTATATTCATTTCTTTAACTGCAGTAGGAGGAATGGTTTCTTACATTTTAACTGGTTGGGGTGTAAACACTCTTCCATTTTCAATAGGTTATATTAACTTAATAAATTTAGCAATTATAGCTATTTTTGCTGTTTTGTTTGCTAATATCGGGGCTAAATTAGCTTATAAACTTCCTGAAAGGAGATTAAAACAAGTATTTGCTTTAGTCATGATATATATTGGAATTAGAGTTTTAGGTTTAGATTTAATTTCCTTTATAGTGGGATTAGCTTAGTTTTAGGAGATATTTTTTGAAATTCGGTGTTTAAACTTTATGTATATATAATGTTAGGTTATATTATTTTTATCCCCGAATGGGGGCGACATACCCAATAATCATCTTTGCTAATTAAATTTAAAGAGGTTTAAGATAACAAAGATAATCATGTGAGCGTACTCATTTATAATGAGTATAAGTTTAAATATCATGTCACCACCTCCTGATTTAGTAAAGAAACCCAGTGAATTAGGTTATACACTAGATTCCCTCCCAATGAAATTTTTTATTCAATGTGTATTGGAGATGTCACACTTATTAGTGTATTTTTAATACTATTAAGTATTACGCTTTTCATAGTCGGTATTAAAAATAGAAAAATATAAATATGATAAAATTATATATTATAAAATAGGTTATACACTAGATTTGAGGTTTGATATGCATTGTCAAACCTCTGCTTTCTTTTTTTTATTTAAATTAATATTCCAATTTTTTTAATAGCTACTAAGATAATTTCACACCAGTTCCACGAGCAACAATATGAATATTATCTTCAGTTAAGCCACCTAAAGTATCAAATTCAATGGTTAAGTCTAAGATAGCATCACAACCTTCTCTTTTTGACTGATTAGCTAAGTTTATAAGTGCTTGTTGTCTAGCTTTTCTAAGGTTTTTAATTAAAATATCTGCTTTTGATTGATGTTTGTGGTCTATTAATGATTTTTGATTTTTAATAAGTATTCTACCTTCGTAAATTCCTTTAAATTCTTTTATTTCTCTATCAGGAATTGTGCTTGTACTTAAAAATAGTATTCCTAAATCATTTATATTAACTCTATCCATATCTTCATCATAATCCATCTTTCCAGTTTCATCTATGTACTCTTTATTTAATATTTTATAGATAGCTTTTCTTAAATAGAAATGGATATATTTCAGAGTATTTTTGAAAAAACCAAAGATATAGGATATTACTCCAAGAATAACAACGATTAAAAAATAGTTTACAAGGATAGGAAAAGCAGCTTGTAGGATAACAGCACTAACTCCAATAGTCATCAGGTTTAGTCCTAATCCTGTATTTTTGTATATAAATCCATAGACAACTGTCACAGCAAACAATAAAAAAGCACTAACAGCTCCAGTAGTCTTACCAGATATTAACTTTGCAAGTTCAGTTTCTACATAACCTGCAATTATAGGAGAGAGTATAAGGCCAATATTAAATCCAAAGATAGCTATTTCATATTCGTAAAATAAGAATAATGAAATTAGGCCTACTAAAGCCCCTATAGCTATGGAGAAGGTAGCTATTATATATTCTTTAATCTTTCCTTTTTCTGGCTTTTTAAAATGCATATTTTCACTAAAAGTTAATAAAATAGTGTTGGAATTTATATAATTATAAATTTGAGATAAAAATTAATATTTAAATAGTATAAAAGTAGTAGTGATTTGTATAAGAATGGTTTTTTTTTACTCGGTATAATATGTGGTTTTTAGTCTGTATAAGAAATAGCTGTGCCATATGCAGTTACAAGGATAGTATTTCCCATGGTTCCACCAAGATTATTGTAGGAAATCTTTAGACCAATTATTCCATTTGCATTTAAGTCTTTAGCTTTTTCTTCCATACTTTCAAGGGCAATTTCCCGAGCTTTTTCTAGCTCTTTTTCATAGGCTGAGGTTCGCCCACCTACAACATCACGAACTCCAGAAAATAAGTCTTTGTATACATTAGATCCTATTAAAGATTCTCCTGTAACTAATCCATGATATTTTGTGATTTTCTTTGCTTCTAAAGTATTTGTTGATGATAGTAACATTTTTTAACCAATAGCTAATTTTTATTTTCTATAATAAATATTGGTATGCAAATATAGCTATAAATGCAATAATTATTATTATTAGAATTATTCTTGACATTAATCTGCTTTTTCCTATTTGTTTTTGTCTTTGTGCTAATATTTCTTGGCATTCTTGAGAACAAGTGGTTTCATCTAATGGTATTGGAGTGTTACAAACAGGACAATGTTTATGTATATCAGTCATAATATTCACCTTTAAATTTTTATTTAATTGTTTTATTTTAGTTATTTTTATTTAATTATTTTTTTATAATATTTTTTTTTAATTTTATTTATTTTTATAAATTTTATAATAATATATTTTTTTTATATTTTTTTTTATAATTTATACAAGTATAGCTAAGTTTTGATTAGTTTTAGCTTTATTTTTTTATTTTTTTATATAATTTATACAAGTATAGCTAAGTTTTGATTATTTTTAGCTTTTTATTATTGAGAAAGAACTCTAGTTCCAACATTTTCTCCATTTATAGCTCTAATTAAATTTTGAGGATCTTCTCCATTAGCTATTACAGTTTCAATTGAGGATCTCTTTATCATTTGAATAGCTGTCATATCAAAGAATTCATAGGTTCCAGCTTTGACATCTTTTCCTTCAATGAATTTTAGCATATCACTGGCTGTGATTTCTTTAATTAGCTTAGCATCATCGTATTTATTTGGATCTTTGTCATACATTCCATCAACAGATGTGAGGTTTATAAGGAGGTCTGCTTTAACATATTCAGCTAAAATAGCACTTACAGCATCGGTACTGTGAGCAGGTTCAGTTCCACCCATAACTATGATTTTCCCACTTGCTGAGTATTCAAGAGCTTCTTGGAAGTTATGTGGGACTTTTTGATAAGCTTTATCTTCTAAAGCTAAAAGTAGTAGCTTGGCATTAACTCTTGTTACCTCAATACCAACATCATCACACTTAGCTTCACCACAATCAAGGTCTCTTACTATTTGAATATATTGCCGTGCTGGATGTCCACCACCTACAACCACAAATAACTCATGTTCTTCTGCTAAGGACTTTAAAATTTCAGCATATTCTTGAAACTTTTTGTAATCGTATTTTTTTATTAATATTGATCCACCGATTGCAGCTACTATTCGCATAAACTCACCAAAATTGGTTTTTATTATTTTTATATTTATTATTATTTTGAATATATAAGTTAATATTTATAAAATTATCTATAAAGTATTGTATTTAATTGATTTTTTATAATTCTTTATTTAAAGTGTTTTATTTATTTTTGTATAAATTTTATAATTTTATATATAATTTTTATAATAATTTATATATTTTTATTTATTTTTTATGTTCATATAATTTTTATAATAATTTTTATATTTTTAATTAATTTTTTTATTTATTTTTGTATGAATTTTATAATTTTATATATATTTTTTATAATAATTTTATATACTTTTAATTAATTTTTTTATTTATTTTGGTATAAATTTTATAATTTTATATATATTTTTTATAATAATTTTATATATTTTTTATAATAATTTTTTATATTTTTTATAATAATTAATAATTTTTTAAATTTTTAAAATAATTTTTTTATTTTTTTTTGAAAAATTAGCTTTTTTTTATTTTTTTAAAAATAATTTTTTTCAAATATTGATTTACATTTCATATCTTTTTCTTGACATGTTAATTCTTTTTATTTTTTATTATATCTTTATTATTCTTTTGTTTTTGCTAATTATATACTTATTTTATCTTATTTTTACAAATAAAAATTTTTTATTTGTCGAACGAACGTTCGGTATCAATATAATCATCTTTATATACTAGTGCGGACAAATACTAGTTTGTGTTTAGATGTAAATGTTATGTATAGATATTTTTAGTACTATGCCTATTGTTTATGTTTATGAAAACATTTGCAACTAAATTAATTATAAAAATTGAAAAAATTTTACAATTATTAATTATAAAAATTGAAAAAATTTTTAAAGAACTTGATGGTCGAAAATAAATTAAAAAAAAGAGAGGAAAAAATTTTTATTAATGAGAACAAAGTCTGATATAATATAATGGTAATGTTTTGTTTTGGTTTTATGGTTTTTTACTAAAAATATAATTGATATAGGCGGTTAATAACTTTATGTCGTCGTCGTCATATGTTAAATATATCACACTCATGTTATATTAAACAAAATATTTCTTTTTAAAAACACATTAACCAAATATATTAATAATATTTAAATTCATTATTGGAACTCCAATAAACAACCCAATTTATAACCCAAAAAATAGATTATTCATATATCCAAAATATATCACACCCAAATATATATTACACCCAAAATATATTACACCCATAATATATTTAACTAAACATATAATTCAAAATAAATTACCCAATTTATATCCAAAATATATTACACCCAAAATATATTTCATAGTATTGAAACACACAAAAAAAATATCAAATGTTTTCTCCAAATTTATTACATTCAAACAATCATTAAAAAAAATACCCAATATTTTATTCTTGAATGTAAAAGTTTTTAAAATTAAAACATTTCAATATCATTATATTTTGGACTTTGTTCTGATTAATAATTATTTATTTTTCTAATTTTTTTAATTATTTTCGTCTAACTTTTTTTTAATTATTTTATAATTATAGTAATTTATTATTTATAATTATTTTATAATTTTTTATAATATTTTTATAATTATTTTATAATATTTTTATAATTATTTTATAATTATTTTATAATTTTTTATAAAAAATATAAGAGAAATTTTTATAAAAAATTTTATAGAAATAAAAAAATATAAAAAAAATTTTTATAAAAAATATTAAGAAAATATAAAAAAATTTTTATAAAAAATATTAAAAAAATATAAAAAAAAATTTTTTAAAAATAGAGGTGAAAATTTTTGGTACTAAAAAATAAAAATTCAAATAAAGTATTAATTTTGATAATTTGTACACTATTGTTCTTATTTAGCTTAAATACTTCTTTTTCTGCAGATGTAGAAGTAAGTATGGATCTAATTGATGATACTGAGGGAAAAATTAAAGATTCTATATCTAAAATTACTTCAAGGGAAGATAATATTAACCGTAATGGAGCTTCAGTCAAAAGTGGAGATTGTTTTCTAAAGGCCAAATCAGCTACTCAATCCACAATCAATGTTTTAAATGAAGTTAAATATGGAGATTTGTTTCTTATTGAAGGTGTTTTAACCAATCATAAAGGTAATCCAATAGTTGATGTTTATGGAAACCTTGAAGTAAATGGTAAAAAATATTCAGTTAAAACTGACTCTGGAGGTAAATGGGCTTTAACTATTAAAGCTATTGAATCAGGAGAAGTTAAATTTACTTTTAATGAAGATGATGATTGCATTGCTTGTGAAAATATAGCTATTTTCAATGTTATTGGAGAAGAAACACCTGCTGCTAGCAATGATGCTGATGAAGAGATTTTTTCTGGAGAAGAAGAAAATGATGATGAATGGGTTCTTTGTAGAATGATAGGACGTTTTGAAAAACCTACAGTTATCAAACCTCCTGAAGCAGAAGGTTCTAAAGAAAAGAAGGCAGTTGTTGTAAATGACAATGAAAGTAGTGTTAAATCTGTTTCAGGAATTATGAAAAATACAACTGTTCCAGTTATAGCTATCTTATTAGCTTTTTTAACTATTTTAGCTACTGCATTTTACAGGAAAAATTAGCTTTATTTATATTATTTTTATTTTTTTAATCTTTTATTTTATTTGTTTTTATAATTTTATAATCTTATAATTTTATTTTTTTAATTTTTTTTAATTTTATTTTTTTAATTTTTTTTATAATTTTTATAATTTTTTTATATCATTATATTTAATTTATATAATATATTAAAATTATATTTAGTTCTATATATTTTTTATTTAAATTTTTGTTTTGTTATTCAATTTTTATAATAATACTTTTCATTTGCTCTCTCTATTTTTATATATACATTCAATTCAATATATGAATTAGTTTATAAAAAATTTTTATAAAAAATGATAAAGCTGTTTTTTATAAAAAATGATGAAAATTATGCCGAAAAGAGTATTTTTAAATAAATATTTAAAATATTTATATTAGTAATAACAAATTATTAAACATGAGTAATTCTATTTTTTGTCCTGATTGTGGTATGTTAAAGACTAGTTGCATATGCACTAAACCTTCTAAAGGTAAAAGAAAATCAGGGATTGGAAATAAAAAAAGAAAAGAATTAATTAAGAAAACTGGTTCTGGTAGTTTGAGTAAGAAAGTTAAATCAAGTAGCTTAAATAAGAAATCTAAATCAGGTAGCTTAAATAAGAAAGCTAAATCCAGTGGTTCAAATAAGAAAACTAATCCTACTACAAAAACTATTTCTAAAGAAACTCGACTAAACAGTTTAAAGAAAAAATACCCAAAAATAGATTCTAAAATAATTGAAAACTTTCCTTTTGATGAGCCAAGAGAAGGTCAACTTGAGGTTATATCAGAAATTTCAAAAGCTATTGATGATGGATATAAATATATAGTTTTAGAAGCGGGAACTGGAACTGGAAAATCAGTTATTGCAGCTACATTAGCTAAAATTTACTCACCAGCATTTATATTAACCATGACTAAACAGCTTCAGGATCAATATTTAAAAGATTTTGAAAAAGATGGGTTTAACTTAGTAAAAGGTAGAAACAACTTTGTTTGTAAGGAAAAAGAGATTTATGGTAGAAGAGATGGAGTTTCTTATAAAGCTAATGAAATTAAATGTAACCATGGAACTTGTAAGGAAAGATTTGCTTTTAACTGTAAATTTAAATTTAGACACATAGATCCAGATATCACCACTACATTAGAACCTGCATTTAGAAATATGTATTGGAAATCAGATATTCATTGTAACTATCTTCAGCAGAAAGTTGATGGTATAAATTCTGATGTTGTAATAGCTAACTATGATTATGCAATGCTTGAGTTAAATTATGTTAATGATTTTCTAAAAAGAGAATTATTGATTTTAGATGAAGCTCATAATTTAGAAAGTAAGATAATGAGATTTATTGAATTAGAAATTGATAGAAAAAGACTTGAAAGTGAAGTAAAGATTAAGGTAAGTGATGAAGAAATCGAAAACTTACATAAAGTAGGTCATGAAGCTTGGATAAGTTTTATAAACAGTATAATTCGACGATATGAAAAGGAATATATAAAGTATGAAGGTAAGATAAAAACCACAAAAGAAAGTAAGAAATTCGAATATGAAAGAATTCTTAATGATTTAAAAAATGAATTAGATGATTATGAAAGGTTCATTAGCTATATGGAAGAAGATTCTGGAAATTGGATACTTGAAGATAATAATGATTTCATTCATTTTAAACCACTTAAGATAGATAAGTATGCTAAAGACTATCTTTTTAAATTTGGTGAAATATGTTTATTTATGAGTGCAACAATTTTAGATTATAAAAACTTTGCAAAATGGTTAGGTCTTGATGAGAGAGATGTTAAATTTATTGAAGTTGAAACCCCATTTAAAGCATCTAAAAGACCTATTGATGTAAGCCGAAGTGTAGATATGAATTTCAATAAATTAAAAAGAAATGCACCAAAAACCATTGATTTTATTTCCGAAATCTTAGCTAAACATAAGAATGATAAGGGCTTGATTCATACTGTTAGCTATCAATGTAGTGATTATTTAAAGAAAAATCTAAATAACAAGAGACTTATGTCCCATGGATCTTTTAATAGGATGCGAGTTTTAGAAAAATTCGAAAAGAGTAAAAAACCACAAGTACTTCTTTCCCCATCAATGAGCGAAGGAGTAGACCTCCCCTATGATAAGTGTAGGTTTCAAATAATATACAAAATACCTTTCCCACCAATTATGGATAAACAAATAAGTTTAAGAAAGAAAAAAGATAGCTATTGGTATCCATATCAAACAATGATGAATTTAGTTCAAACCTATGGCCGTGGAATGAGAGCCGAGGATGATTACTGTCAAACATATGTTATTGATAAAAGATTGAAGTTTTATGTTTATGAAAGTCCCCTTTATAGACGTTTAGTTCCTAAGTTTTTTAAGGAAGCTATTGTAGATTAAGAAGTGTTTTTAGATTAAATAGTTATTTTATATTTAAATTTTAGATTTTAAAAAATTGTATGTTTTAAGCACAGGTAACTGAGAGAATCTTAATCCAGAATTTCATGGAAATATATTAAGTTTATCCATCTTAAAAATTTCTTTAATTTTAGTTTCGTGAAGTATGGGTTGTAAAAGGTTGATTAATCCATAATCCGAAGTTACAAATACGACTTCTTGAATAGAACAAGCTAAATCATGAGCATCTAAACAAATTTGCCAGTCTGGAAAATGGATGCCTTGTTTTAAAAAAATATTTTTTACACTAAAATGACTTGATGAGGACGGATGTAAATTTAAAATATTTTCACATTTTTTAAATCCTCTAAAAGAGTGGATGCTTAAATTAATAATTAATTCAGCCAAATATTCAATTAAATTATTTTTTCCCACTTCATACCATCGTTTATCTTCCCATATAGATGAAACTATCCTATTTTTATCAATTATATCTTTACCTGCTTGATTTTTACCAACAGATATTTTTGAAGATATTTTATTCAAATCTTCCTTTTTAATTAAATCTTTTTTATAGTTGATAATTCCATTCTTAAGTTTATATAAAAAGTTATCATATTCTCGATTTAGCTTATTAAATACATAAATAGACTCATTTTTTACAGTATCTGACCAATAACTAGGAACCTTTTCTTGAAATATTTCCTTAGCTTTATCATGCCAAGGATTCCATCTAAAAATAAATCCAATACACACATTAGTGTCAAAGAAAAAAGACATTAAAATTACTCCTTATTTTTTTTAAAGATTTGTAGAATTGTATAATACTACTTGTTTTTTAAAGATTTGTAGAATTGTATAATACTACTTGTTTTTTAAAGATTTGTAGAATTGTATATTACTACTTGTTTTTTAAAGATTTGTAGAATTGTATATTACTACTTGTTTTTTAAAGATTTGTAGAATTGTATATTACTACTTGTTTTTTAAAGATTTGTAGAATTGTATATTACTACTTGTTTTTTAAAGATTTGTAGAATTGTATATTTTCTTAACAATATCTTCATATTCTTCATTAGGAGTGGCTATTTCAGTATAAAAAGTTAATTTATATTCAAAAAATTTCTTTTCAAATCTCTTGTATGATGATTCATATTTTTCATTTTTTGATTTATATAATTTTTTTAAATCATCAATAGAACTACACAAATTAAATAGCTGATCAATATGTTTAACAAATTCCTCAAGAACATTGTCTAAAAATTTAAGCTCATTTTTTTCATTATCTTGAATATTTTTTTTAAAAATAATCCTCATCATTTTTATTATTTCTAAAAAGGAATAATATTCATTTGAAAGATTTTTTTCATTTAAAAATTCTGCAATGGACTCTGATTTTCTAAACATATCATCAACCATATAAGGATACATGAATTCCATCATAGATTCTTGTGATTTTTCACGATTTATTGTATGTGTCTTTAATGAATTGATATATTCTTTTAGCTTCTTGGGAATTTCTTTTATTGAAGTTATCACATCTTTAAAATTATACTCATATTCAGAATTGATATAATCTTTAGAAATTCCTGAATAATTTAACATTGTATAAGACATATTTCACACCTAAAAAATTATAAAAACTTTAGTTTTTAATAAAATATTGTTTTAAGATTTATCAAGTTTAAAGTAACACATATTTTATAAAATATTTGTTTTTTTAGGTATAAATATTTTCACTTAATAAACTTATGAAGCTATATTTTTATTCTACATTCATTTTTACTATTTTTTATAATTTTTAAAAAACTTAGTATTTAGTATTATAATTTAGATATATAAATTTTATGGTCTTTATTTGCTTTAAAAAACATGATTACAATTTATAACACGATTACAATTAATAACACTTTGTTAAAAATTATCTTCTATGAAAATAAAAAAGTGTTTAGATGAAATTTTCCATGATAATAAAAAAGTGTTTAGATGAAATTTTTTTATGATAAAAAATAAATTTTTGTAAATAAATAGATATGATATATAAGTATGTATTTTTTATATAATTTTTTTTATTTTTTTCATTTCTTTATATATGCATTCATAAAGATGAATAAGTATTTATAAAAGATTGTTCAAAAAGATGAATAAGTATTTATAAAATATTACTCTAAAAAAAGAGTAATTATATATAAAATATTACTCTAAAAAAAGAGTAAATATATATAAAATATTACTCTAAAAAAAGAGTAAATATATATAGTAAAACACTTAATAATATACTAGGTGAGAAAATGGAATCTAGTAAGGAATTATTAAAAACATATATAACTACAAAAATAGAGGGAGATAGAAATTTAATAAAGAAAAACATAGAATATGATGGAAAAAAATTAAAATATAGAAGTGTTTTTCTAAGATTAAAGAAACATATCGATATTTTTCTAAAAGAAGAATATTATAATAGATTTATTGTAATGCCAGGTCTTCGAGGACTTGGAAAAAGCACTCTTATTTTTCAATTATATGATTATTTATTAAATCAAAAAGGGATTGAAAATAATAGAATATTATACCTATCTATGGATAAATTCAATCAGCTATTTGGTGAAAATATATATGATGCAGTAAATGTTTTTTTAAGAGAAGTACATGAAAGAACTCCAATTACCATTGATAAAAAAATATTCATTTTTGTGGATGAAGCACAGTATGATGAAAAATGGTCATTAGCTGGAAAAATATTATATGATGAAAGTAAAAACATTTTCATGATTTTTACAGGTTCATCAGCATTAGATTTTGAAATGAATGTAGATGCAGTTAGGAGGGTAAAAAATGAACCAATCTTTCCTATGAACTTTAAAGAATATTTGTTATTAAAGCATAGAATCACCCCGCCTAAAGGAATATCTAATATGTTGCGTGAAATAATATTCACTGGAAATGTAGATGGGTCTAGAAAAAAGGAATTAAAAATACATGAAAATTTAGGTTCACTAAAAGCTCCACTTAACAAGGAATATGAAAATTATTTAATTTCTGGAGGGTTTCCAATGACTACACTTTTAAGTGAATTTGATATCCATTGGAGAACATATAAAATGATAGAAAGAATCATTGAAAAAGATGTTTCTCATTATCAATCTATTAACAATGGTACAAAAAGTACAATTTTCAAAATAATCACTTTTTTAGCTCTTCAAAAGCCAGGAGAACTTTCTGAAAGTAATTTAGCTAAAAAAATAGGGGTTTCTTCATCATTAATACATAACTTATTAAATATTTTAGAAAAGACTCATTTGATTTTTCATGTAAATCCATATGGAGGAGCTGGAAAACAAGTAAGAAAACCTTTTAAATATTATTTTTTATCTCCTTCAATAAGATCAAGTGTAAATTTTATGTTAGGAATATATTCTCCAAAAAATAGAGAATTTTTAGGAACACTAGCTGAAAATCTTGTGGCTTCTTATTTTTTCAAAATGAAAGAAACAATTTACAGACCTTATGGTATATTTTATCCTGCAGAAAAAGGAAGTGTAGATTTTCTTTTAAGTAGTGTTACTGAAGAAATAATTCCAGTAGAAGTAGGAATAGGAAAGAAGAACGTAAAACAAGTGAAGAAAGCTATAAATGATTATGATAGTGAATATGGAATTCTCATTTCAAATAAAACAACTTTTATTAAAAAAGAAGATGATATTATTTATTTACCTATAACGACTTTTTCATTTATTTAATATAACTAATTATATTTTAATTATAGATATAATAGCTATTTATAAATTATTTATATATAATATAGTTTATAATTAAAAATATGGATTAATAGTGTTAGTTATTTTATTATATAATAATATTTTATCTTAAAAATAAATTTAAAATATAAAATACTTTTATAATATAAATTAAAGTATAAAAAATAGTATATTAGAATTTTATTATAAGAATAATTTTTATAGAATTAAAAAATATATTAGTTTTGAGAACTAAAGTTCACTTTTGCGAAGTTTAGATTACATTTGGTCTGTTTTTGGTATATATTAATTTTTCATAAAATTTTGAAAATAGTAGTTATAAGTATAATTTTTTATAAAATATTAATAATAACATTTATATATGTAATTTTTCATAAAATATTAATAATTACACTTGTATATGTAATTTTTCATAAAATATTAATAATTACACTTGTATATGTAATTTTTAAAATAATTTAAAGATGTGGTTTGATGGTTAAAAGAGAATTATACATGAAAAAAATAAGGTCTTTGATAGATAAAGATATAATCAAAGTAATAACTGGAATTAGAAGATGTGGTAAATCATATATGTTAAATTTAATTATAGATGAGCTTTTAAAATTAAATATAAATAAAAAAAATATTATTTTAATTAACTTAGAATCTAACAAATACAACAATTTAAAAAACAATCAAGAATTAAATGAATTAGTTTTTAGAAAAACAAAAAACTTAAAAGGAAAAATTTACTTTTTTTTTGATGAAATTCAAAACATCCAAAATTGGGAAAAAAGCATCAATGGATTTAGAGTAGATTTTGACTGCGACATTTATATAACTGGATCTAATAGTGAACTTCTATCTGGAGAACTATCTAGTCACTTAACTGGTAGATTTTTTGAAATTAAAATGTATCCATTTTCTTTTAATGAAATTCTTCAATTAAAAAAAGAAACTCTTCAATTAAAAAAAGAAACTCTTCAATTAAAGGAAAAATCAAATTTTGAAATTAATGAAAAAGAGGTATTTGAGGAATATATTAACTTTGGAGGAATGCCTTTCATATTTCAACTTGAAGATGAAGATAAAATAAAATATTTAAATGATCTTTATAATTCTATCATATACAATGATATTATTCAAAGAAACAAAATTAGAGATAGTCAATTACTTGACAAATTAATAAAATATATGATAAGTAGTATAGGGCATACTTTTTCAGCTCATAGCATTTCAAAATATTTGAAAAATGAAAAAATAAATGTTTCTGGAGATACAATATATAAGTATTTAAAATATTCTGCCAATGCTCACTTGTTTTTAAAAGTTTTAAGAGATGATTTAGTTGGTAAGAAAATACTAAAAGTATCTGAAAAATATTATCTAACTGATCATGGATTTAATCAAGCTATTAGTAAATCAAAAAATAATATATCTCAAATTTTAGAAAATATTGTCTTTATCGAGTTTAAAAGAAGAGGATATGATGTTTATGTAGGTAAATTAAGAGACTTAGAAATTGATTTTGTTTGTGAAAAAGAGCAAACAAGATTGTATGTACAAGTTTCATATTTATTAGCAGATAAAAGTACTGTAGAAAGAGAGTTTAGACCATTGAGTAAAATCAAAGACAACTATCCAAAATATGTTTTAAGTTTAGATGAATATGATTTTTCACAAGATGGTATAAAACATATGAATATTAAAGAATTTTTGAAAAATGGTGTTTAATATTTTTTCATATAATTTTATTAAATAATTTATCTATGAAAAATAATAATTTAATCTATAAATTATTTATTTCTTCTATTTCTTTTTGAGCTTTTAAATATTCTTCATGCTTGTATTTAGTATCTTCAATTTTATTTAAGTAATATAAAGCTTTTTCATATTCTTCTTTTCCTTTAAATGCCATAGCTATATAAAAATAAGGTTTAAATTCATTATCAATAGCTTTTTGGAGATAAGTTATTGCATTATCATAATCTTTTAATTCAAGATATAGAATTCCTTTCTCTTCAACTGGTTGCATATAGCTATGATCTATTTCAATAGATTCATTTAAAGTTGTTAAAGCTTTTTCATATTCTCCCATTTCTTTTAAAATTAAAGCTTTTTCAACATAAGTTTCTTGGGATTTATTATCTTCTTTTATAATTTTGTTAGCTAGTTCTAATGCTTCGTTGTATCGTTTCAATAATCTTAAAGTTTCTGCTTTTTGAAGATAGCTATGATTTCCTATATCCTCTCCAAAAATCTTTTTTGATTTTTCAATATATTTATCAAAAAATTCTAAAGCATTTTCATGTCTTCCTAAATGATTAGATATATATCCCATTACTAAATAATTTTCTAGGTTGTTAGGGTTATTTTCTGTTAATTCTTCTATGAATTTTAATGAATCTTCATTGTAATCTAAGCTATTTACGAGATCTATGTAGTCACTTTCTATTTCATAATTATCAGGATGATAAATTAGAGCAGTATTGAATGCTTGAAGAGCTTCTTTTTTTTGGTTTAATTCTTCTAAAAAGAGTCCTTTAAATCCGTAAACTTCAGTTGCTGAGGGGTCTAATTTTAGGATTTCATCAGCTGTGTTGATAGCTAATTCAAACATTTTTAAGTAGGATAAGATTACTAATTTAATTTTTAGGACATTTGTGTTTTGAGGGTCTAATTTTAGTATTTTGTTAGCTATTTTGAGGGCTTTTAGGCAGTTTTTTCTTTCTAAATGGTTGCTTAATTTGTTTGTTAGGTGGTTTATTTCTTCATTTTTGTTCATTTTTTGGATTCCTTTTTTTAATTTTTCTATATGGGTTGAAGTTTTTCCATAAAAAGAGAGGAGTTTATAACTTTTTAATATCTTTTGGAGCTAATTCTGTGATTTCACCTATTTCTTCATTAGAAAATCCTTTATTTTTTAATTTAGTAGCTATTTCTATTTTTTCTTCTTCTTTTCCTTTTTCTTCTCCTTCCTGTATGTTTCTTTCTCTAGCGATTTTTATATCCATTCTTACTTTTTGTCTCATTTCATATAGTTCCATTTCTTTAGGATTGTTATTTATTTTATCCATTATTTTTTGAGCTTTTGCAAGATTAGGTTCCATTTCTATCACTTTTTTTCTTATTTGTTTTGATCTTTGTTAATGATTAAATAATTCTATTAGTTGAAAAAGTCTTTTAAACCAAGTATAGAAGTTATTTTAGTTATAATATTATACAAATCTTCAAGGTTTCTTTCTTTAGTGTTATGATTAATACTCCATATATTAATTGTTAAAGTATCTTCATCACCACCTATTGTTAATTTCAACCTACTTCCATCTAATCCACAATAATTTTTATTAGCGATAACTATTTCCTTAAAATTTAAATTTAATATTTTAGAATATATTTCATCAAATATTTCTTTTTTAATTTCAACTACATCAACAATTTCATTAGCTATTATGTATGTTATAGAATATTTATTATTAAAACATGATAAGATGATTATATTAGGACGTGAAAAACTCTTTTCATATTCGATGTATATTGATTTCATTTAAATTCTTCCTAGATTTATTATAATTTCTTTAATTATATTATTATTTTTTGCTATATTATATTTTAGTATAGTTTTTTTAAGTAGTTATGTATAATTAAAAATATTTAATAATGAATTAAAATTGTTTTAAAATGAGAATAATATATTACTTTTGGGAAGTAAAGTTTACTTATGGGAAGTTTAGATTATATTTTTGGATTTTTTTATTTTAATTTTTTAGATATGGGAATGTTTATTAGTTCAAAATTTTTGATATAATAATAAAATTATTTTAGATGTATATAATTTAAATAGTTTATAAATACTAATTTTATATTATTTTTTATAATATAATATTAATTAAATCATAATTTATATTTTAAATAATATAATATATTTTAATAAAATTTATATTAAATATATTTTATATTAAATATTTTTATTAGATATTTTATAGTTATTTATTATTTAAAGAGTTTATAAAATATTAAATTATTAAAATCTTTAAAAAACTGAATTATGAAACAATCCTAGATTTTTTTTGAAATGTGGTTCATATCCTGGAGATTTTTTTATGGAGAATTATTTGTGAGTTTTTTCACAGATATTGATCCATTTTTTTAAAAGTGATTCAGATTCTTGAAATTTTAAACTGGAGTATATTTATTGGATATTTTCACAGGAATAATTACTCCGTTAAATTTTCTCGAAATCTTGAGTATTTACTCCATATAATTCTAATTTAAAACTATAAAAACATTTATATACTAATTAAGACAATATATATTTGTAATTAGCTTTTTGGCCAAATTTGTTATTTACAAAAATTAATATTTTACAATGAATGTATTCTAAATTATTGTTCTTGTAAAATGCAATTTAAAATATATTATGGAGTTAGATAAAATGATGAATAAAAAGGATTTAATAAAAAACAAAATTAATAATTTAAAAGGAGGAAACAAAGAAATTTTTGACATAGTTAATAGAGTGGATGAGGAATTTGTTACATTACAAAAACTTTACATGTTTACTTCTGTATTTCAAAAAAAACACCTTAATGTTGGTGATCTTCAATCAGAAATTAGACATTATGTGTATAGTTTAATTGATTTAGGTTTAATGGAAAGAGTATATGATGGAGGAAAGGTTTGTAGGGGAATATACAAAAATTTAGCATATAAATATAATATTTAACTTTTAAACTGTTTCAAAAGTAGAAATTTTTTATTATATATTGAATTTGTTGTTGATAAATTTATAAAAACTTTTTGATGTAAAGAATGGTATTATAATATATTTTTTTATATATCTATTAACCAATTTCTTACATTTTATTTTATATTAATGATTTATTTTTTAAATTTTCAATAGAGTCATTTAATTGTTTATTAAACATTTTAACTACTCAACATTGTCATTTTTCAAAAAATGAAAAACTCACATTTTTTTCAAAGCTCTAAATGTTATTTATAACAATTTAGAAAGATATTATATAATTGATTAATATATTTATACAAGGAGAGATTTCATGAGCGAAAAAATTAGTACTATATGGATAAATGGAGCAGGTTGTTATTTAAGAGTACCTAAAGAATTTTCGCCACTAGGTGCTAGTGCAGGATGGTTTATTGGAGGACCAGTTGGGGCTTTATTATTAAGTAAAAAATCAGGAAAAAAACAAGGAAACTTATTCGTAACTGACAAAAGGTTATTATTTAAATCTTTATGGGGAACGACTGCTCAAAGTTTTAAATTTGAACACATTGAAGATATAGAATACATCGGAAGTGGAAATATGTTATTACATTTGGAAGGAGTAGGCACTATTCAATTTGATTTTCATAATTTTACTATAATACTTGATGGGGAGAACCATATCAATAAATTAAGAAATTACTGTATTAATAGAAAAAAGGAAATAGTCGGCGATAAAAATAACGATAATTCTATTGCTGATGAGATTAATAAATTTCATGATTTAATGATTAAAGGAGCGATTTCAGAAGATGAGTTCGAAGCTAAGAAAAAACAACTCCTAAATTTATAATTATTTTTTTAAATCTCTAGAATTTATTTTTATATTATTTTCTAAATGCTCATTTATTTATTTTATAGAAATTTTTTTAAAAATTTTTTGCTTTTTTGTATAAACTTTATAGCAAAGTTAAAATTTTGTAAAAAACTCCACCAAAATTTACACCCTCCAAAATTAGTAACATTTAAATATGATAAAAACATACCTAATAGAAGGAATAAATTTATTAATTTTTTTTAAAGTTTAATATATAAAAATTAAATTATTTTTATTATTAACATCTTTTCTTATAAGAAAAAAAAATTCAATATTGCCGGCAGCCCCTTTTATCGGCGAATATGTAATTTTATCAATAAAAAAACCGATTTTTAGTATTCCATCCGCAACCCTGTTTAGTATATCCTTATGATATTCCATATTCTTTACAACACCCTTTGTATGCTGAAAAGATTCCGCCTCAAACTGCGGCTTTATTAAAATAATTCCGGTTATATTATCAAAAATATTATAAATATGCGGCAACACCTTGAGAATTGATATAAATGAAAGATCGGCAGTAAAAAGGTCTATTTTTTCGGTAAAAATCTCCTTTTTAATATCCTTTGCATTAGTTTTTTCTATTACAACAACCTGTGAATTATTTCTAAGAGTATAATCGATCTGATTATATCCGACATCTACAGCAAATACCTTGGAAGCGCCCATTTTAAGCATACAATCGGTAAATCCTCCGGTTGATGCGCCAAGGTCTAATGTTGTTAGAGCGGTTAAATCTATATTAAACTTTTTAATTGCATGAATCAGTTTTTCCCCTCCGCGGCTTACAAAGATACCCTTTGGTCTCTCTATTGCTATTACTTCGGTTCCTGTTATTTTCTTCGATGGGTCGCGGAGAGTTTCACCATCGACTTTAACCCAGCCGGATATAATCTCTCTCTTTGCTTTCTCTCTTGACCCGGAAAAACCATGTTCAGCTAAAAAAATATCTAATCGGATCTTTTTCATTGAAGTGCTAAAAATCGTTTATGATAATTTTCTTATTGTCTTAAAATATATAAGTATTTCTATCGCTGGCTTCTTCGGGGTCTTTCTTCTTTTGGTTTTGCAACATTAACTTTAATATTCCTGCCTTCAAGCTCTTTGCCGTCAAGCTGTTTAATAGCCTCATCCCCTTCTGCCTGATTCGGCATTTCGACAAATCCAAATCCCTTTGAGCGTCCGGATGCCTTGTCTATTACAACTTTACTCTCAGATACTGCGCCATAAGCGCTAAAAAGTTTACCTAAATCATCATCTCTCATTTTATAGGGGAGATTTCCAACATAAATATTCATTTTATTATTTCTCCATTTTTTTTTTGCTTTCTGTGCGCGCCCTGGCGCGCACAGAAAGTTAATTATCAAATTTTATTTTTCAGTATTTAGATCTTTTTTAAAACTCTTTATATCCGGTTTTACTCCGCTTAC
>Ga0082212_10001810_pt1 | contig 31554 bp, 26 predicted proteins | sample TergutNt197P3_FD_71548 | JGI IMG/M metagenome (GOLD analysis project Ga0082212, IMG submission 71548) | Neocapritermes taracua P3 segment gut microbial communities from Petit-Saut dam, French Guiana - Nt197 P3 | ecosystem: Host-associated > Arthropoda: Insects > Digestive system > Gut ...
GGCCGCATTAACACGCGAAGAGAGAGATAGATACGAACGCGCCAAAGAACAGGTCATGTTGGATCGCAGCATAAAAGGATTGGAAGACGCCGTTATTGCAAAGGACCAGGCGCTTGCCGAGAATGCCCAGGTGATCGCCGAGATGAATCAGGCGCTTACCGTGAATGCCCAGGCGCTTGCCGAGAAGGATCAGGCGCTTGCCGAGAAGGATCAGGCGCTTGCCGAGATTGCTAAAACTATTGAAGATCAAGCCAAAGAACTCGCCGAAATGCGAAAAATCCTGTCAACTTTCAAAAATTAAAAACAGGCGTATGCCTTTTCCATAAGCGACAGCATTGCAAAATAACGTCATTGGTAGGAACGAAGCAATCCAGAAAGCGCTATAATGACTTGTTTATCACTGGATTGAACATGACGACCCTGCTCGGCGTAGCGTCTTTCGCTACGCCGTTGTAAAAAAGCAAGTCTCCGGACTTGCATATTCACAAAGCGGCAGCTTTGATTCTAACACGGCGTAGTCAGGATACTACGCCGAGCGCAGACCGTACGTCTCGTCCATTCAAATTTACAATCTTCTGAAAAATAACATATTATGACTTTTTTAATTAAACTTTCCAAAAGACCCAATAACGCACGCCAAGCGTCTAAAAGCGTTAAAAAAATTCCGTTCGCCGAAAAAGCGGCCACCTTCGCCTTGTTCCTGCTTGTCGGGCTGACGTCGTGCGACATGCAGGGCAAAAAGAGCGCTGCAAACCCAGACAAGAACCCCGGCGCCGATTTGCCCTGGTACCAAACGACCTATCGCTGGGCGCAGACTAACTTCACCGAAGATGATCCGGTAAAGGCCGATCTGGAGTTTTGGCGGCATTACTGGCGACTGAACCGGATACAGGGGGTTATTGTCAACTGTGGCGGTATCGTGGCCTATTATCCCAGCAAATTTGATTTGCAATACCGCGCACAGCATTTGGGAGACCGGGATTTCTTCAAACGGGTGAACGAGATGGCCCGCGAGGAAGGGATACGGGTGGTTGCCCGCATGGACATCAACCGGGCTACACGTGAATTTTTCGAAGCGCATCCCGACTGGTTTTGCCGCCGGAAAAACGGGGAGCCTGTCCAGTCCAACGGGCGCTATTTCTCGTGTATCAACAGCGATTACTACAAGGTGTTCATCCCGCAGGTCTTGGAAGAGATCATCGACAGATACCGGCCTGCCGGTTTCACCGACAACAGTTGGAAAGGTCTCGACCGCAATACGATCTGTTATTGCGACAACTGCAAACGGAAGTTCAAGGCCGAGCGCGGCCTGTCGCTCCCCGAAGCCGTTTCGTGGGACGACCCCGTTTATCGCGAATGGATACGCTGGGGCTACGAATGTCGGATCGCCAACTGGGACTTGTTTAACGAGGTCACCAAAAAAGCCGGCGGCGACGATTGTCTGTGGGTAGGCATGTTGCATGCCGACCCTGCTTCGGGTGGCTTTGCCGACCTGAAAGCCATTCTCTCGCGGTCGCAAATGGTTTTCTGCGACCATCAGGGCCGTGAAGGTTCAGGCTTTGAGCAAAATGCAGTCAACGGAACGCTCTTGCGTCTTGCATCCGACGAACAGGTGTTGGCGCCGGAAAGCATGGCCAACTACGTTCGCGGCAACCGCACCTTTCGCCTGGCAACCAATCCCAGGGAAGAAACGCGTCTATGGATGATTACCGGTATTGCCGGAGGCATCTCGCCGTGGTTTCACCATATTGGAGGCAGCCAGAACGATAGCCGTCAATTCGAAACGCCCGCGCCGATCTTCCAATGGCATGAAAAAAACGAACAATACCTGTACAACCGGTTCGACCTGGCGAATGTGGGCGTCGTCTGGAGCCAGCAAAACGCCGATTTCTACGGACGCGGCGACGTCAGGGAAAAAGTATCGCTTCCCTGGAAGGGGTTTTGCATGGCGTTGTCGCGGTACCGCATACCTTTCCTGCCCGTCAACGCGCAGGATATCGGCAAATACGCATCCCGCCTGCGGACGCTTGTCTTGCCTGATATTGCCGTGATGTCGGAACGCGAAATCGATGCGGTATGCGATTTTGTACTTCGGGGCGGCAACATCGTCCTGACTGGAAATACGGCGACGCTGGATGGCGACGGCCAGCCGACGGCCAACGACAAGCTGTGGCGCCTGTTGGGGCTTTCGCGCACCGGCGAGGCCAAAGGCGCTTTCGGCGCGACCGGTTCGAGCTGGGAGGTATTCGTCGCCCACAACTATTTCCGTTTGCCAACCGACCGTCACGAACTGTTGACAGGCTTTGAAAACACCGACATGCTGCCTTTTGGCGGCAGTATCCAAGTCGTCAATTCAACCGGCGCCCTCAAGCCTGTGTGCTCATATATCCCGGCGTTCCCCATCTATCCTCCCGAATTTGCATGGATTCGCGAGGAAGAGCCCAACACCTTCCCGCTGTTTGCCGGTACGCTTTCCGGTGGCGGACGGGCTGTCTACCTTGCCGGCGATATCGACCGCTGCTACGGCAGAGCCTTGTTGCCCGACCATGGCACGCTGTTAGCAAACGCCGTAAGGTGGGCAGCCGGCGAATCGCTGCCGCTCCGTCTGGAAGGACCGGGACATATCGACTGCAAACTCTACCGGCAGGGCGACCGCCTGATCTTGCATTTAGTCAACCTGACCGGCTCCAACCGCACCGGCTATTTAGACGAATTTATACCTGTCGGACCTTTTACTGTCACCTTGGATAAACAAGACCTCACCCCCAGAAACGCTTTCCTGACAGTCAAAAACAAAAAAGCGCCCATGAAAATTCAGGGAGACAAAATCATTGTGAAAATCAACCAAATCACAGATTTCGAGATGCTGGTGATTGATTGATATGTTTTTTTTCCATACGCCTAATTTTGCAACCGTATTTTTCTTCTACTTTTTTTATAAAAAAATCTTTTGCTCCATTATGATTCTTAAGAAACCAATTAGTATGATTTTCAATATATTCCGTTCGGATATGATGATCATTCAAGTCATTGGGAACTCTTTCCATTCGCGGGTCAATGCTGTCAAAACTGTCAAAATCTTCAGACAAGCGTTTTTGGGTCATTTCGACATATTCCGCATTTAATTCAAAACCTGTGCAATTTCTATTTAATTATTGGCAAACCCGCAATGTTGTACCACTGCCTGAAAACGGGTCTAATACCCAATCACCCTCATTCGAGGATGCTAAAATCATTCTTTCTATAAGCCCTTCCGGTTTTTGAGTCGGATGGTTTTGCCTGTTTTCCTGACAATAATGTATATGGGAAAAACTCCCAAACATCACCGGGATTTGCTCCTCTCATGTTGTTTATGGAACGATAAAACTTTTGAGGGATTCTCACATCGTCAAGATTAAATGTAAATTTGTCTGTTTTAGTGAACATGAGTATATCATCATGTCTTGGCGAAAATCCTTTCTTTTTGCCGATTCCCTGTGTGTAAAACCAACAAATCCAATTATTAAAATGAAGATTACATTCCTGTTCCAAAATTTGATACAAATAGGATATAAATCTGAATCCCATGAAAACATAAATGGTTCCTGTTGGTTTTAAAACTCGTTTGGCCTCGGCAGTCCACTTTTTTGTAAAATCAATATATTCAGCAAACGATCTACTGTCAGAGTCATTCCCGTAATCTTTATTCAAGTTGTAAGGCGGGTCGGCAATAATGACGTCTATGGTATTCGCGCAAATGCTTTTAAATAATTCTAAAGCATTTCCCAATTGAATGTCTATTACTTTATCCATTCGTATTTATTTGCAAGTTCCAACCAACTTTCATAAGACCTTTTTGTTGAGGCTAAATATTTTTTATCCAGCATTTGGCAAAATTCCCACGCCGTTCAGAATAACTCATCTTACTGCATTTATAATTCGTTAATGGTGCAAAGTTACAACTTTTTTTTGGAATGTTTTCTGTGTGCTGTAATTTTTTTAGGGCAACCGCATCAAAATTTCTGACAAGTCTGAAAAGGGAGTCAACGATGTTCGAAGTAACTTCCGTGGTAAACTTTCATTTCAGACCTCCATTTTCGTAACAAACCTCGTATAAATCGCGAACTGCCCACATAGGATTATCGGTATGTAAAGCCCACCAATGCTCGAAAAGAAAATGTAGTCCGCCAAATTTTTTCAAATATAGATAGGCTTCTTGTTTGTTCATTTTATATGCACGAGCAAAAATCGTAATAATGAAAGTGATAAAACGTACCTTACTAAGAGTTTCACGGCTTAATTCGACGCTTTGTTGTATCTTTTCCTTATTTTCAACTTTTAAATTACGGTACAAACGTACATGAAAAATTTGGATTTTCCAAGCGTGTAGAATAAAAATCAATACTTGGTGGTATTTTCACAACAAAATTTTGTAAAATTCAAAAAGGTATTGTACTTTTGCCATGTTTATTCATCAATTTTCAGGTCATGGTAAAGTGGAAAAAAGTGGAAATTGGTAATGGAAAAGACATTACTTTCTCAAAATTACCATCAATTATTATATCAATAATGATCGGGATGGCGTGTTGGTTTGTTGGCGGATGTCATACGGATCATTCTGCTGCGTCCTCCGCGATGATTCGTCAAAATGTTGACTGGCATGACATATCATCCTGTTTTGTGCCGCCTGATAAATACAAAAACGAGTATGGCGTCTATCGCTCACCGCTTATTTTTCAGAACGGCGATACCGTAAAGACGGCGGCTGACTGGTTAAGACGCCGCAAGGAAATCTACGACGACTGGATGCAGATGCTGGGCGAATGGCCTCCGTTATTGGAACATGCTTCATTTGAATATCTTGATTCGACGCAAAAAGACGGTTACATGGAATGTAAAGTCAGTTTTGAATGGCTACCCGCCCGTAAAACAACCGCTTATCTTTTAAAACCGGAAAGAAAGGGTTTGAAACCGGCTGTCGTCACCGTTTTCTATGAACCCGAAACCGCCGCAGGATTATCCGGAGGTCCCAATCGCGATTTTGCCCGACTGCTTGCTAAGCAAGGCATTACGGCGTTATCCATAGGCACGTCGGACGTAATTGTCGACAGCGCTTTCGTGCAGTTTTATCCCGAATATGTCAACCAAAAGATAGAACCCCTTTCATTGCTGGCCTACCTATCTGCCAACGCATGGTATGCCTTGTCGAAAGTAGACGATGTAGACGCAACGCGTATCGGCATCGTCGGACATTCCTATGGAGGCAAATGGGCCATGCTTGCATCCTGTTTGTTCGACCGCTTTGCATGCGCCGCATGGTCGGATCCGGGTATTGTTTTCGACGAATTGCGTCCGAACGTCAATTATTGGGAGCCTTATTATCTGGGCTATCATTCGCCCCCCTGGCGTCAAAGGAGCGTTATTACTCCGGATAATCCGGCGCAGGGATTGTATGTGAAATTGATGAGTGAAGGACGCGACCTGCACGAGTTGCACGCGCTGATGGCGCCTCGTCCGTTTCTGGTATCGGGCGGCTCCGAAGACCCGCCCGAAAGATGGATACCCTTGAATCACAGCGTAGCCGTCAATCGTCTTTTAGGATATGACGCCCGTGTAGCCATGTCGAACCGACCCGAACATTCACCCAATGAAGAAAGTAACGATATCCTTGTGAAATTTTTCACCTGTTATTTGGAATAAATATTATAATCCATTTCGTCCTTTTTATTTATAAATGATTACATATCAAGACCGAAAAATACGAGCACGGGATTATCGTCTTCCTTGTAATCTGCCAATTCCGGCCGCGTCTCAAGAATTTTTTTGTGATGTATATTTTCGGGGTTGAAATAATTAATTACGCTAAAAAATTCCTTTTCCGTACAGCCCCTAATTTCAGATACACCTATGGTATCAAAAATATCCCATGCTCTAACCGCATCGGTTTCTTTTGTTTGTTTGTTGTAGAGAAGCGTGTAATTAGCGCCCATAATACACCGAATGGATATATAGTTGTCTGTTTCATAAATATGTAAGTTCTCGTAAAAATATGGTCCGCTCATTATGGATTTATACTTTTCAGCATCATCTTGCTCTTTCGACCATTTTTCTATTACATACTCCGGAGGTTTTTGTAAATTTTTAATGCCGATTGCAGGGGAAATACCATTGTTAGTTATTGAATATATGATTTCAGAAAATTTTGGTGTATAATATGTTGTGTTTGATGATTTATAAAATTTGTAAGAGCTGAAATGCATTAGATCCATGTCATACAAAAATTTTTTTTCTGTAAACAGTAAATTAGTTTTTCCTGTTCCCACATCGTAAACAGCCAGATTAGCGAATATTATACCATTGTTATATATTGGAGACCAATACATTTTTTCATCTATTATGCAAAAGTTTAGCAGATAATACTTCAATTTGATTTCTTTCAAATATTCTCCCGCAGAATTGTATGTTAAAATCTTCCTGCCGTGAGAATCAAAAATGTAGACGTTTTCATTATGGTAAATGTCAAAATCGTTGAAACTTATGTATTCGCCTGGTCCCTGACCTCTTTTTGCAATTTTAGATATAAATTTCCCGTTCAAGTCAAAAATAAACAGTGTCATTGTTTTGTGAAAATCTGCCACATAGATCCTATTGTTGCTGATTAGTACCTTATCGGCATTCCCAATTAGACACTCGTCGGTTGTCTCCAATGTGACATATCGAAGGTTTTTCATCTTTAATGGATTAACCGTTAACGGACTTTTCCTCATTGTATTTACATCAATAATGATAGGTACATCATCCAACGAATAGTTTGAAATTCTTCTGTTGTCGCTTGATTGAAAAATCATGCAAACAAAAAGCAAAAGAAAATATTTTTTGGCTACCATTTTGTTAAAATTTTTCATATAAGTAAATTTTTAATTAATTCACGACAAAGGTATCAGTTATTTTTTAAATATGCAAATTTTTTTTTTGATTCGGACTGATCCTTGATGTTCATTCCATCATATCCGCCATCTTCCTGATAAGTCCATGCGCTGCGGGTTTGGCCAGTTCAAAGCCGTTTTCTATTTTTCCCTGTCGAAGACGGGATCGCTGGAATAAACGTCTTCAAACCCGTCTTTCTCCCAGTGCCGAATTTTTACCGTAAAAAAATATCGTCAAAATATTTTTAAATTCGACTTTTCGTTTCTATCTTTGCAGCAATTTTAGTGATCCGTCATGATAAGCGAAAAAGACAAAGTAGAGGCGCAGAACACTGCTCCCACACCAAAAAAACAGGCTAGCCCGAACAGGAGTAAACCGTCAAGATATATCAACCCGCTGACCGACTTTGGGTTCAAATATCTTTTTGGCGCAAAGGATTTACTGATTGATTTTCTTAACGGCATCCTTGATGTTGATTCCGGCATTGTGGATTTAACCTACGAAAATACGGAACGGATACCCCATTCGAAACATGAACGGATAGCCCGTTTCGACCTGCACTGTACGACCGGTACCGGCGAACGGATCATCATTGAAATGCAAAACAACAGTCAGGATTTTTTCAGGGACAGAACGGTATATTATATTACATTTCCCATACAGGAACAAGCCCCAAAGGGGAAATGGGGAATGATTTGCCTGCCAGACTCCAGAATAATGTTTTTGAAAAACTTTTCCAAATGGCTGAAATTGCAAAATTGTCGGCAGAAGACAGAAAAGAATATTACCGATCACTTAAAAGTTATAGAGACATGAATAATTTTATTACACAACGAGACCAGAAAATTTCACAGCGAGACCTAATAATTGCACAACGAGACCAGAAAATTGCACAGCGGGACCAAATAATTGCACAGCGAGACCAGTCAATTGCACAGCGAGACCAGTCAATTGCACAGCGAGACCAGTCAATTGTTAATTTGAAGCAAGAGATTGAAACGTTTCGTAATGAGAAAATTGAAATGGGCAAACTAATTGCAGACATGCAGCGTCAACTGGGCTTATCAAATAAAAACGTCAACTAATACCCTGCATCCGTCAAACATGGGACGCACGAGGATCACCCCTTTGGGACTCCTTGTCAGACAGGGAAGTGTCAATGTGTACAAATAAGTGCATTCCAATGATTAATTTGAGTTTCAATTTTTTTTTCGCCATGTATGCTGATTATCGATGATAACCCTTGAATCCCTTTTTAACGACTTCGAGTTTTTTTGCATCATTCAGGGCTGCATGTGTAAAAAGCAGAACGCCATCGGCAGATTTTAGGCCTTCCCTCAATGCGACTTCCAAATACTCGGGCGTTGTTGGGCCTAACCGGCTATGTGCTGTTGCATAGATGTCGAGGATAATTGGAATATTAGATTTTATCTTTACCCGTAATTCTTGGATTTCTTTTTCCACAAGATCGGGATTTTTCAAATTACCACCTTCCGATTCGGCGCGGTACGGAAATAATATCCCGTCAAAAAAGCCTATATAATTCTTTACAAAATCATCGGTTGTTTGCTTGTAGTAACAACATGGGATAAATAAGAAATCGGGGTTGACGTCTTTCGATGCCTTGATGATCTTTTCCATGTATTCGGGCGTAAAAAATTTAAGGTTATGAACATAATCATCTATGCTCCATACGATCAAGTTCTTTTCTGTAAGGCTCAGTTTAGCCAGTTCTTCCGCCCATTTTTCAAAATCGAGCCTGTACGGTTCTGCATAGCCCGATTTCGTTACAGGAGGTTGTTCGGATGGAGGGACAATCGTGACCCAAACTTTGATCTTTTTTCTGCGTGCCTCAGGTAAAAACTGTTTGAGTTCATCGAGTCCGTCGTTACGATCGCGAATCAGCCAGTGGTAAGTGTTTGCTTTAATGTCTTTCAATTCTTTAAACAGCTTTTTAAAGTCTACTTTTCCATCTTCTGTTCGGGGAGGAGTACCATAAGAACCGATGGTTCCATATACAATTTTCGAATGTTGGTTAACCGGATTTTGCGCCGATAACGTTGAATGTGACATACTGAAGATAATCAGCCATGCGCAAATAATAATTTTTCTCATCTTTTTTACTGTTTATATTGTTGATAATTAATGCCCCCTGTACAACCAACCGTCGGTACACACTGCCCATACTTCGTTTCCGTTCACGCATACATCGTGAATGTTCGCGCCGACGCCGTCGGTTTTCTGTATGATATTGCCGTTGTTTTGGTCGATGATGTAGCAGTTTTCCTTTCCGACGGCAATAATGTTGTCGTTATATTTTCTCATAAGCGCGCCGGAAAGGTTGACGCCAAGATTTTTTATCTCCAATGTTTCGGGATTTAACAAACAAAGCGCTCCCCCCATGTTTATGACGCCTCCTTCGCCGTTTACACAGAGAGACCCCGGACTTGCGTCGAGTTCCTTTTTTTGGGTGATTATCCCGTCAAACGACATTTTACAAATATATTTTGGGGCGTTTCTGTCGGTAGGCAGGCCGTTACCTATTTTTGCGGTGACAAAAATGATTGATTCCTTGTAAATCGTCAGCGCTTCGATGGCATTTTCGCCGATAAGGTCGGGGAATAGGGTGATTTCGCCGCTGTTGACATCCCATCGCGTAATCGCACTGCCATAAAAGCCGTATTTAGCCATCCATCCCGTCCAAATGACTCCATCGCCATTCGTCACGCTTCGGGTATGGGGGCGGATATAATCCGGCGCAATGGTTTTTACCATCTTCGGGTTGATATTGGCGCGCATATTCCATGGTTTTTTCGGATCGTATTCAATATGTTCTCCTCCGCCATAAGCCGTAAAATATATTTTCCCCTTATAGCCTACGACACCGTAAGATTCTCCGCCTGTCTTGCTGATATCAAGCGTGTTGTACAACTCGCCGGTCTTCGGATCGTAGCAGAACGCGGTCATTCCAAACGACGACGTACCCCATATTTTGCCGTCTTCATCAACGTTGACGCCAAAAGCGTTGGTGGCAGGCGGGGGCATCGGAAATTTATGGTATTCGGGTTCGAGTGCCGTTTTGCGAAGTTTGAATAATTCCTGTCCTTGAATCCCGACAATATCGCCGTTATCAAATTGGAATCCGTTAGGTAAATCACCCAAACGCGGGTCTTTAGGCTCGCCCTTCTGCGCTACCAATTTTTCAAATAGCGGTATGTCTTTTGCTAAGGCTTCCGCATCCTCCATTTTAAACGACTTGTCGTAAAGCATATTGCCCGTATGCGGGTCGAGCAATACACAATCTTTGTTATCATCGTATAAACAAACAATTTCATTGGTCAAATAGCTGACCTGAAAACCGTCATTATAAAACTGAGAGAAAGATTTAGTTTCCAGGTTATAAACAAAAATTCGTTTTGCTTTTTGTCCGCAGTGAATAAACAACTTGCCGGTGACGGTACTATGTACCACTCTTGAATACAAATTGTTTTCGTCGGGGTCAACCCTGCCCAGATCGGTTATCGTGTGCAAAGCAGGGTCATATTTCATCAGGCGACATTCTGCGTAGGTACCGAAATACACAAAGCCGTCGGACGCCCGTCCCAGTGTATAAATATACGTCACACCCGGCGCTTTTGCCGGTTCGCCTTTGTATTGCCTGGTTTTCAGGTCGAAATTATAAAGCAGTGCAGCATGCGGGCAGGTACCGATAAGCAAAGAATCCTCATACTGACAGAGCGCCCATGCCCCGAAATCGCCGGGGGTCTCATACGTTTCCCCTGTTAGATTTTCCGGATCAATGATGAGCAATACACCGCATTTGGCAGCCGAGAAAGTGCTCATCACAATTTTTTCCCTACCGTCTTTCGGGTCTGTAATTTTGATTCGACCAAGTATGTTAAAGTTTTTGGAAGGCATGACGACTTTTTCAAATTTAGACAAGGATTGCAAACCCTCGTTATCCGCCTGATAGCCACCGGGAATGGCCATATCTCTTGAAATCCCGAACATTTGCGTAACGCCCGAAGCCGCTACACTTGCAGTAGTCGCTGCAACTGCGCCGATAAAACGGCGACGATTCATTTCAACATTTTTCATGTGATTTTTATTTTAAATTACTGATACTAATGGTGTTTTCAAATTAACGTTCTGTTCGGCTGCAAAGGTAACAATTTTATCCGAGTTCTCGGATAAAAAACGCATCTTTTTCCGTTCTATCCCATGAAAATTATCTTTGCAAAACGCCCGTTATGCCTTGTGGAGTAATGGTTTCGGCGCTGATACTGAAACGCACGCAACTACTGTTATTATAGAACTTTATTTTGGCCGAGCCGGTTTCGTCAGTTGCCGCTAATGGATTCCAGTATAAGGTACGGCGATAGTCAGTATCGGGTTCCGGAGGCAGCTCCGCATAGTTAGGACTGTAAAATTCCTTCACTGCACTATATCCTTCTAAATGGGTTTTACGTACGCCTTTTCCTCTCTTAGCCGGAATCTTTCCCTCCGGATAAGTCTCAATAAAAATAGCACATCTATAATCGTCCCGGGCTATTTCAAAGGGTGTTCTACCATCCCTTGAAATTATATAGTGAGCCATCACAGAGGTATTTTCATTGATATAAATTGATTTTATGGCAGAAAGTCTGAGTGTCCTGTATCGGATATCGTCGGATATGTTCATTCTGTTTGGTTCGTAATCAACTACGATAAGCGCCGGTTTGCCTCTGTAATACACAAATTCTTTGTACTCGCTTAACTCATCGGTATTTTTGGGTATGAGTCGACCAACTACAAAATCTTTATTTAAGTTCTTTAACAATCGGTGAATATTATCTCCTATATAATCGCCTCTGTCATAGATGTTGTCAACTTCTGAAGCCACATCATAATAAGCTATCGACGTCGAACGGCTTCGGAATATTTCCTGCTCTTTCGTTCTTCGCTTTGCTTTGACCTTCACTTCCGGCAAGCGATGAATTATTTTATCGATACCTGATTTTGCTATGGAATCCTGACTGGCCGCAATGGAATCCTGACTGGCCGCAATGGATGATTCAAAATCTACTTCCGTTTCGTCATCGGATATTGCTTCGACGGGCCTGTTCCCGTTTTCTCCGGTAATACGAACCTGCAAGTCTGCATACCGATAGTTGCCGGGGGCAGGTGTGAATACTCTGTCCAGGATTATCAGGTGGTCTTTTTTCTTATTCTTTTCCATGACCGACAAGATCATGTTCCATTTTCCCTGTACTTCGGTTATAAAGGAAAACCTGCCCTGCTCATCGGTTATAAAGGATTCATACGCGCTTTCTCCCGCTTCGGTCTCTTCTCCCTTTTGGCGCAAAAATAAGGAAACAGCAACGTTTTCCTTCGGTTTTTCCCTGACAGAGGATACCACTGTTCCGTGCATTTCGATTCCCTGTTCAGGTAAATATTTCAGTTCAGAGGGCTCAACACCTGCCGTCTGCTTCCATGAATGTCGACGCCAGCCCTGTACCATCAACAGCAAATCCAACCGAAATGCTGCCAGTAAGATGTCTGCCGAATCCTTTTTTTGCTCGAAATACAATGAGGGATTTCTAACAAAGCCTTTAATATCTGACATCAACAGCAAGTCGGTCATGATGTTTTGATTTCCATCTACTTCGTGAGCGCCGTCGCGCACAGACAGGGAGAACGTAGTGTTTACCGGTTTTGTCTGGCTATCCGTTATCGAAATATTCATTTCGACCAATTCATGCGGACTGTAAATCGCCTTGTCGGTACTCGTTTTGATGGTTAGCCGGTCTTTCATGCCGGTAAACACCAACCGGTCGCTCAGAATTTCTCCCGTCCTGTTAAACAGCACGATTTGTGAAACGCCTGCCGGTAAATCCCTTTTACTCATTTTAAAAGACGTTTCCTGATCATTTAAAAGGGCAAAGAATGCAGGTTGCGGCCTGTCTCCGCATACGACAGCTATTCCAAGCAGTTCGGGTGGCATCTCTCCGTTTCTTTGCAGGGTAATGACAATGCTGTCGGGATTAGTTAGATTATCTACTTTCATTACTACTCCCTGCTTCCGGCTTTTGGGCAAATCAAAACGGTATTTTTTGCCGTCATACTCGACTTCGGCGACGGTTTTTCCTATATCATCCATTGGCGTATACGGGAATACGCCTTTCCCTTCGTGTGCCGTGGCAAATTTGCAAACTTCCTGTTTCGAACCGTCTGTAATGATACCTGTAACATCTATCGGATTACCGGTTTCATCAGTCGCTTCGAATGCAACACGCGACTTTATTCCCTGAATCAAATTCCCTCCTTCAGGAAAAAAGCGCACATTGACTTTGTTTCCTTTTGACGGCGACTTCCTTTTCATCGGATAATTTCCTGCAGGCCCGTATTTGTTATATCTTAACATCTTTTTTTCTTCATAGTCGCCGTCCTTTTTTGGTTTGTTATAAACGGGCATTAAACGCGAAAAAATGACGTCGTCCCCAAAATTCAGCATGTACTTCGTATAGGCACGCACTTCGTAAAAGCCTGAATAAAACGGAAGGTGACTAAGTGTGAACTCGCCGTGGCACTGTCCGTTTTCGATTTTTAAAATCCGTTTTTCGATGATCTCGCCTCCCGGATTTAACAGTTCGACATAAAGAGTCTTACTTAACCGGCTGGATTGAAGGCTTCCTGAAGTAACCACATAACACTTGAACCAAATGTTATCACCCTGAAAGTAACTTGTATTATCAAAATGCAGATATACTTTTTCATGCGGTATATGTATCGAAAAATCCTGAATGGCCTCGACGATTCTTAAGATTTCTTTACTGTCATCATCGACCCCGATTGACCGATCCTCTCCATAAGCATCCTGTTGAGCTCTCAAAAATACGCAAGTTGTTAAAAAAAAGCATATTACTATAATCCATTTTTGCTTTCTCATCGTTCATCCGTTTAATTAATTTGGTCGCATGATATTGATTGTTTTTAAATTTTTCAGAAATTTTCTTAAAATAGGTATCAAAGAATAATGTATTTCACCGTTATTCAGGGAATTTCAATTTGAAAGAAATTATAAATGGATTTGAATCTTCATCAGTATTATTTAGAAATTCTTGCACTTTATTGTCATTAATTTTGACTTCTCCTTTCAATTTCAATAAGATGTAATCCGATGGCGCGGCATAGAGTCTATCATTGTATACAGCGCTAATATAATTCATAAAAAAATCTATGGAATAATTATCTCCAATAAGGGATAATGGGTCAACAAAAAATGACTTCAAGTTTTTTTTATCATAATACAAAAGGCGACAAATATCGTAGCCTCTAAAAAGAAAAATTACAAATGAATCCGTATCATAAACATCTCCCCACGTTAATAAATAACCCTGATCTTCTTTTTCCTTTAATAAATTATTTTCCCCAAATCTATAATCAAAGTTTCTGTACTCTTTATCTGATAACGACTTAAATTTAGAAAGATTATTAAACTCATAATAAGGAATCGCCTCATTATCATGTATTTTATAAACGATATAGCTAAGTGGAGGTTGAAATAAAATGTCTCCATCCTTTAAAATATTTACACGCCCAAAAGAAAAAATCGGTACTCCCATTTTATTTTCTTCTCTAAGTGCTGATTTAATAAATTCGCCATTTGAATTCAAAAAATTGATATGATAATCGGCCATATCAGGACTTTGATTATAACCATATCCTGAACTGTTAGTTGTTCATTACATCCCACCAAAAAAAGTAGAAGAACGCATGTAATATATAAATGTTTCATGTTTGAAATTTTAAAATTTTCTTACAAAACGGGGAGTGATATGGCACTCCCCGTTTTCTGTCATCTACTTATACTATTGATAGGAATGAGGCTGCCCGTTTCCAGACAGCCTCATAAATAAGTTTTCCCTCGCTTACTTCAAAATATAATACTTATCGTCCGGATTGAAATCGAACCGATAAATATCTCCGTTTTCGTCAATGCCCAGCAGGGTGGAGCCGTAGCTGGCCAGTTGCTTGAATTTCTCCCAGCCGCTTCCGATGCAGTTTTTTACGCCGAGGCCTCCGCTGTTCGTAAAGGTAATATTCCACAAGTATCCGTCCTCATCTATTCCAACAAGTGTACGCTGGTCAAAAACGATTACGGGGTTATACGTGAAGCCTGTACCTACTGTCGATCCGTTCGGAGCGCCCCATGTAGCGTCATTTTTCGCCAACCAGGTTCTGATCGCTCCGTTATCGATTGAAAAGAAGTAACCTTTCGTTGTCGGCAGGAATATCTGCATGCCGAAGCCCGTTCCGAAGCCGGCTGCCGCCCCTAACAGGCCAAGACTGCCATTCTCATTTATCACATGCATCGTTACAGCATTGTTCTCGCCGATAGCAATAAACCGGTCGAAATCGTAAAAAAAGAAATCACGGTAGGTCTCACGCGAAACTAATGCAGCATACTTTTCAGCTTGCGTGAACTCCCCGTTGCTTCCCTGGGAGTACAAAATCAGGTCGCCCTCGTCATTCCATTCGTACATGCCCACGCCCGGTCGTTCAGAATATCGGCTGGGGGTCTCCGTATTCCCCGTGAGCGCTATTTTCGTCCCGTTATCATATATCACAGTTGGGGTCTGATAAGACTTGTAGCCGGAATAGATCGTGTCCATTCCGCCCGGAATGAAAAATATATTGCGCAAACGATACTCCGTACCGTCGGCAAAATTGGGCAACGTGACCGAGTTTTCTTCACTGTCAACATTAATTATCCGCTCCGTACCTCCTTTATCCCTGTAAGACACTTGGGAATAAATCAGGTTGGCAGAAAAAGCGCCCGAAAATTCAAGGGTATAGCTCGACTTGTCGAAATCAAACTTCGTGGACCCGATTCTTTTTCCGGCTAATCCGTCGGCATAATTGCTTCCCAATGAAGTCACCGTGATGGATGAGTACAGGGAGCTTTCTCCTTTTTTGTTCTTATTCCGGAATTCAAACAGGGTGGAACCTTCCGGCAGGTTTTCAATAATGATCGAATCCTGCTGCAGACCGGAACCGATGCGGTGAAAATCTTTCACAATCGAATCGTTGCGCATATTCCAGTAGATAACCGTTTGCTCCACTTTCGGGTCGGCGCTGATATACCAGGTTATTTTGGCACGACCGAATCCGGGAATCACCCGTAGGGAATCCACCTTACCTAAATATACCTGCTCTTCCGTATCAGTGAATTTACTTTGAATATCATTCATTTTGTCGCACGACGTCACAAAAGCGACGACTATCAGAAGGCTTAAGGAAGCCGCTACTATTTTTTTAATTTTTTTCATATTCACTCATTTTAAAAATTTATTCTTGCGGCACCGTGTTATCGCCATAAAAGGTAATCTCCGAACAGGAAAAATAGTTCGTGTTTGGATTCACCGGCGCAAGGGCAATCTGGCGGACAAAAATACGGACATACCGTACAGGCGCCGCATCAATGGGAACTAAATTCTCGACGCCGTTTTGCGCCATCGCTGCCGCATCAGTTGCATTGAGACCAAGCGGCGTGGTATGGTATCCCAAATATGTCCAGTCGTCCTTGAATGTTCGTGCGGGTATGGAGCCTGTCGTTACTCCGTGCACAGAACCGGCAGCAACACTCAAAGAATCCAACCAGTAATTTCTGTCCGTCAGCAGTGCATAATCAATCTTATCGATTCCCCACGCTTCGTATTCCGTAATGTTTGCCTGACTGTACAGGGAATTCAGGTGATAAGGGTGCTTGACAATACGGCTAAGTTTAACAACCTGTTGCAAATCAATCGTGATAGAGGTACCGCTCTGGCCCGACATGGTCAGCCAGCCGTGACTGGATGTATTGACGATATCGTCCCATAGCGTGGTAATCGTACGACCGGAGTAATTCGAAATGTTGTCGTAAGGTATATTCGCGCGGTAGTCCGAATACGGCTTCTTGATCAGGGTTTCAAAGAAAGGCGTCAGGGTGAAGAATATCGTGTCCGAAATATTGCCCCATTTGTCCTCAATGGTCACGGCAAAATTCATTTCCTCCGACTCGAATCCCCTGAAAGCATGATTTTCAACTTCCTGCGCCGAAAAATACATCTCGCGGGTAGCCCACAGATCCGGTCGTTCTTCATCTTTCATCATCAGGCGTACACCCAACTCGGTCATTTCCGGATTGTCCCAATAGGCGACAAAACCACCAAATGACGGCATCTCCAACCATGACCTGTGTGCAATGTCAATAAGCGATTCCAACGGCTGGAAGTCCACCTCAATGGGTTCCGACCGTTCTTCCTTCCTGTTTACCTTGTAAAGTTTGACCTTCACATTGTTCACGCGGTGAAAACCTTCGATGGTAAGGAAATTCGTATGCACGGACGATTTTTCAGTGAATGTCTGTCCGTTACGTTCGTATTCCGCCATGACATACAACATTTCCGGTTCGTTGTCAACGTCGTACGTAATGGTAGCTCCTCCATTCAGGGGCGTGATATCAATGGAAGATTTCTTGATTGGATCGGTATTCCACGTTCCTCCTTTCGGCCTTTTAATCTCATCTTCGCAGCCGAAAAAAAAGCAGGTAACTAATACAGCCAATATAAAATTATATTTTTTCATAAGAATAATTTGTATTTTTAAAACATATCATTTTTTTATAACAACCCCTACCAGCCATACGTCTGTTCCAGGTTGGGGTTAACCCTCATATCGTAATTTCTTATCGGATACAGCAAATCCTTGAATGAAACCTGACGCGCCGGAATGCTGGACCGAACGGTCGGAATGTAATATAGCTCAGCCGTAGTGGAAGTACTGGATGCGTTCCACATCATGGAAGGCAACGACCAGTACTGTTCGGCTGTTTTCCACCGACGTACATCCCAATAGCGTTGTCCCTCGAACGCCAGTTCGATCATCCGTTCGCGCTGAATGATCGCGCGCATGCCATCCTTGGTGAACGGTTTGCCCGGATTTGTCGAGTGATTTGCCCAGGATTCAGCAACGCCATTTAACCCGACTTTATTCCTGATCAGGTCAATCCAGTAATGGACTTCCGTATCAGGCTGATCTTTCACTTCATTGAGCGCCTCGGCATAAAGCAGATAGAGGTCGGCCATGCGGAACAGCGGGAACCGGTAATCGTATGCAATATAAGTTCGGCCTGCTATACCCTGGCTGGCAGATGTGTCGAATGCATGGATTTTTTTGGGAATATACGACGAGTAAACAAATATTTCACCGCCTCTCGCCCGTATGAACGGAGAGAACGAGGCGCCACCGTTGGTTGTTGTGGAGGCTAATTCGACGTATCCCCGGTCGAAAGTCAGGTCGGCGTAAAAACGCGGCTCGCGGTTAAAATTCAATTCCACTGTTGTTTCGCCTGTGGCAATGTAAAATTGGTGATTGTCGGTCGGCTGGGCACGGCGCAAATTGAACCTCCCTTCATAGTCAAAGCCTTTGTCTTCATCGATCGGCACCCCGTTATTGGTATAAAAAAGCTCTCCCATGTGCCAGGACGCTTCAAAAGTGCCATAAATACCTGCTGCCTGATCTTCGGCATACATGTAGGGGAATAATGAGTTCAACAAATTGCCGGTAGTGGCCAGTCCGTAAACTGGCAGTTTGCTGCTAAACTGTTCCTGAGTAGCCCAGATGATTCCCGGATTCCGGATCAAATCTTCGGAAATAGCTTTACGTATTTCCATCAGTTGCGTGATGGTATCGTTCATATTGTACGTTTGCGGGCTTGCAAATTTATTAAAGGTATACAGTTGCAGTCCGGCAGCTTGACAGACATCGATCGCTTCCCTGATGGCTGTGGCGGCCTTTACCCATTTTCCCTGATCGTAGGTGTTGGATATCAGCCTTTTGCCGCGGTTGTCGATCCAGTTGGCGTAATCGGGATTGCCGTTGAACAGCGGACTGGCCGCCCAGGTCAGCACTTTGGCTTTTACAGCCAGCGCAATCGTCGCGGAAATACGTCCCTGTTCGGTCAGCGGGTCATACAGTACCGGCGGCAAAAGCGCTATCGCTTCGTCCAACAGCTTTACAATATAGTCGACGCACTCGTCCACCGGTTCCCGATAGACAAACAAATCCGACGGGGAGGTCGACAACGGCACTTCTTCGTCGGCAATGACAACCGGGCCGTACAGCATCATCAAAAAGAAATGATAATAGGCTTTTAGGAATTTCACCTCGCCGATCCACCGGCTTCGTTCCTCCTCGAGCATATCCCGCGGTTTATCGATGTTGTTCAAAAATATATTGCAATCGCGTATCGCAACATACAAACCCGGTTTGGGATTACTCACATCATTATTGAAATATCCAATATTATTCCCCGACCAGTAATTCAGTAGCGGGTTGTCCGTATTCTGTAATCCGATGGAAATCAGGTAGGCCGGACTGGTATAAACACGACTGTCCCTGTCAAGACATAATTCATCCCTGCTGGTCAGATACGCCGGATAATAAGTCGGATGGCAAGGGTCGGGCAGATGGGAATAGCATGTTCTCAAAAATTTCTCGGCTACCGACCGGTTCGAGAAAGCATGGTCGAGCGTAGCCGTGTCGTTCGGAACAACATTTAAAAACTCACAACTTACCGTGCTCGCAAGGAAGCATATACAAATCAGTTTAATTATATTTTTCATATCGCTTTTGAATTTTAAAAGTTAATATTGACACCAACATTCAACTGTCGTTGTATGGGGTAACCCATACCGTTACCAAGATTGTCATTACCTCCCTGCTCGGGGTCCCACATTTTAAAATTTGACCACATAAAGAGGTTCACACCGCTTAAATATACGCGAAATACATTCATATACAGCTTCTTTGTCAATTTTTCCGGAATGGTATATCCGAACTCGGCTGTTTTAAAACGCAAGAATCCCCCGTTACGCAACCACCAGGTACTGGCTACATTGTTGTTTGCAACCTGAATGCTCGACAGGCGGGGCCAGAAAGCATAAATGTCGCGGTTATTTTCCGACCAGTGGTCGTCGGCAATATATTGTAACAAGCCGCGCTGTCCGTTGTTAATAAAAGGAGAAATCGCCGATGAACTGATAAAGAACGAAGACCGGGCGGAACCCTGGAAAAAGAAAGCGAGGTCGAACGATTTGTAGCCCATGGAAAGGCCGGCTCCATAGATTATTTCAGGGACGGTAGGGAATCCGATAGGCACCATGTCATCCGAATTAACGATACCGTCGTTGTTGATGTCGCGGTATTTGATGTCGCCGGCGCCGTAATTCCCCATTGTTTGCGAGGGAGAGTTGTTTACATCTTCTTCGTCAACAAACAACCGTTCAGCGATATATCCCCACTGTTGCTTCAGCTTGAGGCCAATGTGCGATTTCCATGGAATATCAGTGTAATCAGGCTCTTCGTATTCCTTGAATACGGCTGAGGTATAGGTGAAGTTACCGTTTGCCTGCGTCCAGAAGTCTTTACCAAAACTCTTCTGGTATTTCAATTCCATCTCGAACCCCTTGCCCTTCGCGACGCCTACATTTGCCTCTGGCGCAGAACGGAGACCCATCGTAGTCGGGATATCCGTACGGGTCTGCAGGATATTTTTCCGGGTTTCCGTAAAATAGTCGGCAAGCAGGGTCAGATCTTTGAACAACTCAAGTTCCATTCCAAAATTGGATTTATAAGCGATTTCCCAGGTTATCAAATCATTGGCATACCGGTTAATATTGACTCCAGTTCTATACCTCAGGTTTGAACCAAACCAGTATCCGACCCCGTTCATGTCGATTTGTGAAAGATAGAAAAAACGGTCGGTTTCAGTGCCGATCGCGTCGTTTCCATTTAATCCATACGACGCTTTCAGCTTCAGGCTGGAAACCACATTACTTATCCCCTCCATAAACGATTCGTTGCTGACCATCCAGCCCCCACCGATGGTTGGAAAAAATCCGTAACGGTTCTTTTTCGCGAAACGTTCGCTGCCGTTGTATCCGACGTTGAATTCCACGTAATAACGGCTGTCGAATCCGTAGGCCAGCTTTCCTGCCATAGAAATGTTTCTTTTCGGCAAGGTGCCCTGAAGCAAGTCGGATAGTTTCGTCTGATCGGTTTGTTTGATAATTCCGCCTTCGGTACGTATCATTTCGACAAACATCGCACTGAGATCGTGTTTGTCATTCAGCGTTGTATTGTAGCTCAACCTTATTTCGCCGTATTGAGAGGATATGATAGACCTGTCTCCCGAACTGTAGTAAAGGTATTCTGTACCGCTATCGGGGTTCAACGCTATCAGCCGGTACGATCCATCGAGCGTATTGGCTGGCGTATAGAAAAAGGGAGAATAATTACGCTCACTGTAATAATACGAATCCCGCTTTGTATTGTACATTGCACTGGCAACCAAGCCTTCCAATTTTCCGGTAAATTTATGCTCCAGTTCCAATTGCAATGTCATCATGGTTGTGCTTGTTTGCCTAAAACCACTTACAATCGCGGAATACGGATTTGTATATAATCCTTCAGGATCATTACCAAAGAGGATATGATTTGTAAACTCATTGGCTTCGTCTTTGGGGTAGAAAGGCAGGAACCTGACCGGCGAGGCATTTCGCGCCATTTCAAACACTTGTGCTCCCGTGTATCTGGGCCCGGTTTGGTCTTGAAACCTTCCCCAGGCGCGTACCATTCCGGTAGTGACAGGCGAAAATTTGATGGTCACGTTCGAACGCACCTGAAGGCGATTGATATTGATGTTGTTTTTCACCATATTGTCCTCGTTTTCCTTGATGATACCGGTCTCATGTTCGTAGATGGAGGATAAATAATATTGAACCGCCTTTCCGCCTCCGGTCACGTTCAAATTGACCCGCTGGTTACCGGTACGGTCTTTAATCAGGTAATTATACCAGTCGACCGAGGGATTTAAAACGGGATTGACACCCATCTCAGTCTCCATTATTTTGTAGGAATTGTAAGGTAGTATCGCCATCGGGTCGCGGGTTCTGACCGCTTCGTTGTGAAGCCGCATATAGGTGACCGGATCGGCCATTTCGACCAATTTGGTATTGGACGAAGAGTACGTCTCGGCCCGGACATTAACCGAAATCTTGTCCGTTTGCCCTTCCTTGGTCGAAACTAGGATCACCCCGTTTGCGCCGCGCGACCCGTACAACGCGGCAGCGCTTGCATCTTTCAACACCGAGAATGAGGCGATGTCGTCCACATTAAGGCGCGACAGGTCTTCCTTAGCCATCTCGATTCCGTCAATCAGGATCAACGGGTCTTTTTTACCCGACGTACTGAAAGAGGTGACGCCTCGAATAAAAAAGTCGGCATTGTCGGCGCCCGGTTCTCCGGAACGCTGGTAAGCGATCACGCCCGATAAGCGTCCGGCAAACGCCGTTGTCATGTTACTGGAGGGCACCCTTAGTTCGCTGGGCTTAACCGTCGAGATAGCAGATATTACGCTCTCTTTTTTCTGCTTGCCAAAAGCAGTTACCACCACCTCGTCGAGCGTCAATGTGTCTTCTTCGAGCGTAATGGTGACCCTGTTGATCTCGCCGGCTATCCGTTCAACCGGCTTGAATCCAATAAAACTAAATACCAGTGTTTCATTTGCCGAACACTGGATACTGTACCGTCCCTCGGTATCCGTTGCCGTCCCGACGCCCGGTTTCCCTTTTACCATCACCTGCACGCCAGGCAAGGGGAAACCGTCCCGGTCAACCACTGTACCGGTAACCGTAGCCGGTTGCTGGGCGCCCGCAGGCAGCGTGCCGATGTCCGACGTCACGTTCATGGTACGTGCCGCCTCCGTTTTATTTTTAGTCGGCGAAAGCAAATCTTTGGCTGTCGCAACGCTAAAAACCATGCAACTTAATGCAATAAGTAGCGATAAACGCTTGTTGACTTTAAAAATTTCAAATAACTTCATACTTTTTCATAGTTTGATGATTAATTTAAATTACTATTGTGTTAATGTGTTAATATATAAATACTTATGTTACTCTCACTCGTAAAAATCTGACGTTTTTCGACTGCAAATATAACCATAATTTGAATAATGCAAATAAAATTTAAAAAAAGTTTACCTTTTTTTTGTCGAAATTATCCAGTATATGGTGCTTTTCAAATTATATACTTGCAAATCATTAGTTTATCCATTCTTCTATTTGTACTGGCTCCAGCAGTGCTTCCACGTCGTTACGATTTTTGATCTGGTTATTCAGGAAGGTAGTCGTGCCGGTGGAAAACCAGTGGTTGGAAAATTCTTGTTTTCTGAACAGTAACAGGGTGGAATACGGATTGTAAACAGTCGTGACGCCGTCCCATGAATAACCGTTATACCAGCGACGGATGGATTCGATGATTTCGCTGTCGGTCACTTGTTTTGTTCGGGCAAAATCGTGGATGTATTCCTTGAAATGCGTCTCCAATTCGTCCTGTGTATATCCACAGATCGTTGCATATTTTTTATCAATTGTAATATCGTCGGGGCTGTTCATGCCGGAGAAGATGGATACTTTGGCGAACTTGGAGACGCCCGTTAGAAAAACAAACCTTAAAAAACTGTCGGATCCTTTCAATACTTTGTAAAAGTCTTGAAGGAAAGTTCTTATCAACGCCAGCTCTGCCTGGTTTTCCAGTGCATCCAGTATCGGCATGTCGTATTCGTCAACAAGCACGACCAATTTTCTGCCAGTTTTGTCATGAAGGCGTTTTAGCAGTTCGGCAAATCGACTTGACGCATATTGACTTAATAGTGTAATTTTATATGATTCAGCTATTTCAGCAAGAAACCTGCACATATCGATTTCCATTGTTTCAGCGGAGGTATGTTTAATATTGCTCCAGTCAATCACAATGACCGGATATTGCTGTGTCCAGTCATACTTGTCGTAAAGATACAAGCCTTCAAACAACGGTTTGTTTCCCTTGAAGATTTCTGCAAGTGTACTGACAAGCAGCGATTTGCCGAATCTGCGCGGTCGCGACAGAAAGTATATCTGCCCTGATGTTATCAAACGATGGATTTCCTTTGTCTTATCGACGTACACGCATCCATCTTTGCGCAATTTTTCAAATGTCTGTATTCCTACAGGTAATGGTTTCATTTTTTTTTTTGCAAAGGTACGCCAAAAAATTGATTTATCGCTATTACCGAATAATCTTTATTGCTAAGATAGCATTTTGTGCAAAAATTCAAGGAATACACGGCATCCGGTCTTCCCATTGCCATTCGGCATCTATGCGGCCAATATTAGTCGGAACTTCTTTTTTAATTCGATGCGCTTGGAAAATCCAAATTTTTCATGTACGTTTGCGCCATCATTTTAATACATCACAGTTATGGCATTGGAAATAAAACCGCCTCCCGTACTGGAAGGCAAGGCAGCCCGCGAATTTTATAAAAGATGGGCGGAGGCAAATGCAAAATTCAGCACTAGCAGTGAAGAAGTGCAGAAAAGCATGCGCAGAACCCAGTCCATTTTGGCTAAATATAAAAAAACGAACAGTTTATGATTGATTTGGAAAGAGACTGTGAGCTGATTGTTCTCTCGGAGGAGCAGGTCATCAGGGATTTCGACTGCGGCAACGCGGATTTAAATGACTTTTTCAATCGTGATGCTATTGAGTACTAACGCCAGATGCTTACAACAATCCTGCCGTTATCTGCAAGCCGGGCGACAGTGCAGTGCAGTGCTGAATGATAAAGAAAAAAAACAAAAATAGAAGAAAAATCAATAAAAAGCACTACCTTTGCAGTCAAAAAATGTTTTAAAGTTAAAATGATGATAGATAGCTATCTAAATAGAATATTATGTGCTGATTGCTTGACAACAATGAAAGAAATGCCTGGCAATTCTATTGATTTGGTGGTTACTTCCCCGCCGTACAATCTCAAAAATTCGACAGGAAACGGCATGAAACCTTGTACCACAAGCGGAAAATGGGCAAATGCAGCTAAACCCGACTTTAAATTAGTCCCAAAATCAAACGGCGTTGGCGATGTTTGGGAGTTTACACAGGAAATGAAAAACGGACACCCTGCTCCATTTCCTGTTGCGCTGATTGACAGAATTATTGGCTCAACAAATGCACAAAATGCACAAATAGTATTGGATCCATTTATGGGGAGCGGAACGACTGCTATTGTCGCAATGGGGTTGAAGCGCAATTACATAGGCATTGAATTGTCGCCCGACTACTGCAGAATGGAAGCATAAACTTTATAAAGTATGGAACTGAACAAAAAACAAATAGAAAGGCAGGATTTTGTTGACAATTCAATTTTTGAATTACTACAATCCGTAAATCCAACAGAAAACCATTTTGATTGGGATATTGAAATGATTGGTAATATTCGAGATACTATTCAAAGTTGGATTATTAAAAAAACAAATTGTTCCGAACAAGAATTTTACCCTTTTACAAAAGAATAATGGAAATACGCGAAACCCAAATAGAAGATATTTTAATCAGTTCGCCTGTCTTGATGAAAGACACATTGAGGTTGGATGAAGAACCAAGACTGATTGGGCGGCAAATTGTAGTTCCTTCAGGGCGTTTAGATATGCTTTATGCTTATCAAAAAGATTTGTTTTTGATTGAACTAAAAGTCGCCACTTTTCAGACAAAGTTTGTTCAGCAAGTAATCAGTTATCGTGATGATTTGTTATTGTTTCAGCAACAGGGGAAATTAGTACAAGGGTATATTCAACCGTTTCTATTATTGCCCGAAATAAATAACTCTAATAAAAGAAATGCTGAAAGAGAGGGGGTTTTGTGCGAACAATACAATCCTGAAACGATATTGAAATATTTTTACAGCGAAAAGTTAAGACCTGTTACTTCTTTTGTAGAAAAGAAACCTATTGATATTGGGATTTGGAATATTCATTTAATAAATAAATTTATATATTATGTAGATAAAATAAATTCAATCAAAGAATTACATAACGAAATCGGCGGATCGCCAAAATCATTATACAATAAAATTAAGTTTGCTGATGAATTGGGCTTGTTAATTTGGAACTCAAGAAATGATTATATTGCTCTGTCTGAAATCGGCAAGAAATATATTGTAGATAAAGATAATTATTTCACAGACACATTAAGCGAAGAACAAGCAAAAATTTTGAGAAATCAAGTTGTAGAAAATCCATATAATTCTTCGGTTATTTTAGGAATTGCTTCAATGGTTGAGTGTGTTTTTACCTTGTCAAAAACTTCTTATCCTGTTTCATTATCTCAATTAGAAAATTATTTTACAATATATTCAGGGAAAATTTATGACTGGCAAACCGAAAAAGCTCAAAAACACGGAACAAAAATGTATTCAAACTACGCAATAGATTTAGGATTGATGGCAAAATCGGATAATAATGTCTATTTAACCCCTGAAGGATTTAAGTTTGTAGTTCAATTACAATTACATAAGAGTTTAAAATTAATGAATTATTTAGTAGTAAATTAAAGAATTCCAAAAAATAGCAAAACGCGGTTGGATTGAAAATGCCCGCAAGGGAAATGCAGGAGGAATTGGAAACACACTTGAAGATTTGTTGGGTATTGAAGAAAATAACATGCCAATTCCAAACGCTGCTGAATAGGAATTGAAGGCACAGCGGTTAAATCGTCACCAATATGGAGTGATGAAAAAATTCTGTCGAGGATTGCCCGAGTGGAAATAGGGTCTCCCAGGAACTCCGCCCAGTCGTGTTCTTCCACGTTGGTGGTGAAGATAAGGGACTTTTCCCGGTTGTATCTTTCATTGATAACCTTAAAAAGCAGGTGGGCTGCTTTTGTTACTTCCAGATCTAGCTTATAATGACCCATTTTATTCAAAATTTAGAATAAAATGGGGATGGTTTGTGAGGACATCTTTGGTTATTGAGCGTAGTCGAAATATTGACGGACACATTTCGACAAGCTCAATGACCGCATAATCGGGATGCCTCTCACGGTAAGATGACTGATAACGGTCTCCGGGATGGTTAGTTCGACAGGCTCACTAACCATAGTTCGACAGGCTCACTAACCATAGCGCTGATGACCTTTTAGACGAACGCTCTTTTGACAACAACGACCGCAATGACAGCAGATAAAGGTAACTTTTGATTGAGATGCCATACATTTGACATTACATTTTTGCACAAATGTAGGACATTATTGGTTACATGGATAAAGAATTGACTATAAATAGGACGGTAACATCTCTTTCAGTCCCTAACCCCAGCTTCACAAAACCGCCGGGGCGTAATCGCCTTTTATAAGAAAAATGATTTTACACAGGTTTTTTCGACCGAAAAACAGGAGAAGGATGCTTACCGGTGATTATTTCGACTCAAACTTTCTGCGTGCCTCGCCTGTCAATTCGATGGTTTGCATGATGTTCGGCCTGAATTTTTCGATGGTGGGCATCCACATGGATTGCAGGAAGCCCAGCAGATGCTTGTCGTCGATGTGTTGGGAGCAAAATTCAACGGTATTGCCAATGCTTTTGTTATTGTTGTTGGGGCCATACATGATGGCATCGTTGCTAGCGGTCGGAATTTGGTCATATCCTTCGGCGTTCAGGTCTAAATAGGCTTTCACGTAAGTTTTGGCGTTTTCATCCTGCGGGTTGAAATTTTCACGGTAGTACCAGTTGCTTTGAACCGCATATTTGGGCATCATCTTGAAGAACATGTCGGGGTGGTGCCACAAATAATCCGACCACACCCAGGGACGCACGCCCCGCATCATGGCTTCGGAGAAGTAGAAAAACAGGTCGCCCCACCATTGTTCGTTCTGCCTGATTACCACGTAATCGCGACGTGCCTGATGATTGTACGTCTCTTCATCCATCCCGAAATGAAAAAAGCGGGGTGTATCGAAAATCTCGATCGCTTCGGCTATCAGGTCTCTGCACACCTGATAGTACGGTCGCGTCGACACCATTCGTTCGTACTTGCCCAGCCAGGCGTCGTGGGCAGTCGAAAAGTTCAGTAGCGGTATCGGTTCGATACCCAGTTTGCGGATTTTCGCCAACTCTTCGCGAAGTCGTTCCGGCGTCCACGAGTTACGTAATGCTATTTCGGGATGACTTTGCCACATCACCGAATCGTCCAAGTTCATCACGACCATGTTGATTTTCTGCTCGGCCATTTTTTTGATGGCATCGTCCCAAACGGATTGTTCAGGTTCAAATTCCGTGCGGACACCGTTTCCCCATCTGGGGTGATCGATGCCGCCTGCAAAATTGAAGGATAGGTGCAAAAAACACGACCATATCTTGTCGCCCGAAGGATTGTCGATGGAAGAGTCGTTACCTTTCAGTAAGGCGGGAGCGGCATTTCCGCTCACAACCGGTGTTGCCGAAGAAAAAACGCCCGGCATACAGCTTGCCAATCCGGCTGCTGATACTTGCTTGATAAAGTTGCGTCTGTTGGTTGACATGAGTTTTGAATTATGAATTATATTAATGTACGAAGGTGAATTTCATATTGTGAAATCCATCTTCGTAGTGTAATAATAATATGAAAAGATGAAATAAAAAAATAAAGTGGGATTTTTTTTTATGTTTTAAAACATATTCTTCCTTGCCCGCGTCTTTTCTATCGTCAAAAAGTTGTGTAATCCATCTAAAATGCCTAATTTTGCGCTCAAAAGTAAAGACGGTTTTTGAAAATGGTTGAAAACTTGGGATTATTACTTTTAAAAATGAACTATCGGATATGCCAAAAAGCGATGAACTGTCAAAAAAGCAAAACAGTGAATTGGTCGAACTTCTAATGGATGGTTCACGACCGGCGTTTGGTGAATTGTATTCCCGCTTCAGGGGTCGATTATTTTACTATTGCAAGCAGTATCTGAAAGACGAAGCAACGGCAGAAGACGTGGTGCAGGATGTTTTTTTTCAGGTTTGGGAAAAACGGGATTCGTTGAATTGCGAGTTATCATTTTCGGGATACCTGCACAAGCTGGCAGAAAACAGGATTTTGAACATGTTCCGGCAGTTTGACGTGCATGCGCGTTTTGTAAGGAAAATCCTTGAAAATCAAACTGAAGCAACCAACCAGACGGAAGATGAGATTTTAGACAGAGATTTTGTTGAAATGCTCAACAAGGCATTGAAAAATTTATCGCCCCGACAGCTGGAAGTTTTCCGGCTAAGCCGCATGGAAGGCCTTACATACAAGGAAATTGCTGATTTCCTGCGTGTTTCCGTTCCTGTGGTGCAGGAACATGCTACTTTAGCCTTAAAGAAAATCAAAAATTACCTGTCGCTACATGCAGATATACACTTCAAAGCGATCCTAATTATTTTTTTGCTACTACCCTAGATACCTCCCCCATAAAGTGTATTAGTTTTACATAGTTGTAACTAATCATGATGTCCGACAATAATCACAACCCGTTACGGGAAAAGGTACAGGAAGCGAGGAATCATTTTCCGAGCAATTCTTACTCCAATAATGACCTGTCCGTTATCCTTGAATCGTTCAAGGATGATGATGATTTTCTCGAGTTCTACGGGGCATCCCCGAATAATGCACCCCTATATTCACCCTAAAATCAAGACTACCATGAACTCAAGTTAATGCACAAAATGAAAGAAAGATGGTTACGCAAGGTATCGCCATCCCGGAGATTTCCTCTCGACTTATCCACAAGCAACGCAAGCAAGGCAAGCAACGCTGTCACAGATAAATCGAGAGACAACTTAATGATTTATTCATCAAAAAAAATATTATAAGTATATGGATATTAAATATAAAATGATGCGCATTTATGTTTTTTTTTGTATTCTGCTGCTAAATTTAAGTATCACATCGGCAGAAAATGTTTTGTCACAAGTGACAAAGGAAACGAATATCAACCTGTCGTACGCCAATTCATCCATTGTCGCTATTATTGAGGATCTGGGCAAGCAAACGGAATATAGCTTCGTCTACGACGAATCGCTCTTGAATCAATACAACAACGTGACGATCCGTGTGAAGAATGCTACCCTTACTCAGGTGCTCGATCTGATCAATAATCAGACCAAAATCAGTTTCCACAAGGCGGGCGATACTTATACGGTCATACCTCCGTTTCCTGCGGGAGCGGGCAAAACGTCACAACAAACGACTGTTGGCGCGCAGCAAGGCATGCGCATCACAGGAACCGTATCCGACAACTTTGGAGAATTGCTGCCAGGTGTGAATGTAACTGTCAGAGGTATTGCTGCTTCGGGTACCTCCACCGATGTCAACGGCGAATTTTCCCTCACCGTACCAAGCGACACATGTGTGCTGCTATTCCGGTATATCGGCTACAAAACGCAAGAAATACCGGTGGGTAGTCGGCGTATTTTTGCAGTTACGCTGCTGGAAGAAACTGAACAACTCGAAGAAGTAGTAGTCGTAGCTTTTGGCAAGCAAAAGAAAGAGAGCTTGGTTTCGTCCATACAATCGGTCAACACCAAAGAACTGCATATCCCTTCGAGCAACCTGACCACTGCTTTTGCAGGTCGTATTGCAGGGATGATCTCGTACCAGACCAGCGGCGAGCCCGGGTTGGATAATGCTTCGTTTTTTATTCGTGGCGTCACTTCATTCGGCACGGGAAAAGTCGACCCGCTAATTTTGGTGGATAACGTGGAAGTAAGTTCCAATGATCTGGCTAATCTGCATCCCGATGATCTGGCAAGCTTTTCTATCCTGAAAGATGCACCGGCAACTGCGTTGTATGGCGCACGCGGAGCAAACGGTGTTATACTGATTTCCACTAAGGAAGGCAACGAGGGAGCGCCCAAGATAAATGTCCGAGTCGAGACGTCGCTCTCACAACCTACCAGCCTGATTGAAATGGCTGATCCCATTTCATACATGTATTTATGCAATGAAGCCATCACTACGCGTGATCCCATGTTGGCGCCGCGTTATGGCGAATACAAAATTTTTCATACCATAAACAAAACCAACCCATACGTATATCCCATGGTTGACTGGATGAAAATGCTTGTCAAACCGAGCACAATCAATGAACGGGCTAATCTGAACATTTCTGGTGGGGGCAATATTGCACGTTATTATGTGGCTGGCTCATTTTCCAGGGACAACGGAATCCTGAAAGTCGACAACAAGAATAATTTCAACAACAACATCAATTCCAACAAATACCTTCTCCATTCAAATATAAACATTAACCTGACCAAAAGCACAGAAATGATAGTGAGGTTGCATGGGACGTACAACGACTATCATGGACCAGTCACGGGAGGTAGCGCCCTGTATCAGCGTATCATGCAAGTAAGTCCTGTTGATTTCCCTGCATACTATGAGCCTGTTGGTGTATTCAATAATGTAAGTCACATCCTGTTTGGAGGCGAGAGAGCTGGGGATTTTTTCCTATTGAATCCCTACGCAGAAATGCTGAAAGGATTCTCGCAAAAGAGCAACTCCACCATGATGGCACAATTTGAGTTGAAACAAAATTTCGGAAAATGGGTCGAAGGATTGAGCGGGCGTGTTATGGGCAATACACAGCGGTATGGTGCTTTTGATTTAACCATGCAGTACTCTCCCTTTTATTATAGGATAGGGTATCATGACAGGATCAACAATACCTATTCCCTTTTCGAGACCAACCCTGAATCAGGAACTGAATACCTCCAGTATTATCCTGGCAACAAAACCATCA
>Ga0082212_10001811_pt1 | contig 31542 bp, 18 predicted proteins | sample TergutNt197P3_FD_71548 | JGI IMG/M metagenome (GOLD analysis project Ga0082212, IMG submission 71548) | Neocapritermes taracua P3 segment gut microbial communities from Petit-Saut dam, French Guiana - Nt197 P3 | ecosystem: Host-associated > Arthropoda: Insects > Digestive system > Gut ...
ATCCCGGCGAAATAAATTTAGTCGTAGAAAAAGTGTGGGAAGGCGATGATAACAACGCATGGAACACAAGACCTGCCAATGTGGAGATCACGCTGTATAAAAACGGGCTCCCGCACATCACTGCCCCTTCTTCTCCAGTCACCGTCAACCCGATAACACTTAACGGCAGTGAGTCAACTCCTTGGAATTACTCGTTTTCCGGCTTGCCAAAATACGAATCCGGGCAGCGCATCAACTACTCGGTTCGGGAGAATACTACCATTGATTCGAAGTTTGCATATTATGAGACATCCGTAAACTATGTGTACAATGAATCAACAAACACAGGAACGTTCTACGTCCGCAATATCCTCAAACCCGACGTCGTCTCGCATCCGCAAATCGTAAAAGACGGCAACAAGGGCGACAAGCTCAACAGCGTGGCTGAGACGAAGCCAATAAAAGCCGGCGAAACAGTGCACTACACGCTGACTGTGATTAACAACTCAGCCATGCATGACATCCCCTGGTACGAAACTACTGTCACAGACCTCTTCCTTAGAGAGGCGACCGGCATAACGGTTCAGTCGAACCTTAATCCACTAAAGGTATTCAGCGAGAGCAACTTGAATCGAGATACCGGCACGCTTGAGCTAGGCACTTTGTTGGCTGGTGAGACGGTCACCATCGGCTATGACGTCAAACTGGAAAAGCTTGGACACAACCCGAACGTCGCCATACTGCGGGCGTATAATGTTGAGTTTGAAAGTGGGTTACCTGTCGTTCCGCCGCATGAGGACAGCGACGACTGGCATGTGTACGTCGACCAGGCATTCAAAGATATCCCGTTTGAAAAGGTGTGGGATGACGGCGGGTGGAGCAAAAGGCCCTCAAGCGTGATCGTCGAGCTTTGGGCAAACGGAACTGTAGAGCTCGTGAACCTGAATGGCGACGGAGTTATGGTGCATGTTTGGAATCCGGTTCCGAAATCGGTCGGCTCCAAGACGCTTAACGCTTCCTCCTTCCCCGGAAGCAGCGTTTGGACAGGCACGTTCACCGACGTACCTGTCTACGACCCCAACGGTGTTCCAATCATCTACACGGTCAAAGAAGTCCTCCCTGCTCTATCTCCTCCCCCTGGCAGCTACAGCGATTATTATGTCACGGACATAGCCGAAAAAGTGATAAGCTCCAAACCCGGTTTCTCTATCACCAACAGCGCAAAGCCTGATATTACAAAGAACGGCGACAAGACAAGCGTCATTTCCGGGCAAATGGTCTACTACACGCTGGTAGTGCGAAACACATCAAGCAGGACATGGTACAACGCCACTGTCAACGACGCACACTTTGCCCGTGCTTTAAGCGGCGTTTGGCGCTGCAACCCGCCCATCGGGACTGCGCGGCCGCTGCCTGTCGAACTGCTGGCTGTGACGCAGGGCATTGTTGAACAGGGGCCTCCTGTTGTGAAAAACTACATGGTTTCGCTCGGTAATCTTGCCCCGGGAGAAGTCGTCTACATAACATATGAGGTCATATTCCGCGACTCCGACGTCGCGGGTTCGCCGGTCGTGAATACTGCGGAGCTGATTGCCTATGAATCCGAAGGCGGCCGCGAACACAGGGACCGTGATAAGCACAGCGTAGCGATCAGCCCGAACGACAAACCGAAAATCACCAAAACCGCTGCTCCCAGAACAGGAACCGTTACGCAGACAGTAACATATACAGTGGTCGTCAGCAACAACAGCGCGGGCAGCGTGACTTGGCCGAACGCGTCGGTTTATGACGAAATGCTGAAAAACGCAGTAGCCGGTAGTGTCACGGTGGGCGGTACTGCAGTCATGGAGTACCCTACAAGGCCATCGCCGACCGCCTCCCCTGCCCCGGTTCCGCCATATTTGATCAAGGACAGCGGCATGCTTGTACTTGGCAGCTTTGCAGCAGGAGCTTCCTACACACTGCAGTATAAAGTCACGTATAATAATCCGGGGAGATTCCCAAATACTGCTACCCTCACCGTCATAGGCTCCGACGATGAACCATATTCCGTCAGTGACGACGACGAGGTCGTGTTTGAAGGCACTACTCCATACTTGACCAAAGAAGCAAGCCCCCGGAAAGGGCTGGCCGGCTCCACCGTACGATACACTGTTATCATCACAAACCCCGCAGTCACCGGTGAAACGAGAACAGATGTTAAGGTTCAGGACGACATGCTCAAGTCAGGCAACTCAAAGTACACTGTTGTTGCCGTTGAAGTGGACGGCGCGGAAGTTGCCTGGGATAGCACGAGCGGCACAGTTGTCATCAGCACAGCGGAGAAACCCATGCAGCCGGGCGATGTGGTTGAGCTGACTTACTACATCAAGTTCAACACAGTGAGCGCCGGTGAAGTAAACGGGGTCTACCATAACATAGCCAACCTGCTCGTCGGCGGCAGCAATGTAAGCAGAGATGATGATGATGTAGAGATCGTAGACGTTAGGCCCGTTATAACAAAGGAAGCAAATATAATAAAAGCCCCGATAGGGTCGACGATCCGATACACCGTTACAGTGTATAACCCGCCGAACAGTGTCACTTGGACAAACGCGACAGTAACAGATGAACTATTCCTTGAAGCGGTTGGAGGAGTGGTGCGTAAAATCGGCATTGCCCCGCCGGCGGCAGCACAGGATGTGACTGTGCCTGTAAACGCGGAGATCAGCCTCGGCAGCCTTGCCCCCGGAACAGAGATCAGGCTTGAATACGACGTTAAATACATGTCGTCCGGTTTGAAGCCAAACAAGGCTGAGCTCTATGCAAAATACGGCGCGGTCGAGCATGAGGCAGAAGACGAGGCTCTTGTGGAAATCGAAGCTGCGCACCCCATAATAATAAAAGATGCCGACCCGAAAGTTGAGTATGTGGGCGGCACGATAGAGTATACGTTGAGTGTGGAAAACCACGACGACACAAGCTCATGGTATCTGGCAAGCGTTCATGACACAATGTGGGAAGAAGACTTGCTCAGGGAAGAATGGAAACTTGCCGGCCCGGTGACGGTCACACGCTATCCATCCGGCGGCCCTGCCGGCACTCCGGCAACACATACGCCCGATGCGGACGGCTACATTACAATAGGTGAGCTGGAGCCTGGTGAAACAGTTAAGTTTGTGTACAATGTCATATTCTATGAAGCTGACGAATACCCCAACACGTCCACACTGAGCGCTAATACAAAAAGCACGGGCGACGGCGAATCATGCCTGGAAGAAGACGATGACACGGTCAAGATAATAGAGGAAGATGAAGAACCGCCTGCTACCGAAGAGCCAGGCGTCACCGAATCGCCCTCGCCGACGTATCGCCCGTATATCCCGCCTCCAAGGCCGGCTCCTCCGTCAGAATCGCCTTCCGTATCCCCTTCCGATCCGCCTTCCGAAACTCCTGAGACAGAAGACCCTGAGCCATCGTCTGTTCTGGATGCTTCATATGACCCGCCGGAAGACCCGCCGGAAGACGACCCCGAACCGGAAGACCCCGATCCAACTTTTGTAAAACAGACTGTGTATACCCCGCCGGACGACCCGGACGACCCGCCGCCCGACGATCCCGAACCTGCGCCGCCCCCCGAACCCACGCCTCCGCCTCCGGGCAACGTGATACAAGATGGCGACGACTGGATCGAGCTTGACGAAGACGGCGTTCCGCTCGGCAAATGGGTGTGGGATCCCGAAACGGAGACTTGGGTGTTCGAGCCGTTCTCGCCGCCGCTCTCGCTTGCGGCTTTCCCGCAAACAGGCGCGCCGAATCAGCACGCTTTCATGCTCCCGCTGGGCGCGGCGCTGATATGGATAGGGATCATGGTTTTGAGGCTGACAGAGCGCAGGCGGGTATGGGATAAGCTGATGCAGGGGATACAGTTTGCGTGATAGCAGTATGTTGCGTACTTAATGTTGCGTACTTACAGTATTGCAGAAAACAGGTCAAATATGGTAAAATCACTTCCAGCCGGAAGCTCCAACAGTACAAACCCTTGCAAAGTCGGACCCCGTGCTGAAAATGATTAAAGAAAGGTAGAGATGAAATGCCGGATCAAAAAAACATGCTGGAACAAAAAGACAAGTTAAGGTGGAGAGAAAACCCTCCCACTAATGTAACGCGCGAAGGAATGGCGGAAGCGCTGGAATGCGCTGCCTCAGAACACAATAAATGCGATTGTTGGAACACTTCATGCGTATATTACGACAATTGCAAAGCATGCATTGTGTTTCATATGATGTTAGACCAGTTCCCCACCTGCCAAAGGGCAAAGCTGGAGGAATGGGGCGTCGACTATATCGGTAAGACCACCGGAAAGTGGTAAGAAGAGTTAAGAGTTAGTAGCCCGGAGTGATCATTGCTTCGGTAACTCCCGTTTTAGGATTGCCTTTCGAGTCTGTCGCATATTCATCCCATGTTATTATTAGAGAGCCGGTTGCGCTGGCAGCATTGCCGGTCCAGCCGGCTTTTGTCGCTTTTGCAGTCGGTTTGAGACGAATCGGCAATGGCACGCCATCCATTTCAGCCGTGAACTTCGGTAACCCGCTCCACACAGGGTTGCCCTTTTTATTTATTACACGCACCTCATAGTGCTTCAAATCATACTCCCCGGTCTTTGCAGTGATCTTGCCGTTTGCGCATGTCAGCTCCACGATAGCAAGCTCTGCGCGCTCTACGGGCTCGATCTCCTGCGGTATCGACGGCGGCTTGCTCCCGGTTGCGGCTTTGCGCACATGCACGAGGCTTGAAGCTGTAGCGCTGCTGCCTATTATGCCTGAAACATCCAGCGGCACAGGCTTATTGTTTTCAATGCTGACGTCATACCATACATAACCGCCGTCGAAAGAATACTGGTCGTCTTTCTTAAGGCCGATCGCTTCTGTTTTATAATTGATTTTGTACTTCGTTGCGCCCCTGAATGGCGCGGGAGATACTTTGAAAGGTTTGCTATGAGGCGTGTACACACCATCAGCAGCCGCGGCAACGGAGCGGAAATAGTAGACATTCTTACTCTTATCCGTCGGCTTTATAATGATTTCAAAGTCGTCGAGTTCACCCAGCGTGTCCCATCTTCCGGCAGCGTCTGCGGGTAATTTGCCGTCGGATACATTGCCCTGTACATACTCATATTCCAGCGCAGGCACGGCAGCATTGACATTCTTCGCCGGCTTAGTCATGAGTCTCCATGTATTGGTACTATAATTGGGCGCAAGCTTTTCCTGGTTGGCCTTGGGTCGCTTACTAATCGTCGGGAACTTAATAATGGTGAAAGTCTCAGTTCCATAACTTTCGACTGGTTTGCCATTATAGAACGCATATGCGTCGGTCACCCAAAGGGTCAGCTCCTTGTCGAACAGCTTGCTCAGCGCAGCGCCTGCAGGCAACCCGCTTCTCTTCCACTTCTTGCCGCCATCGACACTGTAGGCTTTTGCAGAAAAACCGGGCAGACTCACTGTTTCCTCATTGAGGTCTATGTACACGCCGCTGTTCGATGGAAGCTCTTCAGCATGAACTAAGACGCTGTCATTTGCTTTGACGGTGATGTTGAACGGCACCGTATCTGTTTCCAAGTTCTTTGAAATTGTCGCAGTCAGTGTTAAACTTGCATCGCCATCTTCTTCAGACGGACGAAATACTTTTCCGTTTCTGGACTGGACCTCTAATACATCTGTGTCGCTGGAACTCCATGTGATAGTTGTGCCTTGCGCTCCGGTAGTCGGGAGGTTCAGGTCAGTCCGCACATTGTACGGAGCAGTGTTTCGCCCGCGAATGATGTCCCATGTGAGACGGGCCACTGCTTTAATTACTGCATCTGCGTCGCTTAAAGCGATCTGCTCTGTGGTGACAGCTTTAATATTTAGGTTATTGCCAGTATCAATCCAGCTGCCCGATGATCCATTGGTTGACTTGAAACTAACTCCCTTGGTGGATTTTGATGAAGTTGCAGCTGGCAGCCAGACGCTTCCGCTTGGTACGCTGTACTCGATAATAACAGCAAACTGGGTACCCAAATCAATATCAAGATTGCCACAAGTATACCATCCGCTGTAGTCGTAAACTTTGTAGCCATCTGTTGGTTCTGCGTTATTAAAGTTCAGCGAGTTTTGATTTTGATAGTCTGGAACAACACGTATTTCCACCCCCATATTTGCCTGCGGCAGGAAAAACTTGACCTGGGAAAGGGTTTGAGATTCTTCACTGTTCTTAAAGACATTCGCTCCATACACCGTGCGCACTCCGGGAGTCGAGTTGTACATCGCATACCCTAACGGGTCGTATTCATGCACTGTGGCGTAAGGGTCATATGGCTCGACGCCGTCTATCACCCACGCAGTGACCGGTGCTCTTTTGTCTTCATATGAGATCCAGAAATAGCCGCGCTCGCCATTGATTTCTATCCCCCAGTCTGTACCCCAACTGTTTTTAACAAGCCAGGCGCCGTTCCCATTTGGCTGCCGCGATGAAATAAAGTCGCTTCTAGGGAAATTATCATCCCAGCCAACAAGCGTGACGGCATGATTGGTAGTCGCTGAACCATTGTAATAATACGCGCCTGTGGCAGCGTTATATGACTTTGTGCTGCCGCTTTGCCCCCCCACTGCGCTGGAGCCGTCCCAGTACATCGAACACGCTACGGCGCCATAATCTACAATGTGGTTTTTTAGCATTTGTCGATACCCGGGGGTATTATTATTTTCCTCTCCGCTCAGAAAGCGTATGTTTTGCACAGTATAGCTTTTTGGTTTTCCCTGAGTTATTGATAAAGCCCGCGACTGTATCGTCGCGCCTCCCAAATATGCTTCGTACGAATCGTCAGTTTCGTTTACAGCGCCGCATAGGCTGCCTCCGCGCATAAAATACGCCGACGACATGCCGCGGTGGCCTCCGCCGCTGGGCGTGCGGCTGAAGCCCTGCGTATTACCGCTGCTATTGCTTAACGCATGAGCCATGTGAAGCTCCGATAAGTCCGGAGCAACGGCGACGCTATTGGTCTTCATATTCGCCTCAACTGCCGCCGTAGCTGAAAAAGCCCAGCATATGCCGTTTTTTGCCTGATTGCGGACGCCTCCCGCGACTGGGCTGATATAGTCCGACAGCGAAGCTTCGTTAGCATACAGCAACCCTTCCGGTTCCTCCGGGTATGTCAGGGTATATGGCTCGGGGATGACGCCGCTCACAAAGCCCGCTGCGCTTGCGGGGAACGTGAAGTCGGGAATAATTGCCATCAGCATCAAAAATGCCAGCAACACCGTTATACTGCGTTTCATTTTCGTGCCTCCTTATGTACTCAGTTTATGCAGTTCCTGCTCAAATCATGCATTATCTTTCATTGACTGCTTGACGCTGCCATGAATCTTTATGTTATGATACCATAATATACCGCCGTTGCACAAGGCTGTTCATTGCGCCGCGCCGGTATGTGACGCTTCGCAGTAACAGTTCGCCCGAAAGAAACGAAAAAAAACGGCTCAATCAAGAAAAAATAAATTTCAGTATTTTCGCCTCTAATGTTAAAAAACACCTCGAAATATCATGATCGCAGTAAAATTGTTGACATAATACGGTAATTTCACGTTCAATTTGTCTAATCGAACGATTATTGATTTTTCCTTCCCCGCCAAGGTACAATTAGAATCATTGAATGGTTCACTGGTTAGAACCATTGCTTGGAGGTGATTAGATATGGCAGAATACGGAGAGTTGCTTTCCGACTATGAGCAGGAGCTGTCGGAACTGAACGACGCGATAGACGAGTGCGAAACCAAGTTGACCGAGCTGAAGAAGCAAAGGCGCGAACTGCTGCCGAAAATCCGCTACATTGACATGGGCATCATACTGGAAGTCATCGAAGAATACGGCCTGTCCTCCAGAGACATGCTGCAAATTATAACCACAACCGCCAATAAAAAAGAGCCAAAGCAATAAGAAAACGCAATAATACAAATATACTCATTTCATACACTTGTATTCTCCATCATTTCGGCTATAATGATGGGGAATACTTGTTTATATGGGGAGAACCCTTCAAGCCCCCGTTTTTTCAAAAAAGACACGCACGCAAAAGATATCTGAAATAGGAGAGGCCAGACAATGAGAATTAAAAATTTAGGGTTGAAAATCTCACTGCTCGTATCGCTGATGATCGCGGTCATCATCATACTCGTCGTATACATCGTGACAGCAAGAACAGATTCGCTCGTATCGCACCTGACCACCGTAGAAGCAAGGGCAGCCAACCATGCATTCCAAAGAGCTATGCAGGAGCTGCAGACCGAAGCATTCTCGCGCGCCCGGATGATCGCGGAGTCGCAGGATGTTGTCAACTCGATAATGTACGGCGACGATGTAGCGCTCAAAAGAGCTCTTATAAATATGGGCGTGGGTCTGGACGTCATTACGTTATGCGACGCAAATGGCGACGTCCTGGCGCGCATGCATAACGATACAAAGGGCGATAACGTGCTCAATCAGGCAGCTCTCGCCTTTGCTCTCGAAACCGGAAACGGCTTAGCCACTATAGAGAAAGGAAGCGTCGTAGGCCTCTCAACACGCGGAAGCGCCGTTATCCGCGACCACAGTGGCAATGTTATCGCAGCTGTAACATGCGGTCACGACCTGTCGCAGCAAAAATATGTAGACACGGTCAAAGAGTCAAGCGATTGCGAAGTTACGCTTTTTGACGGCGACACGCGCTTAAGCTCGACCCTCGTGGATGAAAACGGAGATAGGGTCGTTGGAACAAAAGCCGGTAATGAAGCCATCGAGCAGGTTTTAAATAAAGGCCTCACCTATGAAACGCAGCTCCCTCTGTTCGGGAAAGAGTATGCAGTCTACTATTCGCCTCTGGTTGTAGACGATGAGATCATCGGAATGCTGTTTGCCGGCGTAGACATTGAGGAAACGCTCACCGAAAAACAAGAAACGATCAGAATGGTGCTGATAACAACCATAGCTGCAGGGGTTGTCTGCGCGATCCTGGTGTTTACCATATGTATATTCATGATCAGCAGGCCGCTGAAAAGGATCGGCTCATTCGCGGAAAAAATCAAGCGCGGCGAGCTTGGGCTTTCGTCAGCTTCTTCATCAGCCATCAACGTGCGCTCATCCGATGAAGTGGGCGTTTTAGCGCGGACGCTGGAGCAAGCATATGCGCGCCTGAAAGGGTATGTCGGAGAAATAAAGGACAAAATGGAAAAAATCTCCGACGGCGACTTGACAATTGAAAGTACCTACGATTTTGACGGCGACTTTGAGCTCATTGGCGTTTCGATCAACCATATCATCTCCACCCTCAACGACACGATGTCAAATATGCACATCTCCGCCGCCCAGGTTTCGGGAGGCTCCAAACAGATTGCGGACGGTTCTCAGGCATTGGCGCAAGGTTCGACCCAGCAGGCCGCAGCAGTAGAGCATCTCTCCGCCACTATCACGGAGATAGCGCATAAGACAAAAGATAACGCGGAAATGGCGGTGCGCGCAGCCGCGCTTGCCGGCGCCATCAAGGACGACGCGGAAAAGGGCAGCCGGCAGATGGATGAAATGATTACGGCCGTGCAGGAGATAAACCAGGCCAGCCAAAGTATACAAAAAGTCATAAAAGTCATAGACGACATCGCTTTTCAAACGAACATCCTCGCACTCAACGCCGCTGTGGAAGCGGCGCGTGCCGGGCAGCACGGCAAGGGTTTCGCCGTTGTTGCGGAGGAAGTTCGCAACCTCGCGTCAAAGAGCGCAGACGCCGCTAAAGAGACAGGCGAAATGATCGAAAACTCAATGGAAAAAGCGGAGCTAGGCTCGCGTATAGCAGGCGAAACAGCCGACAGCCTCGCGGAGATCGTTTCAGGCATCAACGAAAGCAGTCAAATCGTCACCGAGATCGCGCAATCGTCCGAGGAACAGTCTTCGGGGATCGAGCAAATCAACCGCGGCATCGAACAAGTGGCGCAAGTCGTCCAGCAAAACAGCGCGACGGCGCAGGAAAGCGCCGCAACTGCTCAGGAGATGAGCGGGCAGTCGGCTATGCTGGAGCAGTCTGTCTCTCAATTCAAACTAAAAAACGAAAACATTAACAAGCAAATGTATCTTCCTGTGTAGCTGCATATTTTCCGCAGCGAGGTGCATGCAATATGCCAATTACCATTGTCCGCAACGACATTACAAAAATGAAAGTCGATGCGATCGTCAACGCCGCAAACACAGACCTTCTTGCCGGCGGCGGAGTATGCGGCGCGATTTTCAGCGCGGCCGGAGCGGAAAAGCTGCAGCGCGCATGCGATGAGCTCGCGCCGATCCAAACAGGCGGCGCGGTCATCACAAAAGGTTTCGCGCTGCCCGCAAGGCACATAATCCACACAGCCGGGCCGATATACCGGGACGGTAAGCATAACGAGGAAGCCTTGCTCCGCGCCTGCTACAAAAACTCGCTGGACGTCGCAAAAAAGAATAGCTGCGAAAGCATCGCTTTCCCGCTCATCTCCAGCGGGATATACGGCTATCCTAAGGAGGAGGCGCTGGGCGTCGCGACGCGCGCTATCAGCGAATGGCTGATGGGCGATGACATGGACGTGTCGCTGGTCGTGTTCGACAAGGCGGCCTTCACGCTGTCAAATGAGCTGCTTGGCGGGGTGAAAGCGTTCATCAGCGAAAACTATGTCGAAGAGCATGAAGCGACATACGGCCGCAGCCGCCTTGCCGAAGAGCAGCGTACCTTTGACTCTGCCGCGCAGAAGTTCACACATGATAAAGCCGGGGCTATACCGCTTGCTCAAAGAGCACCCGGAACGCCCGGAAAACCGCCCGGACAGAGTCCCGGCACGCTCGACTCAATGGCGCGCGCGCCTCGGTCATCGCCTCAGCCATCGCCTCAGCCGTCGCTCCAGCCTGCGGCCGCGGGGCTCGGCAATCTTGCCGGCAGCCTTGACGAACCTTTCTCAGCAACGCTGCTGCGTATCATCGACGCTAAAGGCAAAACCGACGTGGAAGTGTACAAACGCGCCAACCTCGATCGCAAGCTGTTTTCAAAGATCCGCAAAGGCAAAGGTTATATGCCGAGTAAGAAAACCGCCGTGGCGCTCGCCCTTGCGCTGGAACTGTCGCTTTCCGAAACGCGCGATTTGCTGCAGCGGGCGGGTTTTGCGCTGTCGCGCAGCGTGATGTTCGACGTGATAGTCGAATACTTCATAACGCGCAGCAGCTACGACGTTTTCGAAATAAACAATGTCCTGTTCGAATACGACCAGCCGCTCCTCGGCGGCTAAATTTTGTCGCTTTTCGAGCGACCTATAATAAACTGAGCGATGCTATACTCCGTTTATCAAAATAAACGGAGGTATTCTTATTATGAACGCAAACCTTACAGAGCTGGTCTTTATCCTCGACCGCAGCGGGTCGATGGGCGGCCTTGAAAGCGACACCATCGGAGGTTTCAACTCCATGCTTGCCAAACAGCAGTCGGAGCCGGGCGAGTGCAGGATCACTACCATATTGTTCGACAGCGAGTACGAAGTCCTGCACGACCGCATCGATATAAAAGCTGTCAGCCCGATAACAGACCGGGAATACTACGTCAGGGGCCAGACAGCTCTGCTCGACGCGGTGGGCAGGACGATCAACAAAATCGGCGGAGTTCAGAAAAATACGTCGGAGGATTTCAGGGCCGGCAAAGTGCTGTTCGTCATCACCACCGACGGCATGGAAAATGCCAGCCGCGAATTTTCCTACAGCGCGATCAAGTCCATGATAGAGCATCAGAAGTCGCAGTATGGATGGGAGTTCATCTTCCTCGGGGCAAACATCGACGCAGTCGACGTCGCCAACCGCTTCGGCATCGCCGAAAACAGAGCGCAGAATTTCCACAATGACGGAAAAGGCGTCGCTTTGAACTACGAAGTCGTCGGCCAGACCGTCGCAATGTTCAGGCAAGCCCCCGTCGGCGCTTCGATTGCGGACAACTGGAGCGCCAGGATCGAAAAAGACTTCAAAAGGCGCTCAAGCAAGCGATAAACTAAAAAAAAGTATGATTGTACTAAGTCAGCGGGCATTTGAAAAACCGATTTTTCGATGCCCGCTGAACAGTTTTATATAAACATTTTAGCAAAAATTCCGATAATATAAGTAATAGTAGTATTCTTTCATTGTTCACGAAAATGGAGCGTGATAAAAATGCCAGCAGAATCGGAGATTTTTATCAAAGGAGACTCTCCAATGACCGATTATCAGTTCAAATACATAATGGAACTCAAAGATAAGGTCGCGGAGTTATCTAATGAGCTGGGCTTGTCATATGGCGCAGACAGCGCAAGCGACGCCCCGGAAAGGGTCGCCGAAAAGCCCGGCATGACCGACTATCAGTTCAAACAATACGAAGTCCTGCGCGATAAATGCGAGTCATTGACCCGCGAGGTCAACCAGCTGCGCGTTGAAAACGCTCTGATCAAAAGTGAAAACAAGCAGTTGAAAAAGAATCAGAGGGTAAGCGGGTAACGCGCTAAAGCGCATAGGAACAATGTTTTAGATCGAAGGATGCGAGTAGCAAGGGTTAGGTAATCACAGGTTTTATTTCACCGCTGAACTCTATGTGCTCCGCGTCGAGGCGGTACTGCTCCATCAGCACAGGCCCGCAACTGTTTGACCCGACGCCGCTTTGCGCGACGTCTATGCATAATACGGTCTGATCCGGGCGCGCGAGCTCAAAGTTATGCCGCGCCTCCATTATCTCCCACGGCGTGTAACGCGCCGCGTTGAAACAGAACCCGTCGCCGCGGGCCTGAAGCGCCAGGCCTCCGGCGGCGTATATTTTTACCTCGTCGCATCCCCAATGGCTCCCGTTTTCCTGCGGGCGAACGTAGTCCTCCCACAACTCATCGAGCGTTGCATCGAACTTGCCGTACCAGCTCGCCCTGTGCTTGTCTATATAGCTTTCATGCGGGCCGTACCCCGTGTATTCGACCTTGCTCATGTCATCCCGCAGGTATAAGAGCAGCCCGAAGCGCGGCAGAAACGGCGCAAGAAGGTTGCGCTCCGCTGAGATTTCCCACTTTATCGCGCCATCACCGGTCACGAGCCAGCGCGTATCTATCGTCAGGAACCGCAGCTTGCCGGGTGCTGTGACCGACGTCTTTGTCCTGATTTCAACGCTGCCCCCGCCGCCCGACACTTCCACAGAGTATACTTGCGTCACTGCCTTGTGGTAATGCCATGAAAACCAAACGTCTTTCACCAATCTTTCATTATCGGTAGGCGCGCGCCAGATATTGTACTGCATGGGCGCGCGCAGCATCTCATGTCCGTTGACGCAAAGGCGCGTGAATTGCGCGAGCTTCTCTGAAAACTCATATGTAAACGCATCACCGCGGGTTGCGGAGATTTTTATCATCCCGCGTTCGCGTGAATACTTTATAGGTTCATTATGACCTCTTTTCGCGGTCTCACCGCAATCCGTTGCGCTGCAATGTATTGCAGGCTGCGAACTTTTTGACCCCGCGGCGCTGCCCGCTGAATCGTGTTTCAATCCCGCGGCGCTCGCAGGATAATTGTTATTCAGCGGTATTTGGTCAAACCCAGCAATATGGCCGGCAGGGAGCAGCCCTGTAGTATGCTTCGTCACATATATCAGCCGCAAAAACAGCTTTCCGCCATGCGCATTGTCATCTTGCGGCGTCCCGCGCTTCTGCGCTTCAGCCTTGCCCCCTTCTCCCGTTGTGTCACCCAGTCGAGCGTGCGGCAAGCCGCCCAGCTGCGCAGCAATCGGCATATCAAACGGTATCGCGAAGGCTGCGCTGCCCCGGGCGGGCATGGACGGGCATTCCAGCTGGCCTGTCCGGACAGTGACCCCGGCGGATGACAACTCCCATCGTATCATATACTCATTTCCTGCATCCAGGAAATCCAGTTTGTTATGCAGCGTAATACTCCCGCCGGGGCCCGTTTCCGCGCGTATCGGGCGCAGCACATTCCCAAGTTCGCGCAGCCCGATATGCGGCCTCCTGTCCGGATACACCAGCCCGTCCATGCAGAAGTTCCTGTCATGCGGGAATTCCCCGAAATCGCCGCCATACAGGAACTTCGCTTTGCCGCTGCCGCTCTCGCCCGCGTACACCGCATGGTCGCACCATTCCCATACGAACCCGCCGGAAAACCTCGGGTTTCTTTCCATGACCTGAAAATAGTCCTCAAGGTCGCCCGGGCCGTTCCCCATCGCATGGGAATACTCGACCAGCAGCAGCGGCCTTGTCTCTTCCGCGTCGCTGAAAAACTCGCTGCACCACTGCACAGGCGGATACATGCGGCTCACAAAACTCAGCAGCCCGTCCTGCGCGCTGTATCCTTTATCCGACGGTTGTATCCGCTCATAATGCCGCGGGCGCGACGGGTCAAGGCTGCGCACAGCTTCGGCTGCAGCGATCATGTTTTCGCCCCAGAACCCCTCGTTCCCCAGCGACCAGCAGAACACGCACGCACGGTTTTTGTCCCTGCGCACCATTCGCTCAGAGCGATCGACTATCGTTGCCCGGTATTCCGGCATGTCTGCGATCAGGCCTTTCATATCCGGGCGCTCGCGCACAGCCCCGCTGCCTTCCCATACGCCGCCCATGCTGCTCTCCACGCCATGCGCTTCAAAATCAGCTTCATCGATCACATAGAATCCATAGCGGTCGCAGAGTTCGTAAAAGAGCGGAGCGTTCGGATAATGCGATGTGCGTATCGCGTTGATATTGTACTGCTTCATCAGCCTCAGGTCTGTCAGCATCTGTGCGCGCGATATTGTAAATCCCGTAACGGGGTCGCTGTCATGCCTGTTTACGCCCTTGAGCCGGACCGGCGCGCCGTTGATTTTCAAAATACCGTCATCTATAGTAATTTCACGCAAGCCGATGCGCTCAACAATGGTCTCGCTTTGCGCGCCGCCGCTAGTTTCGATGATAAGCGTATACAGGTTTGGCGTTTCCGCCGTCCAAAGCAGCGGGTTTTCAATAGCAAGGCTCAGTTCCCCGTCCGTGAACACCCCATGCGCGGCTGAAGTTCCGTCAGGCGCCAGCAGCGTTCCTTGAATGTCAGGTATGTCAGCCATATCAGTTACGAATAAATCAGCGAAAACATCCAGCACTGCGTGCTTAAACCCGTCCGAAAAGCTCTGCCTCACCGTATAGTCGAAAATATGCGCCTGCGGCCTCGCAAGTATGTAGACGTCGCGAAACAACCCGCTCATCCTGAGTTTATCCTGATCTTCCACATATGTTTCCGTCGACCATTTATACACGACGACAGCCAGCTCATTCTCCCCTTCGCGCACATGCTCCGTAATATCAAACTCGCTCATCATATGCGAAATCTGGCTATATCCCAGAAACTCACCGTTCAGGTAAACATACAAACATGAGTCTGCGCCCTCAAACACAAGCGTCCTGCGCATACCGTCATTCTTCACTGTGAAGGAGCGCCTATACAGCGAGCATGGGTTGACCGCCGGAACATGGGGCGGGTCGCACGGTATCGGGAACAAGACGTTCGTGTATTGGTGTTTGTCGTACCCCTGCGTCTGCCAGCATGACGGCACGATGATTTTGTCCGTAGCATACTCCTTGGAAAACAAGTCGCCCGGCAAATCATCGTCGGAAACGCAATACAGGAACTCCCACATGCCGCAAAGAGAGGTAAACCGCTCGCTTTCCTCACGCTCCGCTCCCGGCTCATAGCGAGCGAACGGCACATAGTAGCATCTTTGCGGCAGTGTGCCGACATGCAGTGACGCAGGGTCTTCATGATAACGCTCATTCATAGGATGGCTCTCCTTAAGCAACCGCAAGTATCTCTATTCTTTCACAAACTGTGTTTTTTGTTGATGTGGATGTGCCTGCTTGACACATCAATGGTTTGCTAATATATTAACCCTAATGGACATTTGGTTGACCCTAACTGATATTATCGAAAAAGTGCGTGATACTGCAGCGGTTATAAACGGTGTAGTTAGCATAGCAAAGGAGAAGTATGGAATACGACATTGAAGCAATGCTCAAAAAGCTTGAGGACAAGGGTGTTATTATCATCGACCCAAGGCAGGTGTATATCTCCCCGGATGTTGAAATTGGCAGGATATACAGCGGCAGCGAGCTGTATCCCGGAACGCGCTTGACCGGAAGCAGGACGCTTATTGGAACAGGCGCAAAAATCGGCACGGAAGGCCCCGCCGTCATCCATGATTCTATTATCGGCCCTTCGGCTGAAGTTGCAAGCGGGTTCCTCAGTGAAGCGGTGATGCTGCCGGGTTCCCGGTCAGGAGCTAACTCGCACTACCGCTCCGGCACGCTCCTTGAAGAAGAAGCGTCCACTGCTCATTGCGTCGGGCTGAAGCAGACTATACTGATGCACAGCGTCACACTGGGGTCTCTGATAAACTTCTGCGACGTCCTGATATCGGGCGGCCGCTCGCGCAATGAGCATTCGGAAGTCGGCAGCGGGTTTATTCACTTTAATTTCTCGCCTTGGGGCAAAAACGGCAACAAAGCTACCCCTTCGCTGATCGGCAATGTGACGGACGGCGTGTTTCTGGACAGCGACCGCATATTCCTCGGCGGCCTCTCAGGCATAGCCGGGCCCGTCTCGGTTGGGTTCGGCGCGCTGACCCCTGCGGGGCAGGTCATACGTGAATCAGTCGCCGGCGCCACTATACATTCGGAGGCGGGGCGCGATTTCAATAAAAGCATTTCGCTTGCAGATCATAAGCTATCGGACGCCCATATAAAAGGCATACGTGAAAAGAACGTAGAGTTCATCGCCCAGTTGTACGCGCTGCTTGGATGGTATTCGCAGGTAAGAGCAAAAAGGAGCGCTCTGGCGAACGACTCCGAAATGACGCTGGTTCTTGCCGGCGCTATAGACGCTATCAAATCATGCATTCGCGAGAGGCTCCGCAGGTTCAACAGCTTCGCAAAAGAGTGGTCGTCCCCGTCCATAGAAACCTCCGACCCCGACGCCGCGCTCCCGGCCTTATCATTCACCCCCGACTGGAAACCCGGTCTCCCTCACGCCGACTGGGTCCGCAGCCTTTCAGAAGCAGAAAAGCAAGACCTCCGCAACTGGCTAACCTCATGCGCTCTTTGCACAACATCCCCCGCATCGCCCGTCTCCTAACCACTAGCCACTAGCCACTAGCCACTAGCCACTAGCCACTCGTATGCCCCCTAACTAAGGTATTCCCCCAGCTTGTGAATGACTTCGTTGATGTTGACAGGCTTGCCGAGATGGTCGTTCATTCCGGCAGCAATGCAGTTATCAATATCCTCCTGCAGCACATTTGCAGTCATCGCGATTATCGGTATCGTATCCGCGCGCGGCAGCCCGGACGCGCGTATTTGTCTTGTCGCCTCATAACCGTCCATGCCGGGCATTTGAATGTCCATCAAAATAAGTCCATAGTATTCCGGAGCCGCAGAAAACATTTCGAACGCCTCCGACCCGTCAGTCGCAAATTGCACCTCAAGCCCCGTATCTTCAAGAAGCGCCGAAATGATCTCGCGGTTTATATCCACATCTTCCGCAATCAAGATCCTCTTACCGGACAAGTCCGCATGCTCTTCCGTCTCCTCTTCGCTATCAGAGGAATCCGTACCCGAACCCTCAAGGATCACGACCTCAAACAGGAAAGACGAGCCAGCACCAGGCCTTGACTCCACACAAATATCTCCGCCCATCATTTCAACGATCCGCTTCGAGATCGGCAGCCCCAGCCCTGTACCCCCGAATCTGCGGGAAATGCTTCCGTCAGCTTGCGTAAACGGAATAAAAATCCCTGCCATCTGCTCTTTTGTCATGCCGATACCGGTATCTGTCACTGTGAATATCACTTTGAACGAGCCTTCGCCGTCTATCGTCTTTATCACATGCATCGTGATTTTTCCGCGTTCCGGAGTGAATTTTACAGCATTGGAAAGCAGGTTTGTGATCACCTGCGCAAGGCGCTGCTCATCGGAAACGATCATATTCGGAATATCGTCGTCGACTTCGACGATGAACTCCTGCTCTTTCTCCGCCGCCTGGAAACTGATGATATTAGAGACGTTGTCTATCATATCCTGCAAGCTAAACTCGCTCAGCGACAACTCAAACTTGTCAGCCTCGATCTTGGACATGTCTAGCACGTCGTTTATCACGCCCAGCAGATGAGTCGAGGCGGCATTTATCCGGTCGAACGCGTAGTCCTTCTTCTCGCTTTCATCAGACGACTTGCCTATGGACGACATTCCGATAATGGCGTTCATAGGCGTGCGCATTTCATGGCTCATCCGGGCAAGGAACTCTGTCTTTACCTTCGCGGATCGCTCGGCTTGCTCCCGGGCGACCTCCGCTTCGCGCTTTGCCGCTGTCAGCTCGGTTATATCATTGAACAGGAGCAGCGTTCCTTTTGAATCGCTTTCTTCCAAATCCTCTGAATGCATCGGCGTAGCTTTCACGAGATATGTACGCGGGCTCCCATTGAGCCCAAAATCAATGTCTTGTTCCATTGTTGCGGTATCGCCTGTTTTATCCGCTTCATAGCACAGATACTCCACATTCATTAGAAACTCTTTGTGAAGCTCATGCGAAAAGATTTCCGGCAGCGCCTTCCCGATTATTTCCTGCGCGGAGTTTTCGCCGCTTTGATGCTCGTAAGCCTCGTTTGCAAGTACCGCATTTCCGTCTGTATCGAAAACCATGATAATGTCCGGCGTGTTGGAAATTATCATGCGAATATACTGCTGCAGGTCAGACTTTTCCTTGACGTCGAGTTTTCTGCGTTCCTCTAACTGATGAGTCATTGCATTGAACGCCGCTGAGAACTCGCCCATAAAGTTCACTCGCTGCAGATAGTCGCCTGCGGCGATTTGCTGCGTCTGCCAGGTCAGATGCCTCAGTGAAGCCTGTAAAGACTTGAGCGACGCCGCGATCTCGTTGCCCCTTGACGGCGACTTGGCGGTCAGGTCGCCTTTCGCCAATGTTTGCGCAAGCTCTTTTGCCTCCATGGCGCATTCGACAAAGTACTTAAGCCCTTTCCCCAGCGCCTGAAAGTTTTCCGGCAGCGTTTCAGGGTCCAGTTCTGCGCTGGATGGCTCATAAATAGCGCGCCGTAAGTATTCAAACAGGACCATTGCAACTTGATCCATCGCCATCAACTCCCAATTCTCGAGTACAAGAATGCATCGCGGCACATGTCTTCGATAGTAAGCGTCGCTTTCCAGCCCATCAGCCTGTGAGCTTTCGACACGTCCGCGTAGGTTTCCGGCAGGTCGCCCGCGCGGCGCGGCGCGATTTTATACGGCAACTTTATATTGTTCGCCTTCTCAAAAGCGGCGATCATTTCCAAAACACTGTATCCGTTGCCTGTTCCGAGATTCAGTATCTCGGTTCCTGCGCTGTATTCCAGCGCTTTAACATGTCCTTTGGCAAGGTCTGTTACATGTATGTAGTCGCGAATGCACGTTCCGTCCCTCGTCGGATAGTCGTCGCCGAACACCTGTAGTTCCGGTATAATGCCGCGCGCCGCCTGCGTAATAAGCGGCATAAGGTTGTTCGGCGTTCCGCTTGGCTCTTCGCCGATCAGCCCGCTTTTATGCGCGCCCGCAGGATTGAAATACCGCAGGATGACCGCTGAGATACTGCCCGCAGCCGCCGTGTCAATGATTATTTGCTCTATGATCTGTTTTGTCGCGCCGTACGGGTTTGCGCATTTGCCCGTGACCATATCTTCAGTATACGGCGGCTCGTTCGCCGCGCCGTAAACAGTAGCGGACGAGCTGAAAATCAGCTTGCCGACGCCGTGCTTTTCCATCGCTTCCAGAATGGACAGCGCGCAATCGATATTGTTTCTATAATACTTGAGCGGAGTGCTGACTGATTCCCCGACGGCTTTGTAACCGGCAAGATGAATCACAGCGTCGGGCTTACTTTTAACAAACAGCTCGCTGACGCCGGCTATATCGGAAATGTCGGCGTCAAAAGCGTCTACTTTCTTACCCGTTATTTCCGCGATTTTCCTGATAACGCCCGGAGAGCTGTTTGAGTAATTATCTGCGATCGTCACATCATATCCGCTCTCTAAAAGCTCTACTGCGATATGCGACCCGATATACCCTGCTCCGCCCGTCAGCAAAACCCTCATTCACACCCCAAAGCCTTTCATCAATCTATGCGTCATTCCGGGCTCGACCCGGAATCTCACTGACCCCTGACCCCTGACCCCTGACCCCTGACCCCTAACTCCTAACTCCTAATTCCTAATTCCTAGTTCCTACGCGCCTACTGGCGCGTTGCCACTAATTCCTAACATTGTAATGCCTGAAGTTGTTTTTGTAAAGCAGGATGAAACCAAAGAGTCTGTAGACACGGAACATATGGTTTGATATACTTCTGAAAAACCACATCTACAGGGAGGCCGCGCATGATATTAGCGGATCGGTACTACTATCCCCCGGAGTTTCATGAAAAGTCTCTGCAAACATTGGAAACAGCCCTGCAAACCGCGCCAGCCTACAGCAGCTGGAAAGCAAGCGACCCTGGCGCCGCAGCGCCTCTCGACGCCAGATACGACTCGCTCCCGGAACTCACAAAGCAAATCATGAGAGACTACTTCCCCACAGGTCTGGTCCCGAACCGCCGCGACCTTGACGAAGGGCTGCTCCGCGACGAGATCGAGTACACATTCACCAGCGGCACGACCGGTGAGCGCGTGATAAACATATGGGACCAAAACTGGTGGGACCGCGCAGAAGCCTCCTCATGGAAGCTCAACAGCCACACGGCGGGGCTGGAATATCCGCAAAAGGAAGCCAAACTGGCAAGCTCGCTCAACGTTGGAATAAGCTGCGAAGAGGATCTGCCCGCCGAGTCGCGCATGCTCGGCCACAGGCTCTACTTGAACGAAAAAATCAACCTCATCCAGTGGCAGCCGCGCCACTATGAACGCATGGCCCGCGAGTTGCGCAGTTTCCGGCCCGTAATACTGGAAGCCAACCCCTCGCTCCTTGCGCGCCTGGCTTACTGGGCCATGGACGAAGGCGTTGAACTATACTCCCCCCGGGTCATTGTATTTACATTCGAATTCATATCTCAGATACATCTGGCGGCGATCGGAAAGGTTTTCTCCTCCGCACTCATTAGCTCATACGGAACGACCGAAACAGGGTTCGTGCTGGAAGAATGCGAAGAAGGCTGCCTGCATCAGAACATAGATTTTTGCAGAATAGATTTCCACCCATTGAAGGACAAGTACGGCGGCCCCGAACTTGGGCGAATGCTTGTTTCAACATTTCAAAACCCATGGAATATGATCCTGAGATTCGACGTAGGAGACCTTATCCGCCTATACCCCTCGGGCAAGTGCGCCTGCGGGCGCAGCACAGGGCTTATCGCCTCGGCTATAGAGGGCCGCGCTTCCAACTCGACATTTACAACGCAAGGCGGGCTTGTGACGACGATGGCGCTCGACCGCGCGCTTTCAGGCATCAGCGGAGTCAGGGATTATCACATGGAGCAGCATAGCAAGACGCAATACGAGCTGCAACTGATGCTCAAAGGAGACGAGTGTTTGATAACCGGCGAATGCCGCGCAGCTTTGGAGAGCTTGTATGGCAAGGACGGCGATTTTACCATAAAAACGCAGAAAAACATCCTGCCCGGCCCTGCCGGGAAGTTCCGCCGCACACAGGCGAATTTCGATTTCGACGTGAAGGAGTTGTTCGTGTGAGCGCAGCCATTATCGAATCGCCAGCCTTTCTGATCGCAGGCGGCAGGCCAAGGAATGAAAAGAGCATGTCAGCCGTGATGACAGCAGCGTTCGGGAAAACCCCGGCCCCGCGCGTGGCATATATAGGTACCGCTAACGGCGACAACCTTGCCTTCTATACAATGATGAAAGCCATGCTTTGCAGCGCGGGCGCAAAGAAGACGGAGTTCGTGCGCCTCGCAAAGGAAAAGGTCAACATTGGCAAAGCCAGGGCAGCGCTTGAATCTTCCGACGTAATATTTCTCTCAGGCGGTGAGGTTGAGGATGGCATGAACTGGCTGAAAAAGCACGGAATCGACAGCTTTCTGAGGGATCTGTACGCGCAGGGCAAACAGTTCATGGGCGTATCCGCCGGAAGCATCATGCTAGGCACGAAATGGGTAAGATGGGAAGATGAAAACGACGACGGCACCGCGTCGCTGTTCGACTGCCTGGGCGTTATTCCCGCGATATTCGACACCCACGCGGAAGACGAGGACTGGAAGGAACTGAAAACAGCCCTGCGGCTCATGGGTGAAGGCTCACAAGGTTATGGCATCCCCAGCGGCGGCATGATAAGCGCCGACAGCAGCGGGAGTCTTATCAACATCGAGAAGGAACTGCTCCTGTTCGTAAATGAAGGCGGAGTTGTCAATTGCAAGGGTGATAAACGATTTGGGAAAATCATTTAGAGTTGGTATTGCGTATAATTTGAAGAAGGGCGTAATGGATGGGCCTGCGGACGCTGAGGCGGAGTTTGACGACCCCGATACGATCGGCGCCATCAAAACAGCTCTGGAATCTGGCGGCCACCTGGTGGAACTCTTTGAGGCTGAGCCTGACTTCCCCGTGCGGGTAGCTGCAAGCAGACCCGATATAGTGTTCAACATTGCCGAGGGCAGCGCGGGAAGAGGCCGCGAGGCGCAAGTGCCCGCGATATTGAGCTTCCTGCGCATCCCGTTCGTAGGCTCCGACGAAACCACCATGTGCATCGCCATGGACAAAGCCCTGACAAAACGTCTCCTAAGCTCGCATGGCGTCTCGACCCCTGCGTTCACAGTGGTCGGCAAAGATTCCCTTCCCGGTTCAGGCAGCGCAGCCGCCCGTGAGTTTGCGGGCCTTCCTGCATTTCCGGTCATCTTAAAGCCAGTTGCGGAAGGCTCCGGCAAAGGCATAACGACCGACTCCGTCGTCACAAACGCCGAAGGGCTGAGCATGGCGGTCGGTGAGCTCGCTTCACTCTATGCGCAGGACATACTCATAGAGGAGTTCATCGAAGGCCGCGAGTTTACAGTAGGGCTGCTTGGCAACGGGCAGCAAACCCGCGTCTTTGCCCCAATGGAAGTGATCTTCCGCGATAAGTCCAACAGTATTTACAGTTTCGAGATCAAAAGGTATTTCAAGCAGCACATAGACTACGCATGCCCGCCTGACATCAGCGCCGATACAAGAAAGTGTCTTGAAGACACGGCATTGAAAATATACAGGATACTGGAATGCCGCGATTTCGCGCGCATCGACTTCCGCCTGTCATCCGCGGGGCGTGTCTGCTTCATAGAGATAAACCCTATCCCGGGGCTGGCGCCGGGCTACAGCGACTACCCCATGCTCGCTGAGTTTTGCGGGATAGATTATAACACGCTGGTACTGAGCATATTGGACAGCGCGCTTGCTCGCTATGGGTTGCGCTGAACCAATACAAGTACCCTGTAACAGCAAAAAATGTTACCCGCTGTAGGCGGTTATTCAGCGGGCATTTGGAAAACTGATTTTTGGAGTGGTCACAGATGAACGACAGGGTATTCTCGTATTTCGGGGTGACGCAGAAGAGCGAGCAGTGGCTCGACTGGAAGTGGCAGTACAGCAACCGCATAACAACAGTTGATGCGCTGGCCGGGGCGCTTACGCTCAGTGAAGAAGAAAAAACGCAGATAGCGAACTGCGTCAGCCGCTTCAAAATGGCGGTTACACCATACTTCGCATCGCTGATCGACCCGGACGACCCGTTCTGCCCCGTCAGGATGCAGGCCGTACCTTCCTCTGAAGAAATGCGCGTCTTCCCATGGGAAAAGAAGGACCCCCTGGACGAGGAGCGCGACTCGCCGGTTCCGCATATCATACACAGGTATCCGGACAGGGCGCTGTTTCTGGTAACAGGTATGTGCGCAATGTTCTGCCGCCATTGCGTGCGTAAAAGGTTTTTTGATGAGAATGGTTTCATTGTCGGCGATGCTGACATCGAACAAGCCTTGGAGTACATAAGGAAGACGCCGGCGATCAGGGACGTCCTCATCTCAGGAGGCGACCCGCTCATTCTAGACGACGGCAGGCTCGAGGATATCATCTCGCGTATCCGCGCCATAGACCATGTTGAAATCATACGCATCGGCAGCAGGGCGCCCGCCACGCTGCCGATGCGTATTACTGCTGAACTTTTAACAATGCTGAAGAAGTATCAGCCTGTCTGGATAAACACACAGTTCAATCATCCGCGCGAACTAACGCCGCAAGCAATCAGAGCATGCGCGGATATTGTGGACGCAGGCATCCCGCTCGGGAACCAGAGCGTCCTTTTAAGGAACATCAACGACAATACTGTCACGATGAAGGAACTGCTGCTCGGGCTTGTCAAAGCCAGGGTGCGCCCTTACTACATCTACCAATGCGATCTGTGCGAAGGCGCCGAGCACTTCCGCACACGGGTCGAAACAGGCGTCGGGATAATCAGGGCGCTCACCGGTAACATTTCAGGGTATGCCATCCCCCGCTTTGTCGTCGACGCGCCGGGCGGCGGCGGCAAGATCCCCGTCGAACCTCAGAACATCGTCTCCCTCAGCAACAACTCCGCCATATTAACCAACTACCTCGGCCGCGAGTACACATACCCGCAAATACCCAACCCCGAACTCTAGGCGCGTCACCCCTAACCCCTAAGCAACTTCTGCTCCTCCTTCAGCTTGAACTGCCCCATCATTTGCTGCAGCAGCTGCGACTGGCTGCTCATCTCCTGCGACGCAGCAGAGGATTCCAGCGCAGTAGCGCTGTTTTGCTGGGCCACATGCGCCACTTGGTCAATATTTCTATTGATATGTTCTATTGACGTTGATTGCTCTTCAGATGACCTTGATATTCTATCCATGATCTCCGCGTTGCGGTTTATCCCGTCGACTATTTCCTTGAGCGATGAGGCTGTGTCGTTTGCTATAGAGTACCCCAGGTTCGCCTTCGCAATGGTGTTCTCTATCAGCTCGCCTGTGTTGTTCGCCGCTTCCGCGCTCTTTGCTGCAAGGTTGCGCACCTCTTCCGCCACCACCGCAAAGCCTTTTCCGTGCTGCCCCGCGCGCGCGGCTTCGACAGCGGCGTTGAGCGCCAGGATGTTTGTCTGGAACGCGATATCGTCTACTGTTTTTATGACCTTGCTAATTGAGTTTCCGGCTTCGTTGATCTCTCTGACGGCGTCCATCATCTGCTCCATCTGTGAAGTGCCTTTTTCGGCGCTTTCCTTGATCGAGTCGGAAAGTCGGGCAGCCTCGACGGCTATGTCTGTGTTTTGCTGCGTCTTCGCGGCTATTTCGCTGATTGAATGCGACAGGTCGTCAAGCGACGCCGCCTGCTGGGTCGAGCCCTGCGCAAGCGATTGCGCTCCCCCCGCAACCTGCCTCGATCCCGCCGAAACCTGGCTCGTGCTTTTACTGATGCTTGAGAACATCTCGTTCAGGCTGCGGAGCATCTCCGCGATAGTCTGCCCAATTATGTCATCGCTGCTGCGTGGTGATACATCGATCGACAGATCCCCGGCGGCGATGCTTTCAAGCCACTCAGTCTGCTGCTCGTCGAAGTTTTCCATTTCCCGGAAGGAGTCTGCAAGCAGGGCCAGCTCGCCGACGTATTTCCCGTCGAGGCGCACTCCCGAAGCTCCCGACGCGAGTAGGTGCGCGGCTTCTGTCACGTCTTTCACAGGAGCTATTATCAGCCTTTTTACCGTATAATACACAAGCGTAATTGCTATGAGAAGCACCACGACAAGCAAAACCACCGATATTGTTATCTGCTGGTACAGCGGAGCGTTTATCACCCTCACCGGCAATGCTGTGTACAGGATCCATCCTGTCGTCGGAACGGTGCTGGCAGAGTAGAACCGCATGACTCCGTCCGCGCTGCGCAGTTTGACCGGCTTCCCGTTAAGTGCCGAACTGTCACGGAGCGCGGCATACTTCCCCTCTTCTATCTCGCTTATGTTCCGAAAAAGGGTTTCTTCGTCCGCATCGACGTAGGGCGTATAATTATCGTTAAAATGAACAAAAATACTGCCTTTTGCGTCTGTCAGGAATGCGTAGCTGTCCGCACCGATGTCCACGCCATTTACCACTTCGGCAAGCACATCGGCAAACAAGTCGATAGCGATAACCCCTGTATTCATTGGGTCATGTGCAAAGGCTTTGGAAAACGTCAGGCAAAAGCCGCCTGTATCCGCGTCCTTGTAAAGGTCGGTTATATATACGCCGTTTGGCGAAGCTTGCGCTCCTGTGTCCCGGTCGCGTTTGTCCGCCTGCCACTCATTGTAGTCAGGCTCCCAGCCGTCACTGAATATTCCGATCCCGTCGGGGTATCCTGTATAGACCGAAAAGTAGTCGTCGTTCGCGTCTGAATGCTTGATCAGCGCGGGTACTATTTCTCTGCGGTCGGTCACAGGCAGGCCGGACATATCCGCCGCAAGCGCGTTAACATAGTGGGCGTTCATGATTATCCAGGTCTCGATAGCGTTTGCGCCAAGGGCAGTCGTCTCGCTGATACGCGAAAGCGACTCGTTGCTCAGCGCGATTCCCGCCATGATGTTGCCAACTGCCGAGTTAAGGCCGATCCCGACGATGAGTATCCCAAGGACGATCAGCAGCAGCCGCGAACTTACACTTTTCATATTCTTCTCCTTAACTACACGGTTCAACATGGTTTCTTACACTGCCAATTTAGTAACCACTGATCAAATCTGACGGCGCGATTTAATCAGCGTTTACTTAGCTACTATGCCGCGGATATGTCAAGTTGGTTTTAGAATTTGCCGATTGATTTCAATCAAATCTTCTATTGCCATGACAACGTCAAATGTGTGGAATCCGGGGTAGCAATCATTCATCCGCTGCGCGTCAGCTATCATATAAATGTTCCGGCTGCTCTCTCCTGTCAGCAAATGCCAGTATCTGTAAACGTAGCCGGTCCAATACAGTTCTTCCTTACCGAAAAGCGTGCCGGCGGGCTTCACCGCCGATTCGTCCAGCAAGGTTTCCAAAACGTACTCTTCGCCTGCCCATTGGTGCCTGTCATATGGCATGTCGATGAACGCGCAGGTTTCACTGTTCATAAACTTGCAGATAAAGTCGGCTGAATCAAGCCTGAACGCAAGCGATAACTCAAATAACCGCCCCTGAATGTCGCAAAGCTGCATCTCAAACCTGTCAAGAGCTTTGTACAATCTAAACACCTCCGCTGATGATTTCATCAAAGAATGACCCGGCGGCATATGCCGTAGTATACATTATCTAAATGCTTTTCGCAAACTATACGACATGGCTGGATAGGAGAAACAATTTGAAACTACGGAAAATCATTATTGCCCCGGATAGCTTCAAAGGAACTCTGTCTGCAAAAACTGTTGCTGATATTGTTGCCGATGAAGCCGTAAAAGCTCTCCCGGGCTGCACTATCGTCAAAATACCAATTGCAGACGGCGGCGAGGGCAGCCTTGAAACAATCATGTCTTGCGCGCGCGGCAGGATATTTCAAGCGCAAGTCCTGTCGCCTGACGACAGGGTCATTACAGCTTCATATGGGATAATGGATGATTCTACAGCCATATTGGAAATGGCGCAGAGCAGCGGGCTGACTAAGCAAACCTGGCTGCACCCGCTGACGTCGTCGACTTATGGATTCGGGCAGCTCATTTCCGCAGCGCTGGACAGGGGCGCGCGCAGTTTCGTGCTCTGCATCGGCGGCAGCGCGACGACAGACGGCGGCTGCGGGATGGCGGCTGCGTTGGGCGTGGAGTTCACAGACGCCGGCGGCGCCCGGTTCATACCATGCGGCGGAACGCTGCGCAGCATCGCCGTAATTGACATGTCCGGGCTTGACCCGCGTGTGCGCGAGAGCGCATTCACAGTCATGTGCGACGTTAGCAACCCGCTCTACGGCACAGACGGCGCTGCATATGTCTACGGCCCGCAAAAAGGCGCTGGAGCAGAGGATATCAGGCTGCTCGACCGCGGGCTCAGAAATTTCGCAAAGATGCTGCGCGCCCATTTCGGCGCAAGCGCTGATTTTGCGGGCTTCGACGGCGCGGGCGCAGCCGGCGGGCTAGGCGCAGGGAGCATGGCATTCCTGGGTGCATCGCTTGTCAGCGGCAGCGAGGCGATACTTGAACTCTGCGGCTTCAAAGACCACGTCGCAGACGCCGACCTTGTGATCACTGGGGAGGGTCGGCTTGACGCGCAGAGCTTCAGCGGGAAAGCCTTGTCCGGCATCCTGAGAGCATCAACGGGCGTTCCGGTCTGCTCGATCTGCGGCACAAGCTCTTGCACCGCAGAGCTTTTAGAAAGGCATGGCTTGAAAGTTTTCCAAGCCTGCGAAGGCGTATCAGCCGAAGAAAGCATGAACGAGCCGGAAAAACACCTCCGTCTGGCAGCAAAAAGAGCATTGGAGTATTTTGTGAGAAATGTAGAATTTTCTACAAATGATGCTAAACACTTTGACTGATAACGCCGATATATGGTATAGTAGGCTCAATAAAACACTTGGCTGCGGAAAAATCAAGGGGTGTGTGCCTCTGTTTTGACATTTTCTGGGTCTGAAAGAAAGTAAAGGAGTGACATACAATGAAAAGGATTTCACGTATAATCATCGCAATCATCGCGCTAACGCTGCTGCTCGGCGTAATGGTCTACGCTTCGGCGGCAGACCCGGAGCCGAGCCCTTCGCCGGCGGGGAAGACGAAGCAGTGGGGAACGCCATCCGCTTCTTTTGACGCAACTAACGTGCTTCTGAAAATCACCGTCGCCAAAGGCCGCAGCGGTACAAGCTATGCATGGTCTATGAGTGCAAACGATGCAAGCCCGACGCAGTTCGCTGGCGAAATCAAGGATCTCGCCGGAGCGCTAGGAGTTGGCGACAAGCAAATCGACAGTGCTGTAACAAAAGCAACTGCGGGATATGTGGATATTTCTGACCCTAGTGGTGCTTTCAAAGATATTTGGGGGAAAACTATTTATATTTACCTAAATGAAAAAGCCCTCACCGATAAAGGCGTCGAGATGACGCTTTCAAAGCCGAAAGCAGTTGCAATACCTCTGAGGTGTCAGAAGGGTTCTGGCGATTATTCCGGCGTAGATATCGACTATACAAATGAAAAGCTTTGGGGAGTTGGCGCAGGAATGCAGTATAAGCTTGACCCTGCAGCAAAGTCCTGGAAAAAAGGTACTGCAAGTACAGAGAAAAAGGGTATCGCGCTAACATCCGTTATTAATAAACTAAAAGAAGACCGCACGATTCTTGTCAGATATGCAGCAGTAAAAGGTACGAGTGCAACGACAAAAACAGCAGCTAGCACAATGATTGATAGCAAACCACTCGACTTGGTGATGCGCAGTCCAGACTCCACAGTTGCAATGACTGCTGCAAGATGGAACAGTGACCAAAATTTTGCTTCACTAACAACAGATCCTAATGGTGGCTCTGCTGGCTTTATACTAGAAAGTGCTATTAGTAGTCTGCGGTTCGGCACATCTGCAAGCAAGTTATTGAGACTGGAAGACATAAAAGTCACAGGATTCACCACCGGCATTGAAAATGAACCCGATATAGAAGCAAAACTTAGCACTTTTCTGTTGTCAAAAGCAGGGAAAAAGATATATGTCGCGAACGCAGCAATCGAACCCAATGGAAGCTTCAGTGGAGGCTTTAGATCGTTCCCAAAGATGATACTGGTTCCGAAGAAAAACGTAAAGCCGAAAGCGGGCAGCAATGCTGATTATATTATTGACTTCATTAATGAGCAAATAAAAGTAAACACAAACAAAACGCTTGATGTAAGGAAAGTTAAAGTCATTGCTGAGTACGATGTGAGCACAGGGAAAGTGCTGTCTAATCCTGATTACGCATTTACAGATACTAACGGCGGTACATGGAACAATTGGGAATCACGATCACCATCCGGTACAACCACCCCTGTGAGAATCAATGATTGTTATCTTACTGTTCCAAAGCCTACAGCGGAAAGTAACAATATTGAAAGCTTTCATGTTGAGGTGCGGTCACCAGCAATATCGGTTGCTTCTGAAGTGAGTGCAAAGTTACCTTCTGATCCACTAAAGGTGAGTTTGACCCGAAAGGCTGCCCCTAACATAACTATTGAGTTTGATAACGATAATAATTTCAAAGGCGCAACAAAGTCGATGCAGTACAAACAAGGGGCTGATATTACAGCATGCAAAGCTTCCGCTTGGACTGATGTTACTACTGCACCGATTTCTGTGAATAACGTAAATTCTAGTTTAATCGAATCAACTTCTGGATTTGTCAGTGAAGGCGCATCATTTATGTTTAGACTGCAAGCAACCGCTACAGCGCTACCTTCGAATACTAAGGAAATAATCATAGATGATCCTGAAGTAGCGCCAGTAATAACTGATTTTGAGTTCGATTATGCAGATTCGAAACTCAAGGTAATCCAGGATAATGGAGCCACAAAGAGACTGGATTATCAGCCGCAGTACAAAGTCACGTTTGCAAGTGGTGTATCAACTACAGCCGCATGGAAGGATTTACCGTCGGGTGGCGCTGATTTAAGTAAAGTCATAAGTGACGAGATTGACGCACAGTGGAAAAAAGACCCGACTACCGTTGGTGGCAGTATATCAATGAAAATTTCTTTACGAAAGAAAATGACCACGACCGTGCAGGCAACGCCGATTGATTTTCCGCTAATTACAATTGATAAAGCTCCAGACAAATCAAAATTCGAGTTCCAGTATGATAGTAGCAATTATGTCATCAATTACAGCGAAACTGACTACACAGATATCGAGTGGAAACTTTCATCCGCATCGCGATGGGAGCCATGGGGGAGTGACGACTATCATTATCTAGAAACAATAGCCGCGACATCATCAGCACAAAAACTGCAGATTAGGGTAAAAGCAGACGGTGAGAAAAGCAGACTTGCAAGCAAATACGACGAAATAGTGTTGCCTGCAATGCTGAGTTTAGCAAACGCTAACCTTAGAAGCAGCGACTTTTCCACAAGCTTCATAACAACAGACAGTGATTTTACGTTTGTGCCTCGTGTAACGTGGAATGTTAACAGCGCCATAGTAACTGACATTGCTCAGTATTGCTATCGAGTTGGAGGAGATACTGCTGAATGGTCTAGAGTATCAGAAACAGGATGGGAGACTGTAGGATTAGTAAATACAATTGATCTTGCTAATTACAGCGGTGAGGTTGCACTAACGCTTGAGGTTAGAAAAGGTACACCTGAATCCGGTTTCGCTGCAATCACAGGAGCCAATTCTAGTGATTTAGTACTGTCTCAAATCCTGACGATAACGATTCCCGCATCTTCAGCAGCACCCACAACACCGGTTTTTAAAGAGAATGATGCATCTAACGGTATTATTACTGGTCTCAGCACTAAAATGGAATACCGGCACAAGGATGGTGCTGCACCTTGGTCAGCGTGGGCTACAGTGCCAGCGCAAAATGTACAAGCAGCTCGAGACGGGGTGATATACGAGATACGTACAAAGGCT
>Ga0082212_10001812_pt1 | contig 31526 bp, 32 predicted proteins | sample TergutNt197P3_FD_71548 | JGI IMG/M metagenome (GOLD analysis project Ga0082212, IMG submission 71548) | Neocapritermes taracua P3 segment gut microbial communities from Petit-Saut dam, French Guiana - Nt197 P3 | ecosystem: Host-associated > Arthropoda: Insects > Digestive system > Gut ...
TTGCTATCGCTCTGTTCGCTTAGATCCGCATCAAGCCCTCCGCAAAGGCGTTGCGGGACAGGCCACGTCCAGACCGCCCCCCGTAGCTTTGCGCTAGGTTCGTCATTATATATTTGACGTCGTATTCAGAGACGATGTCTTTTCTCACTTGGAGGCATACACTCGAAGTATCCTGAATCATTCTGAATCCTGAATACTGAATACTTGTGGGCGTAGCCCACGTTAGGATTTCTGATGATGCAAGAGGCGGGATAATAATGTGCGTTTGAGTTCGTGTGCGTTCTTTGTGTGCCTCCGAATGGAGTTATTTGGGGAAGTGGTTGACAGCAAAAAAGTTCATCTAAAGGAACCAAAGCAATATCCTTATTCCGTTTCCTGTTGTCCTCTGTATCGTGGATCTTTTCTCAGATTCTCCAACAGATGAGACCAATTCCCTAATATGACCGGCATGTATTCTTCGTCAGGAATCTTACCCCTTTCCGAATCGGGAAACCCATCCATTGCTTGCTTGCAATGCCTGTAGAATAGGTTGAAATCCCCTGCACTGATATTGCCCAAATCAATAAACTGCTGGTAATTATCAAGAGGGTCGTAAATTTCCTTTATACAACTTTGTTCGTTATCCTTGAAAAGCTCCCTTGTTTCCTCTACAATACATTCAAATATCCCTGACCTGGTACTCCAAGATTCATTTCCATTAATCATAATGCTCATTGACATGACATCACCTCAAAATAATTATTCTGTTTTGTTGATCAGAGGTAAGACTCTTTATCCAAGAGTCAGCAAAACTCTGATTGGCGGGTGTCAATCTTCTGTAGTCCAACGCTACAATATCAGCCTTGGCGAGATGATCTTCTATATTTTTAAACTCTCTAACGCGGGCTTTGCCCGCAAGTGGTCAGTGGAGTTTGCCGCCTGTGGGCGGGGTTCTCCCTCCCTAACGCCAATCAGCAACAAAGGGAAACGGCTTCCAAAAGCCGGAAGCCGTCACGAACTAAAGAGGACAGGGGAAGAGGAATCATGATACCTTATCAGTCAGTCTTGGGGCGTTTAGGGCGGCTGGTTGCCTCCCTTATTCACTTTCTTGCCGTTTCCTGTATCGCGGGTCTTCTCTCATAATTCGCAATAATTCAGACCAATTCACTAATATTACAGGCATACCCTCTGAAGGAACACTCTTGCCTGTTTCTGAATTGGGGAAGTCTTCCATTGCTTTCTTGCAATAATCGCCAAACAGGCTAAAGCCTTCTTTATCAACATCCTCTAAAGAAATATAGTTCTGTCCCCATTCATCAAGCGGTTGGTAAATCTCCTCTACATATTTTTGTTCGCTGTCCTTGAACAGACCTCTCGTTTCTTCAACAATACATTCAAATATGCCTGCAGAAGTTTCGAGATATGGCAAGCAATTATCACTATGCCATGAGGCCTCTTTGCCTATATAAATATACATTCCCATGACATCACCTCAAAATAATAATTTTGCTTTGCTGTTCAGGTGCAAGAGCCTTGATCCATGAGTTTACAATCTCCTGATTAGCAGGGGTTAGGTTTCTAAAATCTAACGGAACAACGTCAGCCTTGTTAAGGTGAGAAACGAGCTGACTATAATTTTTTTCCATCGCAGAAGGAACTTGAAAATATTCATTCATCTTGCCAACTTTATAAGCATCGGTTTCAGTCCACATGAAATCAACGGTCTTTCCATCGTAAGGGCCGTCAACAAATTTAAAGTCAGGAGCCTTGGGCTGATTCCCCACTTGGGGCAAATCAACTCGATCCAGCTTCCCGCCTAAAGCGTTTTCTACTTGGACGGCGGCCTCCGCTTCATGCACAGCGGCCTTACCTGTAGCAGTGTCTGTAGCAAGTTCTTGTACCCTTTGGGGATTGTTGACTGCATCGGGTTTAATCGATTTCAGCCCGGTGTCTGGGTCTGTGAATACTTTCGCATTCTTGCCGGACATTGCGATATCATCAACCGCACTCTCAACCTTCTTAACATACCGAACCCGCCTCAACTCTTTAAGCTTCCCCAGATACCGGATTCGAGGAATGCCTTTGTTCCCGAGTAAATCAGGGGCCACGCTTCCGAGTATGGCCGCGCCGCCTACTAAGGGGCCGTTTTCGGCTAGCTCGTAGGAGACGCTGTCGGTTATGCCTTCGGTGACAATCCAGGGTTCTTTGACGATGGCGTCTACTGTCTCGGATACGGCCAGATTGGTGTCGTTGAGGTATTCTGTCGCCCATTCTTCGTTAAAACTGATGCCGGGGATCTTGTTGATACCTGTTTCTATGGCTGCTTCGACGTATTCTCCGGCATCGCTGGTGAATTTCAGGGTCCCTTCGATCGCGTTGCTTAGACTTGTGAAGAAGCTTTGCGCGGGGGCGACAACATGGGAATGGAGATTGCCGCTGAGTTCTTCCAGCCTGTCTCCGGGTGTGGCGAATTGATGGGCTAAGGCGATGGCTTTCTGCCCGTATTCGTAGTCTTTTTCTTCGAAGGGCAGGAAGTGGTTGTAGTAGATTTCCCAAAGACGCGCGATTTTGACCATGCATTTTCTGTGGGCTTCCAGGCTACTGTCTCTGATGTTTTCAATCATTTTCCTGTTGTGCTGGATGACGTCTTGGTTCCGGCTCGCTACTTCTGGGTCAAGGGTTATCTGGGGCAAATCGTCAGGACCGTAGACGTTGGGGGCGCGTGTTCCAAAGGGCCCTCTGATGATGCCGTTGACTTCTTCTTCCATGGCTTCGATGGCTCTCTTGAAACTTGGCGCGTCAACCGTCATCACTGCGTCCCATCTGACGGGTCTGATGAGGGCGGTGGTTTCTTCGATGTACCCCCGGATGAGTTGCTCAAAGGCGCTATATCGGTCTTTGTAGAATTCCAGCTGCCTGAGCATTCTGACTTTCTGAAGTCTGAGGGCATCAATGGCTTTGCCGTCGCTTTGCATGTACAGATATTCCAGTCTGTCTAACGCTTCTTCCGCGTTGCCGATCTTGATCAGGCACATGCGGAAGTCGTCGGCGATACTTTCGAGGATGTAATAGTTGACTTGGATATGCATCTGGGGATCTCCTCTCCTTTCTGGATTGTATTGTTTTGTATTGTTGTGTCTGGGCGTTCTTGAATCCTGAATTCTGGTGGGCAAAGCCCGCTACACTTGTCCTTGTCTCCTCAAGTTGCGGAAATAGCTGATTTCTGCTGTGTTCCCGGCGATCCCGTCAAATAGAATTCCAAATCCGCGACGCTAATGCGGGCTTTGCCCGCAAGTGGTTAGTGGTCAGTTATTGGATTTTCTTGTTATTCTTTGACGCTTCGCGTCCTTCAGTTACTAATACGAATTGTAGCAAAGTTTGATAACATTGTGAAGGGTCTCCGGTCATGTCGACAAAATTTGCTATTTTGCCATTTTTCTATTTTTTCACCAAATTCACCGACATCCTCATTCGAACACCAAACTTGGGCTATATCTGCAAAACACAACACAACAAAACATACAGCGACGTCTGTAAGCATTCCTGTCCCAAGTAAAACCCTAACTAATGAGCCATCATCCCAACCGAATCCTCCTCACTCAGCAACTCATCAATCACCAATGCCAACTGCTGATGCTCCGGTTTGCTGATTTGCGCATTGGCCCCGACAGATTCCCCTTTGTGCCGCAAATCATCCGTAATCAGGGAAGAGAAGATCACAACCGGCAAATCCCTCAAAACAGGATGTTCTTTAATACTTTTCGTCAGATAATGCCCATCCATCACAGGCATCTCAATGTCCGTAATCAGAAGATCAACTGCCTTGTGGTAGTCCTCCCCGTTTTCTCGAACGACCGTCTCCAAATAATCCCATGCCTCCTGCCCATTCTGAAAAAACTTCGTTTGAGGGTACCCCAACTTAGGTATATAATCCTGAAGGATCTTTCTTAAAATCGGCGAATCCTCGGCGACAATAATTTTTTTATCGCTCTTGGGCCGATTCCCAAGCTCCTGGATTTTTTGCTTGTAATCATCCTGCTCCGGCGTAATCTCCATAACGATATGCTCAAAATCCAACAATAATAACATTTTGTCCTCAAACCGAACATAACCTGTCACAAAATTCTGTTGACTCAGATCTACGTCTGTTGGTTTCTCGATACGTGTCCATGACAACCGATGGATCCTTTGAACATCATGAACATGAAAAGCATATTTCCTTTGATTGAATTCTGTAATAATAAATTTATCTTGAGCCAGGTTTTCCGAAGGGGAGAGTTGCAAAAACTTTGCCAAATCGATAACAGGAATGACACTTCCCCGCAACTGAATGATTCCCTCCATACAAGGATGAGACAACGGAATTTCCACAGGCGGAATGGGCATAATGATTTCTCTGACCTTAACAACATTGATGCCGAGTATGGCTTTGTGAATGCAAAACTCAACAATCTCAACCTCATTCGTTCCGCTGCCAAGCAAAATCGAACTGCCAACTTCATGAACAGCCATTACAGGGCCTCCTTGTTAAACGCAAAGACTGAAAACAACGCCGGCAGTCCGTTAAAAACACTCTCTCAACGTCTATGCGCCTTAGGCGGACGCTTGCACACGGGATCCCCCAGAATCTGGCTCCAGATAAACCCCTCAACGATGCCGGCGCGTTCCATTCTTATCCCTTTCCAATTGGCTGCGTTTTTATGCACAGTCTGATAGGTATCCTCGCCACTGTCAATCAGGGTTCCCCTGTGGTTTTTCGCAGATGGCTGCCGCTTATTAGGCTTCGCTTTATCCGCTGAACGCCCTTTCGCGGAAGCCCCAGGCCGGGACTTTTCCTGAGTATACGGCGGCGTTTCCTGCTGCGGATGCTGTTGCGGATACCGCTGCTGTTGCGGATATCGCTGCTGTTGTGGGTGCTGCTGCGGATACTGTTGTTGCGGATACTGCTGTTGCGGATACTGTGTATCGTCCCTGGATTTCTTCTTAGGTTTGAAAATCGCGTAAGCAATTATCGCGATAATAAAAACTACAATGGGATCCACTCATTTTCACCCCCATACTCAGTCTCCGGTTATTTCAGCGGCTGATTACCGTCGTCCGAGGAAACCCGGGCGATATTATCGCGCATCTGCGTATCGGCCACAATATTCTTCAGATTATAATAATCCATGACCCCCAGATTGCCTTCACGCAACGCTGCCGCCATAGCCAGAGGCACCTCAGCCTCAGCCTCAACCACTTTCGCGCGCATTTCTTCAACACGGGCACGCATCTCTTGCTCCTGCGCAACCGCCATAGCGCGACGCTCCTCAGCCTTCGCCTGAGCGATCCGTTTGTCGGCTTCCGCCTGATCCGTCTGGAGCTGCGCGCCAATGTTTCTGCCCACATCCACATCGGCAATATCGATAGAAAGGATCTCGAAAGCCGTTCCGGAATCAAGCCCCTTCGACAACACTGTTTTTGATACAACATCGGGATTTTCCAAAACATCTTTATGAGACGACGCGCTCCCGATACTGCTGACAATACCTTCTCCGACCCGGGCGATAACCGTCTCTTCACCTGCGCCTCCGACCAAACGATCAATATTCGCACGCACGGTCACACGGGCAATCACCCGCAACTCGATGCCGTTAGAAGCCACCGCGGAAACACGAGGGGTCTCGATTACGCGCGGGTTAACTGACATTTGCACCGCCTGCAACACATCCCGTCCGGCCAAATCAATCGCCGCGGCCCGTTCGAACTTTAACGGGATCGCCGCCCGTTCGGCAGCAATCAACGCGTTAACAACTTTATCAACGTTACCACCCGCCAAATAATGGGCTTCCAGCTGCGACGGTGTGAGTTTCATCCCGGCTTTGTGTGATTTAATCAAAGGAATCACGATACGGCTGGGCGGAACCCGTCTCAGGCGCATACCGATCAGATTGAAAATCCCCACATTGACGCCGGCAGCCAGCGAAGAAATCCAGAGCCCCACAGGAATAAATGAAAAAAGGATCCCCAGAAAAACCAGAGCGATAACAACAATGATAGCCAATGCATAGATACCTTCCATAAGATAACCTCCTGATAATATTCTTTCCGGTCAAGAGACTTTTCCCAACAAGAGACTTTTCCGAATCTTAATCGGCCTTAGCCACAATGATACGAATCCCTTCCACAGACACAACCCGCACCGCTTCCCCTTGATTAATATAGCCCCCTTCCGTCACAACATCCAAACGATCACCATTAATAACAGCGGTCCCGGCAGGACGCAAAGTCGTCAAAGCTTCACCGCGCATATTCAAATACTTTGCATACTCCGGATCCGGCGCCACATAACCGTCTTCATTCTTTTGCTCGGAATGCAACGAGAATCTTTTCCAAGCCCGACCCAAATGGCCCGTGAAATAGGCGATGACACAGAGCCCTGCCACAACAAGCATAATACAGAAAAAAACCAGTGCGCCAAGCCCCAGATCCCCGTCCGCAAAAAACCAGATCCCAACCAAAACCAGAATGATTCCGGCAACACCGGGCACAGTCGTCCCCGTAAGCAGAAACAATTCGGCACAAATCAGGATAATCCCTAACAAAATGATAACAAAAGCAACCCCAAAGCCCATCGCTCTTCCTCCTTCCCTCTCCCAATCCAGATCCCTCTCCCAATCCAGATCCCTCTCCCAATCCAGATCCCTCTCCCAATCCCGATCCGTCTCCCAATCCCGATCCGTCTCCCAATCCCGATCCGTCTCCCAATCCGTCTCCCGATCCCGGCCCAAACATCATGGACACTTACAACATGAAAATAATGTCGATCAGAACCAGTAAACTCTTTCCTATTTTAGCATAGACAAAAACCCCCGTCCAATTCATCGGGTCTTTGACATGTTCGGCAACCATGGGAAAGGATTTTGAAATCGCAAAACCCGAGAGCCTGTCGGATCAAAAACAAGGCCAGGACGCTCTTCCCACGCCAGATGACGTGAAATGACCCCTGACCCGCGATTCCCATTCTCCATTCTGACTCCTGAATACTGACTCCTGAATACTTGCGGGCGAAGCCCGCACGAGAATGCCATACGAAGCATAGGGCAATCCGACTCCCTGCGCTTCGTATGGCACTCCCCTTACATCTGCACCGATTTCCGCCGCTGTTCCGTAAACTCGTTATCCTGATAAGCCTCAAAAACCACACGCACCGTCGCTCCGGCACCGGTGGAAAACAACTCCATATGTCCCTTATGGCTTTCCACAATGCTCTTGCAAGCCGCCAACCCCAGCCCTGACCCATTCTCTTTCGTCGTCTTATATGGTTCACCGAAACATTCAGCAATCGACGGATCGAACCCCGTCCCCTCATCATTTACCTCAAAAACAACCTGATCTTCCTCCATATATGTCCGGATTGTAACCGTTTTGCCTTGTTCCATAGCTTCGAAGGCATTGCGAACAAGATTAAGAATGACTTGGCAAAACCGCATATTGTCCACCAGCACATCCTCAACCGGCTCCAACTCGAACTCAATAGCTTGTCTATGCACAACCGCCTCAGCGTTAAGCAGCTCACTAATTGACAAGACAATATCATTAAGATTGCCCCGATGAAGCTCAAAGGTCTTCGGGCGTGTCATCTGAATAAACTCCCCGAGCAACCCCATAGCCCTGTCAATCTCACGGATCATACCGCGCAACTGGGGTAGATAAGGCGCCAGCTCCTCCTTCCATTCCAAAACTTTCAGTGACCCGCTTACAACCGCCATCGGATTTCTGACCTCATGGGCGACACTGCTGGCAATCTCTTCAATCGCCTGAGCCCTGTCAATAAGAACCAAAACATCATCATGATACTCATTCATGTGACCATCTCCTTCAGTCGCTTTGCCAAAACCATCCGGTACCCGCTTTTCCCGCAGTCTTCTGCAGCAACATTCTCTACAAAATCAATTATACACGATCTTCCATGTTAATTGGAAGGGGATAATGTATATTCTTTATAAGTTTTGGCACAATTAGAAACCGCTCATTCAGCAATCCTCTAGGATTTCTCCCACACTTTCGACACAGACTATGCTGAAATTCCTATGCCGGGTCCCCACTGAACGGCTTCCCCAGGAGCTCGATCCCGCACCCCTTAGACGATCCAAGACTCCTCCCCGGTGTTCTCGACAAAACCATACATAAACATGAACAAATGACACCTGACCATAGGACATATGGTGTGTTTCAACCATCAACTGACCAACAATCAAAGGTCTCCTTTTCTAAGGTCCCTAACCCGCACAGCCTTCCCCTCTGTCCGAGGTAAACTCATAGGCTCAACCAAACGCACGCGCGCCCCCAACCCCAGAATCTTATTAATACGCTGCTGCAAAGTTTGCCGCAACTCTTCCAGATGACTGATTTCATCGACGGCTTCCTCAGACACTTCCACCTGCACCTCAAGATTGTCCAACGCGCCTTGACGACTCACAACAATAAGATAATGGGGCTCGATACCACCAACAGACAGAATCGCCTCCTCGATCTGACTTGGGAACACGTTAACACCACGAATAATCAACATATCATCGACCCGACCGGCAACCCGAGATAGACTCCATCCATAAAACCCGCAAGGGCACCGACCGTAACTAAGCGTGGTCAAATCCTTTGTCCTATACCGGATCGAAGGAAACGCCTCCTTTCCCATACTGGTTAACACAAGTTCTCCTTGGCAACCCAAAGGCAACACAACACCCTTCTCATCAAGAATCTCCGGATAAAAATAAGGCGCTAAATGCAACCCGTTCATATGAGCGCACTCCATAGCAACACCGGGTCCCATAATTTCGCTGAGCCCATAAATATCCAATGCCCTATCCAGTCCCAACCTCTTCTGAATCTCACCCCGCATAGCTTCCGTCCATGGTTCAGCCCCGAAGATTCCCACCCGCAAGCAGAAAGCCTCAGGCCCAATCCCCATCTCCGACGCCGTCTCGGCGATATGCAAAGCATATGAAGGCGTACAAGCCAAAACCGTGCTTTTCAGATCCCGCAAAAACATCACGTGGCGTTCGGTATTCCCACCCGATAGCGGAATCGTCAGCGCGCCCAGCTTCTCGCTGCCATAATGCAGACCCAAACCGCCGGTAAACAACCCGTAGCCATAGCCCACCTGCACGATATCATCCGGCGTCACCCCGGCTCGCCCAAGGGCATCCGCCACAGCCGTCGCCCACATCTCAATATCACGAGCCGTATACCCCACCACGGTCATTTTACCCGTCGTCCCCGACGAAGCCTGAATACGAACCACCTTCTTCAACGGCTCGGCAAAAAGACCAATTGGATAATTTTTACGCAAATCCTCCTTCTCAGTCAAAGGAATCCCCTGAAAATCCGCCAACGACCGAATATCCTCCGCCGCTCCAATCCCCACGCGGGCAAAAGACGACCGGTAATAGGGCACTTCCAGCACTCGTCTCACGGTTTCACGCAGTTGGGCTAAAGTCCCTTCAAGAATCATATCCGACTTTTTTTCTTCCACAAAGATCTCCTTTTTTCTTACGTTACACGGTGACAAGACCCTCTCATCCCCACGTCAATCAACCCTGAGGTATTCCGAGAGCAAGTTCCCCCACCGCGTCCTCCATTAACGCCTGATCTCGTACCCGCAACACAATTTGAGCTAACTCGCCGGCTTTCTCAACAAACCCATACATATATTCAACGATAACGCCACGTTCAACCAGCTTATCAAGCACATCAGCCAACCCGCCCGGTCTATCCTCAACCTGTAAAAACCAGACCTTTGTCACCTTAACAACAAAAGAACGCTCCTTGAGCAACACCGCAACCCGCTCCGGATCATCAACCACCAGCCGCAAAACCCCAAAATCCTTCGTATCAGCCAAAGACAACGCTCTGATGTTCACATTCAGATCTGCCAAAACGCTAAGAGCCTGAGCAAGCCTGCCCTTTGCGTTCTCCAAAAAAATTGAAAGCTGAAGCATATTCAATCCCCTCCCGCGATTCACTTGAATTCGATTGCATTCAATGATAGATTCCCCAAGAGAATCAACTGTCAAAAACCCTCATGTCTCTAACCCTCACAGCCTTCCCCTCGCTGCGGGGCAAGCTCAAAGGCTCAACCAACCGGACACGCGCCGCCAACCCCAGAATTCTAAAAATACGTTGTTGCAGCGTCTGCTGCAACTCCTCCAGACGGCTGATTCCGTCAACAGCTTCCCCAGACACCTCCACTTGCACCTCCAGATAGTCCAAAGCCCCCCGGCGATCCACAACGATGAGATAATGAGGCTCGATACCTTCCACCGACAGAATCGCCTCTTCAATCTGGCTGGGAAACACATTCACGCCACGAATAATCAACATATCATCAACGCGGCCGGCAATACGAGAAATACTCCAGCCACAGAACCCGCAGGCACACCTGCCATAGCTCAACGTCGTCAGATCCTTCGTTCGATACCGAACCGAGGGAAACGCCTCCTTGCCCATACTGCTTAACACCAACTCCCCTTGGGTCCCCGGAGGCATAATCCGCCCCCACGTGTCAACAATCTCAGGATAAAAATAAGGCGCCATATGCAACCCGTTGATATGGGCACACTCCATCGCGACACCGGGACCTATGATTTCGCTAAGCCCGTACATATCCAAAGCACTCTTAAGACCAAGCCTCTGCGTGATCATTGTCCGCATCGCTTCCGTCCAAGGCTCCGCGCCAAAAACACCCATGCGCAGGCAAAAATCCTCCGGTCCAAGCCCCATTTCCGCCGCCGTATCAGCAATATGCAAAGCATATGACGACGTACAAGCCAAAACGGTGCTCTTCATATCCCGCAAGAACATAATATGACGCTCCGTGTTGCCGCTGGACAAAGGAATCGTCAACGCCCCCAGCTTCTCACATCCATAATGATATCCAAGACCACCGGTAAACAAGCCATACCCATAACCCACCTGAACAATATCCTGAGGCGTCACGCCCCCCCGCCGTAACGCATCCGCCATCGCCGTAGCCCACAACTCGATATCGTTGGCCGTATACCCCACAACCGTCATCTTGCCGGTTGTCCCCGACGAAGCTTGCAGGCGCACAATATTATCCAGCGGCTCGGCAAAAAGTCCGAAAGGATAATTCAGCCGCAAATCCTCCTTCTGGGTAAAGGGAACCCTTTGAAAATCAGCAATTGATCGAATATCCTCCGCCGACTCAATCCCTGCACGCGCAAAAGAGTCTCGGTAATATGGCACCCGTAGCGCACGATCTACCGTCTCGCGAAGCCTGCCCACAGCTTGATCAAGAGCCTGTTTGAGAGTCTGTTCGAGGGTCTCATCACTTAAGCTATCCCCCATAAGGCTTTAATGAAGCCTCCCTTCACTAGCGCGGGCTTTGCCCGCAAGTATCCAGTATTCAGTTGTCGTTACACTTTTGCCACCAACGAGGCGCTCTTATCCGTTCTCTCCCAAGGCAACTCAAGATCCAACCGCCCAAAATGCCCATAAGCCGCAGTCGCTTGATAAATAGGCTGCCGCAGCTTCAACTCCTCAATAATCGCCGCCGGGCGCAAATCAAAATTCTCAAGCACCAGTCTCTCAATAGCATCTTCACCGACTTGACCCGTCCCGAAAGTATCCACAGACACAGAAACAGGCCGCGCCACGCCAATAGCATATGCCAGCTGGATCTCACACCGATCCGCCAACCCCGCCGCCACGATATTCTTCGCAATATAACGCGCCGCGTAACAAGCCGAACGGTCCACCTTCGTGGGATCCTTCCCGGAAAACGCGCCGCCACCATGCTTCGCCATCCCGCCATAAGTATCGACAATGATTTTTCTGCCGGTAAGACCCGTATCTCCTTCAGGTCCGCCCACGACAAACCGCCCCGTAGGATTGATATAACACTTCATATCGTCATGAACCATCTCCGGAGGCAACACCGTTTTAATCACATGCGCCCGCAAATCCACATCAATCTGCGCCAGAGAGATTTCCGGCATATGCTGAGTCGAAACAACCACAGACTCAACTCTTTTCGGCTTCCCGTGCTCATAGGCCACTGTAACCTGAGTCTTCCCGTCAGGACCCAAATACCCCAACAACCCGCTCTTACGAACTTCAGCCAACCGGCGCGACAACGCGTGGGCCAAAAAAATAGGCATAGGCATCATTGCCGGTGTCTCATTGGTCGCGTAACCAAACATCATGCCCTGATCCCCCGCGCCAATCTCCGCCTTCTCATCCTTAGCCGCAATTCTTTCCGCGTTATCCAGCATTTTTGCTTCCAGCGACTTGTCCACCCCTAAAGCGATATCCGGTGACTGCTCCCCAATAGAAGTCAGCACTGAACACGTATCCGCGTCAAACCCAAACCGTCCGTGAGAATATCCGATCTTGCGCAACGTCTGCCGCACAACACGCGGAATATCCACATAACACCTGGTCGAAATCTCTCCGCTGACCAGCACCAACCCTGTCGTTGCCAACGTCTCGCAAGCAACTCGGGCATAAGGATCCTCCGCCAGGATGGTATCCAGGATCGCATCGGAAATCTGATCACAAACCTTATCCGGGTGACCCTCCGTCACCGACTCCGAAGTAAACAAATGGTACGCCATAATATAGACCCCTCCAATTCAAAACAGAATTATTATTACTCCCCGTCCGGCTGTCACCGCTTATCCCGCTGTCAACCGCCCGACAACCTCGACAAGTCGGTTCGCCACCTCCGTCTTACTCATGAGCGGCCAATCCTCCCGCACCCCGTCCCGAAACAACACACTGACAATATTCGTGTCCACACCAAACCCCGCGCCTTCCCTTGTCACATCATTCACCACAAGCATATCCACATTCTTGCGTCGCAACTTCTCCTCTGCGTTTGTCAAAACATCATGCGTCTCCGCCGCAAACCCCACCAGAAACCGGTTCTCTTTCGACCTTCCTAACTCTGCCAGAATATCAGGATTCGGCACAAGCTCAACATGCAAATGCCCGTCACCGTGTTTTTTAATCTTTTTATCAGAAACTTGCACAGGCCGATAATCCGCCACAGCCGCAGTCATCACAACCACATGGGCGTCAGCGAACTCCGCCAACACCGCCTCACGCATCTGTTGTGCCGTGGTCACACGCACGTCCCTAACCCCCGGAACCGTCTCCAGGGCCGCCGTCGTAACCAGAACCACCTCCGCGCCGCTCTCCCGAAACGCTTCCGCCAAAGCATGTCCCATCTTGCCGGACCCGGCATTCCCTATGTAACGCACAGGATCCAAAGGCTCCCGGGTCCCCCCGGCTGTTACAATAACCTTCTGCCCCTGCCAATACCCTTGCCGCCCCAAAAACGACTCCAGAACCGCAACAATCTCCTCCGGTTCACTCATACGCCCTATTCCGGCCGTTCCACAAGCCTGCATCCCCTCAGCCGGTCCCACGACCCGCACCCCGCGAGTCTGCAGCACTTCCAGATTATGTTGAGTCGCCTCATGCCTAAACATAGCCTGATTCATCGCCGGGGCCACAAAAATCGGACACCTCACCGCCAGAAGCAGGGTCGACAAAAAATCATCGGCCAACCCAACCGCCATTTTCGCCACCACATTCGCCGTCGCCGGCGCGACCACAACCAGGTCGGCTTGTTTAGCCAGACCCACATGCTCAACTCTCCAGTCCTTCGGGTCCTCGAACATATCAACGTTCACAGGGTTCCCCGACAACGCGCGAAACGTCAACGGCGAAACAAATTCCGTCGCCGCCTTGGTCATCACCACATGAACATGACATCCCCTTTGGGACAACATGCTCACCAAGGCCGCAGCCTTATAGGCCGCAATCCCGCCGCAGACACCACAGACCACATGCTTTCCCACTAACATCACTTATACCCGTCTCGCGCACACTCAAAAGCCATATCCGTATCAGCGATCTTCCACAATGCCATACTCACCGGCTTCTGCTCCTCCGGGTATCCGTCAGGCAAAGACTGTTCCATCAGCAAACGCGTACACTTCGCCGTAGCCACAACAAGGGTGTACTTGTTTTCCACCTTTTCCAACAACACATCCAGGGAAGGTTGATTCATCATCATAGAGGGGGCACCTCCTAAAATATATCGATCTCCAGTATAGCATGCAACAGCCTTCCATCGCAAGAAGTCAGGAACTCTTGGACAACGTCACGACATCAATAATATCCTTAATCTGATCGGCGGCTTTCTCGACCACATCATTGACCACTTGGTAATCATACAGAACCGCTGTCTCCATCTCCTCCTTAGCAATCGCGTACCGCATGGCGATTTCCGCCTCATTCTCCGTATTGCGTCCCCGCAAACGGTCTTGTAACTCCTCCATCGACGGCGGCACCAAAAAAATAAGTTTCGCCTCCGGCATCTGAGCGCGAACCTGCCCGGCACCCTTGGTCTCCACTTCCAAAACCACCGACTTCCCCGCCTTTAGCAGTTCCTCCACATAAACCCGGGGCGTTCCATAACAGTTCCCGTTAAACTCAGCCCACTCCAAAAATTCCGACTGAGCCGCCATCCGCTCAAACTCCGATCTGGAAACAAAAAAATAATCCACACCGTTTTCCTCAACAGTCCCCTGAGGGGTTTGGCGCGGCGCTCGTGTCGTCATGGAAATAGAATAGAAAAGATCCGAACACTTTGTCAAAAGCACCTTCAATACTGATGCTTTCCCTACACCTGAGGGACCTGAAATCACAAATAACGACCCCGTCAAAACCACACCCCCTTATTTGAGGGTTCGTATTAAGAACCCTCGGCGATATTTTTGTTTTCCAACCGATGCACCACTGTTTCCGGCTGAATCGTTGAAAGAATGACATGTCGGCTATCGCAAACGATCACAGCCCGTGTTCGCCGCCCATAAGTGGCGTCAATTAAAACCCCCGCGTCACGCGCCTCCTGAACAACCCTTTTGATCGGGGCTGACTCCGGACTGACAATAGCCACAATTCGGTTAGACGAGACAATATTGCCGAAACCAATATTAATAAATTTTATATCCACAATACCTACTCCAAATTCATCGCTTGTTCCTTTAGGTTCTCCACCAACCCCTTAGCCCGGATCACTTGCTGAGAAATCACAAGATCTCCCGCCTTGGCACCGATGGTATTGATTTCCCGGTTCATCTCCTGGACAAGAAAATCCAATCTTCGGCCCACAGCTTCCTCACTGTTCAAGGCCTGAGTGAACTGCCCGATATGGCTCCTCAATCTGAGGATCTCTTCCTCAATAGACATACGTTCGGCAACCAGCACCAACTCTTGGGCCAGTCGCGGGTCATTCCGCAAAGAATCCATACCCAAGGCCTGTTTAAGTTTAGACTCAAGCCGCTCACGGCAGGAATCTACCACCCCGTCCGCACGTCCGGCCACAATAGATATACAGGTCTCCAGCTCAGCAACCTTATCAGAAAGATCCTGGGTCAACACCCGCCCTTCCGTCTCACGCATGCAAGCGAACTGATCAAGCGCCTGACACAAGGCCTCCTCCAATACCGGCCACACCAAATCGGCATTAACTGCCTGAGACTCCAGATAAAGCACATCCGGACAAGACGCCAGATATCCGATCTCCGAACGATAGCCATTCGACAAAAAAGCCGCCAATTCCTTCAATTTCGAATCATACTCCAGGGCCAATTCTTTGTCAAGCACAACTGTCTTTCTTCTCTGCGACTCCGGACGGGCAATCACAGACACTTCCACACGGCCCCGACGCGCCACCCTGCGAACATGCTTTTTCACCCCCTCCTCAAGAGCCCCCCACTCCCGAGGCATATGCACAATAATCTCCAGGAACCGGTGATTCGTACTTTTCATTTCAACAGCAAGAGAATACTCCCCGCCAACCGCCCGCCCAACCCCAAATCCCGTCATACTGACAGGGGCCTTCAGGGAATCCTTATCAAGAATCATGCGCCACCGCCCCCCGAAAAACATAACACGCCGGCCCCGTCATCAGCACACGATTATCCTCACGCCAATCCACCATCAGATCCCCACCCAACAGATGGACCAACACCCGCCGATCCGTATGGCCTTCTCTCGCCGCCACCACGGCTGCCGCGCAGGCCCCTGTCCCACAAGCCATCGTTTCACCGACACCCCGCTCCCAAACCCGGATTGATATTGACTCCCGGTCGTGGACCGTCACACACTCCACATTCGTTCGGTTGGGGAACACCGTCGCTGTTTCTAAGGCCCCTCCCACACGCTCCAAAGGAAACGCCCCGACATCCGGGCAAAAAATCACACAATGGGGATTTCCCATAGATACCGCCGAATATGTATAAACTTCGATACCGGAATCGGCTGTCAAAGCCACCCGCACCGTTTCTCGAACGGCTTCTGTATTCTGACACACGACAGGAATTGCCACAGCCCGCCATTCCGGCTCGCCCATATCCACACGAATAAGATGTTGATTGCCCGGTTCGCCGGATTGATGGTCTCTCTCCGACTCACAAATCCCCACGCCTTTTATCCCCGCCGGTGTCTCCACAGAGAACTCCTGCAACCCCGTATACCCGGCGTCATAAACCATACGGGCCAAACAGCGGAGACCGTTCCCACACATCTCAGCTTCTGAACCATCTTGATTAAAAATTCTCATGCGCACATCCGCCACTTCAGAAGGCAACACCACAATAAGACCATCAGCCCCCACACCCGTGTGTCTATGACAAAACCGCCGCGCCAACCCGGCGTAATCCTCTTCCCGAGGGCTAAAGAATCGGTCCAGGCAGATAAAATCGTTGCCTATCCCATGCATCTTCACAAAATCCATGTATGCCTCCAGAATCTAATGCGGGCTACGCCCGCAAGTATTCAGTATTCAGGATTCAGTATTCAGAATGTGGATTTTCTTGTTTTTTATTGACGCTTCGCGTCTAGGAGTTACGACCCTTGCCCGGAGCTCTTGCCCAGGACCCTTGCCCAGGACCCTTGCCCGGAACCTTTATTTATGCGCAGTCCCAACTCTGGACGCGATATACTTCGCTACATCATCCTTCTCAATTCCCAACGCAACCGACAGTTCCCCAAACAGCAAATCTTCAGCCCGCCGCATGAATTTCTCATCAACCGATCCCAGCTTCCGTTTCTGTTGCTGAACTTCTACGCGTTTCGCGTATATAGACATCGTCAACTCTATAAGATCCGCACAATCATGGCTCTTCATAGACTCTTCATAATGCCGGGTCAAATCTTTGATTGCCTTACTATGGTATGCTCGAGCATGAATTGTCGGAATCTTATCAATAAGCTCTTCAGCTTCATCCCGAGAAATAATGGCCCGCATAAACACCTTTGTGTTTTTAACCGGCGTATGAACAACACATTTTTCAAATAGAGGATTAAGCGTATAATAGAGTTGCTCCCCGTCTACCCCCTGCATGCTCTGCTCCGAAATATTCTCAACCTTGCACACACCCATATTGCCGTAAAAAACAAAATCCCCAACGTTATACATTTTGACCTCCCATCATTCCCGACCGCCCATGTCAGCACCCTGCCGCTCTTCATCCCGATTTTGACACCATCATGCTACCAAATAAGTATTATTTTTGGGGTGCCTGCTAAGTATCAGACTGCTTACTATGTATTCTATCACAATTCATCAAAAAAAGAAAGCAGGTAAAACCACCGTTACAACCGTTCCCTCATTCTCCCGGCTCTGCAAACTAATATCCCCACGATGGGCGGAAACAATATGTTTAACAATCGCTAATCCCAAACCGGTACCACCGGTTTTTCCGGTCCCACCGGTTTTTCCGGTCCCACCGGTTTTTCCGGTCCCACCGGTTTTTTTCGCGCGGGACTTATCCACCCGGAAAAACCGTTCAAATACCCTGCTCTGGTCTTCCGGCGGAATCCCAATTCCGGTATCGGTAATAACAATCTTCGCTGACCGGTTTGATATTTCCCCAGCATCCCCATCCGTTCCGGCCACATCCCCATCCGCTCCAACCACATCCCCATCCGCTACAGCCACAAACACCTTCCCTCCGGGTTTGTTGTAGGCAATGCTATTATCAATCAGATTGAAGAACAGCTCATACATCTGCAGTCTGTTAGCTCGAACTGTCGCTCCCCCTTCTTCCAGAAGCACCTCAATATCGTGAACAGCGGCCTTTTCCCGCAAAGCTGCCACAGCTTCCGCCGCCACAATGTTGAGCTCGACATCCTCCCAGAGCTCCTGACCGCCCCCCTCATCCAGCTGGGAAATCTTCATAATATCATCAATCAGCAATATCAGATGCGCCGCTTCGAGTCGAATCCGATTGGAAAACCCTTTCACGTCCCCTTCATCCGCCATACCACCCGCTAGCATTTCAGCATACCCAGAGATCGTTGTTAATGGCGTTTTCAATTCATGTGACACATTCGCTGAGAAATCCCGCCGCTGTTTTTCCGCAAACGCTTTTTCCGTGACATCCAGAAACAGGATAATAGCACCAATACCCCGCCCCGGGCTCATAAACACCTGATACAAACGGGAAGCCTGTTCCAGGTTCATTTCGCAGCGGGTTCCTGCTAACGCGGTCCGGACATTTTGCAGAAATGTCACATCCCTGACAATTTCCAGGATATTTTTGCCTTCCGCGGGAGGTTCAACAGCGAATATAGCCTCGGCACTCTGGTTGATGGTCAGAACCATCCCTCTGCTATCCACGAGAATAACACCCTCACTCATGTTTTCCAGAACGGCGGTAATCGTATCGACCCGGTACTTCAAATCGTCCTGATGCTTCTCAATGCGGGATTTCTGACGTTCCAACTCCAGAACAAAGGGCGCGAATTCATCATATGGAGCCGACAACTCCTTCCTCAGATCCACATCACTTATCGGGGCTACAATACGTCCCGCCAGCCGTTGTGCCAGCAAATACTCAAGAATCAGAATCAGCATCAGCACACCAACAACAATAGGCAGAGACTGACTGAACACGCCCCAAACACTTTTCGTGGTTTTTGCCAGACGCAGCACTGTCCCGTCGTCCAGCTTCACGGCGAAACAATACACCTCCTGACCCAAAGAATTCGAAAACCGTTTGCTTTCCCCGATTCCGTTCTCAATCGCCTGACGTATCTCATCAGAATCCCCCCAATCCGACTCAGCAGCCCCTTGGCCGGCGTTCCAAAACCCGTCATAGATAACCAGACCCTCGCCTGTCACAATACTCAACTGCATATCTGTCAGCTGCATATCCGTATAGGGAGTCCCTGCCCGCAACAGATCCCGCAAAACAAAAGCGCGCTCTCGCACCTCATTCTGCACAGCATCAAATAACTGATAATAAAAAATCATACAAAGCATCGCCGCCAGAACAACCAAACTGCCTGCCGCTAACAAAGCCATACTTGCGAAAAACCGTTTCCTCATTTTCATAAAATACCTATCGTTCCATATAATCCTGATGTTTCTATTATATTATGTTTGACACAAGATTGCCAGTACGCCTCCGTAATCTGTCAATTGCCGATCTTATATCCCACATTGCGCACGGTTCCAATAACGGCACCACCATCGCCCAGCTTCTGTCTCAGAGACTTGATATGCATATCCACCGTCCGGCTTTCACCGTTGTAGTCAAACCCCCAGACTTGAGCCAACAGTTTATCACGGCTGAGCACGATTCCCTCATTAATCATCAGATAATGCAAAAGCTCAAACTCCTTATAAGTCAACACAACTTCTCTTCCGTCCACCAAGACACTGCGTTTCTCCTCATTCAACACCACCGGCCCGACCCGCAACTCATCCGGGAGATCCGTCTGATTGCCACTGCGACGCAACACAGCCCTAACCCGCGAAATGACCTCCAAGACGGAAAAAGGTTTGCCGACATAATCATCCGCGCCCAGATCCAGCCCTTTGATCCGGTCCATCTCCCCACTTTTCGCTGACAGAATAATCACCGGCAACCGGCTGTGGGGGGGCGATTTCCTCAACCTGCTCAAAAGCTCCATGCCATCCTTCCCCGGCAACATAATATCAAGCAGAACCAAATCCGGAGCCTCTTGCAACAAAGCTGCCTCAAAGTCGAAGCCATCGGCGAATCCCCGAACCTGGAATCCCGCGGAATTCAACGCATATACAAGCATCTCACGAATACTATCGTCATCCTCAACAACGAAAACACTCACCATACCCATTCCCCCGTCCATTCGCATTGCCATAAACGCAAGTTCGATGTTAGCAGGTTCGGCACGAAGACTTACTCTCTACAAAACCCGTTGATTCTTATGAACACCGGTAATTGAGAAAATAACCCATTCGGCCAAATTCACCGCATGATCGCCAATACGTTCATAGTACTTCGCGACCTGTAACAAATCGAATGCCTGCTCTCCGTTGTGGACATTCTCATGGACCAGCGAGATCAGTTCCTTTTTAATGGCATAATACAATTTGTCGACGACATCATCATAAGCTATGACCGATTTTGCCAGCACCAGGTCTTTTTTGACAAAAGCGTCAATGGTATCCCGAAGCATTGTGGTGGTAGCCTTGGCCATATCCTGAATGTGATCCAGCTTCTTGATATAGGGTTGTGATGACAGATACACGCACAGTTGCGCAATATCAGCGGCATGATCGCCAATCCGCTCCATATCGGTAATCATCTTCAGCGCCGTGGAGATCTGGCGCAAATCGTTGGCCACCGGTTGCTGATGCAGCAGGAGTTTCAGGCACAAGCTTTCTATTTCCCGCTCTTTGTTGTCAATCTCCTCGTCACCTTCAATAATCCCTTGCGCCGACTCAGCATCATGGGCAATGAGAGCTTTCGTGGATTCGTTGATAGCATGCTCGATCAGCGCCCCCATCTCCAAAAGGGTGCTGTTCAGCTGTAATAATTGTTCATCAAAACGGCTTCGCATCATCCGAACCTCCCAGTGATATAGTCTTCTGTCCGTTTGTCGTGAGGCATTGAAAACATAACCTCAGTTTTATTGTATTCAACAACCTCTCCTAATAGAAAGAAAGCTGTCTTATCGCTGATACGGGTGGCTTGCTGCATATTGTGCGTTACGATGATGATGCTGTATTTCTCACGCAGCGTTAACAGCAGTTCTTCAATCTTGCCCGTCGAAATAGGGTCCAGCGCGCTGGTGGGCTCATCCATCAGCAACACTTCCGGTTCCACGGCCAACGCCCGGGCGATGCACAACCGTTGTTGCTGCCCTCCCGACAGACCCAGAGCGTTCTTCTTGAGCCTGTCCTTGAGCTCATCCCAAATCGCCGCCCCGCGCAAAGATTTCTCCACGATCTTATCCAGTTCCAGCCGGGATTTGATGCCGTGGGTACGCGGCCCAAAGGCGATGTTATCGTAAACGCTCATAGGAAAAGGGTTGGGTTTCTGAAATACCATCCCCACACGCTTTCGCAACAAGTTGATATCCATCTGTCCATACACATTTTCGCCGAACAGCTTGACCTTACCGGTGATCTTGCAACCGTTAACCAAATCGTTCATCCTGTTCAAGGTTTTGATGAACGTCGATTTGCCGCATCCCGAGGGCCCGATCAATGCTGTTATCTGCATCTGTTCTACATCCATGGAGATGTTTTTCAGGGCGTGCAGGTCTTCATAAAATAAATCCAACCCGCTGACTTCAAAACAATATTCTGACTTTTTCGCTTCCATTGTATTCTCCACTTCTGTTTATGCTCCGATTCGTGACTTCCATAATAGAATGAATATATATATTTGGATGCGTGTTTCGCGTAAAGTTTATGTAAAAGCAGGGCTCCCCCTTGCGTCCACAGTGTTTACGTCTCAAACACTGAGTCAATTTTAACACAAGAGGATTTGTGATACAACTGGCCCGAAACAGTCCCAGATACGACAGGGTGTTCGAAAGAAACAAAAGCCCACGCCTTGTTCTCTTTTTTTGGGGTGTCTATGTCAGGCGGGAAATTGCATTGTCCCTCTCCCCAACCCTACCCAAGGGCTTCGATGAATTTTCGTCTGATGCTTTCTGAGATCCCCTGAATTGGGGCCTCTTGTTGGATTTTAGTAACGCCCCTCTATTTGTATTCAAATTTCAATTTCATGCTTTTGTATAATCTACCCAGACACGCACTCGTCCGTTAGTTCGTGCTGAATCTGAAACAGTAAAACAGCGCAGTTGTCCACCTATTGATATATTGACGTAAGCATAAATAGTAGAAGAAAAACCCATGGCGTTAATCATGTGTTCTGCCACCGAAATAGCATCAGATCGGAAAGAACCTCCGGCATCGACAAGTGAATCAACATAATTAGGCGTACTAAGATCCTCACTATGCACTGAATTAGCGGTGGCGGTTGCAGTATAAGAAAAGGTTTGACGATAAACCGGCTTACCAAAGTACAGTGCCCCCGTCGCAGTCTCAGTCGTTGGATAACCAATAAATCCTGGGCCGGTTGGGCCGGTGGTCCCAGCTCCGGCGGGTCCTGTGGGTCCTGTGGGACCTGTGGGACCGATGGTTCCTGTGGCTCCGGTGGGTCCGGTGGGTCCGGTATCGCCGTTCCCTGCAGGACCTGTGGGACCGATGGCTCCTGTGGGTCCGATGGGTCCGGTGTCGCCGTTCCCTGCAGGACCTGTGGGACCGATGGCTCCTGTGGCTCCGGTATCACCATACCCTGCGGGCCCTGTGGGACCGATGGCTCCGGTGGCTCCGGTGGGTCCGGTGGGTCCGGTGAGCCCGACTCCTGTTGGTCCGGTTGGGCCTACAATACCCTGTACTCCCTGAGGTCCCGGGTCTCCTTGAGGCCCTTGTTCTCCTTGGGGGCCCTGACATCCTTGTGCGCCTTCCGGCCCCATGGGACCGACTGCCCCAGCCAGGCCTTCCGGTCCTATGAGCCCTTGTGGGCCGACGGAACCGCTTGGGCCAGCCGGTCCTTCCGGTCCTGCTGGTCCTTGTGCCCCCACAGAACCCGGTTCGCCCTTGGGCCCGATGGGTCCCATTGGGCCGGCGGATCCCTGGAGACCGGGGTTGCCTTTAACGCCTTGTGGCCCTTGGCATCCCGGGTCTCCTTGGGGCCCTACGTCGCCGCGAACCCCTTGGGCGCCTCGGGCGCCTTGGGATCCGGCTGGCCCTCTCGGGCCGTATGGCCCGGGATTTCCCGGATCCCCTTTATCTCCTTTTTCTCCTCTTGCCCCTGCAGGGCCTCGCGGTCCTTGAGGCCCTGCGGGACCCTGGGGACCCGCCGGGCCTGGAGCTCCGGGGTCGCCTTTGGGATATAGATTACAACTTGTATTGTTGTTATTATCGTTAGCCATGTTTCTCGCTCCTTGTTGTTCTAGCTAGGTGGTTTCCCGTAATTCTACAGGTAGGATATAAGAACAGAATATAGTCTAATATATTCACATTTCCACAGCTTGGTTACAACTATGTACAAATCTTGTCATCAAACACATATTTTATGAAGACAGCATCACCAAATACCAGCCCTATGTTGCCGGCGTCCTCCTCCCGCGTGAAACTGGCTGATAACGAGGTGCAAAACACCCTGGATCTCCGGAAATAACCTTATTATAACTATTGCCCTTTGAGATCTAGCATTCGGCGACAACAGTCTCTTTCATACTCACATTCAGTGACATGTTTTCCGCGTACAGAAATGCGGCTGATGCGGCCCATGTCGCGGCATGTATAGCCAACGGGATGTCCGCCACAGCCATGTCGACGTCTTGAGCAAGAAGCTGCTCATTCCTTGTGATAAAGCTGTCAAGGGTATTGGTTAGATCGGCGAAGTCGCGATTGATACTGCTTTGTTTGGAAAAAATCGGCATATCTTTGGCCCTCACAGTCTGATTTTTCTCGTAAAGAATATGCTCACGCGCGGTGCCTTTGAATGACGGCGTATGAGCATAACAAAAGAAATCGCAGACATAATGAGTCATCTTCCCCAAACAATAAGAAAATCTCAACTGATCGGGTGTCATACTCCCGTTGTAGAGACGCCCTAATAACCTGTTCAGATGGGGCGCAGAAGAAGCGCGCAAATGAGGCCGGTACAGGAAGGAAAAAAACAAATCGGGAGCAAGGTTCCCCAGGATGAACGCAGGCTTATTAAGTAGCATATTGTTCTCAGCCATTTTCTTACAGATCAGTCGGCCGATTTTGTAATGGTTGCCAACACGCATAACGAATAACCTCCTAAAACTACCGTTTGATCTGATCATAACAGGCGGTTGTAAAATCTAAATATTGCTGTTGAAAAAAGTGCGTTGTTTGATCCATAATTACACATCCTATGCAAATCATTTATCTGTTCCATAATAATTCTGTTGACAAACAAAACATCTCTTCTTATACTTATAATTGCTTATGATGTTTTTGTGGTAAACTCATCGGCTTCAGACTCAGGAATCCCCCATATCACAGATTCTTTTTACCCAACAATCCAATATTTCAAGGGGGCGTATTCAATGAAAAAAGTTTCAGTCCTTCTGGTTGTGGTTACCGCTATCATGTTAGTTCTTCTCACCGGCTGCCAGACATCCCGTACCCCGCTTACCGCTAACGAGTTTAAAACGAAAGCCGAAGCCGCGGGTTATGACGTTCAAGACGCAAAATCTCAATTTGCCGAAGGAGTTGTCAGCGACTATCTCATAGCTGTTAAAGGAACAACCGCTATCGATTATCAGATTGAGTTCGCTGTAGTCCCAACAGCCAACCAGGCCATAGACTCCTATCACCAGAACCGAACGACATTCGAGAATAAACCCGGCACGGCAACTTACACATCGGCCAATGTCGGCAATTATTCCAACTACTATGTCACCAAAGGCGGCAGATACTACGTGATATCCCGCATTGATAACACGTTTATCTATATTGACGCTTCAGCCGATTACAAAGATGAGATTGCCAGTTTCCTGAAAGAACTTGGATACTAGGCGTCTCGAACCATCCGAGAATTAGGAGGATGAGATAGCTTTGGGACCTTTCGCGAAGCCAAAAATGAAATTCATTGAAGGGAATAAAGTCGCCGCAGAAAACCGACTCCTTCTTCAAACGGGCGCTATACTTGTTTATGCCAACAATCAACACGGGTGGACACCACAAACACTTAATATTGATTCTAAAAAAATCCCACCCGCACGGGTTTTGGTGGATTTTTGGAAGGCAGACAACAAGGAGCTTGCCTCCGGGTTGATCGAGTCGTTGCTCACAGTCGGAGGCTTTGGCCTCGACGGAGGAGATAAGACAGAGAGCCGGGAACAGATTGACGCAAGGCTTGTGAAATACTCCCAAGGCGACGAAGCCGCGATATCCCACGACGAAGGGTTGATGTTGAAGGCGATTACCGATTACATCATCGGCCATAAGTGGGAAGGGACTGAGATCTCTCAGGCCGATCTTGACAGCATAACAACGACACTGGCTTGGGATATCGAACGCGCCGCTTATATCGCAAGATTGGCCTACAATTGCGGGTTTTTGGGTGAAGAAGAAACCTGGGGCATCCTGCGCCGGGCACGCACAACTGCTGAGGCAACTTTCGCTAATTGGCGCGATTACGGGTTTTCCTTCATGAAAGGCAGAGCGATTGTCATGTGCCATACAGACCATACCGCAATGGCCGACATGTGGATCATCGTCAGCCTTTTGATGGAACCAAAATGGGGCGATGTCTGGACCTGGGGTCCTCTGAATCCCAAAGAACCGGCATCACCAGTCACAGCTCAACAGTCAGTCGCAGATCAACAGTCAGTCGCAGATCAACAGTCAGTCGCAGATCAACAGTCAGTCACGGACCAACAGTCAGTCACGGACCAACAGTCAGTCACGGACCAACAGTCAGTCACGGACCAACAGTCAGTCACGGACCAACAGTCAGTCACGGACCAACAGTCAGTCACGGACCAACAGTTATAGTAACTTATAGACGCTGGCGTCTATATAAAACAAGAAAATCCACATTCTGAATACTGAATACTGAATACTGGATACTTGCGGGCAGAGCCCGCATTAGAAGGACGACCTGTCCGAAATGCGATGTGAATAAACAAGCCTAGGCATTCCGCCTTGGCTTGTTTGTTGTTATTGTGTGTCCGGTTGTAAGACTGATCTTCTTAGGCCCTGACCACTGACTCCATACGGGCAAAACCCGCATTTACAGACCTGATTTGGGGACACCTGGTTCCTTGGATTCAGGATCGGAACCGGGATCGGTTTTGGGGTCGGTATCAGGATCCGGATCTGGATCCGGATCAGGTTCCGTGGTGGATTCCGTCTTAATAACGGAATAGGTGTCAATAATCGCCAGCGTATCCGTGCGGTAAGTTTTCAGCGTAACCCTTGTTTTTGATACATCGACCGTTGTAAATTGAGGTACTTTAATCTGGATACCAACATTGGTGTACCATGGTTTCCCGGTAACGACGTTGGCGCCCGAGCTGCGTTCCGTATACATATTGGAAATATCATTCACCCAGGCAGGAGAAGCGGGAGCGTTCTGAGGAAAATCATAATACTTGAGCCCACTTGCTGTTGTGAAAGTGAAATAGAGGGTTCCCTGGGGATCTGTTACTTCGTTCTTGGTGTAGTCTGCATCAACCTTCTGGTTGTCTTTGATAACCCAGCTGCGGGAATAGACATGGTCATGGCCTGTCAGAACGAGATCCACATTGTATTTATCCATCAAAGCATTGAACAGAGGCGCCCACACCAAAACATCGGCATCTGTCTGATGAGAAGCCGGCGAAGCCGTAGATTTATGATGCTGCACGAACAACCAATTGCTGTTAGGGTTGGCATCCACAGCGGCTTTCAGCGTCGCGTCCATTACAGCGATATAGGGAGCGGCGGCTACCGCATCGGCCGGATAGGGCGCGGTGTTGAGCACGACGAACAACGCGTTGTTATAGGAATACCAATAGTTTCCAAAGGCATCTGCCTTGCTGCTGTTACTTGTTTCATTAGGGATGTTATAATGCCAACCAAAATGTGGTTCAGCGCCTTCGTGGTTACCGACGGCGGGAGCAACCGGCAGGCTTCGCAGTTGCACCGGCGCAAAATAGTTGGCGTATTGTGCTTCATTGGTCGCCGTATCGACCTGGTCGCCGGTTCCTGCCATGAAACGTGCGTTAGGAGCAATCTGCTTGATTTTGTTCATGGTATCAAGCCAACCTTCTCGTGTCGTTTGTATCGGGTTGGGCCACACACTATCCGCGTCTTGGTTGCCTGTTGTCAGCTGGGGATCTCCAACGGTTATAAATTGGAAGTTACCCGCCGAGCCTGTTTGAAATGTGTAAACTTCGCTAAAGATGACGCCGTCATTAGATACGCGGTAAACATATTCTGTGTTCAACTCAAGTCCGGTTACCGAAGCCTTGTGCCAACTTTTGTTCTCAGAGGCGTTTCCAACGGTTCCCTCAATTGCAATCCCATTTGCCGAAGGGAAAACATCGTTTGTCATGGCGGATTTCTTGGCGATTTGCACCACAGACGCGGTGTTGTCGTCTCTGTCGCTATACCAGTTGACGTTGAGAGCCCGTTCATTCGTCCCGGGGGTCAGTGTGAGAGTTTCCGCCTGAAAATTGGCATCTGCCGCCATAACAGGTTCCGTCACGATACCGGTCCACAATAAGGCGACTGCTAAGATAAGTCCCATTGTCAACATAAGTAGAGTTTTTCGGGACTTGGCAGACATCATTCCGCTAAGACTGACTTTCATTCGATTTCCTCCTCGAAATACTGATTTTCTTCAACAGTACTCCATATCAGTAAATCCCAAACCAAGAACATGTAAAAATCCGGTTAAGTTTCCCCCTGGGAAACCTTTGCCGGTATTCGAGACCGCCCCCCCGGCTCAAGAGAAGACAGGATCGCAGAGCGTCGCTACTTTACACGATTTTTACAAAACGCATACATGATTATGATTTTTCTTTGTCATAGTATATTCAAAGCGCGATGCGAGCGAAGATGTGACACCAATCGCGCTAATACTAAACGAGGAGACAAAGGTTATTATGAAAAAACATGTTCTACTTGCTACCCTGTTGGTTATGTTGGCGATGATCTTAACCGCCTGCAACGAAACCAACAACTCATCAGGCTTTGATACATCGAAAAACATATCGATACTCGCCCGTGAAGACGGCAGCGGTACCAAAACCGCCTTCATGGAACTCATCGATCTGAAAGGCAAAGCTGACCCAAACAACGTCATTATTCAAAACGGGACAGCCGCCATTCTCGCTGAAGTCAAAGGCAATCCAACGGCCATCGCTTACGAAAGTCTCGGTTATGTTACCGGTGATGTGAAAACCCTCAAGGTGAACGGTGTGGAAGCCACCACCGCGAACATCAAAGACGGATCCTATAAGATCTCTCGCCCCTTGTCACTCGTCTACAAAGAATCCACTCTTGATAATGAGGTGAACCAAGCTTTCTTTACGTACCTTAAGTCTAAAGAAGCCCAAACAATCGTTTCAGACAAAGGCTACGTTTCTGTTGTTGACAACGCCCCCGCTTATTCGGCGAACGCCGCCTTATCCGGGACTATTGAGATCAGCGGCTCCACCTCCCTGCAACCCCTGATGACCGAGTTGGCCGCCGCCTTCGAAAAGCTCCAGAACGGTATTAGTGTCACCGTTTCCGGCGGCGGCAGCGGCACCGGGTACAACAACGCCGAGCAAGGCGTCTCCGTATTCGGGATGATCAGCGAAGAATTCAGCCTGAGCAAGGCCCCCTCCTGCATTCATTATGAGGTCTGCAAAGACGGTATCGCCGTTATTGTCAATAAGGCCAATCCCCTTGACAACATTACCATGGAACAGCTGAAAAGTATTTACGATGCTGAAGCCGGTACGATCACCAAATGGGAGAACCTTTCTAATTAACCCTGATAAGTGAACGTCGAAGGCCGAAGTTGACAACCCGCCGATTGAGAGGGTAGAATTGACAACAGAGCGGGAGTGCATCTCCCGCTCTCGTCTCAATCGCAGCGATTATTCACTGGGGGTTTCGTGTAGGAGTTAAGTCATGAATACAGCTTTTCGTTTTATTGTGGCAAGGGATCATATCATGCGGGGTGTGTTTTTATTTTGTGCTGTTTTTGCAATTCTCGCCCTGATGTGCATCACGGTTTTTTTATTTATCAGCGGACTCCCTTTTATTTTCAGGATTGGCTTCGGCAACTTCTTCGGCACCACATGGAATCTGCATACAGGCGCTTACGGCATCTTGTCGATGATTGTGGCTTCCCTCTATGTCACAGCTTTATCAACAGCTATCGGCGTGACTGTCGGCTTATTTACAGCTATCAGCCTGTATAAGTTCTGCCCGTCTAAAGCCGTCGCCCCGATCCGCCAACTGATCAACCTGTTGGCAGGAATTCCGTCAGTCATTTACGGCCTGTTTGGCCTGATACTTATCGTGCCTTTTTTGCGGGACAATCTCTCATCCAACGGTGTGGGGTATGGAATCCTGGCCGCAAGTCTTGTCCTGTCGGTTATGATTTTGCCAACAATTGTCAGCGTCAGTCTTGATGCTTTGAACGCGGTTCCCCGGAACTATTATGAAGGAGCCCAAGCCTTGGGAGCAACGAAGGAACAGACCGTATTTAAGATCATGCTGCCTGCGGCCAAAAGCGGGGTTTTCGCCGCTGTCGTGTTGTCTATCGGACGAGCTATCGGCGAAACCATGGCGGTTATTTTGGTCATTGGCAACTCCCCGGTTATGCCCACAAGCCTTTTTCAATCGGTGCGGACACTCACGGCCAATATTGCCTTGGGGGCGCTTGAACTTTCCGGCGATTCCCTCACCGCGCTCATCTCAACGGGCGTGGTTTTATTTATCTTCACATTGATCTTGAATATCAGCTTTTCTATGCTTATGGGAGGTGAGAAGCGTGGCAAAAAACGTACCGCCAAACCAGCCTCCTGACGATAACCCTGAACGATCCTATGATCAATCCTCTAAGCGATCCGCTGGTCGAACCGCTGACCAATCTTCTGATCAAACCTATGATCAATCCTATGATCAATCCTCTGATCAATCCTTTGTCAAACGTGTTTTGGCAACACTTCTGCGCTTTCGAGACGCACGTCATCGGCAGGTTTTTCTCTATCAGGCCTTGAAAATCGCCGCTCAGGGGGCTCTTGTCATCACTTTAATCGCCCTGTTGGCGGTTGTTATATTCATTCTTGTCCGGGGTGTCCAACATATCAACGGGCAACTGTTGTTTGGGGACTATGGCAAATACCCTTCCATTAAACCTGCTTTTGTCGGCACCCTGTATTTGGTTCTCATCTCCATCGCTGTCGCGGCTCCCATCGGTATTGGCAGCGCCATCTTCCTTTCGGAGTATATGAACACCACCAGCCGTCTCGTTCGCGTCATCCGCATCGCCACGGAAACTTTGGCAGGGATCCCTTCCATCGTTTATGGGATTTTTGGTTATCTGGTTTTTGTGGTCGCTTTCGGGTTCAATTATTCCCTCTTGGGCGGCGGGATTACCTTGTCGATTATGATCTTGCCGGTTATTGTCCGCTCCACGGAGGAAGCCTTGTTGGCTGTGCCCCGGTCCCTCAGGGAGGGGAGCTTCGCTCTAGGGGCGTCGAAAGTGCGAACGATTTTTTCTGTGGTTCTACCTTGCGCCGCCAACGGTATTGTGACATCGCTGGTTCTGGCTATTGGTCGTGTCATCTCTGAGAGCGCGGTTTTGATTCTTACCATTGGTATGGTGACTGATAAAATGCCGGGGAATATTACCGCTCCCGGAACCAGCTTGGCGTTGGATGTGTATTACTTCGCCTCTCATGGGTTCCCAAATGAGGCGGCAGCTACCGGTGTCGTGCTCCTTGTGGTTGTGGTTTCGATTAATCTTCTGGCGACGGTTTTGGGACGGGTGTACGGAAAGGGTGAGCTTGCAGACGGGTAGAACCGTAATCATTTTCTGTTAAGCAAATATGTGTAGTTCTCAAACTGATCCAACACCTTGATGTCGGAATCCCTCATCTCCAATTCATCAATAATCTGTTCACGGGTTTTGTTTTTTAGCTTCTTTCTGTTGATTTGATCAACCAATCGCCTCAGAGTTCCTTCTTCTCTTCCTTCTTCTCTGCCCTTTTCAAGGCCTTCTACAATGCCTTCTTCTCTGCCCTTTTCCATGCCTTCTTCAATACCCTCTTTCCATTTCTCCTCAAGCCAGCCCTTCTTCTCCGCTACCTCAAAAAAGTATTCTGCCGCAGTACTCATATTTAGTGCCTCCTCAAATATAACTTTGTTTGCTTGGCGTACTCGATCCAGATACACGTTGTTCAAGTCCAGGATTTTCTTTTCCTTATGCACCTCAAGAATGCTAAGAACATCATTAACCTTTAGGTTGCTGCCTAACATCTTCAGAAATAGGTTTTCGTCTTTGGAGAGTTTGTTCCGTTCTACCAATTGTATCGGAAAGACTTCTCCTCTTATATAATATATCCCTCCGCCCTGATCATCAACAGCAAATTTTCTCTCTCCCTCCAAATACTTTAGGAGCTCTCTTGGGTGTTTCGTATAGGCGAAAGAT
>Ga0082212_10001813_pt1 | contig 31515 bp, 29 predicted proteins | sample TergutNt197P3_FD_71548 | JGI IMG/M metagenome (GOLD analysis project Ga0082212, IMG submission 71548) | Neocapritermes taracua P3 segment gut microbial communities from Petit-Saut dam, French Guiana - Nt197 P3 | ecosystem: Host-associated > Arthropoda: Insects > Digestive system > Gut ...
AGCCAAAAAAGTAAAAGAGGCCGGTTATCACTTAGATGTCGGTGTGCTGGGCGCCAAAGCATTGCTGAATGCTTTGAGCCGTAACGGACATGTAGAGACAGCCTACAAGGTAGCGATACAGGATACCTATCCTTCGTGGGGATGGTGGATCGTGAACGGTGCGACTACTTTGCTCGAAAACTGGGATTTAAAGGCTACACGCGATATTTCCGACAACCACATGATGTTCGGCGAGATAGGCAGTTGGTTTTACAAAGGACTGGGCGGTATTTATCCCGACCCCGATCAACCCGGATTCAAACATATACTCCTGCGACCTAATTTTATCAAAGGACTAAACCGGTTTGAAGCATCGCATCACTCACCTTACGGAATGATTGTATCGAAATGGGAAATCAACAGAAATACAGTAACATACGATATAGAAGTGCCGGCTAACAGCACAGCGACAATCTATATGCCCGACAATATAAAAGGCGAACAAATGATTCAATTGGAATCAGGCAGCCATTCACTCAAACTACAGTTTAAATAAAAGATACATTGAAAATGAAAAAAATTATTATTGCATCCGATTCATTTAAGGGATGCTTATCGTCGCTTGAGATTGCACGCGCTGCGGAAGCAGGCATACGAAAAGTGCTTCCCGACTGCGAGGTTACAGGGATTCCTGTCGCCGACGGCGGCGAAGGAACAACAGAAGCGTTAGTTGATGCCATGAACGGAAGTTTCGTTACATGCGAGGTGCACGACCCGCTGATGAATCCTATTCAGGTGGAATATGGTATTCTTGGCGACGGACTTACGGCGGTCATTGAAATGGCTTCGGCCAGCGGACTTACATTGGTGCCGCCCGAAAAGCGCAATCCCATGCTGACAACTACCTGCGGCACAGGCGAATTGATTAAAGACGCCCTGCAAAGAGGTTGCCGCCGTTTCCTGATAGGCATTGGCGGAAGCGCAACCAACGATGCCGGTACCGGCATGTTGCAGGCGCTTGGTTTTCGTTTTTTAGACAAAGACGGGAACGAATTAGGTAAAGGGGGGCAGATATTAGAACAGATTGTAACAATCAGTACGGCAGATGCCCTGCCGGCTTTGAAGGAGTCTGTTTTCACCATTGCCTGCGATGTCAATAATCCTTTTTCGGGCGAAAACGGAGCGGCTTATATCTATGCCCGCCAGAAAGGAGCTGATGATGAGATGATTGTGCAATTAGACAAGGGCCTTAAACATTTTGCAAATGTGATTCATACCTCATTGGGTAAGGATATTGACATTTTTCCCGGAGCCGGTGCAGCCGGAGGATTGGGCGGAGGTTTTCTTGCTTTCCTGCCGGCAACGCTGAAACGCGGTATTCAGATGGTATTGGAAACATTGAACTTTGACGTGCGCATCCAAAATGCTGATCTTATCATCACAGGCGAAGGGAAATTAGACAGGCAAACCGGCATGGGCAAAACGCCTGCCGGTGTGCTCGATGCCGGAAAACGGCAACAAATACCTGTTATTGCTATCGGAGGGGCGGTAGAGGAATCCGATGCGCTGATACAACAGGGCTTCACAGCCGTTATGTCCATACAACCGGGGCCGGTATCGCTCGAACAGGCAATGGATCAATCATTTGCCGGAAAACAGGTGGAACGGATTGTTGAACAAATCATTCGACTTTGGGGAAGACGGTAAATCTTTATGAATGAAAACCTCTTATATGAATGATGAAACGAAACAGCATTATTAAATTTCTGCCGGTATTGATTGCCGGCTTAATATGGGTATCTGCCGTATCAGCCCAACAAGTACATTATACGGTAAGTATTGACACTTTGAGGCATTATCTGAATGTTGAATTGACTGTAAACGAGCTTGAAGGAACGCAGACCATGCTGAAACTGCCGGTGTGGGCGCCGGGCTATTACCTTATCATGGACTATCCAAAACATATTATTGATTTTGAAGCCGGTGATGGTTCTCAACCATATAAATGGGAAAAAGTCGGGAAATCGGGATGGCTTGTCACACATGGCGACAACAAAAGTATAAAGGTGACTTACAGGGTGTTTGCCGATGCACAAAGCGTAGCCGACGCAAAAGTCACTGCCACAAGGGCATTTATCCCCGGTAACGGCGTATATATGTATATCGAAAATCAAAAGGAAATGCCTGTGACAGTTACATTTGACCTGCCTTCGGAATGGAAAAAAATATCAACCGGCTTAGACCCTGTTCCGGACAGGCAAAACACATACCGTGCAAAGGATTTTGATATACTCTACGACAGTCCGGTTTTGTTAGGAAACCATACCACCCTGTTTTTCGACCTGGAAGGGAAAAGTTACGAAGTGGCGATAGAAACACCTGAAGGTATGGAAAATACAACCTTCATTGAAGACCTGAAAAAGATTATTTCAGCCTCAACAGCTTTGATAGGCGATGTGCCTTACGAGCGCTATTGCTTTCTTTTTCCGGGACCGGGCGGAGGCGGGTTGGAGCATATCAACTCACAGGCTTCGTTCGGAATTTCTTTTCACAACAGCAGCCGCAGCTCCTATCTAAGCCTCCTGTATTTTATTGCGCACGAATATTACCATCTCTATAACGTAAAAACCATCCGCCCGATAGAACTCGGGCCTTTCGACTACGACAGGGAAGTATTCACCTCAGGCCTTTGGATATCCGAAGGATTCACATCGTATTATGAGGCGATAATACTCAAAAATGCCGGCATTGTGACAACGGATGAATCTCTCCTGAAGCATAACAATCCGATCCGGTCGATCGAAAATGCCGAAGGACGGTTGCATCAAAGCCTGCGCCAAAGCAGTTACGATATCTGGCTTAACTTCTTCAACCGAAGTGCAAATGGCAATACACGCATTTCCTATTATACGAAAGGACAAACGCTGGGTCTGCTTACAGACTTAGCCATCAGGCAAATAACAGCCAACACCCGAAGTCTTGACGATGTGATGCGAAGCTTGTATTACGATTTCCATATTGCCAAAGGGCGCGGATTCACCGAAGAGGAATACTGGTCGGTTTGTGCCGAAGTAGCCGGACAACCCCTGACCGAAATACGGGAATATGTCGATACCACGAAAGAGATAGACTATACAAAATACCTCGGTTATGCAGGTATAGACATTGATATGACACCGCTTGCCGGACAAACAGCCGGTCCGCCTGTTCAACGCAGTTTGCAGATGAGTTTCAGGGATAACGCTCATTGTACGCCCTTGCAACTCGCCATCCGAAATGCCATTTTTTAAATGGTTAAAATTCATGAGAGATATTGCGGCCATTTGACATATATCCGATTTTTATTCGGATTTTTTTAAAATTTCCAATAAAAAAACTATTTTTGTGCAATTTTTAAATTTTTGAAGGATAGAATGAAAGTACATCGGGAAGGAACGGGTTTGCTGCTGTCGCTGTTTACTTTTTTGTTTATCGTTAATCTGATTATCTATTATACGATAGGCAAAGGGGTTCTTTTCTATGTGACTATGTCGGTGTCCTCAGGATTTTTCCTGCTTATCCTGAACTTTTTCCGTAGCCCTTCACGCCGTTTTCCGTACGATTCCGAAGGATTAGTTATTGCGCCTGCCGATGGAACGGTCGTTGCCATTGAAGAAGTCGTCGAACGCGAATACTTCAATGACAAACGGTTGCAGATATCCATCTTCATGTCTATTTTTAATGTGCATGCCAACTGGTTTCCTGTAAACGGAACCGTCAAACATGTATCGCATCAGAAAGGTCGTTTCCGTGCAGCTTATGTGCCTAAAAGCAGTACGGAAAACGAACGCTCTACCATCGTGATTACTACGCGGCATGGTATTGAGGTGCTGACACGGCAGATTGCCGGAGCTATGGCACGGCGTATCGTAACGTATGCGAAAGAAAACGAGTTGTGTCATGTCGACGAACAGATGGGATTTATTAAATTCGGCTCGCGTGTGGATATTTTTTTGCCGCCCGGGACAGAAGTGTTAGTCGAAATGGATCAGAACGTGAAAGCCAACCAAACGCCGGTGGCAAGGCTGTTTAAGATCAATTATGAATAACTCAATATGTAAGACCTCCCCCTGCCCCCTCCGAAGGGGGATAGAGATGGAATACCCTCCGAAGGGGATAAGGATGGGAAAGAGAACAAACGCTTTTGAAAATACGTAAACATATACCCAACCTGCTGACATGCCTGAATATAGTCGTTGGCTGTTATGCTTGTATTTTAGCGCTTGATGGTGATTACCGGGGCGCTATGACAGCTATCATTATTGCTGCGGTTTTTGATTTTGCCGACGGATTTGCCGCACGGTTGCTCAATGCTTTCTCACCTATTGGGAAAGACCTCGATTCATTGGCCGATATAGTCAGTTTTGGGGTAGCGCCGGGGATGATTATTTTTGACTTCCTCGACCGTATTCAAAATATGGTTGATTGGAACTATGCGATTACCGGAAAATTGTTTGTACTCGTTGCGCTGATCGTACCGGTCTTTTCCGCATTGCGTTTGGCCGTTTTTAATAACGATAACAGGCAAACATCGTCATTTATCGGTCTGCCTGTTCCGGCACATGCCCTGTTATGGGCTTCGTTGGTCTACGTGCTTTCTTACGCAATGGAAAGAACGGCTGTATCAGGGTTGCTACCTCAAATTATTTCTTTCCGGTTTCCCGGCATGTCACCCTTGTTTATACTTATTTTCGTCTCGTTTTTGGCCATCGGTTCGTCTTTTTTGCTTGTTTCCAAAATACCGATGTTTTCCATGAAAATCAAGTCGCCCGCATGGAAAGGCAACGAAACGCGCTACATTTTAGTTGTTGCAGCTGTTGTTTTTATCGGCTGTTTTGGTTTCTTCGGGGTTACGTTGACGATTTTGTTTTACATATTATTATCATGTTTTTGCACTTGCTCCCGGCATTAACCCCCTATTTAGTTACAAGTTACGAGTATAATTAACCGTTAACCGTTAACCACTAACCACTAACCGCTAATCACTAACCACTAACCGTTATTAGCAAACCGTAACCAACGCATACGCATAGGAAAAGCGTGCGCTTTCGGGTACCATCAGCAGGATTTTATCGTTTTTCCTTATTTTGCCCGTCCGGGCTATTTCTTCGAGCATACAAAAGGCGGATGCCGAAGCTACATTGCCGATTTCCGGCAGGTTGACAAACCACTTTTCGTCGGGAATATTAAACCCGGCTTCTTGTATCTCCGCTTTTATTTTGTCTTCGAAATACATTGACGATAAATGAGGCAGGAACCAGTCAACTGTTTTCGGGTCGAAATTGCGTTTAGCGATGATTTCCTTCAGAAAACGACTACCCAGTGGAACAATGTTTTTTTCGAGAATGCGTGTATCCTGTTTTAAGCAAAAAAGCGATTTCTCCAACCATTCCATTTCGGAAAAGTGCGTCCATCCGACAAGATTTCCTTCCGTATCTTTTTCGCCACCGGCATACATACATGTCTCTATTTCATTGGCATAAGAGGTCAATTCTATCCAGTCAATACGGTATGAAAAGCCATTTTCGGACGGTTGATCCTGTAACAGCACGGCAGCGGCTCCATCGGAAAGCATCCAACGTAAAAATTCTTTTTCAAAAGCCAGAATGGGTTTGGCGCTTATCTGATTCAACAGTTCGGACTCCTTTTCAAAATATTTATAACTCATCCAAGCCGATAACCTTTCGGAAGCAACGCTCACCGCATTTTTGGCATTGCCTGCCAGAACAGACAGGAAGGCATAATTCAATGCCTGCATCCCTGTGCAGCAAGAGCCTGCAAATGAAACGACTTCAATCTGACGGCATCCTTTCAGCTGGCCATGCACCATCACACCATGTGAAGGCATAATATGATCGGGCGAAGCCGTCCCGCAGGATAATAAATCAATCTGTTCCAATCCGAAGGTATCATCCGTTAACCCCTTAATGGCATTGGCCGCCATATCTACGTTTGTATGTGTCACATTACCAGACTTATCCAATGCATAATAACGGCGGTTGATGCCATTTTTATTTAGTACCAAACGTTTGGCTATGGACGATTTGTTGTTGACAAATCCGATATACTGTTCCATATCGTCGCTTTCAACCGGGTCGTTCGGGAAAAATGTAGATAAACGGGTAATGTAGACTGCTTTACTCATATATTATTTTTTTATATCCCCCTTTGAAGGGGGCAGGGGGATGTTTAATTTTAATTTTTAATTGCTTCCCTTCGGAAAGCCAAACATTTTATGATTTTTAACACTAATGTAAAGTCTTAATTTTTAATTAATTACATTCCATCCTAATTCATAACATATTTCATGTTCGGCTTTCCGGAGCGAAGCACGGCGAAAAGGATAGGTGAGGTAAAAAAAGAGCAAACCGAAAGGTGAAATAACAAAAAGCACAAAAAAGAGGTAATATTTAAAAAGACGCAGTAATGGTTCTCTTGCAGGGCTGTTGTATGCCCCTTTTTTCAAAACCAACCGCGCCCATTGCCCCCAAAGTTTAAAACCGTTTTTTTCGACAAAATAAACCGTGGGAACGAAAGTCAACGATTTCTTTTCCATCAGTTTGGCTTGTAATGATTCGAAAGTTTGATGCTTCAGCGTATCAACTAAGATATCGCCGAAACAAGTGGCATGTTGAAGGTCAGCAGGCGAGATGCCGGCAGCCGGCAGAAAGCGTGTCGCCTCTTTTTTGTTTTTCAATAACCACCGGAGTATCGTAATGGCGCTTAACAGATTGGGTGCTTTGTCCTGCAGTACTATTGCGCCGGAATATGCTGCTCCGATGTGGCTGATATATTCTCTTGTTTTAAGTTGTTTCATTACCCACATATTGCGGCAACCGTCGACCGTTACAATTTTCCGTCCTTTCAGATAACTTCTGATTTCGTCCGATTGAAAAAAGCCGTGCAGCGGAATCGAATGTGATAAAAACCAACTCTGACCGGCTACAATGACTAAATCCACATCCTGCACATCACTTAAATCTATGGGTTTCAATCGACAGGGAATGAATAACCGCGATTCGGGAAAGGCCTGAAAAAAAGCCGGCACCGACCAGGGAAAAGGGAAAGGCTCCTCAGGCTCTATTTCTTTGTAGATTACCTGAATACCGGCAGCCTCCATCGGCTCACAGACTTTTCCGACTACCTCAAGCGCCTGCCCTGTCTGCGTGTAGTAAAAAACGACAACTCTGCCTCTCCCCCCGCCCTCTCCCATAGAGAGGGAGCCTTCGGGCAAACCGCAGTTTTGAAGCGATTCTTTCTCCTGTAAAGAGGAATTTGGAATATGTATATTATCTGATACCATGTTATGGCGATTTTCAATTCTCATTTGTTGAAAATTCAAAATTGTATTTCATTGTCAATTGCTTCTCTTCGGAAAGCCAAATATTAATTTTTAACACTATTGTAAATTGTCAATTATTTGCGTTTCTGTCCACTTTTTTCCCAAACGATTGATTAATCAACTCCCTGTTTCGCGGACGATAAGTCCCCTCCTGCATCTCTCTCAATACGACTTTCGAAAAGAGGTGAAACATTTTCTGCTCCTGACTTTCATCGTGATAGAAAGTGTCCCACGCATATTGATAGAGTTCCTGCAACCGTTCGGCCGACATCTGTTTGGGATGGAATACGACCTGTCCGGCATTGTAATGATTCCAGTCAAAATCGAAGATACGCCCCTGACGGTACAAATCATCATATCCTTTTGTGTGCGGAAAAGGAGTCATCACCGTAAACTCAGCTAAATCGAGATCTATTTCCAACAGAAAATCAATCAAACGTTTGATATCGTCTTCCGATTGATTATCCAATCCGATCAATATAGTGCCTTCGACGCCGATGCCATAATCATGATACCGTTTGACGCGTTCGCGGATATAATCGGACGTATCATAAACAGCCTGATAGACATACCATGCGCCGGCCTGAGCTGCCAGATCGAGTATTTCCGGATCGTCTTCGATGGTATGGCTTACCCATTTTTTGCGGAAAGGAATCATCTCCCTGAAAAGTTCGGTTTCCCATTCCTTGTTCTGAGCCAATGAATTGTCGACAACAAAAAGGCGGTTGTTTTCGATTGTGGCCAACTCTTCCACTACCTTGTCGATCGGACGGGGGCGGAAGATACGGCCGCCCAGATACGAAACGGCGCACGGATAACAACTGAAACGGCATCCGCGCGAAGCATGAAACAAATCGACCATCTGCACGCCTTTGTGATTGTATAAGTTGCGTTTATATAAATCGCGGCGTGCCGGGCCAACAGATTCAATAGTAGGATGTTGCCCCATGAAATTGTATACCTTTTTCAACCGGTCGTTTTTCCAGTCATCCAACACACCTTCCATACGCCCTTCGGCTTCGCCAAGGAATATGGAGTCGGCATGTTCGACGGTTTCTTCAGCATGAAGCATCGTCGAGATACCACCAAAGATAACCTTTTTATCCCTTCGATGAAATTCGCCGGCAATTTCCCATCCTCTCTTTACCTGCGTACTGAGCATCATTGAAATGGCAACCAGATCGCACGGTTCGTCGAAATTGATGGTCTCCACATTTTCGTCGGTGAAAGAAACATCAACATAACCGGGCAACGCGGCCGCAAATACTACCGGCCCGTGAGGGGGAAGATTAAAGGTCGTCTGACCCGGTAATTTTTCCCATTTAGGATATACCAATTTCAATTTCATCTATTTAAAAAACAAGCATGTTGAATAAAAAAAGCAAAAACTTCAGAAAAGTTGTGCAAAAGTAGTGAATTAAACTCAAACATCGCTTATTTTCAACTTTCAATTTTCAATTCCGCATCGTAATTAAGGAATATGCAAAAAAAACGAAAAAATGTTGTTTATTAAAAAACACTTATTATTTTTGTATCGTGAAACCGATAACGCATCGCAAAAAAACCTGTGAGCGTTGGTTTAGAAAATAGGGAACACTTTAACCATATTTATTAATTTATAAATAAAAAAGATTATGCATGAACACAGAAGTTTTTTAATTATTGGCAGTGATGCCGGCGACATAGTCAGCCTGCTTCAGAATGGATACGAGATTTCGCAGTTCCGGTTTGCTTTTGAGCAGGGAGTTGACATGAAAGGTAAAGCAAGTACACGTGTATATGGAGGGACAATTGATTTGATGCTGTCGCAACCTCCTCCTCCACCTCTGATAGCCTGGGGTATAGAATCACGTAAATATTTAGATGGCGCTATTGTTATTCTTGATTACGATAATGTTCCCATCGAAAAAATCTTATTTAAAAATGCAGCATGTGTTGAAATAGAATTCGATTATATACTCGACGGTACAGATTATTCTGAAACTCGCATCTCTATTCAAGCCGAGCAATTAGTCATTGCCGATGGTATCCAATTTACGAATGAATGGACACAATATTAACTTAAAAAATAAATCATTATGAGTTATTCAGCATTTCCACGACATCTTGTCGGAAAACTCGAAGTGGATGGTAAAGAATATACCATCGACCGTTTTAAAATTGGTTTCAAACAAAGCATTGACTTCAAAGGTCAGCCACAACATGAAACAAAAGGCGGACAAATGTCGCTCACTATTAGTCATGCGGCTGACAGTACACTATATGAATGGGCTTGCAATGCAACCAAAAGAAAATCAGGAAAAATAATCTTTCAAACACAAAGTGAGCAGACTGTGATTCACATTTTTTTTGAAGATGCGTATTGTGTGCGGCTTGAACGACAAACAGGAGACAAACAAGGGACGCGCTCTTCTCTTGTCATTGCACCCGGATATGTAAAAATAAATGATAGCGAACATACTAATTTTTGGGTTTAAAACTTTGTTCTATGAATAACTATTTTAATTCTGAACAGGATTTGTATAGACCTCCGCTTTTACCCCCCAAAGAGGATTTACATTCTCCTGACAGTACACGACGTTATCAAATAAACAATGTGCTTCGTCCACTAATGATTTCCAAATCTTTTCCCCAACAGTACCCAATGTTAACGTTCCCTAAAAGTACGACTTTTCTAAATTCGGATGAGTTTTTTGTTGATAAAGAGGCTCGTGTTTTCTTTCATGACTGGCAAACAGGCGAAGTTGTATATATGAGTGATATAGATACTACCAATCATGTTCAGACAACTCAAGCTACAATAATTATGAACGATTTGAGCCATCGTTCTAACAAACTTAAAGTGCCGGGGACAAATCGAGATACGGTTGTTTATGCCAATCGAGTTGAAATAAAATATATTGATAAACCGAGTACCATAGCGGGAACAGATAGAAATGGCAATATTTTTTTTAGTACCAATCATACGGTTCATAATATACTGGATAATATTTATGAAATCGTAAATACCTTTCAACATGAATTAATTCATAAAAGGGATAATCATCATTTGATATACACAAAAGATAAAAAAGAGATTCCACATTTAGTACATGCCGAAGTTTATAAAGAACAGATGACATACGATGAGTTTAGTAAAACCTCTTTTGATTTCCAACTCGGTATTGTCAAGATGTATGCTATTAACGTCATTAGGGGGAATCATGGGTATCCTAATCGTAAAAATGAATTTACCATAAACGCTATTAACCGCGAATTTGAACTTTTCAATAATACTGTAGGGAAAAAAATAGAAGCCACAGTTAGTTATATTCATCATCAAAACGATCCGAATAAACGTAAAATAAAAATCTGCCTGAAAGGAAAATGTCATGATTTGCTTTATAAGGAAGTTTATGAATGACTTTAAAAAGCGTACAATATGAAACGCATTATGTACATAATCATAATTGTAACAACTTGTATATGCGGTTGCCAAAAGCAAGGTTCGGTGATTGACAATCCGTTGCTGCTTCGTGGTAAAACAGGAAGACTTTGGGTATTAAGCAATATTGAAAGAGATAATTTTCAGTACTTATGGTTTGACCAATACGGCAAATGCCAAGTGTTTGAATTCAGGATAGCCCAAGAGCCATACCTTGTTATCCCTGACAAAAGTTTGCTGTCAACACAGGACAGTTGTGTTAGCGTTCCGGTGTTATTGAACGGACTTCCTTACCTGATGACTCAATGCGACGACGGATGGATTACCGGAGATGAAACAATAGATGAAGCCATTCAATTACTCACTTGCACTTTTATTCCTGACGAAGAAAATTTTGAATGGTATCGACAATGGAATGCATTCTATAATACAAGAACAGGAGAAATGTCGTGGGCTTTGTCAGAGACCTTCATTCCGAATGAGAGCCACCCACTGAACGGAAGTTGGCAAAGCCTTTCCGACAGCCTGATTATACTGAACGGACAAACTTACCAAATGAATGAACGAAGTGTGTTTTGGGATTATTTGTCTTACTCTCTAAGAGAACTTATGCTGAATAATACAGATACAGGTGATTCGATTCGATTGTTTGATGCTTGTTTTCCGCCTTATGTTGATAGCGAAAAGGATATGTTAATAAGTAAAGAGGGCGGCTATGAGCAATGGATTAAAAAAAGAGGTAAAGATATAAAAAAAAGTATATTGCTAAAAGGAGAGAAATACAAATTGTACGAAGTTTTAACTCAGGGAAAAGAACACTTTTGGGCTGCACCTTCTTATGCCTATTTCGATGATTCCGGATTTAACACACCTATTTTCCCTTCAAGCAAAGGGGTTTTTAGGGATGCAATCCATGGTGAATTTGACTGGTCAACATTGTGGTACCAGAAAGGAGATACTGTTATTAATGGTGTAAAATTCACAATAACCCAAGTTTTGTCTTCCGGAGATACTATTATTTTAAGAGATGAAAATAATAAGGAATTACTGTATATTGACACCAAGCTCCCATCTCTGAAAAGTAAGAAATAGAATATGTCAGGAAATAAAAAAGTTTGCCAGCAGTGCCAATAAAATCAGTTTGGCTTAGCTGCGCTTTTCCTTGCTGCGTCCGAACTGTGCAAGTGTTGAATTTTCCTTGCGACCCTCGATATAAAAATTACTTAAATTGTCAAACATCTGTTTGCACAGCCATTCGTCGCCAAAGGTGCGGCTGTCTTCATTGGATATTGAATTGATATCCACTTTACGGAAGTCGGAATTTTCCGGCTCTTCGTCTTTGGAAGGAGAAACAGCAGAGGCTGTACAGTCTAACAGTTTTTCATTCAAAATCCTGCGATAAATGAATTCTGCCTCCTTTTCCACATTGTCAGGCAGGTTGGAAAAAACTTCAGAAAAGTTGTGCAAAAGTAGTGAATTAAACTCAAACATCGCTTATTTTCAACTTTCAATTTTTAATTCTCAATTGAATGTCGTATATTTGCGCCACTTTAATAAACATATAAAAACTTATGAATAATACATCAAGAAGAACCTTTATCAAACAGGTTGGAGCAACAGGGTTGGGTATGACATTAGGCGGACTTACATTGAGTGCCAGAAGTTATGCCAATATTGTGGGCGCAAATGAACGCGTCAATATTGCTATTATGGGTACAAACGGCAGAGGTGCCGGTATGGCAAGGAGCTTTCAGAATAATGCCGATGCCAATGTGGCCATTATTTGCGACGTCGAAGAAGTGGCGTTGAACAAGGGAGTAGAGGCGGCAAAACGTGCCGGCGGAAATCCGAAAACGGAAAAAGATATCCGTAAAGTACTTGCGATGAAAGACATTGACGCAGTATACATTGCAGCTCCGGATCATTGGCATTCGCCCGCTACTGTCATGGCCTGTCAGGCAGGCAAACATGTGTATGTCGAAAAACCGCTCAGCCATAATCCGCGTGAAGGAGAATTGGCCATTGCAGCTGCTCGTAAATACAACCGTATCGTGCAGGTAGGCGCTCAACGCCGCTCATGTACCCGCATTATTGAAGGGATTAAAGAACTGCAAAACGGCATTATCGGCCGTGTTTATTTTGCCAGAGGCTGGTATACAAACAGACGTGAGTCAATTGGTTTTGGGAAGAGAATTGCACCACCTGCAAACCTTGATTTCGATTTATGGCAAGGCCCGGCGCCTCGCAGGGCATATCAGGACAACCTGATTCATTACAACTGGCACTGGTTCTGGCATTGGGGAACCGGTGAAGCGTTAAACAACGGCACACACGAAATAGATGTAATCCGTTGGGGGCTGGCGCTCGACTTCCCCACACAGGTCAGTTCGGAAGGAGCGCGTTTTGCTTTCCATGATGACTGGGAAACGCCTGATACGCAGATAATAAACCTGCAATTCGGCAAAGATTGTTTAGTCACCTGGGAAGGACGTAGCTGTAATTCGGTTAATTCAGAAGGCCGCGACAGAGGTGTAATTTTCTATGGCGAAAATGGTTCGATGGAAACAGGCCACGACGGATACCGCATTTTAGACCAACGTAACAGGGTCGTGAAAAATGTTGATTCGAAAGAGGTGGTAGATGGACGCGACACAACAAGTCCTAATGTCGGTATGGATGCGATGCATATCATAGATTTTTTAAACGCAATCAAAAATAACAAGCAACCTAATGCCGATGTTTCCGAATTGCACAAGAGTACCACTTTGGTACAACTCGGTAATATTGCATGGCGTACAGGACAACGGCTTACAATCGACCCATCCAGCGGACATATCCTCAACAGCCCCGAAGCGCAGGCTTTGTGGAGTCGTACGTATGAACCGGGCTGGGAAGTAATTGTTTGATTTACGATTTAATCGAACGTAAGCATCACGCCCTACAAACCGGTTGGGGGATGTCAACATCTACGGATTTATTCCCTCTTTGAAGGGGGCTATGGGAATGTAAAAATTAATAATTTTAGTTTTATAAAATGTTTTTAACTGTTATCGCTGAATAGTATAGCAGTTTATTATGAAAAAAAAGCTGTAACAAATGCCTTCACAACCTAAGAAAACGCGTGAGCGAAAGGTGACTTTTATGATGAATGACGACGAATATAATGCCGTAGAACGGTATTTGTCAAAATATAAAATCGGTAATAAGTCGAACTGGTACCGCACAACGATTCTTACACACGTATTGAAAATAATGGAAGAGGATTATCCGACATTATTCAACGAAAATGAAATGAGAAGATAAATCCGGCCATGATTGTGCAGCCTTTTACAGATGCGTATTTTATGAAACAGGCTTTGGCAGAAGCCCGAATGGCTGCTGCTGAAGGTGAAGTGCCTGTGGGCGCTGTGATTGTTTGCGATAACCGGATTATTGCACGCGCTCATAACCACACCGAACACCTGAACGACCCCACTGCTCATGCCGAAATGTTGGCCATTACTGCCGCTACAGGATTGCTTGGTGCAAAGTATCTGACAGCCTGTGCGTTGTACGTGACCGTTGAACCTTGTGTGATGTGCGCCGGCGCCATCGGATGGGCGCAGATTCATACATTGGTATATGGTGCATCAGACGAAAAAAGAGGTTATAGTTCATTTGCACCTGCAGCATTGCACCCTAAAACAATCGTAAACAAAGGTGTTTTGGAAGATGAATGTGCAACCGAAATGAAACTGTTTTTCCAAAACAGACGGTAATGACAATATATGTCATATTAAGGCTGAAAGCATTGATATCAATAGCGTATAGCATAATACGACAAATTGAATTGAAAATCGGCCTTAGCCAAATGCACCCGGGTTCAAATAAAATTCGGAATATGTAATAAATAATGTTACCTTTGCGGAAAATTTTTTAATGATATGCAATTACCAATCGACCAAAAAGATATTGATAAATTTTTCATGGTGGGTGACAAGGTGTTGATTAAACCAAAAAATCCACAAAATCAGACAAGTACAGGATTGTATCTGCCTCCGACCGTACAGCAGAGCGAAAAAATTCAAAGTGGATACATCATCAAGGCAGGTCCCGGTTATCCGTTACCTTCGTTGGTCGACGAAGCCGAAATATGGAAAAAAAAGAAAGACGAAAATGTGCAGTACGTTCCGTTGCAAGCCCACGAAGGCGATTTGGCTGTTTATCTGCAAAGCGCTTCTTTCGAAATTAAATTCAATAACGAAGTCTATATGATTGTCCCTCATTCCGCTATATTGATGTTTATACGTGATGAAGGGCTATTTGAATAATGGCTAATTAATTTCATTAATCTTTAAATATTATTGTCTTTCTGAAAACTGAAAACTAAGAACTGAAAACTAAATTATAGTATGAATAAAATTGTAAGTAAAGAGCACTTCTCTGCCAACGTAGTGATGTTGGAAGTAGAAGCGCCGTTGATTGCCCGCGCACGTAAAGCCGGGCATTTTGTAATTGTGAAACAAGGCGAAAAAGGCGAGCGTATTCCATTGACAATTGCCGGAGCCGATACGGAAAAAGGTACGATTACCTTAGTCATTCAGGCTGTGGGCATTACATCACAGAAGTTGTGCAACCTGAACGTGGGAGATGAGATTACCGATATGGTTGGCCCGTTGGGTCAGGCTACCCATATCGAAAAAGTCGGCACGGTGGTCTGTGCCGGAGGCGGGGTGGGAGTAGCCCCTTTACTACCTATTGTTGAAGCCTTTCATAAGGCCGGCAACAAAGTGATTGTTGTGCTGGCTGCGCGGACAAAAGAATTGATTATTCTGGAAGATCAAATGAAGGCTTGTTCCGATGAAGTCGTCATCACAACCGACGACGGGTCGTACGGAATGAAAGGATTGGTAACCAACGGAGTAGAACATATCATCCAACGTGAAAAAGTGGATATGTGCGTTACCATAGGCCCGGCTGTCATGATGAAATATGTGGCTTTGCTGACGAAAAAATATGATATTCCTACCGTTGCATCGCTGAATACCATTATGGTTGACGGCACGGGAATGTGTGGCGCCTGCCGTATTACGGTAGGCGGAAAGACGCGGTTTGTATGTGTAGATGGACCCGAGTTCGACGCCCATCAGGTGGATTTTGATGAGATGATGTTGCGGCTTAATGCGTACAAAGAAATTGAACCCAAAATTGAATTATAACCTCCCCCTGCCCCCTCCGAAGGCGGATATTTTTAAATTTTAAATTTTTAAATCTTAACATCTCCATAACCCCCTCCAAAAGGGGGACAAAAATCGTAATTTCTAATTCCTAATTCGTAATTCCTAATTAATTAAACTATGTCACAAGAAGAAATAATCGCTGCCCGTCGTTCCGAACCCTGGAGAGAGGAACTCCGAAAAAGCAGAAAAAATAAAGAGCGGACAGATATCCCTCGCGTAAAAATGAATGAACTTGATCCGGAAATCCGCAGTCGCAACAGCGAAGAGGTCAATCTGGGTCTGACTGCCGGACAGGCTATGTTGGAGGCACAACGTTGCTTAGATTGCCCGAAACCATCGTGTATGTCCGGATGTCCGGTAAATATTGATATACCGACTTTCGTCAAACATATCGAAACAGGCCGGTTTGGCGAAGCAGCCAAAACATTAAAGGATACCAATGCCTTGCCTGCTGTATGCGGTCGTGTCTGTCCGCAGGAAAAACAGTGCGAAGCCCAATGTATTCATCTGAAAATGAAAAAAGACCCGGTAGCTATCGGTTACTTAGAGCGTTTTGCAGCAGATTATGAACGCGAAAGCGGACAAATATCTGTTCCCGAAATAGCTGCGCCGAACGGCATTAAAGTGGCCGTAGTCGGCTCAGGCCCTGCCGGACTGTCGTTTGCAGGCGATATGGTCAAAGCAGGGTATGATGTAACCGTATTTGAAGCCTTGCACGAGATAGGAGGCGTTTTGAAGTATGGCATCCCTGAGTTTCGTTTGCCCAATAAAATAGTGGATGTTGAGATTGATATCCTGCGAAAGATGGGCGTCAAATTTATCAACAACTGTATCGTTGGGAAAACCCTTTCGTACGAAGATTTGCACGACGAGGGCTATAAAGGTATATTCGTTGCCAGTGGCGCTGGCTTGCCAAACTTTATGAATATCCCCGGCGAAAACCTGAATGGCGTCATGTCGTCGAACGAATACCTTACCCGCGTCAATCTGATGGACGCGGCCAACCCGCAAAGTGATACCCCTGTACTGATTGGGAAAAACGTGGCCGTGATTGGCGGAGGCAATACAGCAATGGATTCTGTGCGTACGGCGCGTCGGCTGGGCGCCGACCGCTCAATGATTATCTATCGCCGCAGCGAGGAAGAGATGCCGGCGCGAATCGAAGAGGTGAAACACGCCAAAGAAGAAGGCATCGAATTTTTTATTTTGCACAATCCGATCGAATATATCGGCGATGCAAACGGCAAAGTGAAACAGATGCGCGTACAAAAGATGGCGCTGGGCGAACCCGATGCTTCGGGCCGGCGACGTCCTGTACCGATCGAAGGCGCGATCGAAACCATTGATGTAGACGAGGTCATTGTCAGCGTAGGTGTATCTCCCAACCCGCTGATCCCACGTATGTTTAAAGGATTGGACGTCAGCAAATGGGGTACGATTGTGGTCGATGAGGAAACCATGCTTTCGACGCTCGGCGACGTCTATGCCGGCGGCGATATCGTACGCGGCGGCGCTACGGTAATCTTAGCTATGGGCGACGGTCGCAAAGCCGCCGCCGCCATGCAAGCGAGGTTAATGTAGAGACGGGGCGCGCCAAAGATTGTTACAGCGCGTGAAATACGACTGCAATGAGCGAGGTTAATGTAGAGACGGGGCGCGCCCCGTCTCTACTGTTTGAATATATATACAGTCCCTTTGCCTCGTCCTACTGTTGAAATAATTTGCTCATCACGCATATATTGCAAGTCTTTTTTCAATGTGTTTGGTGAAATATCGGGAAACGCAACAGATAAATCAGCCACTTTAACCGTTCTTTGTCCTTCGATAAATGCTTTGAGCATTTTTTGTCTTTCGTTCAAATAACCTCCTTTTTGCTTAAAAGCATCATATTTCCTGTCTAACTTTTCGGTTAACATTTTCAAACTTTCCAAAAAGAAAAGCATCCATTTATCAATGATGTCTTCTTGCGTTATTCTTTTACGCTGTGCAGTCATTAGTGCATCGTAGTACGCTTTCTTTTGATTTTCAATGTGATTTTCAAACGAAATATATTGCATAAATTCATAATTCAGTTGCAAAAGGAATAGCGTGGTGAGCAAGCGGCTCAACCTGCCGTTACCGTCTTGAAAAGGGTGAATGCTCAAAAATTCATAAATAAAAATGGCCAGTACAATAAGAGGGTGTATCGTTTTTTCTCTCCATTGAAGATTTGTCCATTCGATTAACTCAAACATTTCACCCTCAACCAAAGCAGGTTCGGTGGTATAAAAAATAATTTTCTGTTCGCCTGTAGGGTAAGTTGCCACAACTTTATTAGGCAAATTTTTGTAACTGCCACGATGCCGTTCATCTTTATCGCTGTGTTTCAATAACAATTGGTGCAATTGTTTGATATGACTTTCAGACAGTGGAATTTCCGAAAAATTGTCAAAAATGAGTTCCAAAACTTCGTAATAGCCGATTACTTCCTGCTCATCACGCGTTTTAAACTTTGTGATTTTCACATCTTTAATCAATTGCTTTACTTCATCGTCAGTCATTGTCGCACCCTCAATACGGGTAGAAGAGCCAATACTTTCGATTGTGGCAATTCTTCTCAACTCTTTCAGATAACGATTTTCCCGTTTTTCAACAACATTCCATTTTCCCCGATACTCGTCAATCGCAGCAATAAGTTGCATTACACGCTGATTTGTAAGAAAGTCGAAGTTTAGTTTTTGAATATATTTATCCATATTCTATCCGTATTGTATCTAAATAATTTCAGGCTACAAAGATACAAAATATTTATATTATATCCATATTTTATCTATATTATTTAGATTAATAGGTTGAATTTTAATTAATAAGAATTAAATATAAAAATCATGCATGCCAGAAATATAGCTACACCAAATAATAATACAAAAAAAATGATGAGACCTCCATACTTACCAAAAAAGGTCTCATAAAACTCCCCATCTTCGCCAAGCGCATAACCTTTGAATTGTGATATGGATTTCAAGTAATTCAAGGCCGATTCTTCTTTGACATTATAAAGCTCGCAACACAGTTGTATGGCTGCTGCTTTATTTCTTTGCCTTATGAAATCAATTAGTTTCAGATCATTAATTTCTCTTATTGACAATAATGCATCACTTGGCTTAAATATGTGATCACAATGCAAACAATGCAACCTGTCATTTTTGCTGCCGATATGTCCGGCTAAAACTCCGGCATCTCCGAATAAAGCATATCCTTTTACTGCATTATCTACGTTAAACCCCTTTTGTGTCGAACGCAAATTTGTTGAATGACAACAGGGACATTTTTTAAAATTTTCTTCAGGGGTAATAACCTGGTAGCCACAATATGAACAACTTGCCATTGTATCAAGGATTACAGTTTCACATTCAGGACAATTCATAAATAACATAATCAAACAAATTGCTTAATTAATATTTCATTATAAAAACCCTTGTTTGTGTAGTACCTTGAGGAAAACTTCCGAAAAATATTCGTTATTGGTTTTTGTGTAGCGTACATCGGTAAATACCTGAGCCAGTGTTTCTTTATTATTTTCTGCGACGTATTGTTGGTTGGCTTCCAAGGCTTCCCTGATTTTGTATATGCGGTCGATGGATTCGGGGGTAAAGTCGCGGTAGGTTTCGTTGTGAACGATTGCTTCTAAGGGCAGGCGGTCAGGTTGATCAGGAAGAGGCATTTCAGGATAGCCTGCCGTCACGGAAACAACAGGGACCACTAAGTAAGGCAGCGATAAAACTTCGATGATTTTGTCCGCATTATAGGCCGTCGTTCCCAAATAACAGATCCCCAGCCCTTTGGCTTCAGCTGCCTCGCAAAAAGCCTCTGCAAACAGCATCGCATCAATCGTAGCGGCAATAAAAGTTTGCAGATTATCAAAACCGGCTTTTGCCTTGCGCAAGTCGGCCCATTTGACAAAACGGTTGGCATCGGCACAAAAAGTCAGCAGCACAGGCGCTTCGGTAACCATCAACTGATTGAAGTGAAAAGGCGCTTGTCGTTCTTTGCTTTCCCTGTCACGGTTTACAACCACGCTGTATAATTGCATATTCCCTGTGTTCGAAGCACGGGATGCAATTTCGAACAATTCATTTAACAAGCCTTCCGGGATATCTTCATTGGTATATTTGCGAATACTCCGCCTGTTTTGCATACTTCCCATCGACATAATATGATTTTCAGTTATTGCTTCCCTTCGGAAAGCCAATCATTATATGATTTTTAATACTAATGTAAAGTCCGTTATTCAGTTACTCAATTATTCAGTTATTCAACACCGTCAATCTTTGACCTCTTCATAATCAACATATTCGCCCTCGTCGGCCGAAATTATTTTCTTTCCGCTTTGTTTAGGGCGATTTGCAGAACTTTTTGACCGGTTACTTTGCCTGCTCTGCGAAGCAGCACGCTGCTTACTTTTAGGACTTCCGAAAAAAAACTCCTTGAACGAGCGCACCACAGAGAAACCCAGCAGAGAGAGTAAAAGAAACCCGATAAAAAAAATCATAAAGAAAACTCTGAACATATCAATCGCTATCCATTATATAATTTATTTGACCAGCACATTTCTTGCCCAATCCACACAGCGGGCAGTCTCGATAACGGCGTCCGAACCTTCGGGAATAGTGTATTCGAGTTCGATATCGCAGTGAACCGGCCAACCCGGTTTGCCGGCATTGCTTTGGATGTAGAGTAAAAATTCTTTAAGCGGAGCTTCACCCTGTCCCCAAGGCGTTTGAGTGCCTGTTCGCCCATCTCTTGGACCGGTAAAATCCTTGACGTGAATTGACGCAATGCGGTCGTGGTACTTCTCAACAATTTCAATAGGATTTCTACCTGTAGAAGCAAAATACCATCCGCAGTCGAAGTTGAAGCGTGAATTTTCGTATTTCAGGTACGCATCATACCCTCCTGCGCTGATAAAATCCTGATCATTAGCAAATTGCTGATGATTGTGGAAAATCACATATTTGCCATGTTTTGCAGCGAAGGGTTGTACACGCTCGGCAAGCGGAAGGTTGAGTTCGACCGTCACACCCATTGCGCCTACGGCATTACATACCCTAAATACATAATCTATCTCGGCGTCCGACATATTCATATTTGGTTCCACCTTGATAATATGGATGTCCACACCTGCCATTTTGTAAATTTTGGCCAGTTCCTCAAACTTAGTCATAGGAACCGATAGACGCCAGGCGGTGACTTCCTCACTAAACTTCCGGCGTGCCTCCATCATAGCATCGCGCTCGCGCTGTTGTTCGGGGGTTAACTGCTGGCCTTGAGGGACGCGCGGCATTTGTCCGAACGAAGGAGGAACCGGTCGGCCGGCATATTCCTCAGCTACATCGCCCATCAATTCAATGGAGCCGATTCCCGATGCAAGCGTATAAAGCAATACATTACCTGCCGATTGCGGCATCGAACGGAAACTGTAAGTAATGGCGCCCATCTTCACGCCCCCGAAATCTGAGCGGTTCACATCACACGCACAGTGATCGCATGCAGATGAAGAACAAGCAGTTGGAAATGGTGCTACGGCTAATACTCCGGCAGCCATAGCTGAAGTCTGAAGAAATTGGCGTCTGCCAATAGTAAAATCCTTTTCTTTCATAGTGTTTTGTTTTTTGGTTTTGTTAGTAATATAGCGTTTGGTAAATTTAGCATAATCGTCTTTGCTGTAGAATTTGTCGCAAAAGTACGTATATTTTTTTGAATGAACAAAAAAACCGCATGATACGAAATCAATTTTCAATTGCTTCCTTTCGGAAAGCCAAACAGTATTTAATTATTTACACGAATGAATAGTCTCAATTTTCAATTAAAATAGTACCTTTGCGCCTTAAACACGAAAATCAGCTCTTATGAGCGGGTTTTTATGTTGAATTATTGTAAATTATAAACATAATGAAGGCCAACGAAGTTCCGCAGGACTTAAAATATTTTAAAGACAATGTGATCCGGGATTTGAACTATGCGCTTGATGAAAAAGGGCATTATACGAGTATCGTCAGTGACGGATGGGATGTAAAAAATGATGCGCTGAGTACCGTATGGGAGGATATTATGGAAGAATGTGAACCTATCCGCCAACAAGTGCTTGCGAAGCAAATAAGCCCGATCGCCTTTCACATGAAAAAAAATCTGCAGGATATCGGTTTACTTTCGGCATATTCGGGTATCCCCAGGCGAAAAATAAAGAAACACCTTTGCTACGAAGAATTTGTCAAACTGGATGAAGCTACATTACAAAAATATGCAGATGCATTACGCATCCCGGTCGAAGAATTTAAAACTGTTTAAAAAATATTGATGACAACTACTACACTATGAGCGATTTTAAACAGTTATCTGATACAAATAAATTGATGAATTTGAATTTTGAACATCGTACCGCTGCCCATTGTGAAAATGGAGTAACGGCTGCTCTTTTGCGAACCCATGGATATGAATATTCCGAACCGTTGATATTCGGACTTTCCGGTTCGTTATTTTTCGTTAATCTTCCTTTTATCAAATTAGCCGGATTTCCGGTGGTTTCGTTTCGGCCCTTGCCGGGTGTTATTTTTTCGAGAGTGATGCGGATGTTGGGTTTTAAAACCCGTACAACTATTTTTCTCAGCAAGAAAAATGCCGAGAAAAAATTGGATGACCTGCTCGATAAAGGCATTCCGACAGGAGTCGTGGTGGGTATGTATTATCTGCCGTATATGCCGTTGGAATATCGTTTTCATTTCAATGCGCACAACCTGTGTGTCATCGGGAAAGAAGGCGATCATTATATTATCAGCGACCCAAATGCAACCGAAAAGGTAAACCTTTCGCGAAAAGACATGCTGCGGGCACGGTTTGCAAAAGGCACATGGCCGCCGTTGGGTAAACTTTACCGGATTACCTCTTTGCCCTCTCAAAAACCCGATTTAAATCTGCTGGTACGTAAAGCAATTCGTAAAAATTGTTACAGAATGATACACCAACCCGGCCCGGTACCTTGGGTTGGAGTCAACGCTTTTCGGTATATGGCTAAAAATATCCCCCGATTTCCCGAAAAATACGGTACAAGAAAAGCCGCCCTGTATCTGGCGCAAATTGTACGGATGATGGAAGAAATAGGCACCGGCGGCGCCGGATTTCGTTTTCTGTATGCTGCTTTCCTGCAGGAAGCCGCCGAAATCACCCAAATCGCCGAACTTAACGTCTTTTCGGAACGTATGACAGCCATCGGCGATCTATGGCGTGAATTTGCTACCGAAGCTGCACGGATATACAAAAACCGGTCGGCCGAAAATGTCAATTACGAAACCATCGGGAAATTCTTAGGCGAAATAGGCGAAAAAGAAACGCAGTTTTTTAGGGATTTGGAAAAGGTGGTATGAGTCCGATCATCCAAATAAATGACTTGCATAAAACCTACAAAGGCGCTTCGCATCCTTCTTTGTGCGGATTATCACTATCCGTCGAAAAAGGCTCTTTCTTTGGATTACTCGGACCAAATGGCGCCGGAAAAACAACCACGCTATCCATCCTGTGCGGGCTTCGCAATTTTGATAAAGGCGCAATCACCATCAACGGAATGATGTTGAACAAGCATCTGACGCAAATCAAACCGATGATTGGCGTTGTACCACAGGATATTGCTTTGTATCCCGAATTAACAACGGAAGAGAACCTGCAATTTGCAGGCAATATCTATGCACTACCGCGAAAGTTGATGCACGAACGGATTGATTACTATCTGCAAATATTCGGATTGACATCGCACCGGCGTAAAAAAGCCGGTTACCTGTCGGGAGGAATGAAACGGCAGGTAAACCTTATCGCAGCGTTACTTCACCAACCCGAAATCCTTATCCTCGACGAACCTACTGTAGGAGTTGACGTTCAATCGCGGCAAATCATCATCGCGAACCTTCAACGACTTAACCGTGAAGGCATAACGATTGTGTATACTTCACACGATATGCACGAAGCCGAACAACTGTGTTCGTTCGTATCACTGATGAACAAAGGGAAAATTGTATGCGAAGGAATTCCTTCAGAATTGATTGAAAGCGAGAAAGTAACATCTCTTGAGCAGTTATTTATTGCAAAAACGGGACTTCAGGAATGAAAAATGAACAAACGTCATTGAGTATATGGTTGCTTGGAAATCCGCATAAAAAAATGATGTAATTGTAAACCAAACAATAGGATGAAACGTTTTAAAGCGCTGTTATATAAGGATTTTCTTCTACTTGTCCGCGATTTTTGGGGGCTGGTACTCCTTTTTGCGATGCCATGGACGTTGGTACTACTGATGACTTACCTTCAGGACAGCACATTCCGCACGATCAATGAGACCCAAATCCCTGTTTACCTGTTGAATGTCGATAAAGACTCGTTGGGGAATATGATTAGCCGGCAACTGCATGAAGTCTCTTTTTTTGAAATTTTTACCGAAGCTAACGGAAAAGTATTGACCGAAGATGAAGTAGAAGAAAGCGTTGCAAGAGGCGATTACCTGATGGGAATCATCATCCCCGAACATACATCCGCAAACATGCGTGAAAGCATCCGGATGATCATTGACAATGCGTTCAACGGTGAACCTTTACCTGAAGTGACGGAATCTCTTCAAATCAGCATCTTAATCGACCCGACAACCAAAAATTCCTTTCGGACAACTTTAGCCGGAACAATCAAAGAAAAAACACTGTCTATCCAAAACAGATTACTCTTCCGTGAAATCACCCGACAAGTTAATCAGTTGATACCGATGCCCGTTAACTTAGATTTCGATACCGATGATTTGATAAATATTGAGGAATCATACGCACAGTCGGCTAAAGCTAAGATTGTTCCTAACTCAATTCAACACAATGTACCGGCATGGAGCATGTTTGCTATCTTTTTTATTGTCATTTCGTTAGCCGGCAATATGATTCGCGAAAGAGAAATAGGGTGCTACAACCGGCTGATGACAATGCCCTGTTCGTTTCATTTGTATATATTCAGTAAAATATGCGTCTACCTGACCGTCTGCTTATTACAACTATGCCTGATGATTATAACCGGTATGTATCTGACGCCGCTTCTGGGTCTTCCGGCCTTGAAATTAGGACACAGCATGATAGCCCTGATCGGGATGTGTGTTTCCGCATCGTCGGCCGCCATCGGTTATGGGCTGGCCATCGGTAGTTTAGCACGCACCAACCAGCAGGCAAGCATCTTCGGCGCCGTTTCGGTAGTGATATTAGCAGCCATCGGAGGCGTCTGGATACCTGTTTTTATCATGCCGTATTATATGCAGTTAGCCAGTCGTATTTCACCCCTGAACTGGGGATTAAACGGCTTTAACGACTTGTTTGTACGCGATTCGGGATTGCTTGAAGTAATGCCCTATATCCTCTCACTGTTACTCTTCTTCGCCCTTAACTTATTTATTGCCTACCGCATGAACCGGAAACGACGCACAATATGATTACTCAATAATTTCCACATTTCAAAAACATATTGATGTTAGCATTTTTGCATATCTGCAAATAAAATCGGCCGAAACGATCCCTTCCCCAGCAGCAGCGGAAAAAATACAAAAAGTGTTGCTATTCGAATTAAAAAGAAGTATTGACAGGCGACTGTGTCAAAGATTGTCAAAACGCACCCATTATTTTACAGCACTAAAATAAATATTTAACTTTAAAAATAGGTTTTTTTGTAATAAAACCCTATCCTTCAATTTGATTCGAATGTCTACAAAAAAAGACGAGCCATACGGCCCGCCTTACATGTTTTCACAACGGAATAATCCTTATTGTGAATTGCTTCAAAATTGTTCGGCAAAGATACAATGTTTTTTGAAAAAAAAACTACTTTTGCAAAAAAAAGTAATGTATGAAACGGATATTAGGATTGGATTTAGGAACAAACAGCGTCGGTTGGGCGCTGGTCAACGAAGCAGAAACTTATGAGGAAAAATCGTCAATTATTAAACTTGGTGTGCGAGTAAATCCACTGACAATAGGAAAAGGTGGTGAGCTTGATACTTTTATTCAAGGGAAAAGTATTACGACCAATGCAGATAGAACCCTGAAACGCAGTACGCGCCGTAATTTGCAACGATACAAACTTCGTCGTGAGAATTTGATTGAAATTATAAAAGAACACGGTTTTATTAACGATGAAACAATTTTATCTGAAAATGGAAACAAAACCACTTTTGAAACCTATCGTTTAAGAGCCAAAGCCGCAACAGACGAAATAACATTGGAACAGTTTGCCCGTGTATTGTTGATGATAAACAAAAAACGAGGCTATAAAAGTAGTCGCAAGACAAAAAGCAAGGAAGAAGGCACATTGATTGACGGCAAAGATATTTCTTTAGTACTTCACGATGAGGGCATTACTGTCGGACAATATTCTTTGCGGATTTTGCAATCCGGCAAAAAAGATAATAATAGTTACTATCCCTCTGATTTTCAAAGAGAATTTGATGAAATTTTTGATAAGCAAAAGGAGTTTTATCCCGAAATTCTCACAGATGAATTGAAAGAAGAATTATGTGGCAAAAAACGGGATGCCGTTTGGGTAATTTGTGAAAAACATTTTATCTGGAAAGAAAAGCATACAGAATGGAATAGTGAAGAAGCACGAAATATTGAAGTAGAAAAAGAACATAGACTTGTTGGAATTAATCGAGAAGGGAAAAAAGAAGAACAAAACCGCGAAAATACAGAATGGCGTGCAAAAGGGCTTTCCGAAAAATTGCATTTGGAACAATTAGTCATTGTTTTTCAGGAAATTAACCAAAAGATAAGTGGCGCAAGTAATTATTTAGGTGCAATTAGCGACCGAAGTAAAGAGTTGTATTTCAAAAAACAAACCGTTGGTCAATATCAAATGGCCGTTTTAGATAAAAACCCCAACGCAAGTCTGAGAAATATGGTTTTTTACCGTCAGGATTATTTGGATGAATTTAATACGCTGTGGGAAACGCAAGCGAAATTTCGTAGGGGTAAGTCAGATTCACCATTTACCGAAGAACTGAAAAACGAAATCCGCGATGTGGTGATTTTTTATCAACGCCCACTGAAAAGCAAAAAGGGTTTAATCAGTTTTTGCGAATTTGAAAGCAGAGAAATTGAAGTGGAAATCGACGGAAAAAAGAAAATCAAAAAGGTTGGAAGCCGTGTTATTCCTTGTTCTTCGCCCTTGTTTCAAGAGTTTAAAATTTGGCAGAAGCTAAATGACATAGAAATATTTCCGGCACATGAAAAAAACAAAAAACGAAAACCAAATGCGAGAAGACTGGAGCAAGATGAAAAAGAATTGTTGTTTGCAGAATTGTCGGTAAAAGAAAAACTATCCAAAGACAAAATTCTTTCAATGTTGGACTTGCCGGAATCTGACATGAATTTCAATAGCATTGACGGCAATAAAACGCAATACGAATTATTTAAGGCATATAAAAAAATCATTGAATTGTCTGAAAACGAAATCGACGATGATTTTTCTGTTGAGTCCATTGAAAAAGCATTTAAACAACTGGGTATCAATACAGAAATTTTGCGGTATTCAATACCTGAAGAAATTCGTCTAACAAATGATAAAGGCAAAGATGTGGTTGTTGCCAAAGAATGTAAAATGTATAATATATATCATTTGCTCTATTCATTTGAAGGCGACAAATCTAATTCCGGCGTTGACAATCTACATAACAAACTCAAAGAACTTTATGGATTTCAAAAAGAGTATGCCGATATTTTGGCAAACGTTGAATTTCAAAGTGATTACGGAAGTTTAAGCGCTAAAGCGATCAAGAAAATTTTACCCTTAATGAAAATGGGACAAGACTATACCACTGCTTGTGCCAATATTTATGAAAGACATTCAAAAAATTCTTTGACAACAGAAGAATTAGGGCAAAAGGTTTATAAAAACAAACTTGACATTCTGCCTAAAAATTCTTTACGCAATCCTGTTGTGGAGAAAATCCTCAATCAGATGGTTAATGTAACTAATTCTATCATAGATACATACGGAAAGCCAGACGAAATACGTATTGAATTGGCGCGTGATTTAAAGAAAAACGCAGACGAGCGTTTTTTGCTTACAGAGCATGTAAAAGGAAATACGGCTGAAATCGAGAAAATCAATAAAACCTTAAAAGAAGATTTTGGCATAAAAAACCCAAGTCGGAATGATGTAATACGATATAAACTTTATAAAGAATTGTTAGTGAATAATGCAGCGCATACGCTTTATTCAAATACTTACATTTCACCTGCCGAATTATATACTAAAAAATTTGAAATTGAACATATTATTCCGCAATCGCGATTATTTGATGATTCTTTTTCCAATAAAACAATTGAAACCCATGAAACAAATCATCCCAAGACAGGTAAAGGGAATAAAACGGCTATTGATTATGTTACCGAAAAATATGGTGAAAGCGGGTTAACAGATTATTTGAATAGAATTATTGCCGTTTTTGGCACAAAAACGATAAAAAAAGTTATTACAAATAAATCCACAGGAAACAAAAGCGTAAAATCGGAAACTAAAACATTCGACACACTTCAAAAAGAATATATCAAAAGTTTGAAGAAAAAACAAAAAGAAGAATGGGAGACTTTGAATGAGAATGACAAGAAGTTGAGAATCATTAACAAGTATTTTTCCAACAAACTCAAAAAACTCGTAATAACCGAAAACGAACTCCCTGAAGGTTTTATTGAACGCGATCTGAGTAATACCCAATATATTACAAAAAAAGCAAAAACAATGTTGGGAGATTTGGTAAAATTTGTTATCAGCACAACAGGGTCAATTACAGATCGTTTGCGCGAAGATTGGCAGTTGGTTGATGTAATGAAAGAGATAAATTTTCCAAAATATGAACAACTCGGCCTGGTAGAAAATGAAGAGCATATTGATTATGAAACAGGTGAAATACGATTCGTAAAAAAAATAAAGGATTGGAGCAAACGCAACGACCACCGCCACCATGCAATGGACGCTTTGACTGTGGCATTTACAAAACGACAATTTATTCAATATCTCAACAACCTGAATGCCCGCCGAGCAGACGAAAATATGACAATTTCCAATACCGAAAAGGAAGAACGAGACAATTTTGCAATAACTACGGAAGATACTATTTTGAATACAAGAGATGTCATGGGTATTGAACAAAAAGAATTATACAGAGATAAAAGAAATAAATTGCGCTTCAAACCACCCATACCGTTGAACGAATTTAGAGCAGAGGCAAAAAAACACTTAGAAAATACTCTAATATCTATTAAGGCTAAAAATAAAGTAGTTACGCATAATATTAATAAAACCAAGAAAAAAGGCGGAACGAATAGAAAAATACAACAAACGCCACGCGGACAACTACATAACGAAACGATTTACGGCAGTCAAAAACAATATGCAGTAAAAGAAGAAATCGTAAATGCAAAGTTCGATAAAGCTAAAATTTTAACTGTAGCAAAACCCGCATACAAGGAAGCTTTATTAAAACGATTAGATGAAAACGGAAACGACGCCCAAAAAGCATTTACAGGAAAGAATAGTCTTTCAAAAAATCCGATATTTATAAATGAATCTCAATCATCAAAAGTTCCGGAGAGAGTAAAGACTGTGACCTTTGAAACGGTTTATACTATTCGTAAAGAAATTTCTGCAGATTTGAACATCGACAAAGTAATAGATGTTAAAATCAGACGTTTATTAGAAAAAAGAGTGAATGAATTTAACGGCGATGTAAAAAAAGCATTTTCCAACTTAGACGAAAACCCGATTTATTTAAAAGAAATTATAAACGAGAATGGACAAATTGATAAAACGAAAAGTGTTTCAATCAAACGTGTAACTATATCGGGAGTTAGCAACGCCGAAGCCCTGCACAACAAACGTGACAAGAACAACAAATGTGTGACGGACGATAGCGGCAAGAAACAGTCCGTTGATTTTGTCAATACAAGCAACAATCATCATGTTACGTTTTATAGAGATGCTGAAAGTAATTTACATGAAAATGTTGTTTCTTTCTATGAAGTGGTTGCGCGAGCCAATATGGGCATACCCATTATAGACAAAAAATATAGGATTTCTGAGGGTTGGCAATTTCTTTTCAGTATGAAACAAAATGAATATTTTGTATTTCCAAATGAAAAAACAGGATTTAACCCCAGAGAAATTGATTTAATGAATCCGGAAAATTATAGTCAGATTAGTCCGAATTTATTCAGAGTACAAACCATGTCCAAAGTTTCTTATGGTAATAAAGTAATCAGAGATTATAAATTCAGGCATCATTTAGAAACAACGGTAAATGACATGAATGAATTGAAAAATATTACCTATAAACAATATAAAACACTTTCTTTTGTTGATAAAATTGTTAAAGTTCGTGTTAATCATATTGGACAAATCGTAAAAATTGGAGAATATTAATAATGGAAAACATAACCAACAAAATCCTACTCTACACAGCCCCAAACGGTGACGTCCGTGTGGATGTTTACATTGAAGACGAAACCGTTTGGCTGACGCAGAAATCTTTGGCGGAACTTTTCGGCGTGGAAGTCAATACGATCAACTATCATTTGAAAGAGATATTTAAATGTTTTGAATTACAGGAAGATTCAGTTATTCGAAAAATTCGAATAACTGCCACTGACGGTAAAAATTACGCCACCAACTTCTACAATCTCGACGCAATCATTTCTGTCGGTTATCGCGTCAATTCGTCGAAAGCCACTCAATTCCGTATTTGGGCTACCCAAACGCTGAAAGAATACATTATTAAAGGTTTTGTGCTCGACGACAACCGTTTGAAACAGGGACAAACACTCTTCGGAAAAGACTATTTCAGGGAACTGCTGCTTCGTATCCGTTCCATAAGGGCAAGCGAAAGGCGTATTTATCAGCAAATCACCGATATTTTTGCCGAATGTAGTATCGACTATAATCCCGATTCGGAAATAACTCGAAGTTTTTATGCCATGGTTCAGAATAAATTCCATTTTGCCATCACGGGAAAAACAGCAGCGGAAATCATCTTTCAGAATGCCGACAGGACGAAAGAGCACATGGGACTTACAACCTGGAAAAACGCCCCTGAAGGCAGGATATTGAAAACCGATGTGATTGTTGCAAAAAATTATCTGCAAGAGAACGAAATCAGGCAATTAGAAAGAACAGTAACAGGGTATTTCGACTACATTGAAGGCTTGATAGAGCGCGAAAATACGTTTACCATGATACAATTAGCAGACAGCGTCGGCAGATTTCTTGAGTTCAACGACTACAAAGTACTTGAAGGAAAAGGGAAAATATCCAAATTACAGGCTGACAAAAAAGCCATTACGGAATATGACGAGTTTAACAAAACGCAAAAAATCATTTCCGACTTTGACAAAAGAATCAAAAATATAGAAGAAACACATGATTAAGAAAACGCTCTATTTCGGCAATCCTGCTTATCTGAGCCTAAAAAA